>Ga0137363_10001232_pt1 | contig 14624 bp, 10 predicted proteins | sample MadtaG_FD_104800 | JGI IMG/M metagenome (GOLD analysis project Ga0137363, IMG submission 104800) | Vadose zone soil microbial communities from Angelo Coast Range Reserve, California, USA - Mad1_115_16 metaG | ecosystem: Environmental > Terrestrial > Soil > Vadose zone | place: USA: California...
GGCAGGCTGCGCTCCTCGCCTTCCAATGTGGCCACCACCACGGCGGATAACTGCCCGTTGCTGCCCTCCAGCCGGGCAAGTTGATAGGGCACCACCATCTCGATCTTGCCAGCCGTGGATAGGGCCTCCATGCGGGTCACGCTTTCAGGTGCTGCGCGGAATTTCGGCCGGCGATGGATCATGTAGACCTGGGCTGCCACCTCGGCCAGCGAGAGGGCCCAGTCCACCGCCGAATCGCCGCCGCCGGCGATCACGACGCGCTTGCCCCGGAAATCCTCGCGGCGCTTCACCAGATAGAACACGCCCTTGCCTTCATATTGCTCCAGGCCTTCCATCGGAGGCTTGTTGGGTCCGAAGGCGCCAACGCCGGCGGCAATGATCACGGCCTTGGCGTTGATCATCGACCCGTCGTCGAGCGCGACGTGCCAGCGCTCTCCCGCGGCATTCAGCGATTCGACCCGCCGGCCGAGGTGGTAGACCGGCTTGAAGGGGGCGGCCTGGCCCTCCAGCTTGCCGATCAGATCGGCGGCGTCTATGGCCGGATATCCGGGAATATCGTAGATCGGCTTTTCAGGATAAAGCGCGGCGCATTGCCCGCCGGTCATGTCAAGGGCATCGACCACATGGCAATGCATCTTCAGCATGCCGCATTCGAAGACGGCGAACAGGCCCACCGGCCCCGCCCCGATGATGCAGATATCCGTCTTGTGCTGCGCGTCTTTCAGTTCGGGCATCCGGACCCCCGTTTCGCGAACGCGCCTAAGATGGCGGGCAAGTGCGGCCGATGCAAGGTTGCCGCCGCGCTTGCCGGCCGCTACAACCCGCATGCCATGCGCCCAAGCGCCAATGCGCATATACCTCTCGCCGAAAGGCGCCTGACGCTGCCCGACGAGGCGGCGACGTCCGCGTTGGCCCGCCGCATTGCCCGCATCGCCCGGCCCGGGGATGTCATCGCGCTGACCGGCGATCTGGGCGCCGGCAAGACCTTCTTCGCCCGCGCCTTCATAGGCGAGGACGATGTGCCAAGCCCCACATTCACCTTGGTGCAGATGTATGAGAAGCCCGGCGGTGGGCGCATCTGGCATTTCGATCTCTATCGTCTGAAGCAGGCCAATGAGGCGATCGAACTGGATATCGAAGACGCCTTCGCCGAGGGCATCTCGCTCATCGAATGGCCGGCGCGCCTGGGTGCCTTGCTTCCGGCGGAACGATTGGACGTGGCGCTGGATTTCGTGAGCGATCCGCAAGCCCGGACGGCGGTATTGACCGGGCGGGGCCGCTGGGCCGGCCTTCTCGGGGAGGTTGTGGCATGAGCGCCGCCGATCGCGCCCGGCTGATCGTCGATTTTCTCGAAGCCCAGGGCTGGGCCGCGGGGACGCGTCGGCCTCTGGCCGGCGACGCCTCCTTCCGCCATTACGAGCGGCTGACGCGAGGGCAGAAGCGCGCCGTGCTCATGGACGCGCCGCCGCCTCAGGAGAATGTTCGTCCCTTCATTGCCATCGACCGCCTGCTGGCCGGTGCCGGCCTTGCCGTGCCCGCTATCTATGGCGCCGATGAGGAGGCGGGACTGCTGCTGCTGGAGGATATGGGCGACGATACTTATACGCGCCTCTTGGCCAAGGGCGAATCGGAGACCCGTCTCTACGAACTTGCCGTCGACTTGCTCATCGAACTTCATCGCCGCCTGCCGATCGAGAAGCTCGCCGGCGTGCCTGTCTTCGAAGAGGCGACGGCCCTGCGTCAGGTGAAGCTGCTGCTGGAATGGTATTGGCCGGCAACTCAGGGCCTGCCGGCGCCGGCGGCCGCGCTTGTCGCTTTCGAGGCTGCATGGCGATCGGTCCTGGCTCTCTGGCATCAAGCGCCCCGCGGCCTGGTGCTGTTCGATTTCCATGTCGATAATCTCATGCTACTGGGCGGACGATCGGGCCTCGCCTCGGTGGGCCTGTTGGATTTTCAGGATGCCATGGTGGGCCCCCGCGCCTTCGATCTGGTCTCGCTCATCGACGATGCGCGCCGGGACGTTCCCGCCGAACTTGGCGCTGCATTGATGGCGCGATACATGGCCGCATTTCCCGATCTCGACCGCGCGGCTTTCACCGCCGCCTATGCCGCGAGCGGCGCCCAGCGCCATACGCGCATTCTCGGCACCTTCACGCGGCTCTGCCGGCGCGACGGCAAGCCAGGATATCTGGCCTTCATCCCGCGCGTCTGGCGCCAACTCGAAGCGCGGCTCGCTCACCCCGCCCTGGTCCCGCTGGCCGATTGGTTCGCCCGCCATCTGCCGCCCGAGCGGCGCATCGTTCCGCTGGCCCACCAGCCCTAGACGGCCAGCCCTAGAATCAGCATATCCTGATAGCTTCACCCTTCGACCCGAGACGTGAAAATCCAGCCATGTACAAACCCAAGACCGCCATGGTACTGGCCGCCGGAATGGCCACCCGTATGCGCCCCGTCAGCCAGGGCCAGCCCAAGGCATTGATCGAAGTGGCGGGCAAGGCGCTGATCGATCACGCCCTCGACCGCCTGGCGGGGGTGGGGGTCGAGCAGGCCGTGGTGAATACCCATTATCTCGGTGAGCAGATCGAGCATCACCTTGCCGGCCGCAAACGCCCGGCCATCCAGATCTCCCATGAAGAGACAATCCTCGATACCGGCGGCGGCATCGCCAAAGCCCTGCCGCTGCTCGGGTCCGATCCGTTCTACGTCGTCAACGCCAAGATCGTCTGGCGCGGGGGCCAGATCGAGGCCCTGAGGAGATTGGCCGCCATCTGGGACGATGCCCGCATGGATGCATTGCTGTTGCTGCAGCCCACCGTGACGGCAGTGGGCTATGACGGGCCCGGCGATCTGTCGATGGATCAATTCGGCCTGGTCCGATTTCGCGAGGCCCGGGAAGTGGCGCCCTTCGTCTACGCCAGCATTCAGATTCTTCATCCGCGGCTCTTCGCCGATGCACCCAAGGGCGCCTATCCGCTGCGCCCGCTGTGGGAGCGCGCGGCAGCCGCCGGCCGGCTCCATGGGCTGCGCCACGACGGCGAGTGGTATCATGTCGCCACGCCCCAGGGCCTCGCCGAGGCGCAAGCAAGGCTTGAGTCGCCCGGCACCGGCCGTGCTCGCAACGGAACCGCGTGAGCCCCGCCGAGCGTCACGTCTATAGCATTCCCGCCGGTATCGGCTTCGTCGATGCGCTTGCCGCCGGCCTTCTGGCCGAAACATCGGGCGATCCCTTGGCGCTGGCGGGATATCGGATTCTGCTGCCTACCCGGCGCGCCTGCCGCGCGTTGCAGGAGGCCTTTCTGCGCCGCAGCGAAGGAAAGCCCTTGCTGCTGCCCCGGCTTCAACCCCTGGGCGATATCGATGCCGATGAGCTTCTGCTGGCTGGTGGGGACGAGGCGGCCGGTCTGAGCGAGGCCGAGGATTTCGATCTGCCGCCGGCGATAGCACCCTTGCGCCGACAATTGCTGCTGACCCAGGCGATTCTGCGCGCCGGGCATAATTTCGGCGAACGGCCGCCCAGCATCGATCAGGCTTCGCACCTTGCCGGCGAACTCGCCCAGCTCTTGGACCAGATGGCGACCGAAGGGGTGGGCTTCGAAGGCCTGGCCCATCTCGCGCTCGATCATGCCGAACATTGGCAGCGCACGGTCCGCTTTCTCGAAATCCTGTCCAAGGTGTGGCCCAGCATGCTGGCGGCCGAGGGCGCGCTCGATCCCGCCGTCCGGCGCAACCGCCTTCTGGCATCGGAGACTGCGCGCCTCAAGCGCCAGCCGCCGCGCGAGCCGGTGATCGCCGCCGGATCGACCGGCAGTATTCCGGCGACCGCCGAACTCTTGGCCGCCATCGCTGCAACACCCAACGGGCGCGTGATCCTGCCGGGCCTCGATCGCGATTGCGACGCGGAGACCTGGACGGCCGTCGAGGAGGACCCGCTCCACCCCCAGCATGGCATGGCGCTCCTGCTGAAGCGCTTCGGCCTGGCGCCGGGCGAGGTCGGGCTCTGGCCGGCGAGGGGAATCGAAAGCCCGCCGCCAAGCCGCGCGCGCCTCATCGGCGAGGCCCTGCGTCCGGCGGAGACCACGGGACGCTGGCGCGACTTCGCGGATAGCGCCGATCGCGAACGCATGGAGCTTTCCCTCGGCGCGGTGCAGCGCGTCGATTGCCCGACCTTGCAGGACGAGGCGCAAATCATCGCACTGCGCCTGCGCCAGGCCCTGGACGAGCCGGGTAAACGCGCAGCTTTGGTCACGCCCGACCGCAATCTGGCGCGCCGCGTCGCCGGCGAGCTGCGCCGCTGGGGCATCGAGATCGACGATTCCGCCGGCCGGCCGCTTTCGCTCACACCGCCGGCGGTCTTCCTGCGGCTCACAGCCGAGATGATCGCAGAGCGGGCGGCGCCCGCAGCCCTGCTGGCCCTGCTGAAACATCCGCTGGCTGCATGCGGGGTGAAGCCCGTCGCCTGCCGCGGCTTCGCCCGGCGCCTCGATTTCCATTTGCGCGGACCGCGGCCCCGGGCGGGATTGAAGAACCTGGCGCGCAGCCGCGGGCTTGCGCCCGACCTGCGCGATTTCGTCTCCGGCATCGCGACCAGCGCCGAGGTTTTCGCCGATCTGATGCGCAAGAAGCGCGTGCTTGCCCGCGATCTGCTCGCCGCTCATGTGGGCTTAGCCGAAGCACTCGCCGCATACGAGGGCGAGAGCGGTCCCGCGCGGCTCTGGGCTGGCGAAGCGGGCGAGGCGGCGGCGGGATTCCTCGCCGAATTTGCCGACGCGATCGGTGATTTTCCACCCATCGAGGGCCGACGCTGGCCCATGCTGTTCGAGAGCCTGATGAGCGGACGCGTAGTGCGGCCCCGATTTGGCCAGCATCCGCGGCTTTCCCTCTGGGGTCCGCTCGAAGCCCGGTTGCAGCAGGCCGATCTCGTCATCCTCGGTGGGTTGAACGAGGGAAGCTGGCCGCCCCAAGCGCCCATCGATCCCTGGTTCAGCCGGCCCATGCGCAAGGCGCTGGGCCTTTCCTCGCCAGAGCGGCGCATCGGTCTTGCCGCTCATGACTTCGCCCAGGCCTGGTCGAGCGCGCCGGAACTGATGCTGACCCGGGCGCTGCGCGTAGAGGGCTCGCCCACCGTGCCCTCGCGCTGGCTGCTGCGCTTGGACAGCCTGTTGCGCCTTCTCGCGATAGCGCCCGAGACACTCCATGCCGGGCTTTGGCTCGGCTGGCAATCCCAGCTCGATCGCGTGGGCAATCCCCGGCCGACCGCCCCGCCCATGCCCAAGCCGCCGTTAGCGGTTCGGCCGACTCGACTTTCGGTGACGGAGATCGAGACCTGGATCCGCGATCCCTATGCCATCTACGCCAGGCATATCCTGAAGCTGGAGCCGCTGGATCCCCTCGACGCCGATCCCACCGTCGCCGAACGCGGCAGCTTCATCCATGAAGCCTTGGAGCAGTTCCTGAAGGCGACGGGCGATGGCTTGCCGGCGGATGCCTATGAAAAATTGCTCGAGCTCGGCCGCAAGGCCTTCGGTCCGGCGCTGGATCGACCAACGGTGCTGGCTTTCTGGTGGCCTCGATTTCGGCGCATCGCGCGCTGGTTCGTGGCGCAGGAATCGGTTTATCGACCCCGCCTGGCGGGGAGCATCGCCGAAACGAAGGGCGAGCTGGTGCTGGAGCTTGCCGGTTGCCGGCCCTTCACGCTGCGCGGCAAGGCCGATCGCATCGACCGGCTGAAGAGCGGGGGCCTGGCCATCATCGACTACAAGACCGGCGGGGTGCCGACCAACAACCAGATCGAGACCGGCTACGCCCCGCAGCTACCCCTGGAGGCGCTCATCGCCTCGGCGGGAAAGTTCGCGTCCGTGGCGCCGAGTCCGGTGGCGGAGCTTGCCTATTGGCGCCTGATGGGCGGGCGAGATATCGCCCAGATCATTCCGGTGAAGCCCGATGCGATGATCCTGGCCGCCGCCGCCCGCCTGCAGTTGGAGAAATTGATCCTCGCCTTCGAGGATCCCGCGATGCCCTATCACCCGCTGCCCGATCCCGATTTCGTTCCCAAGTTCCGGCTCTACGATCATCTCTCGCGCCGCGCCGAATGGGGTGTCATCGGCGGGGAGGACGAGGCATGAGCGTGCTTACGCCGGAGGCCATGCGCAAACGCGCGATCGCTGTTCAGCGCAAGGCGGCAGAGCCAGGCGACAGCGTCTGGGTCGTGGCCTCCGCCGGCACGGGCAAGACGACCGTGCTGACCGACCGATCCTTGCGCCTGCTGCTGGCCGGCAGCCGGCCGGAACGCCTGCTTTGTTTGACCTTCACCAATGCGGCGGCTGCCGAAATGGCCAACCGCATCGCCGAACGGCTGGCCCAATGGGCGGTGATGTCGGAGCGCGATCTGACAAAGACCCTCGACGATCTGCTTGGCCGCCCCGCCAATGACGAAGAGCGTGAGCTGGCGCGCCGCCTCTTCGCCCGCGTCCTGGATACGCCGGGCGGCATGCGCATCCTGACCATTCATGCCTTCTGCCAATCCTTGCTGCGCCGCTTTCCCCTGGAGGCCGGCATCGCGCCCCATTTCGAATTGCTCGACGAACGGCGCAGCGACGAACTGCTGATGGAAGCCCGCGACGAACTGCTGGACGAAGCGGGCGAGGAGGAAGAGACGGCCTTCGCCCGCGCGCTCGCCCATGTCAGCGAGCGCGTCAACGAACAGGATTTCGCCGAGCTGCTGGGCGATATCACCCGCGCCCGGGGGCGAATCCAGGAACTGCTGCGGCGCTATGGCGGGCTCGACGGCGCCATCGCAGCGCTCCGGACGAGGCTCGGTCTTGGCCCCGACGATACGCCGGCGCAGATTTTGGCCGCCGGCGTCGCCGATGGGGCCTTCGACGCCGACAGCCTGCGGCGCGCTGCAGAGGCGCTGGCGCAGGGCAGCGAAAAAACTGATCAGCCGAGGGGCCGCCTGATCGCAGATTTTTTGGCTGCAAACGAGGCGGGGCGCGCCGCGGGGCTGGAAGACTACGCCAAGGCCTTCCTGACCAAGGCGCAAACCATTCTCGCCAATCTGGCGACGAAGCAGGTGGAGAAAATTCTCCCTGACGTCGTCGAGATCATGCAATGCGAGGCAGAACGGGTCCTCGCACTGAAGCGGCGTCTGAAAGCCGCGGAGCTGCTGGTGGCGACCAAGGCGCTGCTCCAACTCGGTGACGATATCTTGCGCCGCTATCGCCTGCTCAAGGAAAGCCATGTCGCGCTGGATTACGACGATCTGATCCTGGCGGCGCGCGATCTGTTGCGCCGACCGGGGATTGCGCCCTGGGTGCTGTTCAAGCTCGACGGCGGTCTCGACCACATCCTGGTGGACGAGGCCCAGGACACCAACCCCGCCCAATGGGAAGTGATCAAGGCGCTCGCCGAGGAATTCTTCGTCGGCGAGGGTGCGGCGCCGGGACCGCGCACGATCTTCGCGGTGGGCGATGCCAAGCAATCCATCTTCAGCTTCCAGGGCGCCGATCCCGGCGCCATGGTGAAGGTGCGCGATCACTTCGACCGGCGCCTGACCGATATTGGTCGTCATTTGGAGGATGTTCCACTCAGCATTTCGTTTCGTTCGACCGAAGCGGTGCTCAGCGCCGTCGATGCGGTCTTCGCCCAGCCGACGGCGAAAGAAGGCGTGGCGCTGGATGGACACGAGATCGCCCACCAGGCCGCGCGGGTTGGCCAGGCCGGCCGCATCGAGGTCTGGCCCCTGGCCGAGCCCGCGGATCGCGAGGCCGCATCCGAATGGCGGCCGCCGCGCGAGCGGCGCGCGGGCGATTCCCCGCGCGAGCGGCTGGCCAAGCTCATCGCGCGCCGGATCGGCGACATGATCCAGCACAAGGAGCCGCTGGAATCCCGCGGTCGGCCGGTGCGCCCCGGCGATTTCCTGATCCTGGTGCGCCACCGCGACGCGCTAGTGGAATCCCTGGTGCGCGAGATGAAGAACCGGGGGATCCCGGTTGCCGGCAATGATCGAATGCGCCTGGGCGAACAGCTCGCGGTCATGGATCTGATCGCCTTCGGCCAGTTCCTGCTGCTGCCCGAGGATGATTTCAATCTCGCGGTGCTGCTGAAAAGCCCGCTGCTGGGTCTGGATGAAGACGCTCTCTTCGATCTGGCTGCCTATCGGGGCAAGCATAGCCTCTGGGCGGAGCTGCAGGGCCGCGCGGAATTCGCCGCGGTGCGATTGTTCCTCAGCGAAGCCCTGGCCAGGGTCGATTTCCTGCCGCCCTATGAACTCTATGCCGATCTGCTGGGCCGGCTCGATGGCCGACGCAAACTGCTGGCGCGTCTGGGACCCGATGCCGCCGATCCCATCGAGGAATTCATGAATCTGGCGCTCGCCTATGAGGGCGAGCATGTCCCCTCGCTCCAGGGATTTCTCCACTGGCTCGGCCGCGACGATATCGAGATCAAGCGCGAGAGCGAGCCGGGCGGGCCGGGTCTGGTGCGTATCATGACCGTGCATGGCGCCAAGGGCCTCCAGGCGCCGATCGTCTTTCTGCCGGACACGCTCTATCAATCGAACCGTTCGGCGCGGCTGCTGTGGCTGGACGAGAGCGAGGGCGGGCTGCTGATCTGGTCGCCCCGCGTCGGCGACGACGATCCGTTGGCGGCATCGGCCCGTGCGCGGGCCAATGCCGTCCGCGATGAGGAGGGCCGGCGCCTGCTCTATGTCGCGCTGACCCGGGCGGAGGACCGTCTTTATGTCTGCGGCTGGCGCGGCGCCAAAGGTCCGGCCACCGGCTGCTGGTATGAAACGATCCGGCAGGGTCTTGCGGGCTTGGCCGAATCGACGCCCTTCGATTTCCGGGCCGAGCTGGGCGAGGCGGGCTGGGCGGGGGAGGGGCTGGTCTTCTTCCAGCCCCAGACCGGGGCACCCCGGTCCGATGAAGATCGCCCGCGCGGCACGCGGCCGATCGAAAAGCCCCTCGATCCCTGGATTCGGGTCTTGCCCCGGCCGGAGCCCCGGCCCTCGCGCCCCCTCAGCCCCTCGCGGCTGGGGGAGGAGCCGCCGGTCCTGGCCCCCCTGAACGGCGCCAGCGACCAGCGCTTTCGCCGCGGCCGGCTGATTCACCGATTGCTCCAGACCCTGCCGGACCTGCCAGCGGCGGAGTGGGCGCATGCGGCCAAACGCTTCCTCGACAGCCGTGGAGCGGATCTTTCGTCGGCTATTCGGGCGGAAATCGCCGGCGAAACCCTGCGCCTGCTTGCTGATCCGGCCTTTGCCCCCCTTTTCGGGCCGGGCAGCCGGGCGGAAGCGCCGATTGTCGGCGAATTGGCCAATGGGATGGCCATTTCGGGGCAAATCGACCGGCTTTTGGTGACCCCGTCCGAGGTGCTGATCGTCGACTACAAGACCAACCGCCCCGCGCCCCGCACCCCGGCCGACACCGCCCAGCCATACCTGCGGCAGATGGCAGCCTATCGCGCCGCGCTTGGCAAAATTTACCCAGATAAATCAATACGTTGTGCCCTACTATGGACAGAAGAGCCGCGCCTTATGGAGTTGCCGGAGGGACTTCTGGAGAGTCTCTCGCCTTGACCTATCCCCCCCGTCTCCCTACCCTTTAAGGCGATATTGAGGCGCCCGTTTCGGGGCGGCAAATCCAGAGAAGGTGGGATGATGGGCTCGACGAACAAGATCACGGATCAGAGCTTCGATACCGACGTTTTAAAGGCGTCGACGCCGGTGCTCGTCGATTTTTGGGCCGAATGGTGCGGCCCCTGCAAACTGATTGCGCCGGCGCTGGAAGAAATGGCGGGCTCGCTCGCCGGCCGGCTGACGGTGGCCAAGATGAACATTGACGAGAATCAGCAGACACCGAAGAAATACGGCGTGCGCGGGATTCCGACCCTGATGCTGTTCAAGGACGGCCAGGTGGCGGCAACCAAGATCGGCGCCTTGCCGAAGAACAAGCTTCTCGAGTGGGTCGAATCGGTCCTCTGAAACCAAGCCTGCTCCTCTCTGAGGAAAACCCCGCTTCGGCGGGGTTTTTCTTTTTGGGTTTCGCGGTCGATTCGATTCTGCCTCGGCGTTCGCTGATGGTCCTCAGCCGCGCCGCATGCCCATGGAGGGGCCAATTCCCCGCAAGGGGCGCTTGGGCTCGAAGCGCAGGTAGAATTTGTAGCGATCCTCATCGCTCACGCGGAGGCCGTGGCGCCGATAGAAGGCGAGCGCCCGGCTGCCTTTCATGACCGACAAGGTGACGGCCTGTCCGCGCTTTGCGGATTCGGCGAGAAGCTGTTTCAACACAGCGCCCCCGATGCCGCGGCCCTGGCATTCCGGCGCGATGAAAAACTGGCAGAGGTTCATGCGCCGGTCGTCGGCCTGGATCTGAATTCAGCCGATGTCCTTGCCGGCCAGGGTGACGATGCGGACCTCGCTCAGGACGAATTTGCGGGCGAAGGCCGCGTCTTGCGAATATTCGTCCCAGCCGAGCGTCTGGTCGACCAGCTTGCGCATGGCGGCAAAGGAGAGCTGGCGGGCAAAACCGTAGTCGATGGGCCGGGCCGCCCGCAGCGCGAACTTTGGGAGCCTTGCACCAAATGCCCGGCGCGCGGCGGCGGCCGTTTTTCGTTTCATCCGTTATCCGCCAGGACGACACCGGCGAGATAGAGCGAGCCGCAGATGAGGATGCGCCCCGGGCCGTTCGCCGAGGCGACGATCCGGTCAACCGCCACGCCCAGACTTTCGGCGGTTCTGGCTTCCATGCCGGCGGCGCGCGCTGCGGCGGCGGCTTCCTCGGCGGGGAGCGAGGCGTGATCGCCCTCGATCCGCACCGCCTGGAGATCCTTGGTGAAGGGGGCCAGCGGTTTCAGAAAGGCGACGGGCTCCTTGGTGTTCAGCATGCCGAAAACGAGATGAAGCGGCTGGTGATTCTCCACACCCCGGCGCCAGTGCCGGGCGAAATCCGCCAGGACTTCGCCGGCCGCCGCGTTATGGCCGCCGTCGAGCCAGAGTTCCCAGCCCTTCGGCAGTTTTTTCACCAGCGGCCCACGGCGGAGGCGCTGCAGGCGCGCCGGCCATTCCACATGCTTGAGGCCCACGGCCTGGGCCCTCTCGTCGATGGTGAAGCCGGCGAGAAAGGGCAGGGTGGCGAGCGCCGCGCCGGCATTGGGGATCTGATGATCGCCCGGCAACGCGGGGCGCGGCAGGCGGCGCTTGCCGGCCCGATCGGTGAAGAGAATGCCGTCGCCCGCGATTTCCACCTGCCATTCATGGCCGTAGCGACAGAGCGGCGCCCCGAGTTCCTTGGCCTTGGTCTCGAACACCGCCGAGGCTTCGGCGGGCTGGGGGCCCACCACCGCCGGCACGTCCTGTTTGATGATGCCGGCCTTCTCGAAAGCGATCTTGGTCAGCGTATCGCCCAGATGCTGCATATGGTCGAAGGAGATGGGCATCAACACGCTTGCCAGCGGCCGGGCGATGACATTGGTGGAATCCAGCCGCCCGCCCAGCCCGGTCTCCAGCAGCAATATATCCGCCGGCGTCCGGGCGAATTCGAGGAAGGCGGCACAGGTGGTGATCTCGAAGAAGGTGATGGGTTCGGCGCCGTTGGCGCCTTCGCATTCCTTCAGCAGGGCAAGCAAGGCGGGCTCCTCGATCAGCTTGCCGGCCAAGCGAATGCGCTCGTGAAAGCGCACGAGATGGGGCGAGATATAGACATGCACCCGATACCCCGCCGCCTCCAGCATGGCGCGCAGAAAGGCGATGACGGACCCCTTGCCGTTGGTGCCGGCGACATGGACCACCGGGGGCAATCGGCGTTCGGGATGGCCGAGGCGTCCCAGAAGCCGCCAGGTGCGGTCCAGCGAGAGATCGATGATCTTCGGATGGAGACGGTTCAGCCGCTCCAGAACCAGATCGCTGCCGCGCGGCGGTTCAGCTAGCGCCGATTTGAGCATGAGTTTCGCCGGCGGATGGCACGGGAAGATTGACCACTTCCGCCGGCGGCATGGGATGGCGCAGCAGGTCGACGATGCGGATCAGGGTGTCGCGCAACTCGGCGCGCGACACCACCAGATCGATCATGCCGTGGTCGCGCAGATATTCGGCGCGCTGGAATCCTTCCGGCAATTTCTCGCGGATCGTCTCCTCGATTACGCGCGCGCCGGCGAAACCGATGACGGCACCAGGCTCGGAGATCGCGATATCGCCCAGCATGGCGAAGGAGGCGCTGACGCCCCCGGTGGTGGGATCGGTCAGCAGCACGATATAGGGCAATCCCGCTTCCTTGACTTCGTCGACGGCGATGATGCTGCGCGGCATCTGCATCAGCGAGATGATGCCTTCCTGCATGCGCGCTCCACCCGAAGCGGGAATGACGATGAGCGGCGCTTCCTGCAGAACCGCAAGGCGCGCGGCGGCGATCAGTCCATCGCCCACGGCGGCACCCATGGAGCCGCCCATGAATTCGAAATTGAAGGCGGCGATCACGGCGGGCGATCCACCCATGGCGCCATGGGCCACGATGATGGCGTCCTGCTCCGCGGTCTTGGTCTGGGCTTCGCGCAGCCGGTCGCTATAGCGCTTGCGGTCGCGGAACTTCAAGGGATCGGCCTCGCCCTTGGGCAATTCAATGCGCTGGTATTTGCCCTCGTCGAACAGCAGTTCCAGGCGCCGCGCCGCCGGCAGGCGCATGTGATAGCCGCAATGGGGACAGACGCGCAATGCGGCTTCCAGCTCACGATGGAAGATCATCTGGCCGCATTGGCCGCATTTGTCCCAAAGGTTGTCCGGCACCTCGGCACGACGCACCAGGGCCTGCAGCTTCGGGCGGACGAAATTCGTAAGCCAGCTCATCTGCTACTCCTCGATTCCCGCACACCGGCGGCCAATTCACGCACCAGGCTCAGCACCGCTTCGGCCAGGTCCGGCTTGGCCCGGCCCGCGGCATCCAAATTGCCTGCGATCCGATCCACCAGAGCCGATCCCACCACGGCGCCATCGGCCACCTTGGCCACCGCCGCGGCTTGGGCGGCGCTGCGGATGCCGAATCCAACAGCGACCGGCAACGCCGTATGGCGCTTGAGACGCGCCACCGCCTTGGAGACATCGGCATCGGCCGCCGAGCGCGTGCCGGTAATCCCGGCGATGGAGACATAATAGACGAATCCCGCCGTGTTGCGCAGCACCGCCGGCAGGCGCTTGTCGTTGGTCGTCGGCGTGGCCAGGCGCACGAAATGGATGCCGGCCTTCTTCGCCGGCAGGCAAAGCTCCTCGTCTTCTTCTGGCGGCAGGTCGACCACGATCAGACCATCGACGCCCGCCGCCCTGGCATCGGCCAGAAACCGATCCACGCCGTACTGATAGATCGGATTGTAATAGCCCATGAGGACGATGGGGGTCGTCGTATCGCCGGCGCGGAATTCGCGCACCAGGGCGAGCGTGACCTTCATGCTGCCGCCCGACGCCAGCGCGCGAAGCGAAGAAGCCTGGATCGCCGGGCCGTCGGCCATGGGATCGCTGAAGGGCATGCCGAGTTCGATCAGATCGGCACCGGCGGCGGGCAAGGCCTTCACGATCGCAATCGAAGTCTTGGGATCGGGATCGCCCGCTGTCAGAAACGTGATCAACCCGGCCCGCCCGGCGCGCTTCAACTCGCCGAAGCGCGCATCGATGCGATTGTCGCTCATAGCTTCGTGCCCAGATGCTTGGCCGCGGCGAAGATATCCTTGTCGCCCCGCCCGCAGAGATTGACCACGATCAGATGATCCTTGGGCAGCTTGGGCGCGATCCGGCCCACTTCGGCCAGCGCATGGGCGGGCTCGAAGGCCGGGATGATTCCTTCCAGGCGCGAGAGAAGCTGAAAGGCATCCAGCGCGTCCTGGTCCGTCGAGGAGACGTATTTCACCCGCTTGATATCATGCAGCCAGGAATGCTCCGGGCCGATGCCGGGATAGTCCAGCCCCGCCGAAATCGAATGCGCGTCCTGAATCTGGCCGTCATCGTCCATCAACAAATAGGTGCGGTTGCCGTGCAGCACGCCGGGCCGGCCGCCGGCGATTGAGGCCGCATGCAACTGCGTGAGTCCATGGCCCGCCGCCTCGACACCGAAGATCTCGACGCCGGGATCGTCGAGGAACGGATGAAACAGCCCCATCGCATTGGAGCCGCCGCCGATACAGGCGATCAATGAATCCGGCAGGCGGCCTTCGGCCTCCTGCATCTGCGCGCGGGTCTCGATGCCGATGACCGACTGGAAGTCGCGCACCATCATCGGATAAGGATGGGGACCCGCGACAGTGCCGATGCAGTAATAGGTGCTGTGGACGTTCGTCACCCAGTCGCGCAGCGCCTCGTTCATCGCGTCCTTGAGCGTACGCGTGCCGGACTGCACTGCCACCACCTTGGCGCCCAGCATTTCCATCCGAAATACGTGTGGCGCCTGACGCGCAACGTCGACCGCGCCCATGTAGACCACGCATTCAAGCCCGAACCGCGCGCACAGCGTCGCGGTGGCGACACCATGCTGGCCGGCGCCGGTCTCGGCGATGATGCGCTTCTTGCCCATGCGCCGCGCCACCATGATCTGGCCGAGCACGTTGTTGACCTTGTGCGAGCCGGTGTGGTTCAGCTCCTCGCGCTTGAA
>Ga0137363_10001244_pt1 | contig 14546 bp, 12 predicted proteins | sample MadtaG_FD_104800 | JGI IMG/M metagenome (GOLD analysis project Ga0137363, IMG submission 104800) | Vadose zone soil microbial communities from Angelo Coast Range Reserve, California, USA - Mad1_115_16 metaG | ecosystem: Environmental > Terrestrial > Soil > Vadose zone | place: USA: California...
CCTGGGCCCATGCGGCATTCACCGCCTCGCGCTTCACAGCCATCTGATTCCTGCGGCTGATAAACGAATTCCCCAGCATCAGTGCAACGACCACGAAAACAATTAAGACGATCAGACCTTTCTTCATATCCACCTCGAATCAGCTGGATTTACGAATGTGTATTCTTCACACGCTGCCATTCCCGCTTGGGAAAGTGATGCTCCAGCGCATCCAGGGTTTTCTCCAATGCCTTTAGATACGCGCCGTACACCACAACAATTTCGCCGTGAAATTCGCCCGTCTCGCGCAGCTTCAGCATGGCGCCGTAGGCCACCATGTTTGAACCCGTCAGCTCTGCCGCTCGCGCAACGATGTCATGCGCGGCCACCGGCGGCTCTTCTCCAAATGCAATCACCACATGGCGGAGCAGCGTCAGCACTCCGGAAAACGATTTTCTCAGAACGAGCGCCAGCTCCTTTGTATCCCCCGGCGCGCGCAGATAATGCCGCCTCAATTTCAGCAGGATCGTGCGCAAGTCATGCTCAATCTGCACGCGATGCAGGTTCATTGGCACTTTAATGTCCACAACGACATCCGGTCCATAGAGCACACGTCGCCCGTGCTTCATATCCAGAATCTCGATGGCGAAGACATCCGCAGCATGCCTCAGCTCATCTTTCGTGAAAAAAAGAGGCGCAGGTTCTTTCTGCTCGACGCACCACCATTGCACCACCTGCGCGAGGCGTCCCAGCTCCTCGACACTCAGCGAACGAAGGATGCAGACCACATTGAGGTCCGAGTGCCCTTCGTGAAAGTCACCGCGCGCGGCCGACCCGAACAAAATGACGGATTCGAGGTTTACCGCCGCGAATTCCTTCAGCCTGTTGACCAGTTCTGTCAGTTTTGTTTCCTTGGAGTGCATTTCACCTCCGTTCCTCTTATCTCAGCCCTACCAGCTTCCTGAAGCGCCTCCGCCTCCGCTGCTGCCGCCGCCAAATCCGCCAAAACCCCCGCCGCCGCCGCTTCCGCCGAAGCCTCCCCCACTCCAGCCTCCGCCTCCCCAGTCCCTTCCTGAGCGCCTTCCAGCGCTGTCCGCAAGCATCCCCAGCAGAAACCAGAGCAAGCCACTTCCGCCCGATCCGCCTCCGCGCCGGCCACCGCTGCGAGAAGATAGGCTCCCTATCGCCGCGAACAACAGAATCAAGCCGAGCACGATCCAAACTCCCCAATTTGCGTTGTCAGCTCGGCCGTCTCGATTCCCTCCCGCCGGAGGCTGACCGGTCAGTGTCACCCCCGAATCGTCCGCCAGGTACTTTGCCAGCTGCCATGCGGCAATCTCTGTTGCCTTGCCGTAGTCGCCCTGCCGGAGGTATGGCACCATCGCGCGACCCGCATCACCCGCCCGCGCATCATTGATCACCGGCTCGAGCCCGTAGCCCACTTCAATGCGATACTTGTGCTCATGGGGAGCGACAAGCAATAACACGCCGCGATTGTCTTTCTTGCTTCCGACTCCAAGCTGCTTGAAGAGGTTGACCGCGTAGTTCTCGACGCTTTCGCTTTCGAGCGAAGTGACGGTCACAATCGCCATCTGCGTGCCAGTCTTCTGCTCCACCTCGGCGCATAATGCTTCGAGTTGTGACTTGGCTTTCGGGCTGATCACTCCCGCCAGGTCACTTACATAACCGGTGGGATGAATTTTCTTGATATCGTCCGCTGCGCCAAAGCTCGCGCTGGACAAGAGCAGGCAGTGAAGCAATGCGGCCCGAGAGAAGTGGATTTTTCGCATGTAGTGTCCGAAGTCCGTCGCCAGTTGACTATAGGGCCAGCTTCGACCGGCTGTAAAGCGGTGTCAGCCATGTTCATGATCTTGGTACTTGCAGAGGAAAACAGCAATAACGGTCACAGGAATGCAGGAATTCAGGACGATCGACTTCGATTGATTTGCGCAACGCAGATAAACTGAGCGCACGAAAGCACATTTGCTGACAATCCTCTTTGTTTTCTGCCTTCGACGAAGCGAACCTTGCGAGCGTCGCGAGCTCGCACTTATAATCCAGTGTCTTGGCGACGGCGTCAGCCACGTGCGCATCAGGAGGGTCCTTGCCCGTAGGAACTGCGTTTCACGAAAGAACGCTGGCGCTGTGCGAGAGCCTGAACTACCGCGAATGGTCGGGCTATTACACGGTCAGCATGTATGAGATGCACCATGAACACGAGTACAACGCCATCCGCAATTCGGCCGCGTTGATCGATATTTCTCCGTTGTTCAAGTACCGCGTGACGGGACGGGATGCGACAAAGTTCGTGAACCGCGTGATTTCGCGCGATATTAATAAGGTAGCCGTGGACCAGGTGATTTACTGCTGCTGGTGCGATCCGGAAGGAAAAGTGATCGATGACGGAACGATCACACGGCTGGGCGAGAGTGAATATCGCTGGACGGCGGCAGACCCGAGTTTGCGTTGGTTTCAGCAGAATGCCTTGGGTGTGGATGTAAAGATTGAAGATATTTCGGAACAAACCGCGGCGCTGGCGTTGCAAGGGCCGATGTCAGGAAGATTGCTACACGCGGCGGCGGACGCGAACATCACGAACCTGAAGTATTTTCGCGTGACACGAGGGAGGATTGCGGGTGTGCCCGTGGACATTTCGCGCACGGGCTATACCGGCGATTTGGGATTCGAAGTGTGGATGCCGTGGCGCGACGCAGTGAAAGTGTGGGACGCGCTGATCGCGAAGGGCAAAGCCTTTGATGTTCACCCGGCCGGAATGATCGCGTTGGACATCGCGCGAATCGAAGCGGGCCTGATCTTGATCGAAGTGGATTACATTTCGAGCAAGAAAGCGCTGATCGCATCGCAGAGGTATTCTCCCGCGGAGATTGGGCTGGGGAAGCTCGTGGATTTGAAAAAGGAAAGTTTCGTTGGGCGTGAAGCGCTGGCACAGGAAGCGAAGAAAGGTGCGGAACGGGCGCTTGTAGGGCTGGAGATCAACTGGAACGAAGTCGAGGCACTTTACGACAAATTGAAGATGGCGCCGCAGGTGCCGAGCACCGCGTCGCGCACTGCGGTACCCGTGTATCGCGGTGGGCGGCAAGTGGGCAAGGCCACCTCGACAACTTGGTCGCCAACCCTAAAGAAGATGATCGCCCTGGGCAGCGTAAGCCGCGGGAGTGCACCGGCCGGGACAACGCTGAGCATGGAGATGACCGTGGAAGCCGTGCGCCACACCGTTTCCGCAAAGGTCGTGCCGTTGCCCTTCTTCAATCCGCCCAGGAAGACAGCCGTTCCGGTGATTTAGGCGTAAAATCGGTCCGCATGCCTCCGAAGAAGCGCCTTGCTAGCGCGTTGCGCTGAGGCCCTTGGCGCATCCTCATCGGATACGCGAACAATGACGAATCAAAGAGATCCGACTCGTCGTGGATCACCCACAAAACTAGCTCTTCCCAACTCATTGGGTCAGGCGGTTGTATTTCTTGAGGACCTCCCGGAGGCGGTCGTGAGGCAGCCGAATGATTTTGTGATTCTCGATGCCGGTCATGGTTTCGGCGGCGACCATGGCGTTGATGATCGCTTCCTCGGTGGCCTGGACGGTGGCGGTAAACACCGGCTCGATCTGATCATTGGGCAGCATCTTCAGATCGACGAGATGGTCGGTCGCCCCGGCGCCAGAATTGGCGGTCGAGAAGGCGATGAAAATGTCGCCGGAGCCGTTGCCGGAGATACTGCCGTTACGCCCGAGGCCAAGCGAAACGCGACGAGCGAGGCGCTTAAGCTGGTGCGCGACAAGCGGCGCGTCAGTGGCCACCACAACGATGATGGAACCGCGGTCCAGTTCGTTGAATGATGTGGAAGCGTAGGCGGGGTCTTCAGGAATTTCCCTGCCGACGGGTGCTCCAGCGATGCGGAGATTTTTGCGCGAACCATAGTTGCATTGCACCAGGACGCCCACCGTGTAGGCACCAATTTTCGATTCGATCTCTCGTGAAGACGTACCAATTCCGCCCTTGAATTCGTTGCAGACCATTCCCGTGCCGCCCCCGACAGCACCTTCTTCGACCGCGCCGCCGTGTGCGGAATCGATGGCGTGGAAAGCGTGTTCCGGTTTCACGTGGAATCCGTTGATGTCGTTGAGCCAGCCGTCCCAAGTCTCTGCCACAACCGGCAGTGACCACCAATAACCTGTGGGATCGGGCTGGCCGTGCGCGACGCGCCATTGAATGACGGCATCGCGAACGACGCCGACGCTGTGCGTGTTGGTGATCATCACGGGACCTTCAAGAAACCCGGATTCTTCTACCCACGTGGTGCCGGTCATTTCGCCATTGCCGTTGAGCGACCACCAACCAGCGAAAACGGGATCGCTCATCGAGTCTTTTCCACGCGGAAGGACTGCGGTAACTCCCGTTCGAATCGGCCCCTTGCCTACTTGAAGTTTTCCAGCGCCTGAAATGAGCGTGGTATGTCCAACTGTCACGCCTAAAACATCGGTGATGGCATTGAATGGACCGGGCGAGCCGTCGAAGGGTACGCCCAGGTCGCGCGCGCGGGGCTTGGCAGGCGGAGTCGCCTGAGCAGCGGCCAGGGAAATTAGGGAAAGCGAGCCAAGAAGAATGACGAGAGCGCGAAAATCGTTTGCACGAATCATGGCTTGTTTTTCTCCCAGGAAGATTGCGCGGAGCGCAGCAATCTGGTGTTTTTCTCCACGGCCCTTTCCAGCAGCACAGCTTGCTGCGTCCCCAATTTCCAGTCGTGTCGTTCCACTGCTTCGGCGAGCCCTGGGAATTCCAAGTGCGCGTAAGTGTAACGCGAAGAATAGAGAAGATGCTGAAACCACGGGCGGCCGGGAATGCCCGCGGGATCGAGCCAGTTGGATTCGACCTGCAGCAGCTCTTCGTTGAGGCGCTGAATCTTCTCCCGTGAGGCTGAGCCTGACAAAAGATCGTAAGCGACGGCGTCGCGCAGAAGGTTGCCCGCTTTCTCGAATTCGGCGATTCGCGCGTGAAGCCGTTTCAATGCAAGAAGCCGCGGCTCGACTTTGTTCTTTTGTTCGAGCTCGCGCAGGAACCGTTCAAGGGCCGATGCGTTGAAGCCGAAGTCAAAGGGGAGAACGTCCGCATTGGCGAGACGAAGCGCGACGAGCCCCCAAATACGAGTAAGGGCGACGTGGTATTCGAACGCCGGATCACCGATGTGCGACATCCAGTAATGATCGTCGTACATCGAGTGATACACGCCGTAGTCGCCGGTAAATCCGAGATTGACAACCGGCCGACCGAGATGATTCAGAAACACCGTATGATCGGAGCCGCTGCCAATGCGCGTTTCGACAAGCGCGCTGTCGAATGGCGGAGTGCTCGCTTTCGAATCGCGCATCGTGGTGGCGCGCCAGGCTTCGTACAGAGATTTTTCCGATGGCGCGCGGACGTCTTTGGAAGCCTCCACGAGCATTGGCGCGAGAGAAGCGACGGCAGAGGGCGAGAAGCTCAGGCCGTCGGGGCCCGCGGTGGTGGCGGCCCCGGCGACAGATTCATCGACGTTGAGATAAGCGACGAGTTTTTTCTTCAGATCATCGGCGAATTGCTCGCCCCATTCGGTCGAGCCGGTGAGAGCGTATTCTTCACCATCCCAGCTGCAAACCACGATGGTGCGGCGCGGACGGACGTCACGCTCCTTGAGTTCGCCAAGAGAACGCGTGAGCTCCATCATCGAGGCGGTGCCACTGGAAGGATCCACTCCGCCGAAAGCCCACGCGTCACGATGATTGCCGAGCAACACCCATTCGTCGGGAACTTCACCGCCGCGAATGCGCGCTTCGACAACCGTGTAGGCCTGCAGGCTAGTGTCCATGTCCACTTTCAAGTGAACTTTTACCGCGCCGGTGAATCGATACCGGATGGGCAAAGCACCCTGCCAATCCTGCGGTGCTTCAGGACCGTTCATGTTTTCCAGAAGCGGCTTGGCGTCGCGCCAGGAGAGGGGAAGAGCAGGAATCTTCGGGAGCGAGCGCGCTTCTTCGGGAGCGATGCGCTGTGCGCCCGGGACGGAAGCCCAGCCGGGCGTGGTGGGATCTCCAGGGACGATGTAATCGTAAGTGATCGCACCACGCTGAATGTGACTTTCCGGGCCCCAGGGGCCGTCGGGGAAAATTTTCCCTTTCGTGTATCCGTCTTCGGCCGGATCGGAATAGATAAGCAATGCCGCGACTCCTTCGCGCTCAGCGGTGAGCGCCTTGAAGCCACGATAACTGTAGGGATTCGAATAGCGGACCAGCACGATCTTGCCCTTTACGCTGATACCACTTTTACGAAGCAGATCGTAATCTTCAGGATTGCCGCTGTGCGCGTAGATGACTTCGGCCGTGACGTCGCCGGAAGCGGAATAGCCAAAGTAGGAGCCCGAGACAGCGGGGTTCTTCGTGTCTGGATCGGCATCGTAGGCATCTTCTCGCAGAGACGCGGTGAAGTGGACAGGCTCGGTCATTTCGAGAGAGATGTTGCGCGGGCGCGAGTGCAGCACATCGTAGCGGCGAAGAGTGACCTCTTCCCATCCCTGCTTGCGCCATTCGTCCGCGACGAGGTCCGCGAGCTGGTTGTTGCGACCGGACGCCGCAGGGTGAGGTTCCGCAGTGAAGGTGCGGTGCCATTCACGGGCTTTGTCGGGAGACGGGATTGACTGAAACATGGATTCGATTTGGTGCTCGGCGGCGGCGTGCTGTGGGGAAAAGCCGAGGATCGGTGAGCTCGGTGGTGGGGACTGTTGCTGCTCAGCGGAAAGTACGAAAGCAAGAACGAGGAAGGAAAAGAAGAAGGCATAGAGATTTCGAGAACGAAGGAGCATGGTTATTTTGTTCTCCAAAAAAAAACGGCCGGGCCGAAGACGAGAGAGAGCGGACAGACAACGCATCAAGATGCAAACACTCTTGCGACAGCCGACTGCAGCGCGCGAGCGATCAGCGCACATTCCTCCGGCAGGATCGTGAACGGCGGAGCGAGAAGTATGTGATCGCCGCGCACGCCGTCAACACAGCCTTGCGTCGGATAGACGAGCACATTTTCCTTAAGACAGGCCTCGCGAATTTGCTCTGCGATGTCTTGCTCTTTTTGGAAAGGTTCGTGAGTGGCTTTGTCCTTCACAAACTCGACGCCGAGCAGAAGGCCAGGGCCGCGAATATCCCCGACATTCGGATGCGATTGAAGCGGTGAAAGGGCCGCGCACAGCTTTTGCCGGGCGGTATTTACGCGATCAAAAAGTTTGTGCGATTCGAGATAATCGAGAACAGCGTTGCCCGCGGCAGTGGAGACTGGATGCGCCTGATACGTGAAGCCGTGCATGAAGGCGCCCGAGCCCCGTTCGAATGCCGCGACGACGCGCGCGGAAACGAGAACCGCGCCGAGCGGCGCGTAACCGCTGGCAACTCCCTTACCCACCAGAATAATGTCCGGTTCGACGCCCCAATGCTGGACAGCGAACGGCTTTCCGGTGCGGCCCATTCCGGTCATAACTTCGTCGGCAATCAGAAGGATACCGTTCCTGATGCAGATGTCCGCGATGCGCTGGGCGTAACCGCCGGGCGGCACGGCGGCGCCGAGAGTGGCACCGACGACCGGTTCGAAGATGAAAGCTGCGACTTCACCGGCTCCGTGTTCGCGGAGAAAGACTTCGAGATCGTCGGCGCAAACGAGCTGGCATTGCGGAAAAGTCTTTTCGAAAGGACAGTGGTAGCAGAAACACGGAGCAATATGTCCCCATTCCGGGATCAGCGGTTCATAGGGTGAGCGACGCGCGACATTTCCGCTGACGGACATCGCGCCGAGAGTACTGCCGTGATAGCTCTGGCGGCGAGAGAGAACGCGGTAACGATTCTTCTGGCCGCCTTCGAGGTGAAACTGGCGCGCGAGTTTTATCGCGGTTTCGGTTGCTTCCGAGCCGCCGGACGTGAAATAGACGCGGCCGCCTCTGCGAAAATTTGGGGGAGCCATCGCGAGCAATCGCTCGGCAAGTTTTTCTGCCGGCGCTGTGTGAAATTGTGAAGTGTGCGCGAAAGCGATCTGTGACGATTGCTCGGCCATGGCGCGGCCGATTTCCGGGATACCGTGACCGATGCAAACGACCGCGGCCTGGCCGGAAGTGTCGAGAAAGCGGCGGCCGTCGGCGGTGATGATCCAGCAACCTTTTCCGCGAACGGCAATAGGAAGGGTCTTCTTGAAATTTCGGGGGAAAAGTCCGCTGCTCGTCGGCATGAGATGTCCGGGAAAGAATTGTAGCAGAGTAGAGAAGTAGCCGCGGGCTGTACTCGAAATCGGAGAGCACGGGAAAAAATAACGTAGAGGCGCAGAGGACGCGGGGGCTGGGAAGGAGGAAACGGGGTTAGACGCGGAGCCAGCCGACCTTACGGACCGAGATGTGCTACGCTGGCGCGGATTTTTTGGGATGAAGCAGGAGGAAGTCTGGCCGAGAAATCGCAACAACTGGTGAGGACTATTGGGCGCTGGAGTCTGGTGGCGTTGATCATCAACACGATGATCGGAGCCAGTATTTTTGGTTTGCCCGCGTTGATTGCCGCGCGACTGGGGAGGTGGAGTCCCATCGGATTTCTGGCGGCGTTCGTTGGGATCGCGATTATCGCCGCGTGTATGGCGGAAGTCGCGTCGCAATTCCGAGAGGCTGGCGGGCCGTACCTGTACGCCAGAGTGGCGTTCGGACAATTTTGTGCGATTCAGAATGGCTGGTTGACGTGGCTGAGCAGGATTGCGGCGGTTTCCGCGGTTGCAAATCTCTTCATCATTTATCTGGCCGAGCTTTTCCCGCTTGTAGGAGCCCCCTTTGCCAGGGCGGGAGTCTTGACGATGCTCATCGGATTTCTTGCAGTCGTGAACTATCGCGGCGCCACAGGTGGAAAACTGCTCAGCAATTTCTTCACGGTAACGAAAGTGGCCTTGCTGACGTTTTTTGTCGTAACGGGACTTACGGCGCTGGCGCTGCATCCAGCGATACGGGTGACGCCGGCGGCGACGCAAACCACGGCCGCGGATTGGTTTGAGGCGGTGCTGCTGATGATCTACTCGTACGGAGGATTCGAGGCGGCACTCATCGCGACCGGGGAGACGCGCGACGCGCGCAAAGACATCCCCTTCGCGCTGTTCATCGCCATCGGGGCCACCACGCTCTTGTTTATCGCCGTGCAGTACCTGGTGATTCACACGATTCCAAACGTAGCGACGTCGAGCGCACCAGCGACGGACTCCGCGCGACGGTTTCTCCCGCCCCTCGGCGTTCGAATCGTAGCCGCAGGCACGCTTGTCTCCGCCTACGGATATCTAAGCGCGAATATGCTGCACACGCCACGAATCACGTTTGCCATGGGGCAACACGGAGATTTCCCCGCATTTTTCGGGAGGATCCATCCGCGCTTTCGAACGCCTCATCTTTCGATCGTGATCTTTGCTGCGGTGCTTCTGTTATTTTCAATCGCGGGCAATTTCCGGTGGAATGCCTTGCTGTCCAGCGTCGCCCGGCTTTTTGTTTACGGTTCGGTCGCCGCGGCACTGCCGGCGCTGAGAAAAACACACCCACAAGCCGAAGCGTTCCGTTTGCCGCACGGCGTGCTGATGGCCGGGCTCGCGCTGCTTTTCACGGGAGTGCTAGTGACACGCATGCACCTGGGAGAGCTTATCGTGATTTCCATCACGGCGGCCCTCGCGTTTGTCAACTGGCTGTGGGCACGGAAGCAGGTGACGCGCTCACAAGTTGCGCGCTAATCCGTCCGCGAGATAGCGAAGGAGCCGCGGCCATTGTGGCGGTTGCATGCGCAGCTCGGTCGTGGGATTTCCTTGCTGCGAATGAGCAATGCCCGGGAGAACAAACGATGACAAAGAAGAGATCGGGCGACGCGTGGATGCCGGCAGCCGATTATGGGCGCGCGATGCCGCGATTTACCTTGAATCTGCTGGTGCGCGACGTGCAGAAATCAATTCCTTTCTATAAAGATGTCCTTGGGGCGAGGGTGCAATATGCGGACCCGGATTTCGCGGCGCTGAGTCTGCAGGGAGTGGACTTCATGCTGCACGCCGACCATACCTATGATCATCATCCGTTGTTTGAGCGGCTGAAAGTGGTCGGGGCGCGCGGAACCGGAGCGGAGTTGCGCGTGATGGGAATTGATCCAGACGCGGCCGAGAAAAGAGCAAAGGCTGCCGGAACGAAAATTATTCAGGCCGCGATGGATTTTCCGCATGGGTGGAGGGACGTAATGCTGGAAGATCCCGACGGATACATCTGGGCAGTAGGTGTGGCGATTCCTTGAGCGGCGAGCCACAGGCGGGACTATTGGATTCGCGACCGAAACGTGACAATATCCGTGATTCTGCACGGAGTGTTGCACTTCGCAGTGTTCCGAAGGAGAAGAATCGAGATGAAACCCATTTTTCTGCGGTGCGGTCTTGTGGGCGCGTTGTTGCTCGGCGGAGGGCTTGGCATTGCAGGGCAACAAGCGGCGAAACATGCAATCGGTTTTGACGACTTGATTAAGTTGCACCGTATTGCGGAGCCACAGGTGTCGCCGGACGGAAAGTGGGTGGCCTACACGGTGGCGACGCCGGATATGGAAGCAAACCGCAATGCCAGCAACATCTGGATGGTGCCAACGACGGGGGGTTCCGCGATTCAACTGAGTCAGAGCGGACACGATTCGTCGCCAGTGTGGTCGCCCGACGGGAAGACGCTCGCTTTTCTCTCTTCGCGCGGCGGTGATTCGCAAGTGTATCTGCTCTCGATGGATGGAGGCGAAGCGCATGCGCTGACGAAAGTCTCTGCCGGCGCGGACATCGTGAAGTGGTCGCCGGACGGAAAGATGATCGCGTTTACTTCTTTAGTTTATCCGGATTGCAAAGACGACGATTGCAACAGCAAGCGCGACGCGGAGAAAGAAAAGAGCAAGGTGAAAGCACATGTGGCGGAGCATCTTCTCTACCGCCATTGGACGCATTGGAATGAGGGGAAGCGCAGCCATTTGTTCGTCGTTCCGGCGGATGGAAGCTCGGCACCACGAGACCTCACTCCGGGAGCAAACTACGACGTTCCGCCGGATGAGCGGGGCGGGCCGGGAGATACTAATTTTTCGCCCGACGGGAAAGAGATTTGCTTCACTGCCGTCACCGACAAGATGGAGGCGGTCAGCACGAACGGTGATTTGTTCATCGTTCCGGTTGAAGGTGGCGAGGCTAAGCGTATCACTACGCAGCCGGGATTTGACGGGAATCCGGTGTACTCACCGGATGGAAAATACATCGCCTATCACGCGCAGCTGACGCCGGAATACGAGGCGGATCGCTGGCGAGTGCTGCTGTACGACCGGCATACAGGGAAGATCGAAAACCTGTCTGAGACATTTGACCGGAGCGCGGATGGGTTGGCCTGGTCGCCCGACAGTAAGACGATTTACTTCACAGCCGAGGACGAAACGCTGCAGCCAGTTTATTCGATTCCGGCATGTAGCTGTGGCTTGCCGATAAAAGTAATCTCGGAAGGATTCAATTCTGCGATTTCGTTTAGCAGCGATGGAAAGACACTCGTCTTTGAGCGCACGAGTCTCACGAAGCCGGCCGAAGTTTTCTTGGCGGCGAGCGACGGCTCGAACGTGCGACAACTGACCCATCAGAATGAATCGATTCTCGCGGGGCTGGAGATGAGCGCACCGGAATCTTTCTGGTTCGCCGGCGCCGAAGGAACCAAAGTGCAGGCGATGCTGATTCGGCCGCCGAGAATTGATGCAACAAAAAAATATCCGCTGCTCGTGCTGCTGCACGGCGGTCCGCAGACGATGTGGTCGAATGCATGGGGTTATCGATGGAATGCGCAAGTTTTTTCCGCAGCGGGGTACGTGACGCTGATGATCAACCGGCGCGGATCGACCGGGTACGGACAAAAATTCACCGATGAGATCACCAACGACTGGGGCGGAAAAGCGTACACCGATGTGATGAATGGCGTGGACCACACGCTCAAGGAATATCCTTTCATCGATGGGACGCGCATGGCCGCGGCGGGCGGATCTTACGGCGGGTACATGGCGGACTGGATTGCGACACACACGGGACGGTTCAAGGGGATCGTGAGCCACGCGAGCGTATACGACAAGACGGCCATGTGGGCGACGGAAGAGCTCTGGTTTGAAGAACACGACATGCAGGGGGCGCCGTGGACGAATCCGGACAGCTACAAGAAGTGGTCGCCGTCGACGTATGCCGGCGAGCTGGGAAAATTCAAAACGCCGACGCTGGTGATCGCAGGAGAGCGGGATTACCGCGTGCCATACACGCAATCGCTGGAATTTTTCAGCGCCCTGCAGCGGCAAGGAGTACCGTCGAAGCTGGTGGTTTTCCCCGACGAAGGGCACTGGGTGCTGAAGCCGCAAAACAGCCAGTTCTGGTACAAGACGTTTTTGGATTGGCTGGGAACCTACCTCCAATAACCGTCGTTCTAATTCTAAAAGCCAAAGTGCCATGGGGGGCGACCAGCGGTTCTTTACTCCAATCATCTGGGCGTTAAGGGAGGCACCGGAACCAACGGCTCCAAGATACGGGGACTTGCGTCCTATCTTTGCTAGAAAGAAATAATCTTGCATTCTTCTTTCCAGGAGTTTAGATTCCGCGCAAGTCCTCAGTAATGATTCCACAGTGCATGCCGCCAAGGAGGCCGATCACCCATGACGCCAAAAAAAGGAAACGACAAGGTTCATCGCCGCGATTTCATCAACGGAATGCTAATTGCCGCCGGCGCGGCTGCCGTTGGCGGCTCCTTGCCCATGCGAGCGTACGATGGGGGAACGACTTTTCCTTGTGACGGGCCGATCGGCAACGATCCGCGGGCCCTGCGTGGCGGCAATTTGCCCTCGGTTTTCAACATTGCGCACTGGTTGAGAGACAACCGGCTCACGTTCAAGACTAACAGCGTGCTGATCTCTTCTTCTCATTGCGACAGCTACCAAGGGAGCCAACCGATCCTGGCCGACAATGGAAACTACGAAGTGATCATTGTCGGTGCGGGAATGAGCGGATGTTCGGCCGCCTATTACATCACCCGGCAGCGGCCGGGGACGAAGATCCTGATTCTGGACGGGCAGCGAACACCGGGAGGCAATGCGAACCGGGATGACGCCGCGCCGATTCCCGATATCGCTTCCACAGCGACGGCGTACGCCGTACAGCCTTACGCTCCGTTTCTGGATGACATCTACAACACGACAGGGATTCTCTGGCAGAACTATGTCGTGCCTTCACCCTTCTATAGCTATTACTTTGACGATATGACGCCGTACGTGAATGCGGGGACGCACAGCTGGAACCTTGACACCTACGGGAAGGGCCTGGATGGCGTGCCTTATCCAGTAAACATCGTCAATGACTTGAAGGCGGCGCGCGCGGACCTGATGAACTGGTATCACAAGCCGGGGGCGCCAACTGATCCAGCTGATAACAGCGATCCGAAATACGATTATCTCTCGCCCATGACTTTTGATTCTTACCTCACCGGGACCAAGGGATTTCATCCGGCAGTCTCGGATTTTTATACGCGTTACGCTGTGGACGCTCTCGACGGAACAACCAGCCAGGCCAGCGCCTACACCTCCATCAGTTTCCTGGGGGCGGAATATTTCCCCGAGTTTGCATACCAGGGCGGGAACTCGGGAATGCTGAGGCACATCGTCAAGTGGCTGATTCCCGGAGCGATCAACGGAACGAGCGACGCCGAACTACTGGCTAACCCTTTCAACCTGGTGGCAATGGATGGCTCGAACAATAACGTGCGGATCAGACAGGGAGCGATGGTAGTTCGCGGAGATGCAACGAATACAAATGCGAGCGTCGTTTATTTTAGCAACGGACAATTCTACCGCGCGACGGCGAAGGCAGTGATCTTCGCCGGACAATCGCACACGGCGCGGACCGCGTGCGCCCAACTGCTAAGTGCATCGCAGGCGGATGCTTTCGATCAAGTCACGCTCAGCCCCGTGCTCGTAGCCAATGTGACGATTCGCAGCGCGGCGCCGGTCGCGGACCTGGGCTACGACGCATACTACTGGGGAAGCCAGTATTGGGCGGATTTTGTAATTGCGGACTGGGTGACCTCCAACCGATCGAATCCCAACCGGCCGACCGTGCTGACCTTTTACGGAGGCAACACGGCATCGGTGGCAGATCAGCCGAATGAGCGGATCAAATTGCTGACAACGCCGTTCTCGAGTTATGAGGACTCGCTACGCGCTGACCTCAACCGCGTCCTCGCAGGGAGGAACTTTGATTTCGACCGGGACGTTAGCGCCGTTTATCTCTACCGCTGGGGGCACAGCATGGTTTATCCGAAGCCGGGATGGCCGTTCAGCGCTCCAATCAACAAGGATGGGCAAGCGATTCGCGTGCCGTCGGCACGCTTCTACGCAAGACAGCAGATCGGCCGAATATCGTTTGGGGCACAGGATGTGGAGTCCAGCCCTGCGAATGAGAGCGCGATTGGCGCCGGAGTAAGAACGAGCGGGGAAGTACTGCCTCTGCTTTAGCCGGCAG
>Ga0137363_10001248_pt1 | contig 14541 bp, 11 predicted proteins | sample MadtaG_FD_104800 | JGI IMG/M metagenome (GOLD analysis project Ga0137363, IMG submission 104800) | Vadose zone soil microbial communities from Angelo Coast Range Reserve, California, USA - Mad1_115_16 metaG | ecosystem: Environmental > Terrestrial > Soil > Vadose zone | place: USA: California...
AGACTGCAAGTGACCCCCCTGTTTTTCTGGCAGCGTCCCCGTCGTCTAGCCCGGCCTAGGACATCGCCCTTTCACGGCGGTAACACGGGTTCAAATCCCGTCGGGGACGCCAAATCTTATCAAGCAGTTACGGCGATTTCCCCGTTTGGGCGAGGTACACCGAAGGTACACTCAGTTTTTTCCTTCTCTCGAATCATGCGGACCACTTTGCTCTGTGCAGCCCGTTTTTGCGGGCTGAGCGCCTGAGAATAGGTGTCCAGCGTGATTTTTGCGGACGCATGCCTCAAAAGCTCCTGGACGACTTTCACATCCTCCCCGTTCGCCTTGAGAACGGTCGAGAAGGTATGGCGGAATGTGTGCCAGGAAAGCTGCTTTTGAATGTTCAGTCGTTTTGCAATTGGCTGGATGTGATAGCGCATTACGGTGCTCAGCCAAATCGGCTGCTTACCGCGCTTTTCACCTGCCCGATTGCTATCTGTTGCAAACATCCAATCATTCGGCTCTTTGAACGGGGTCTGCTCGTACCATTCGAGCAAATCCTGAATCAGATACTCGTCGAGTGGAACCGGTTTTTGGGAAGCCTCGGTTTTGCACTTGCCAACTCGCTGCTCGACCAAAGATCGAACAACGTTCAGTTGACGGAGCTGGAAATTAACATCCTGCCACTTCAATCCAGCGAGTTCCCCTCTTCTTAATCCCGTCACCATGTCCAGAAATACCAGAACGCGCTCTCGCAATTGTAGAGAGCCAAGGAGACGATGCATCTCTTCAATTTCAAGAATGTCTGGTATCCGTTCTCGTTTGGCGCTCTGGCGAACGCCAGAACCCCTGACAGGACCTGTAACCGGATTTCGGGAAGCGAACTCCCAGCGAATCGCATGATTAAAAAGAGCGCTCAAAATATTGCGGATTTTGGCTTTTGTGCCGTCCGCAAGATTTTTCGCCTCTTTTGATTCGCCAGTCCTGAGTGTTTTGAGCCATTGTTCAATTGCCAAGGTCTTTATCTCGATGAGGTCATATCTACCCCAGTGAGGAAGAATCCACTTATCGAGATAGTATTTCAACCGGCTTCGAGTCGAATGCGCCTTTCCTTCACCGTCATTGCCGGACAGCTCGTGAACTTTGTAGTGTTCTACCAGTGCGGCCATGGTTATTGAAGTCAAGGCGGTTGGACCATCCGTGTTTATCATCAGCCGAAGTCCAGCAAGTTGGTCTTGCAATTTCTTGCTGTTCTTCGGCCACTCCTGAACGGCACCGATAATTTTCTTTCGTTGGCGCAATGAACCGTCTGCAGTTCTTTCTCGCCAACGAAAAACCCATCGTTCTATGCCGTCATTGCGCATTACTTTCTTGAGACAACCATTTCTGTAACGTGCTCGCAATTTATTTCCTCCTCGAATTGCGGCACGGATCGCAATTCGAATTTACCTTGGCGCGCGCCCATGCGTCCAGCTCAGAAATCAGAAAAACCCATCTTCTTCGCTTATTCCCGGTGATGGGATGCGCTGGTATCAGACCACTACGAGCAAACTTCAAAAGCGTTTTGCGATGTAACTTCACAAACTCAGCAGCGGCAGCGGGATCAATAAAGGACTCGACCTGTTGCATAATTCAGCTCACTTCCCTTCGCCGTCTTTAGCCGTTACTCTCTGGTATATCGCGTTCATATATATGACTCCTTTTCTGATTACAAGTTCTTAAATCCGGGAAGGGAGCACATGCGCTCTACTCGCCGATTCCTTCTCCCATGCCGTACCCCTCGGCATGGCCTGCATGTCCGTGGGCTGCACCAGCGGACTGGTCATGACCATGGGCCGAGGCCGCCACATCCTGGCCATGCTCATGCCCGACTGACTGCGGCCCAATTTTCTGCCCAAAGTCGTGCTCATGATCCTGCTGATGATCTGTCGCGGTGCGCTGCGACACATCGCGTTCAAGACGCCTGCCAAGGTCAAGGCGGTTGTCGGTGTAAATCTCCGCGTCATAACGTCCGCGTGATACGGCAACATAGGCCATACGGCTGTTTACAAGATGTTCGCTTTGCTCGGTATCGACGTGGATCAAAACTCGGTCGGCGGTCTGGCCCTGGCTGCTGTGGCTGGTCACGGTGTAGCCGTAATCAATGTGCGGATGTTCTTCGGTCTCGAAGCGCACCATGCGGCCTGAATCGGTGCGGATTTCCATGTGACCATGTTCTTCAAGATTGGTAATGGTTCCCAACTCACGGTTGGCGACATGGAGTTCCTTGGACGGGGCGGTAAATTGAACGCGGTCGCCCTCGGCGAACTGCCGTTCACTCTCCCGGTAAACGGAAACGCCGCGCAAGCGGCGCGGGTCGTAAGTTACCTCCTGCCCATTCGCCCGCTCCACAGTGATGAGATTTTTTTCTGCATTCTCGACGCGGCGCATCGTGGCATAGCTTCCCGACTCAATTCCAAGCTGAGTGCTGCCTTTGGAATATCGCAGGACATCGCCAGGATGGTATTGTGCGGCCCACGCCCGGTCTGTTCCAGTTAGCTCCTGGCGCGGATCAAGGACACGAATACGGTGCTCGTCATGACTGACAAGACCGCGCTGCTGCATCTCGCGGTGAATGATGGCGTTTAATTCGCGACGGGATTCGTTATCGGGAGAAATGACCAATGTGTTCCGGGGTTTCTCCGCATAGTCATGCGCCATCTGTGACAAGCGTTCCTGACGATCTGCGATCTCATGTACCCGGCCCTGCTGTGTGAGGCTGGCGACGGCGGTGCGAACCTCGCCACGGGCAAGCTGTTCCACGGCTCGTTTAAGCTCCGGGTCTTTCTGGCGGACAATCTCATCCAGGCTGGCCGTCCGCATTCCGGCGGCCTGTAGCTGCTCATAAGGCCGCCCGGCTTCCACGGCCTGATGCTGGCGCACATCACCTACAAGCAAAACCCGGTCTTGCGGATTCAGGCGATGCAGAAACTCATTCACTTGCTTCGTGCTGGCAAGACTGGCTTCGTCAAGGATGTAAAGGTGTTGGGCTGCATTGTTCTCTTGCAGCCCGCGAGCGAGATGGCGCTGTAAGGTCGAGACCTCCATTCCGGCCTCGGCAAGCTTCTGCGCTGCGCGCGATGTGGGCGCAAAACCTTCCACCTGATAAGCTTCCCGCTGCGCGGCGTCTCGAAGTGCGCTCAGTACCGTGGTCTTTCCGGTTCCGGCGATGCCTTCAAGTCCGGTGATCTGGTCCCGGCTGCTCAGGATTTCTTCGGCTGCGATTCGTTGGCTCTTGTTCAAATGCGAGTATTCGTTCTCTATCTGGCGGCGGACTTCAAAGGACACTATGGCCGGGTGCTGGTTCTGCCCCTCGCGCATAAGCTGGATATTCTCGCGTTCCAGACGAATCATCTCCATAGTGGTAAATGCCCGGCCCGGTGCTCCCGGTCTCTGTTCGACCTCAATCAATCCACCCTGCTCGATGCGCTGCTGGAATCGCGTCTGAACCTGCTCCAGTGGCGCTTCTCCCATCGAACGGTAGAGGGTGTCGCGCATCAGTTCGCGTTCGTTGGCCACTGCCTCACGCTCAAGGTTTCTGTCCCGTGCAAAGGTGATGGCTCGTTCAATAACGGGGCGGAACTCATCGGCCTGATTGTGGCTTCTCTCAGGTACGTGGCGTTCAAGCCGTGCCTGGGCTTCGCTCAACACCTGTTCGGGCTGATTGCCGTATCGTTCCGCCATTTCCCGATGCAGGCGCTGCATTTCCTCGTGCAGGATGTCGAGTTTTGCGCCGCGTGTGCGGTGGGCGGCAATCTGGGCGGCCTCGGCGCTGTTAATCCCTTCCGCTGCGAGATGCTCTTTGATCTGCTGCCGGCGTGGGCTGCTGGCCTCAAGATATTCCTGCGTATAGCCCTTGATCTCGGGCGCGCCGTTGGCGCTCTGTTCGATCTGATAGCCCATGCCGCGCAAGCGCAGAGCAAGTTCAGAGCGATAAATAGCGGTAGCGTACTGCTGCGAACGGTAAAGCTCTCGCGGTTGCAGAGCGCGCATTTGGCCGTTCTCGCGCTCCGTCATATTGAAGAACACGACATGCGTGTGTAGCTGCGGGGCGGCGTAGCCGTTCACCGGGCGGCTGCTGTCATGTTCAAACCTGGCGGCAATCCATTTGCCGGTAGTCTCGGGAAGATGATAGCCACCGATGCGGGCCTGCACGTACTTCTCAAGCTCACTTAGGGCAATCTCTACGCTCTCGCGGTGGGCCATACGGACACGTTCATCTCCGGCAACCAACGCTGTGAGTGAAACGCTCTTGGGAGCGGAGAAGGTTGCGTCCCATCCGGCGCGGTGTTCCAGCGTGCGGACCGTCTTGCCGTGTTCGTTAACGTATCCGGTCGCGGAGCGGTGCTGGATTGATTGCACGCCGCTCAGCGGATGCTGGCCCTCGGCAAGCCGGGCGAAGTGCTCTTGCGAGACCTCGCCCGTCAAGCCCCATTGCTGCGCCAGCCTACCGTGCCACTCACCTTTTATCCTCTCGCCTTCCGTGTAGTAGTTCTCGCGGGAGTTGGAGAACTCCTGCTGGTGATACTTCTGTGCCTGGCCGGATGTGAGCGGCTTGGATATGGTCAGCATGATTTCCGTTACCTCCAATAACGTTCGTCGTGCTGTGTTTGTTGGCTTTGTGGCGTGTCGCCGTTGGATTGCTGTTTATCGGAACGTTGCGGCGGCTTCCGGGGCGGTATAAGTCCAAAAGCCTCGTCTGGTGCTGGCGGTCGCATCGGCCCGGTCTCACGCAGAATGAATCCGGGCTGGACTTTGGGCAGAGTGATGTAGGGGAAGCTCAATTGCACCACGAGGTTTTCGCACTTCAGAAACCCATGCAGCGAAGGCAGGCCGCAGACTTCCGATGCCATCACCAATGGTTCACAACGGCGTTCAAGTTGAAAGCTCCTGGTGTCCCGGCTCTGCGGATAGTGGCCCTGCGTACGAGTCTCCCGCAGCAGCTCAATCTCCCTGTCGCCGATGGTTTCAGCGATCCATTTCGCGGACTTTGGTTCACTGGTACGAAGGAAGATTTTCGTTGCTGGCTGGGAGAGCATCGCTTCGGCCTCAAGACCGTAACGGGCCTCCAGTTGGCTGCGGCCCTGGAATCCGAGCACCATCGGGCAATTGGCCTTCCTGTTTTCCGTCACCGCAGTATGCAGTTGCGGCAACTTCTGCAAGGACGCCAACTCGTCCAGCACAAACCATACTGGGCGAGCGTTTGGATTAGTGATCCCCTCGCGCATCAGGCGCAATACCAGCGTATCCAGCCACAAGCTGATGAGCGGGGCCAGCCGCTCGCGGGTGTCTGGCGTGGAAGTCAGAAAGAGCCATCCCTTCCGTTGCCTGGACCAATCGCGGGTATTCCAACTTGCTTTTGTCTCCCGCTCTTTGGGTAAGAGCTTGAGCACCTTGCCAACCATCTTCAACTCGGACAACACGCCTTCGCGCTGCGCTGGCGCGGATGCGGCAATCAATGATTCAACTTCACTGCCTTTGACGCGGCGTTCAATCTCCTCGTCATTGGTCATCCACCAGGCCAGTTCGTCTGCGGTGGGCTTGTAGGTCAAAAGGTGAGCGAATATTTCCTTGGGGCCACGAGTGAAGAACCGCTGCTCGTTGGGGCGCTCCGAGAAGAGTGAGGCCGCCAGCGTTACCGCCTCGGCTTCATGTTCTACCTCGTCGCCCGGCGACCAGTAGGGCATTCTTGCGTCCAGAGGATTCAAAATCTGGTCGCCGCGCTCAGGGTTGTAAAACTGCGGCGTGTATTCAAGCGCCGGGTCGTACACGATGGCCGTATCCCCACGCTGCGCCAACTGGATTAGAATCTGGCGAATCAGCGCGCTCTTGCCGGTCTCGGTGTCGCCCATGATGAGGCAATGACTGCTCTCGCGGGCGCGGGGAATGCGGACCATGCTTCCGTCCCGGCGCAGCAGCTTTTCCGAGAACGTGCGCGGCTCATTGGTGACAAATCCAAGTCCATTGGAGCCGTTGCTCTGGTTGAACTCGGCTGCGGTCACAAATTCAGGACCGCGCACCCGCCGTCCATACTTGCGGATTCGCATTCGCTCCCGGTCCTTGACGATAGCCACGGCCAGACCAAGGGGCAGGAATCCCAGCCCTAAATAGAGCGGCATCATTGCCATGTCGCCCAAAGTGGCGTCCTGATATATCCAGTGCCGTACGTACTCCCTCAGCTTCGTGTTCTCATATTTGGCAGACGGCTCCAGCACCAGTCTGGCGCTGCCCTCGTTGGCGGATTCCTCGGAAAGGGCAAACGGGACACGAGACCCCGCTGGCAGCTGTTCAATGGGAATGGCTACAACGTCTGAGTCCAAGGCCAGCCGATGCCTTCCGGCCTGATCTTCTACCTCCAGTAGGCGGTAAGGGCTGGCCTTCACGTGAAAGCCTTCCATCAGGCTCATATTCATGTAGGCGCGAAGCCACCATTGCTGCAACGGTGTTAGTACCGCGTATTGCCGCCATAAACCAAGACAGAAGATGATTACGGCAATAAAGAATATGCTGAATGTCCAAACCGGCTTGTCGCTCGGCCAGCTATATTGTTCGTCCTTACCCCATTTGTTACTCATATCTTTACTTCCTTTTCTCCCAGCCTCGGGCTGGGCCGCTGACTTCAGGCGCAGAGTCGCACGGGTTTAAAACTCGGTCAAATTTCCTCAAAATGGGCCGATTTTATGCGCCTCTTGCGGACGGGGAGGCTTCCGAGTTGCTGCTGGGTTACTCTCGCGGAGCGGGAAGGCGGTTTTAAAGTAACGTATGGACAAATTATTTAAGCTATTGAAAACATTGGCTATCGAGCATTTCAGACACAGGCATAAGGCGGAAAGCCTGGCGGGTCCAATCCTTTGCCTGTATTTGATCCAGGCACTTTCTGGCGTAGATCAGGGCAGCGGGGAAATGCCCAGTGGTTTCTCGGCATTTTGGGGACCGGCCGAATATTTGACCGAGTTTGGGACTCGTGCTATGAAATGGGCTTTTTGTGCGATTTCAAGCTTGTTCGATTTTTTTCAATAGTCGCACCTGCCGTCCATCCCCTTGCAAGACAGAGAGTTAAGCGAATTGGAAGGCACCAGAGGCCCCGGTTTTAGTGAGATGAAATCGGTTCCAATGTCATGTCATCTCACAAGAGCTGAATTTTTTTGTGCGATGTCAGTTGTACGGGTTTTTATACATCTCACAAGCCTGCCGGGGCTTCATTTCGGTACCCTTCGGCGGCCTTCGTGGCGTCCTGGGGCCGGATGGCCCCAAGGATTTGCGCGGCTGTCGATTGCACAACTTCCAAACTCTCTTTCAGCAGGTTCGCATCGCCGTCGTAAAGCTGAATATAGTCTGCGGAACCCGTGCCGGTTTCGAGTCCCAAAGCGTGGCAGACCACAAAGGCCACGGCTTCGGCTTCTGTTTCCCGCACAACCTTCGTTGTCAGCGTGCGCCGCTCGGCTTTGTGCAACATCTCATGCGCCAGTTCATGGACAAGAACGGAGAGCGTTTCCGTGGGCTGCATCTCGGGCAGCAGGCGAATCAATCCGCCGTAAGACATACCTCTCGCTGGTGCGATTGCATCTGAGTATTCCAGTTTGATTCCCCGGCCAGCAGTAAATTCCGCCAGCCTGTCCAGTTTGTCTCCTACTTCTCCGCTGATGGTGCTGCTGAGTTCGGGCAATTCCGCGCCCTCTGTCTGGGCCACATCGAATACATAGACGGCGCGAAACCCTGTCAAACGAGGCTCGGATTTGCCTGTCTTTGCATCGCCCTGCTCGGGTTGGTCAGCGTCGCTTGCCTCGCGTCTGTATCCAATCATCGGGGCAAAAATCATGATCCCTTTTTCCCCGTGTCTCACTCGTCGGCCCAATCCGTTCCATGTCCGGATGCCCGCGACTTTCGTCGCTGTTGGGCGCTGGCTGGCAATCAGAAGAATGTTCTGAAAACTGTAATTGTGAAATCGCGACATGGCCGTAAGGTAGGCGGAAAGTGCTTCACTGTGTCCCGCTTCCAAAGCCTTGACCAGTGTGTCAATGCTGGCCTTTACGAGTTCCTGATTGTTTTTGGTTTTGTTCGTTTCCTTCAATAACATTTTTAATCCCCTGATCCGCCGGGTCGGCTGTTTTTGTTCTTCACTTCACGCGCAGCGGAACAAAAACAGACGAACGGGCGGACAGGGATGAACGCAGCGCAGAGAGGGTGGCAGGGCGCGAGCGTCGGCGCGGTGAGTGCCAAAACGTTCCTGGTTTTTGTTTTGGCGCGAACCGAGCTAGACCTTGCGCCCGTCCGAGCCGCAGTCGAGCGGCGTCCACCCGAGCGCAGCGGAGTGGGGAAAAGACGCGCAGCTTTCCGCGCAGGGTTACTCTTCCGCCCCTCATACGGTTGCCAGGGAGCATATGGAAAGGCAGTTATTGTAAGATTTGTTCGAAAAACTCTGGCACCCAATCAAATGAGCAACCAACGTAGGACGCGCGAGGAAATACTCAACATCTTTCAGGCTTGCCAAGCCAAAGCAGGCAAGCCCCCAGGCAGAGAAGTCTTTTTTAAACTGAGCGGAGTGAAAGCTTCTGAAATTAGTTACTACTGGCCAAGATACTCTGAGTTGGTCAAAGAGGCTGGTGCGCAGCCCAATGAATTTCAGTTGAAACTGCCAGACGAAGAGGTATTTCAGGATTACGCCAAGGTTTGTCTGCGCCTTCGTAAGCTTCCAACTCACGCCGAGTTGAGGATTGCCCAACGAGAAATTAAAACGAGGACATACGGTGTTTACGAGCGATTTGGCGGAATTGATGAGTTCCGTGCAAAGTTTCATAACTGGCTACAGGCTTCGACTCCAGAGATAAAGACGATTCTGGAATTCGATGGCTGGGGTCAAACGATAGCGGAGAACAACAACGGCAGCCCTGAATTCGCTCAGGAAACGGCAAATGTCCATCCTGGCTTGCGCCCGTTTCTTCCATCAAACTTGCAATATTTGGATGTCCTCGCACGTGGCGAACGACCGCCTTTCGAGCCTGCAAGTCTAAGTCTGAGCACGGCTTTTGAGAAGCGCACGGCGGACGCATTTCGATCACTAGGATTCGAGATCAAATCGCTTGGTCAAGGTACCGGACGCAACGCGGATGTTTTGGCCCTCGCCCCACGCGAACGGTTCGCACTAATCATTGATGCCAAGGTGCGCACCAAAGGTTACGAACTTGGGACGGAAGACCGCAAGTTCCTGGAGTACGCTCGAAATCATGGAACCGAACTCAAAAGGCAGGGATTCGAAAACATTTATTTCGTTGTCGTCTGTGGTGGATTTAGGGAAGGCGATCTGAAGAAATTGACAGAGTATTTATCCGGCTCGCCAATCCGAAGTGTCGATTTAATTACGGCTTCCGCCCTGATGCGTCTTGTCGAAGAAAGTATCCAGTATAGGAGTACATTCTCACTTGCAGATTTTGAAAAGCACCTATTTGGGAACAAAATCATAGCGAAATAAAGGGCACCACATGGGCGGGATCTGGCTCCGATGAGACCCAATTGGAAGCTTTTTCGAACGCCCTGGAAATTCACCTTGTGTTGCTTTGGCGTGTGTCAATTGCGCCGTTTAGCGTTCTGTTCCAGGCACTCAATTGCCGCTGAAAGTTTCTCTGCATCGGCCCGGCTGACGACCGTTTGCAGCTTTTCTGCGGTCAGCGATTCGCCGCGTCCAATCGGGTACAGAAGGTTCAATAACAGCATCCGCACCCCGAGCAGTTCGGTCAAAATTGCCATGTCAGTTGAAGCAATTTGCGAGGAATCGACCTGCGGTGCTGCGCCGGAATTAAGGCCAGCCAGGAGCACCTCTCGGCACCATTCGCTCAAGGTCAGTTCCCGAGCTTTCGCCATTGCCTCAAGCTGTTGGTATTCATCTTCCGTGACCTTGGCTGTCACGGATTTTGTGCGTAGGGGATTTGCCACGGCTGCAACCTCCAGGACTTGCACCCTTTTGCATTGGGTGTCTCGTGCATCCTTTATATTAGCGATTCTGCCTGGCACCATGGTGGCCATGGGCCGGACGCGGCACGCAGCGCGCTCACAATGCAAGGTTGCCGCACAGCAACCTTCCAGGGGTGGCGTGTCACCTCCTCACCCGATGCCGAAGGCAGCGCAAAACGCCGCAAGACACCAAAACGTGCGGGCATAGAAAGCCCCTCATGGGACTCAAGCGGCCATAGCATTCTCCCACTCAACAACAGTTGGACGTGACAAACAGCGTTACCATTTTGCGTTCACAAGTCGTTTGCAGTTTGGAGAACACACTGCCAAACCGGCATTATGTTCGTTTGTTGTGCTACGCTAATTTACAAATGCATAGTGTACTGTCCGCAACCTTTATCATCAAAACACGTCCCAACTCGATTGGGTTCCGATTCCCAGAAGAAATACGAACCCTGCTGGGACTGGATACAGACGTGCCAGTCGCACTCGTAGTCAGAAGAATTACCGGGGAGCTAATATTTTGGGGTGTTTCTAAACTTACGTCCCATTGCGAACTAACAGACGCAGGTATTTTTCGCAATCTGGAATGTGGGGAGGAAATTTTAGTGACAGCCTCTCGTCCGCCAAGCAGTATTATCAATTCTCAGACTTACCAGACCTAGATCGGGTTCTTGTCGCTGGAATTTCCTGTTTTCGCGATTCGCCTCAGTTGTAACCGAGTGGATCGAAGTTGGTGATTCCAGTCTTGATGCTGTCAAGCCTCTTGCCGTGCCTGACAGGATAACCGGTTCCCGGTGTGGAAATTCTCCGACCAGTATCCGGCATTCGCACGACACACTTCCATGCTAAGATTTGAGCCCAAATGGCGAAACCAAACACAAATATGCGTCAGTGTTCTACATACATCATCTGGTTTCTATTCTGTTTATTTATGTCTGAAAGCACGGCCAGCTCTGCCCAGGAAAAAACTCCTGTCGGCGAAGTGCTGGCCTCGGCCTGGATTGGCGCATATACATTCGATGAGGCAGTACCACCCGATGAATTCATGATCTATGAGGTAGCTGTGTGTAATGCTGCTGGCGACGCATATGTCACTGTGGATGGCTACATGACAGAAATCCGTCTCAAAGCAAAAGCGGAACAGAGAAATGGGAAATTGAGCATATATTTCGACAGCTACGGCAAAGATGACATCTTGAAGAAAGGCTACGAAACTGGCGACCGGCTACTTACAATTGCACGGACAGGTGACAAATACCCAGTCCAGTGGGGATTACTCAAATCGCAATTGAATCAGGCGACTCCGCTTTCAGCCATGAAAACAAACAAAGATTGCTCGGCAACACTGCCGCCGGAAAAATGGCGGGAAGCGACGGACTCCGGCAGTAGCAAAGCTATCGGCCCGGCAAAGGGTTGGCTGGTGATTGAGGGCGGCGGTGTCCTGACGAACGAGGTCAAGGAACGTTTTGTCGCTTTAGCTGGCGGACCAGACGCGAATTTCGTAATGATTCCGACCGCATTGCGTGACACGCAAATTGACTTGGACAGTAGTCGGCTTTCGTTTTCAAATGGTTTTCACGTAAAGCACGTGACTGTACTGCATACCAGGGATCGCGCGCGAGCAAACGCCGAAGGATTTGTTGAATCGCTAAGACATGCGTCAGGTGTGTGGATTGATGGTGGCCGCCAATGGAGACTTGCGGACGCTTATCTCGGAACTGCCGTCGAACGTGAAATCAAAGCGTTGCTGGTACGCGGTGGCGTGGTCGGCGGTGGTTCCGCTGGCGCGACTATTCAGGGCTCGTTTCTGGTGCGCGGTGCGCCCGGTACTTCTCGCAACCCCGATGGCGACAACACAATCATGATGGCTCCGGGACACGAGACTGGATTCGGGTTACTGGCCAATTCGGCTATCGATCAGCACGTGGATGCACGTGGACGCGAGAATGATCTCCATCCGGTAATATCCAAACATCCAAATCTGCTGGGAATTGGAATTGATCAGAGCGCGGCGATCATAGTACACGGCGATTCGTTTTTTGTTGTCGGCGGACAGGTTGTCATCCACGACGGAAAGAAGCACGACGGTGCGCCCCATTACTTCCTGTCATCTGGCCAGGCTTTCAATTTGAAAACGCGCTCAGTTAATCCAAGTGGCGAATCGAATGACAACGAATATACTTCCACCCTAACAGTCACCGCCGCCACTCGCTCTCGAACTCAATCAGGAGTGAAAACGGCAGGTGCGGGTCTGCTGGAACCAAAAAGCAGTTCCACTCAAGAATCAAGACGCATTAATTTCGAATGCAACGTCAGCCTATATAGTGTTGGAGAGAATATTTACCCTGCCCGTTTGGACGGGCCGCACCAGTTCACGATTAAAGCCCGCGAAGTTGATACCGACAAACTGCAAGAGTTCGTCTGCAAATATTAGGGTATGAGCTGCCCCTAGGACGATCTTGGTCTGTTTGGAATCGTGCTTAGCCATCTCCGGTGATCCAAAGGCAGAGGCGATATCAGCCGACATTGACGACGTGCTCCTCTGATCAGCAACTCCAAACAGGGAAAAGCCTGAACTTTGAACTTTTAGGGACGAACAAATGACACTAGAGCTGTGGGCGCAAGCGTATGACTGGCTGATAAAGATCGGAGCGGGTGCTCTCGGTGGCGGATTGGTCGTGAACGAGATCAAGAGACGTATCGAGAGCGCCGGAGAAAACCGCAAATATCTGGGCCGTGCGCTGAGTGACTTGCTTGAAATTCGGTATTACCTAATTGGCACTAAAGTAATGAAAACCGCAATTGAAAAGATTGCGGGCAATGAAATTCCTGCTGGCCAAGCGGGGCCTCTTATTCACTTCATCGCACCCCAATTGCTCCAGTATGATTGGGGAATCCTTAGAGGTCGTTACAACGAGGCGGTAACGGCTCTCGCTGGTATCCATCCTGTGCTCGCTTACAAGCTTCGGTCTAAGGATTCCATTGCGCCTATGCTGCAACAATTGGGTGCTTTGGCTGTCAATAACGCCAGTAATCCAGAAGAAGCGGCGCAAAAAAACCAGTTTTTGTTGTGGTTAGACCGCACTCTTGAAAAGCAAGGCTATGGTCTTGCTGATCTGGCAGAAGCTGCTTTGCTGGTTGCTCGGAAGCACGGCTGGCGAACTTCCCGTGCAACTAGAAAAGCCCTGAAGCGGCAGGATTCCTTCGAAGCATCTCAGGAAATGAAGGATGAAATGGAAGCCCTGAGATCACAGTTGATGACTGCGACTGCGATATTTGCTGCCCCTGGTACTGACGTGTCCCCGCTGTCAAATGCTCCGGCCACGCCTCCTATACCAGCGAAGTGAGTAGGTCTTCCCATGTCATGTTCCCATTTCACATTGTTGCGTGAGGCGTGTTTGCGATTGGGGTCATCTCCTCAGTAATGAGCTGAGTTGCGCGGGGCTCAACCTTATTCCGCTGCTTAGGGCCTTAGCGTGTTGATGTCGTCTACAAACAGTGTGTCGTCGGCACAACCTTGGCTTGAGTTGATCTTCTCTCCATCACCAATAATATGACTTGACATTACTTGTCAATGTTTTACAATGTCCAAATGCGCACCGCGAAAACCGTTTCCATTACGCTTCCGCCCGACCTGCTGGGTAAGGCACAGGAACTCGCTCAGCGCGAGCACCGGACGATGAGTGAATTATTCAGGGAAGCTCTGCGGCGATATATGGTGGGGGATGGGCAGTGGGATAGTCTGCTCACGCGGACCCGCGCCAAAGGTAAAGCCTTGGGCATCACCAGTGAGGCCGACGTGGAGCGTCTCTCGGATGAACATCGTCGCCGCAAGAAGCGATGATCCGCGTCGTCTTCGATACGAATGTGTATATTTCCGCGCTGATGTTCGGCGGCTTGCCCGGCTCCCTTCTCGACCTTGCATTTCTACACTCGTTTACCCTTGTCATCTCCCCTGCCCTAATGGGTGAGCTTGACGAAAAGCTCCGGTCAAAGTTCGAGGTATCAGACGAAGACGCGGCCATTATCCGTGCGAAGTTGGAAGGCAATGCCGAGATTGTTATGCCCGATATGGTTTTGGATGTGATTGAGGATGATCCCGACGATAACCGGGTGCTGGAATGCGCTGTCAAAGGGAGCGCGAACTATATAGTCACGGGTGACCGTCACTTGCTGAAACTCGGCACCTATGAAGCCATTCCAATTGTCACCGTTAGACAGTTTCTGGACGCGGCAGAGACAGAAGAAAAGCAATGAGGGAGATGAGGGCCAAATCCAGACTCTTCCTTGGGCTGAGGTTGGATTCCAGCGTCAGAATCTGTGCAGCAGTCCCCAGAAAACTCGTGGTACACGGAAGGTACACATTCGCATGTTTCTTGCAATTCCTTAGAGGGGCTAACAGAGCGATCCGTGCCTTGTAAGTTATTGCAAATACATGTTATAGCCGCGCTTTCACGGCGGTAACACGGGTTCAAATCCCGTCGGGGACGCCAAATCTTATCAATGACTTACACCGATTCGGTCAAAAACTCGCGGTGTTGAGTGCCGCCGCTGCTTACCCATGGCGTCTCG
>Ga0137363_10001260_pt1 | contig 14479 bp, 10 predicted proteins | sample MadtaG_FD_104800 | JGI IMG/M metagenome (GOLD analysis project Ga0137363, IMG submission 104800) | Vadose zone soil microbial communities from Angelo Coast Range Reserve, California, USA - Mad1_115_16 metaG | ecosystem: Environmental > Terrestrial > Soil > Vadose zone | place: USA: California...
AGCTTTTAAACGCGACAAGCCGCACGTGAACGTCGGCACGATCGGGCATGTGGACCACGGCAAGACGACCCTGACAGCGGCCATCACGATGGCGTTAGCGAAAAAGGGCATGGCCGAAGTGCGCGCATATGAATCGATCGATAATGCTCCGGAGGAAAAGGAGCGAGGAATCACTATCAACACCGCGCACGTGGAATATTCGAGCGACAAACGCCACTACGCGCACGTCGATTGCCCAGGGCACGCGGACTATGTCAAGAACATGATCACCGGCGCGGCGCAAATGGACGGCGCCATCCTGGTCGTCTCCGCGGCGGACGGGCCGATGCCGCAGACGCGTGAACACATCCTGCTGGCCAGGCAGGTAGGGGTTCCATCGATTGTCGTTTTCCTGAACAAAGTCGACATGGTCGATGATCCCGAACTCCTCGATCTCGTCGAGATGGAAGTGCGCGATCTATTAACGCAGTATGAATTTCCGGGCGACAAAATCCCGATTGTTAAAGGCAGCGCGCTCAACGCACTGAATGGCGACGCTGACGCAGAAAAGCAGGTCCTCGCGCTCGTGGAGGCGATTGACGATTACATTCCTGTGCCCGAGCGGCCGATCGATCAACCATTCCTGATGCCGATCGAAGACGTGTTTAACATTGAGGGCCGCGGCACCGTTGCGACAGGTCGTGTCGAGCGCGGCGTTCTCAAGAAAATGGGGGAAGTCGAACTGGTCGGTATTCGTCCAACGGCAAAGACAGTGGCGACCGATATCGAGATGTTCCGCAAACTTCTCGATGAAGCGCGCGCGGGCGACAACGTCGGCGTTCTGTTACGCGGATTAAAGAAGGAAGAGGTAGAGCGCGGCCAGGTCATCGCGAAGCCGGGCTCCATTACGCCGCACAAGAAGTTTAAGGCGGAAGTTTACGTGCTGAGCAAAGAGGAAGGTGGACGTCACACTCCGTTCTTCTCAAATTACCGGCCGCAATTCTATTTCCGCACCACTGATGTTACTGGCACGGTTAAATTGCCCGAAGGCGTGGAAATGGTGATGCCGGGCGACAACATCTCCATCGAGGTGGAGTTGATTACGCCCATCGCCATGGAGAAGACGATTCGTTTCGCAATTCGCGAAGGCGGTAAGACCGTCGGCGCGGGTCGCGTGGCCGATATTTTGGATTAACTTGTTGTCATGTCGAGCGAAGTCGAGACATCTCTGATTTGGTGATTCGAGAGATTCTTCGGCTCCGCTGCGCTTCGCTCAGAATGACAATTAAAAATACGCCAGTAGCTCAATTGGTAGAGTAGCGGTCTCCAAAACCGCCTGTTGGGGGTTCGAGTCCCTCCTGGCGTGTGGCTAAAGCCGCGTTAAAGGGGTGAATTGTTAAAGCGTTAAACCGGACGGAACGAAACGCATCATAATCCGCTTCAACGAATCACGATTACATTTTAAATGATCACCAAGATTAAGAATTTCTTCGGCGAAGTGAAAGTCGAGCTGCAGAAATGTTCGTGGCCGTGGGACCCGAAAGAGAAAGGATTTCGCCGCTACAAGGAGCTCATGGACTCCACGCTTGTGGTGGTTATTGCGATGCTGTTGTTGGGCGGCTATGTCGCGTTGTTTGATTTCGTTCTGGTGAACTTTGTGCACTTTTTCACTCGAATACACTGATTTATGGGACAAACAGTTGCAGGGAAAATGGTAGAGAGGGACCGCTGGATCGTGCGCTGCGCTGGCGCGCTCGGCGATCGCGCCCTACCGATCTGATTTATGGGACAGACACTGGCAGGCAAAGATCAATGGTACGTCGTGCATGTGCTTTCCGGGCAGGAAAACAAGGTGCGCGAAAACATCTTGAAACGCGTCAAGACAGAGGAAATGGGCGACTTGGTTTACGATGTGCTCGTTCCGACTGAACGCGTCTCGGAGATCAAGAAAGGGAAAAAGAGTGAGACGACACGGAAATTTTTTCCCGGTTATCTGATCGTGAACATGCATTTACTCGACGAAAACAATCAGTTAGTCGGGCGCACCTGGTATTTCGTCCGTGACACACCCGGCGTCATCGGGTTTGCCGGAACAAAGGACAAACCGATCCCGATGCGGCAGTCGGAAGTGGACAGCATGCTGGCGCAAATGAAGGAACGCGAAGAAAAGGTGAAACCGAAAGTCAGCTTTGAAGTGGGTGAATCGGTGAAAGTCGCTGACGGCCCCTTCCAAAATCAGACTGGAATCGTCGAAGAAATCGATCCCGAACGCGGCAAACTGCGCGTCTCGGTCACGATTTTCGGTCGCGCCACTCCGGTAGAACTGGAATATTGGCAGGTCGAGCGCGGTTAAAATTCCGCTTTAACGTTTCAACAATTCAACGCTTTAACGAACCACAATGGCTAAAGAAAAAGTAGCAGAGATCAAATTACAGATTCCAGCGGGACAAGCTAACCCTGCGCCGCCGGTGGGTACCGCTCTCGGACCGCGCGGAGTTAACATCATGGCGTTCTGCAAAGAATTTAACGCCGCGACGCAAAAACAAGCCGGCGACATCTTGCCGGTTGTCATCACCGTCTTCAAAGACAAGTCGTTTACATTCATCACGAAGAGTCCGCCTGCCGCGGTTCTGTTGAAGAAAGCAGCTAACATCGCCGCCGGTTCAAAAGAGCCGAACAAGACCAAAGTCGGCAAGGTAACGCGCAAACAGGTCATGGACATCGTAAACACCAAGCGCAAGGACCTGAATGCGCGCACCGATGAAGCTGCATTCCGCATCATCGCCGGCACGGCTCGGCAAATGGGTCTCGAAATCGCCGATTAACGAATTTCGTTATGCGTGTCAGGCTATGACTGCGCGTTTGTTCGCATGCGTTCCCTTCCGGATCCGGATCTTTCCCTACGAGACGCAAGTGATTTTATTTTTGATAGCCCCTTAGCCAGAAGGGCGCTTCGAGATCCGTTTCCACGAGTTCTCGCGATTTTCTTGCGAGAGGTCATCCAGTCAATTTACAAACTTACCACTAGCTGCCATTTGCCCGAGTTTACGGATCACGGTCTCGGACACATTTGCAGCTTGGTAGATCGACTGAGCCGATGGACAATCATCGGGACGGAGTCGAACCCAAGTCGCGTAGTTGAGCATCCGAATTTCAGCCCGCAACACGCAACGATCCTACTTCTCGGGACCTTGGTACACGACATCGGAATGCTATCGCAGCGTCCAGAAGACCTTCCCGAGATAACCGCAGTTCAGAATACGCGCTCATTGCAAGATATTCCGGGATGGGTCCGCTCGACGCACATCGGGCGTTTACCGAGACTAATGCAGCGGCTGTTCAAAGATACTGATCTAGAGGGCGCGCTTGATGACATATTGGTTCAGCGCGCGCTTAACGTTGCCCAAGCGCACGGCACCTGGCCTTGGGACTGGCAGAAATTTAGCTTCGTTGATGAAGATTCAGGCTTGGCAGCAATGTTAGCTGTGGCCGATTTGCTCGATGAGGATGCTCTACGCTGTGATTCATCGACGCTGCTTCGGCATCGCTATGGCACTCCTTTGAACTGTGCGCATTGGATTCGTCACGGACTAACGCTTGGTCGTGTGCTCGTTCGGGAAGGTAACGTTGCTGTTAGATTCGGGAGACCGCCACGAACGGACGCTCAGATGGAACCGGTATTTGCGGCACTTCGAAATCATTATCGGTTGGTAAAGCTCTATGTGAAGGATCTCGGTCACGTCAACGCAGCCCTGCTCAATGTTGAATGCGATCCACCATCAGGTCTACCGCAGACGGAAGTTCCTGACTTGGAACGCTGGTGGGAATTGCCGGAATTTCGTGTGCAGTCGGCATTGGTCTATCGTCTTCTTGAGAGTTTCATGCCTGAAGCATTGCTCGATGAAAAGCGGCTTTCAGCGGAAGTGCTTCCACAGCTTCACGACATCGGAATCACTGCTATTAATTTGACGGACTTTTACCGAATCCGGGGCGAGTTAGCCCCGAGAACGGAGATAGAGCAGACTTTCGATTCACTGATCAACACTTAGTTATGCCGCAAGAGCCTACGGCTGCCGAACGCCAGCGGATAGCATTCGACCTGCTAAAGAATGAGGCAAGAACTGCGCATCGCGAGGGGGATGGTCTACGAGTCATTCATCTTTGTGAAACGTGTTTGCAGGAGGTTCAGCGATTGGTCAAAAGCGAAAAGCTGGTTCTGCACCTCACGGAATTGCAGTGGGCCTTTATTTTCCAGCTTTATTGGCTGCTGCACACCACGCCTCTTGGGCTGCTTAGAGAAGTCCTACGACAAATTCCGAAGCGCGATGAAGCGGATCAAAGAATCTTCACGACACTTGAAGCGTATTTCTTTTTAATTGAGCAACCACTCCTTGGAGGGGACCAGACATTCCAGCGACTTAACGCAATCCCTCCGAGCTCATTCGGGGACGAGTTTCAGCCTGAGTCGGCAGAACTGGTTACCCATTTGATCGAACTCGCGTGGTTTCATTTGGTGGCCGATGACCGGTGGCGAAAGGTGGCTGCCGAGTGGGTGGAAAAAGGTCCGGGCTGGGTAAAGAACGTAGTCGGACCAGTGGAGGAACGTTTAATGCTCCAGACGAGATTGACGGTTCCGTCAAAGCGGCATCCACCACTTTCGGCCGACGCCGCAGCTTCTTTGCGAAAAGTTTCTGACTTGGCTGAATTGTGGGTTCTGCAGCTCAATGGTCAGAATGAAGTGCTCCTCGCGCGCATCAAACAGCTCAGTCCGCGCCTTAGTCCGGATGCCTATCAATGGCGTCTGATGGCTGATTTTTGGCATATGAACAGATTGTTCGGCGGCGGTGATTCACAAAACGTTTGGCTCGCACGGCGTCGCCAGATGACGACCAAGTTCCCCGTCTTATTTTTTCACGACCGTCGCGAACTTCGGATGCGTGAATTGCTTGCCGAAGTATATCGGCGTCGGGGACCAGGGTCGGCTTATCAGCGTTGGGGGGTATTGCAGCTAGCAATGCTGCACGAGCTCGCCGCTCTTCGAATCTGGGACTTTGGAATGTGGCGAGAGGCAGTCCAGGCACAATCGGAAACGCTCCTGGAAGCTTCGCAATGGATGGATGCGATGCCCGAACTCACGGCGCAAGGATTAGTTATCGGAGTACGCGCGATCTCCCTTCAGTCACCAGAGAAGGATTTTCTCGTGCAGTCAGCAATACAGCACGTCGAATTCGCATCCGAGCAAGTGCTGCAAAGTCTGGCAGAGGATCTTTTTTGGACCTATCCAACGCAAGGCCACACAGCGGCGGAGTTATTCGCAGTAATAGGTGATTTGGTGCCTGCTTCTTTGTGGCTGGAACTGGCGGAGTGGAGTGTCGGCTATGCCACGAGATCACGGTCCGGACATCAGTGGGGCTCGAAAATCAATCCCTTGGAACACTGGATTAACATCGTGCCTTCGTTAGAATCTGCGTCAGACGCATGGAAGATTCTCGGACCGGAAGTGATTGCCCTTGGGAGAATTTCCCACTGTTGGCGCGGCAAGGACAGTCATCTACTTTATTCGTGGCTGGCATGGGCGCCTATTGCCTCGGCTCGTGATTTGGGCCAAGCGTTGGTTGATGTTGCAGCGACGGATCTGGGTGACTCATTTTTTCGCGCTAAGCTGATCTGTTCCGTTGAGGATGACCGCAGTGAGCTTGGAAAGTCTTTTAGTGCGGAACTTTTCCAGCGCGCGCAACTCCCCGAAGAACGTCTGTTGCTGGCAGAGCACCTAAATGATCAATCAGTTAATGAATTGACCAATGAAGTTCATGAACGAACCGTCCGAGCTATCCGAAGCGCTTTGCAAAGAGCGGCGCCCTCGACGGACGCTAAGGACTTTTCCTTCGGAACATTTGTGCCCGGGCTCAATGTTCTAAAGAACTGGGATGGATCGGAAGATCTTGTGCGCGAGCTAATCGCGACAATTAATTCGCCAAACGTTTTGCAGGATTGGTTGCCGTGGCTGCTAAGCACGCTTCAAATTCTCGTCGCGGATGGTCCCGCTAGCGTCTCTCAAATCGTTAAGCCCGAGATAGCCACGTGGGCCAAGAAGCTGCCAAGTGGGCGGACAATTGTGGGGGATGTTCACGGGCCATTCTCAATAATTCAGAGTACCGGAACGAGTGCTGGCGATGTCGCGGAGATGTTAGGCTGGCTCTGTTTTCAGATTTTGCGACAGCTGAACTCAGCCGCTCATAGTGAAGTAAGAGAGTGGCTGCAGCAGACGCTTTTGAACGGCTATGTAGAACCAATGGGAGTGGCATTGTACGTGAGCGTTATTCTGGCGTCCCAATCATCCGAGGATGCGATTTTGCCGATACTCGTCGCCGCGGATGCTACTCTCCTCACACTGCGAACGTCTATGTCGAATTCGGTAGACGCCAGATCAACGCTCGCCGACGCGTTGTGGTACATAGCGGGCATCACTCGTCAGCAAACATCGGAATTCGTAGATTGGCGAAACCCCGTTGCGACTCTCGTGTTAGCTTGGCTTACACGATTGCTGTGCGATTACGCGCCAATCTTCACGAAAGCGCCGCACCCAGCTGTGCGTGCTGCGTTCGCCGCCGTTGTGTGGAATCTTTCACAATGGAACCCTCTTTCGGACGAGCTAGCTTCTTCATTCGAGCGGCTAAAGCGAGACCAGCGGGCGCGTGTTCGGTTCGAGGCTTACGGCGGATGGAAGGAGAAACGAAAGAACACTACGGAACAAGCAAATCAATCTCTGGATTGAACGACGTAATGCAGACCTGGTTTTAATGGGGCTCGACCGGTCACCGTTCCATTTGCGAATACTTCCACTGCTGCAGCGCGATCGTGACGTTACCGTTTCTCGAGACGATCGCCGGCACCGCGCCCGCAATGGCCTCGAGATTTATCGATTTAAGACCAGTTGGCTGCGGTCGGCCAAGTCTGCTTCGGTCATCTCACGCTTCCGAGGCTCTTCTTTTGCTTAACTCGGCCCAATCGGTCACCGGAATACCATCAATCTTCCATACTGGTTCGAGATGGTCGATCATGCCGATCATGAAACCTACACCCTTGCTCGTTCGCATGTTAATCTGAGTCACGCCGTCTTTTGTTCGCGCAAACGTCGATTTGTTGCCATTAGAAAAGTGTACGTTGAAACCGTACACGCCGTTTTCGTCAGCCAATAATTCGAGGACTTCGTAATTGTCCCACTTGTGATATTTCTTCGCGCGACGCAGCGCGTATTTCATGTTGTTCGCGGCTGTGAGCACACCTGAAAGGAATCTAAATGTGTAATTCAGCTTCCGATCCACGTCGGTTAGCGGAATAGCCATCGCGGGGCCGCTTTCGCGGCGCAACTCGTCCGCTGTTAGCACGTAATCCGAATGGACGAGTGCGTTCCTCAGTTTGTCGTCAAAGACGTAATTGAGCTTTGAGACCAGATCGATCTCACCTGCTTTTGTTGCGAGGTCGACGATCTCCTTAATTTTCCTACGCATGCTAGGTGGCACTACGTTCCACGGATCATTCTTTTTCTTTCGGCGGTACAGATGTTGGAACGGGAATGATAAATAATGTTGATCAGTAAGGCAGTGGAGAAGATTGATCATCATTTCGTGAATGGCCGTCATTTCCACCAAGAAGCAGTAGTAGTAGAGCGCGAATCGACGAGCTGTGGCCTTACCCTTCGTGTTCTGAGCCACATCGAGCACCCAATTGAAATCCTGAAAAGTTGTCTCGGCTGCATCCAATACATCCCAACCCGCGCTATGCGCTCCGCCCGGTCTAAGTAACGTGCAAAGCGTATCGAACGGACTCTTGTCCATCGCTTTTTGAAACAAGCCGAACCAAAAATCATGACATTGGTTCCGCAATGGATCGGTTTTCAATTCGTTGGCCGCAGGATTAGTTGTCTCGCTCATGATAGCTGGTTTGCACCGAGCCTCGCTTGCCGGTTAGCGTGTAGCACACGCTTGGGTTCGCAGCGAAAAACTACATGACCTTTCGCCGCTTGAAGGCACTGACGTCTGAGCTGTCCAACTCGAACCATTCGCCGCCGCGTCGTTTCGCGGCAAACCTATTGTGCCAATACACCTCAATGCCGGGGGGATCGTCAGTACGGATTTCGTGTATCTTCGTCGCTCTCTCCGGTAGCTGGAGCGCCAGCTCGTACTCGCGTCGGCCTGCTGCATTGCTTCGACCAATCTTATAGTGGCGACCGGACTTGATTAGATAGACAAAACCTTCGACGACTTGCGGCGTCGACGTCTTGGCAGTTCGCGGTGAGCTCTCCGCAGCGATTGGTTCGCAAATTCTGATCACATCTTCGTACCCCTTATTTTGTCCACAGAATTCGATAATGCGCTTAGCGGCGGTTGGCTTGGATCCAAAACGCACAAATGTTCCAGAACTAGGAAAGCTTGGATCTTGGCGACGCTTCAAACTGAGTTCGCGAACTGCCGGAAAGTGACCGAGCTCGCGGATCAACCGGACATAACTTTGGATGAATACGTCATCGCTGTGTGGTACTTGCCAAACATTGGGGGAGAATCCGGCTTCGCGGAGAGCATCTCCCCACCTCGCCCAATATTTTCCCGACCAAGCGGATTCACCGATGCCAGTTTCTGTTTTGAATTTTTGAGATCCCGGCGGCACACCGTTATTTGCAGCCGCGATGCGCTTTATCTCATCGAGAATTTGCTCTTTCGTCATTGATTTCTGAACAGTGAGAAATTCCTCGACTTCGCTCGGAATGACAAGCGGTCGCTTATTGTGGCGCCTCGCCCAAATATTCCCAGCGCTGCAGAGCAGTCGGTACGTTGCCGTTTTTCCAGACGAAATCGAGGAAGGCGCGGAGATCGAATTTTTCACCCTGTTGTGTGGGCGCCGGGCAGAAATTAAATTTACCGGCTAGGGTTCCACTGAACCATTACGAGACAAACGTCGTCTTGGAGGTCGTTGCCTTCCACGAAGGCACGTACATCCTTCTCAATTAACGCCAGGAGATTATCCGGGCGCTCGAGATTGCGGCGCAGGCTAGTGGTCAGCCCGTCCATTCCGAACTGGCGACTATCGCCGTCTTCCGCTTCGATGAGCCCATCGGTAAACAACAGGATGCGATCGCCTGGCGAGAGAGAAGTGGCACTGGTGTTATAGTGTGCACCTGGCAGCAGCCCGAGTGCCGGCCCGCGTTTATCCGACTGGCCGCTGAGGACCTCGATTTGTTTGTTTTCGCTGCAGATTCGTAATGGGTTCGGGTGTCTCGCCCGGGCGAAACGCAGTTGCCCAGTTTCCGAGTCCAGGGTGCAATAGACGGCCGTGACGAACAAAACCGTGCCGGTCTGCTTGAGGATACTTGTGAGCTCGGTGTTTAGACGCGTCATCAATTTTCCGGGATCAGCCGCTTCCGATCCAAGACCCTCGATCAACGCGCGAAGCATACAGGTGATCAGAGCTGAGCGAACGCCATGGCCCATTACGTCGCAAATAAAGATTCCGGCGCATGAATCAGACACGCGCGCAATGAAAAAGAAGTCTCCGCCAATCAGACTGGCCGGAAGATAGACATGAGAAAACCGAAGGCGTGCTGTCTCGAGAGTCGCATTGGCCGGAAAAACCGGGTACATAACTGGCATCAGTGCTTGTTGAAGTTCCATTGCCATGCGCAGATCCATCTGCGTTTGCTCGTTCTTTGCCTGAATCTCGCGCTCCTTCTCGATCAGATCGCGGATGTTGGTTCGCAGCAGCGCGTTTTGCACCTTGAACAATGTCTGCGTCGTGATCAGGCCAAGAAACGACTGGTCCTCGTCCACTAAAAGTACATCGTCGTAGAAAGCCTCCTCGCCGCGTGCAAACACTTTCTTCAGCACGTCGCCGATGGGTGTCGTAACCAAAACTCGGATTTCGTTAGGTGAAAGGTGCTGGCCGATCGGCTTGCGCGCCCAGAGAGAAAAGCCATATCGTCCGCCTAAAAGCTCGCTGATTTGATGGCGGGAACAGAGCCCGACGAGGCTTGAAGTGTCGAGGATGGCAATGAACTCAACATTGTGTTTGGCGAACGCTGCAAATACAGATTCGATGGTGTCGTTCGCCTGAACTGCAGTTCGATGGCTCACCAGTGTCCGTAGGTCGACCTCATCAGCGCGCAGCGGATCGTTGATCTGGATCTTTAACGCTTCTTCCATCAGGCTCTCAGCCCGCAGCTTTTCTTGCTCCTGCACGGCGCTCCCAAGGCTTAGTTCTATCAGAGGCTGTCAAACACTGATTGTGATATTCTCGTGACGATTCTGGACAAATAGGGCGTAGGAAGGCAGCTTGCCTGACTCGGCGGCAGGGCTTCCAGCCTGCCGTTTTTTATTCGACGGGCAAGATGCATGTCGGCCGGGACAGGCTTGGAAGGCTATCTTCCGATGTCGCCCAAGTACTCCCAGTGCTGTAGCGCGATCGGCACGTTGCCATTTTTCCAAACGAAGTCATGGAATGTCCGAAGATTGAATTTTTCGCCTTGTTGCATACGCGCGTCGGCGAGAAATTTCATGATCTGCAGCTTTCCGATCTGATATGTGATGGCCTGGCCGGGTCCGGTGGAGAATGCGATCGCTTCCTGGCGTGCGGTTTGTTCGTCCATCGGAACTTTGTCGTGTAGATACTTGGCGGCTTGTTCGAGTGTGAATTCGCCCAGTGCGAGTTTAACATCTACCTCTACCCGCAGCGCACGGAGCCGCATGAAATTGTAAATGATCTCGCGCGTGTGCGGGCTGTCATCGAACAAGCCGGCCTGCAACATCATTTCCTCTGCATAAAACCCGATCCCTTCGTTCGCGCCGGAATCGTAGTAATGCCGCCGGATCGGGTCCTCGTGTTTCCACGAAAGACAAAGCTGAAAGTAATGACCGGGAATTCCTTCGTGAACAGTGATCGGCCGCGGATCCATCGCTGTCGCGTGCCAGAAGTAGCCGAGTTTTTCTGACGGCTCAGGTACGTAGCGGATACAATTTTCTTTCAACCGCGATGGCGACGTGAAGTCATCGTTCTCAGTCAAGCCCAGAGCGCGCAAATATTCGGGAGTCGGTCGAAGCGTGTAATCCTGGACCCAATCCGGAACGGTAAGGATGCCGCGCTCCTGCAGAAATTTGCGAATCGACAATTCCTTTTCGGCTGCATCGCGAATCCAGTTGTTGATGTTGTCTGCGATCTTGAGCGGCGGCACATCTTTGTTCCGGTTCTTCTCGAAAGTCTCAAACGCGACGGCTCGGTTCCATTCCTGGCGTCCCATCGCCAGCAGTTCTTCCGGCGTGAATGGCATCAGCGCCACGTTCCGCAGAAACCAAACGTATGCGTCACGCCCGAGCGCCGTTTGTTCTGGAAGCTTCGGCAGCTTCTCTTTGAGCTGTTGCTGATATTTTTCCAGTGCATCCGATGCGTGTTCGCACGCGCTGTTTAATTTTTCCGGTTTTAGAGTTGTCGATGCTGCAAGCGAGCTCGCCATTTTGCGTAGACGCTCGCGAATACAGTCAAGATTATTGATCGCAACCGAGGCGAACGGTGCAGGTGGCTTGTCTAGATTCTCTGCCCCCTGCTGCAAGATGGACGGAATGTTTTCGATACGGGCGAGAATTTCGCGGCTGCCCGCTTCGTCGTACGGCGCGGGAACAGTCAGCGCTTCGGCGAGTGCGGTAAGCGTCTGCTCGACGTAAAAATTCGGATCGCGTTTCCAGCGCCGGTTAACGTCGAGCTCCCATCGCACGCGCGGCAATGCCGAGCCGATCAATTTGTAATCGACTTGCTGTGGAATTGGCCAATCGCTCGCGTTTAGGTTTTTCCAGCGCGACTCGAATTGTTCAAGATCATTGCGTCGCCTGTCGATGCTGGCTTTTGACCAATCGCGCATTCCGCCCGGCCGCTCGATTCGATTAACATCGTCGCCCGTAAAAGGCGCGTATTTCGCACGCCATGACCAAAAATCGTTTGCCAATTTATCCAAAGAATCCGCCTGCGCTTGTCTGCTTGCGACGAGAGCAAGCGAACTAAGGAAAACGGCTGCGCAGAAATGTTTCACGACAGCGAAGTCAATCCGAGCTCCGGCGCAAAGTGATGACCGCTGGCGTGAGGCTCGACCGATACATCGACATGCCGTAACAGAGAGCGGCGGATTTGTCGCGCGCATAGCGAATGTGGTTCAGCTTGTCGTCCCAATGCTCGATGTAGGAGCAGTTCGCGGTTTTAGTTGTTCCTGGAATCGGCACGTAACGGTTCTCCGTAAACGTGAGAAACGCGGCTTCACCCGGCAACGGGATGGGCGTGGCCCAGTTTGGCGAAAGCCTCACAAATCGCGGGCCCCCCAAATCCAGCGCGAAAACCGTGTCGCCATCGCTGCTGTTCAGATGCAAACCGAAGAACGCGAGCCGCAGCGGACCGTCAAAAAGAAAATGCCGATCTTTGTCCTGGCTGTCGTGAAGAATCTCAAACGCGCCGTAAAATCCAGGGATCTTGGCGAACTCCGTTTCAGTCCCCGATTTCAAATTCCGGAGAAGAAAATGCTTACCGTGACCCGGTCCATCGATCTGATCGTCTTCATCGTTTGGATCTTCTCGCAGGATCAATTCGACAGAACCATCAGGCGATTTGTAAGTGGGTGCCGGTGTTGGGCTGGGTGAGGCAGAATCCGCGGGCGAAGTTGTCGCAGTCGCCGAAGCTTGTCCCTGCGGTTCGATGTTTGTGAAATATGGCGAGCTTTTCGCAGATGTGTACCAATCGGGTGCCGCACCAAGTTTCTTCAAATTCGTCCCGCGTGGCTCGATGCTCCAGAATTCGCGCACGTTGTTAGGCTTTTCGCGCGTGAAGACAATCGTCTCCCCGTCCGGTGCAAAGATTGGAGCCGAGTCTTGTCCTGAGTTGTCATTTGTTAGCTGACGCAAAAGTTTTCCGTTCTCGCTGTACAAATACAGATACGAATGACTGGTTCCCGCTGCTTGCAAATAACGAATAGCGATTACGATTTCAGACGCGTCAGCGGCAACGGCGGTCAGCAGCGAAAGTACTGCCGCGACGGTCAACATTTGAAGAGAGGAGCGCATTAGCGTAGCGGCAGTTGGATCGCGCTGGCGTGCGTCGCGTCGTGATAGATTTGCACGTGACAAGTGCGCGCGTCTTTCGCCGTTTCTTCCGCCACCACGCCGCCGGAGCAATAATTCTTTTGCCAAGAAATTGAATTACCAGCGGTGACAACCAGGCGAAGGCGGCTGCCTTTCATTAACCGCCGCGCTACGAACAATCCCGGATTGAAATCGCAGCGCAAAATCTCACCTGGTCCGACCAGCTTCGCTTCGCGCAACGACTCGCGGTACCTCAGCCGGCGCTGGTCGCTCCACAAAGCGATGCTTGTTCCGTCTGGCTGGATCTCGTAAAGGTCGCACTCAAGATCGACATCAGGCGTATCGATGGATACCCAGAGGCTGACTGCGGGACAACCAATCAATGGCGCCTCGTTTGGCAACGGATCGCTATGGTACACTAGACCGTCACTACCGATGCTCAGCGCAAAGGTCTGATCGATCGCGGCGGTTTTCTCTTTCGGTTCCACTCCTTCAACGAATTCGCCGCGGTATGTGTCGAGTGGATCATAAGTGAATTTTCCAGACGGAATCATGCCGACGCCTTCTTTCGGCCGACTTTGAGCAAAAAATCCAGAGCTAAACACGCCATTGCGCATTGCGGGACTTGTCTGGAGATAAAAGGTTTTCGGATTCGCGATCAACGCGGCGAAATCGTCGGTGTATTTCCAGTCGCCGTTCGCGCCGGAGTTGCCCGGCGCGAGCAAATAATATGCGACATGGTTTTTGAGGAATGCCGGTTTCGGGCCAGCCTTCATTGTCCAGTCGTACCACTGGCGGTGCAGATCATTAAGATCCACAATCGCACCCGGGCCGAATTTTACCCCGGCGACTTCATCGGTTGGCGTGCGCGTACCCGCATGGTCCCACGGGCCGATGATGAGAAAATGTTTCGCCCGCGCCTCCGGCGAGGCGTTCGCCATGTGATCGCGGTAAAATGTAAGCGCACCCAGTTCGTCACCGTCGTACTGGCCCGTGATTGTCAGTATCGGCTGTGTGATCTTTTGAAACTGTTCACGCGACGGGAGCATCGCATCGTAGTACGCGTCGACCATGGGATGTTTCAGGACACGCTGGAAATTTTTCGACGGATTGCCGATAAATGCATCGAGGTCTTTGAAAGCGACGTGCTTTTTGTAAGCGTCGAGAAATTTCGTGCGCCAGAACTTTTGATCACCGAAAAGATTGTCCTGTGCTGCCCGGCCACTGGTGAGCGTGAACCACTGCACGTCATAAGTCAGCCCAATGTTACCGTAGGATGGGTAATCGAGGCCAGGATGCGCAGCGGCGGCGGGAACGATCGTCGCCAGATGCGGCGGGAATTCTTTCGCTGTCGCCCATTGATCAAATCCCGCGTAAGACCCGCCCCACATGGC
>Ga0137363_10001267_pt1 | contig 14442 bp, 13 predicted proteins | sample MadtaG_FD_104800 | JGI IMG/M metagenome (GOLD analysis project Ga0137363, IMG submission 104800) | Vadose zone soil microbial communities from Angelo Coast Range Reserve, California, USA - Mad1_115_16 metaG | ecosystem: Environmental > Terrestrial > Soil > Vadose zone | place: USA: California...
CCAGCGCCTACCGCCGCACCACGCCCTGCGCCTTCGGCAGTGGTACTTCCGGCAACCTCGCCCGTCTTCACTTCTTTGACCATTCCATCGCTATTGCGGTAAATGAACGAAAGGTCATCGGTAGGAACACCCAGCTCTTTGTGCACGCGATGTATTGCCTTCTCTGCATCCTCTCGGTTCTCGAAAATCCCCACGGTGAATTTCTTCATAGAGTAAAAATTAACGAATCAAACCCCCAGTAAAGAACAAGTGCCGTGAAGATTAGAGGAAGCGAACGCTTTGCGCTATCGAATCAAGAACGCTCTGCACCTGCACCCGATCAAAAGCAGTCACGTGGCCTGCAGGATAGTTAGCAATCGGTGATGAGTGGATTGTATATTCAACGGAATAGCATTGGTTGTTCCGTATGGTACGGTAACTCGTCGTTTCATACAGATTCCCGGCTCCCGCATCTCCGAAAGAAAGCCGCGCATACGATACGCCATTGAGGGTCACTGATACGGGCGCGGTTGTCATACTTCCATTCCCCTGCGTCAGGCATCCCTTCACTGCTGCGGGATCACCACTCATTCCTACCGTGAAGCGCGCATCAGCAAAGTTCGTATTCGGCTGGAACGATCGAGGAATGGTGAGTTGCGCGAGCACGAGTCCCTTCTGAGCCGAACCACTCGACCAGTTGTTGGTGAGCCCCGCATCGGAACCCAGGAGCATGAATAGTCCTGGATAGCTAAAGGAAAATATTCCGTTGGTATCGGTGAACGTCTTCAGGCCTGCGTTCGTATCGCCACTCGCTCCCACGCTGGTTACCGTTCCAGAGACTGCAGGCGTCGCATTGGTCCCGTACACGTTCAGTCCTCGTATCGTGAAGTACGCATAGGCACCGGACGCCACGAGCAAAACGATCACAATGATTACGATTAAACGAGTAGCAGATTTGTTCATAGAGTTAATCGTACCGCACGCCGCAGAAAAGAATATGAACGCCGGGGATAAATACCCCGCGAGTATGATAACGATGAGTATGGTCTCAAAATTAAGCAGGTAGAGTCATTGAAGCGATCTAGGCCGGTAAGTTGCTGGGCCTTTGGTGAACCAATTGCTAAGAATACTGGATCCTCGCTCAGAAACTGCCCTCGGCTAGGGGCCAGGTATCTAGCGTTGAGATAGTTCAAATTCGTACTAGCGTCATAAACCGAACTGGAGGAATACACGAAATATCATATTTTCCATTAATTAGTTTATTTAGAGACAACCGCAAATCCTGCAAAAACTAATACCGTAATGATTACAGCACCAATTAAGATAATTATGACGCTCTGCAACATTGGTACTCTAGGGCTCTTGTCGACTATCTCCTCTCCACTAAAGTCATAGTGCCTAATAGGAGTATTAAAGAAAGTTACTACTCTTTTCCAAAATAAATTCATAGGTCAATGATTTCTGCTATAAAAATCCACAAATATATTCTTCCATAATTAGTAAACTAATTATGGAAGCTTGGCGGAAGGGTTGAACTTTCGAATAGAGTCGATGATCTCCTTTAAGCTACTTGGTAGGTAAAATCCGTGTGCAAGCTTAAATGTCTTAATGTCATCTCCATTTCTATAATCAATGTATAACCAGCTTCTATCTTTTTTAACTAAAGTAATTGCGCCAAAAGGGATTAAGGCAGCACTTCCCATTCCATCTTTAAAAACAATATGGTTATTTTCAGTGTCGACTTTTACATTTTTTACAGAAGAGATGAAGAACTCTGTTGCGCCTAACGGAACGAGAATGATTACAAAAATGATAGCTGTCAGTAGATTATTATGAAAAACAAAATATCCGAAAACAACAAGCGGTACGATTATTGTTAATATAAACGCTAAAGGAAAATAAATCGTGTGTATTGTCTTGGTTTTTTTCATATTTTATATAGGCTTTAATGATGACTATTCTGTTGGGATATCTTCAATTGTAATACTTGTATCTGTAATTGTAATACTTGGATTTGGAGAGATTGTATAGATGGACCACTACTATATGAACTCTGATAATTTGTCCCAGATGTGGTAGATCGCGAGGTTGTTTGGTTTGAATTCTGAAGATATGACGGCAGTACATTCTGATTTGTAACAAACGTCGGAGAGCTATTGAAGTTAGTAAGTTGCTGTTGAGAATTATAAATGTTTTTCTTATTGGAACTTAGCAAATCGATAGCCGCGCCATGAGCTTCATCAACACCTGTTACTGCCGCTCCATATAACAATTCAGTACCTCCGCTAAGTTTTGCTGCACTCAAACCTTTCCCAAGGCCAAATGTGATGAGCCCGAATGCTGTTTTATCAAGTGAAGCCTGTCTCTGTGATGCAGAATAGTTTTGTGGACTGACAAGATTTGTTTGAACTGTGTTGTATATATTCGAACCATTCGAGTAATAATCGTAAGCCTCAAGCCCGATTAACGCAGCTTCGATTAGTAGAGGAGCAAAGCGCCCAGTCGGGTCCGACCTTACAATAGGATTGTCTTCAGCATAGGAATATGCGTTGAAAGATTGAGGATCAGTAAGATTCTGTTGACTTGGATTCCCGAGGAAGACTGGGTCTTCTGATAGGAATTGGCCTCTAGAAGGATCTTGATACCGGGCGTTGAGATAGTTTAAATTTGAGGCGGCATCATATAGTTGGCCAATATAAATAGGCCTACATACACCCGCTCCGTTTTCCAAGATCCGTATTACAGAGCCAGAACCAATGCCCCTTGAAGCTATTTGAGAACCCACGCAACCCATTCCGAATCTTTGGCTTTTTAACAGGCAGCAATCGACACCCGACCCACACAGGCGTTTTCAAGGGACTTTTCGCTTTTCTGAGGAAATTATAGCAGCCCAAAACGGGACAGATGAGACATCCTTGAGCGATTTAAGCAGGTGTCTCATTTTGACTGTTGATAACTATCGTAGCGTAAGTGCGTATATGGCCTATAGTGAATAGTGACGCAGCCGAAAGGCATGGGACCAATCCCTCCACCTCGTGAAGTGGTAAAGCAAAATTGAATACCCGGGCGATATACCACCTTCCACCCATCGCCCAAGTGGAAAAAGCTGAATCGGCTTTTTCCCTGTACATGAGAAAAAGCCCTCACAGCGGGGCTCTTTTTATTTCCTCACTCACTAACCACCATGAGTACTCAAACCCCTACCCTGCAGATTGAACAGGTCGATATTAATCTTCTTATTGCCTCAGACTATAATCCTAGAAAATGGGACGCTGAAGCAGAGGAACAATTAAAGGAGAGCATTCGGAGATTTGGCATTGTAGACCCTCTACTCGCGAACAGCGCAGAGCACCGAAAGAACATAATTCTGGGCGGCCACTTCCGATTATCCGTTCTCAAGTCTCTCGGTTTCAAAGAAGTGCCAGTCGTATATGTAAACATTCCCGATCTTGAAAAAGAGAAAGAACTCAATCTCCGCCTCAACAAGAACACTGGCGAATTTAATTGGGATTTGCTTGCGAAATTCGATGAGTCATTCTTGTCGGACGTGGGCTTCTCTAGCGAGGACCTTGATGACATCTTCGCCGTCGAGTCTACGCCAGAACAATTCGATCTAGCGAAGGAACTGAATAAACTCAAGATTGAAGAAATCACTATCAAGAAGGGTGACATCTACGAAATTAATGGCTCGCGTCTTATGTGCGGTGATTCAACGATCGAATCAAACATGTTTACGCTTATGGGCGAGCACAGAGCCGATATGGTGATGACCGATCCTCCCTATATCCTCGATTATCTTCACGGTAAGACAAAACAGAAGGACGGTGTGACTGAAGGCTTCGGCGCAAAGAAGAATCGACGATATCTTGAAACCGATGTGCTCCCTCCAAATTTCACCGAGCTCTGGATGGCGAACGTTCACAAAGTACAGAAACCGAATTTCTCGATTATTGTCTACGAGAATCCTAAGAATCTGCGAATTATATGGGGCGAGCTTGAACGGTATTGGAAATACCGAAACACCATCGTATGGCATATCCCGAATCGCATGCAGGGATTCTCGGCTAAGTACAAGTTCTTCAATCGTCATGACATTGCATTAGTCGCAACAGACGGAAAGGTGGACTTGAACCTTGAGCCAGAATCTGACGACCTCTTCGAGAATGAATACCAGAACGCGCTCTTCGCCACGAGCGGCAAACCGCACTGGGAAAGCTACGAGAAAGGTAAGAAGATCTGTCCCACTGACTTCGTTGAGCATACGGCAGGTGATAAGAAATCTTCAGGCCAAGAAATTGTCTTTGGCACCAAACCTGTTGAGCTTCTCATTAGCTATATCAAGGTACTCACGAAACGCGATGACTTGGTGCTTGAACCCTTCGGCGGATCAGGATCAACCATGATCGCTTCTCTGAGGCTTGGGCGCAGGTGCTTCCTTATGGAGAAGTCTCCAGTCTACGCGGAAGTCATTAAGCGACGTTGGGAGAAAGAGACCGGCCAGCAAGCTGTAAAGATTCATGGCGAACAATGCAAAGACTAGTAAGGCCGTTGCAAAACGGATAGCGCAAGATAAGGAGGCAATGCTGAAAGCGCTTCAAGAAACGCCGAACGTCACTATGGCCTGCAAGAAGTCGGGCGTGAACCGTAAGACCTTCTATCGCTGGTGCAAGGAAGACTCAGACTTCGAGGAAGAAGCAGAGACTGCCTTTGCCGAGGGAATAGAATTCCGGAACGATATGGCTGACTCTGGACTCATGCTCGGCGTGCAGGACCGACAACACGCTTCGATCATGGGTTGGCTCAAGCATAACCATCCGCGCTACATACCTGCTTCGACAAAGTCTCCTCCTCGACTTACCCGTAAAGAACGGCACCGACAACAGGCTGAAGAATTCGCAGGGACGCAAGCGGAATCTGACATTGAGAGAAAGAAGCATGAACTTGGCGAGGAGTTGGGTCGCGAGTTTGACCGGCGGTACCGAGCACTCATCGTAGAAAGTATTCAGGCTCGAGCGAAGCAGAACACTCCTGCGGATACTACTTGATCTGCCCTGCCGTGAGTTCGGTTAACTTCGCGCGATACTCGTCTGACGCGTATCCATCGGCTGCATCCATTCCTGCAACATTCTGTTGGAGTTCTGCATGCTTTGCGTATTCACTGCTATTCGTATAGCTCACGAGCATTGAATTCGTCGAGAGATCATAGATCGCATACGTATAGCGATACGGATGAGTCTCGGTATCGGACTCGGACGTAGTGAACCCGCCGATGCATGTCTTGAGGGTCGGGCTGTATCCGACGACGAAATCATAGAGCTTAGGATTAAGGCCCGCCTTCGTAGCGGAGACTTGTTCCTGCATCCGTGTTTCGAAGCCGTTTAGCTGATCTGCACAACTTACTTTCTGCGGTGGAATCAAGAACGTATCTCTGAAGAGATATCCCGCCCCGATCGCAAGCACGATCAGGAACACAATTGAATATTTGCTCATATTTTCCTACTAGGATTTTTAAGACCAAGAACCCCCAGATAATCAAAGGGCTCCCAGCCATCGCGATCCAACCTTTCGGCCAGACCCATACCTGTTTCCAGATATGACCTAGTAGAGTGACTCTGACTGGGAGTCCTTTGATCTCTACTAGGTATTTGTAGCCATGCCGGAAGAATCTAGGATCCCTGAGCCGGTTTAGGCTTCTTATTCGGTTTACTTGAACATGGTAGCCCCTAAATGGCTCCCGTCCAAGACCCTAGCTTGAATCCACATACATGCAAGGATTGATAATGGGACATTGGCACATCGCAAGAACATACAAAACAGCCAGAATGCTCGTTATTATAGCAATAATCGCTCAAATTCCGTTATATGTTTGACGTACACAAAGTACCTTATTTCGTAGACTTCTATGGAAAGGGCTTGCGCTCAATAAATACAGTACTATAATAGACATGCCTGAACTCTCTCCACACGATGTCAGGAATTATAAACGTAGTATTACGATAACATGGATGAAATTACGAAGAAAATAGATACCCTTCTTGCATCAGTGCAGGATCTGCATACGAAGGTTGATGCAATGAATGGCTCGCAAGCTCGCGCAACAACGCCTGCTGTAATCATAAGCTCTTCGAACAAGGGAATCACCCTCCCCGAACTCGCACGACGTTTGACACTCGAAAATGGGCAGCAACGCGTCGCGGCCATAATCGGTTATTACGAAAAGCTCCAGGGAAAAGATGAAATAGTCATAACAGATATTCAGCAAGGCTGGAAGGCGGGAAAATTCCCAGGAGCATACGCGGCCGTTTATCTTCACCGCGCACTTAAGGATGCTCTCGTTCGCCAGAAAGACAAGGGTGCATACGACCTTACGCAGACGGGCGAAGATTTCTTCTCGAATCTGTTCGAAACGTCTAAGTAATCTCGAGTATGGAACAAAACAAAATCACTGATGCCATCCGCGCTGCCCAGCAAGCTGCGGAGGCTGCCTCTCCCGAAATGAAGGAAAAGGCTTTTGAGGTGGTGCTCGCACACCTTCTTGGGGGCGCAAGCATAGCCACACCAGCTATTCATAGCCCGATCAAACAAGTCTCGGCAAATGTTGAGCCTGCTAGCAGTGAGTCCTTCGACACGGCTCGTGTTGCCACACAGCTGGGAATATCCACTGAACAGGTATCCGAACTATTTGAGATGAAGGGTACCGTCCTACATGTTGCCATCAAACCGGGTGGCAAACGTATCGGTGACCAGCAACGTACCCTTGCCTATATCCTGGCGGTTGGCTATCGATTCGGTCTTAATATAAAAGAGCTCCCAATTACAGTATTCAACGACGCCGCAGACGAATGGGGCATTCGCGACACGAATATTGGTCGTGTCCTCAAAGAGAGTAAGAATCTTCAGATGAAGGGGGGTGGAAGAGGCAAGAGACCGCTCTTTTCGCTAGCACCAGGAGCAATAGACCGTGTGCGTGAAGAGATCGTATCGGTATTCAATTAATCCACAGGACTATGGAGGAACAACTTAAACAAGCATTCGAACGTATTGGCAATCTTGAGCTGCGTATTGCCGCGTTAGAGGAACATCCCAAGTCTGAAAAAGAGTTTGTAGAGATGCGGGAAAGTGATATTGAAGACCTTGCGCTGGCAATCGCAAACAAAGCTAAAGACTGCAACGAAAGCGAACACATCCAGAAAAAGGTTTTGGATGTTCGTAACCCCGAAGCAAAAGTATTGATGTGCTTCTATGTATCCTACAAATACTTTGGCAATGCATGGCTCACTAGCGGCGACGTCGAGCGAATTACCTCGGAACTGGGAGTAAAAATTGCTACTGGCAACGCATCGAACTATATTAAGGCGTTGCGTGCGAACCTAGAAAGCGGGAAGGCACGTAAAAAGGGATCGGCAACACCCTGTCGGCTGAATCGGAGCGGCGCAAAACACTTTGAAGAGATCCTCAATGGATAGTCCTGACTTCAAGCAGTTCGCAGCTTGCGCTCTCGATTCAGCCGATACTCGTGCAAAACGAATCATTGCGTTTGTATATTTCCGTTCCAAATACACAGCTGGAAACACTTCACTGTCGGACCTGAAAGATGACTACGCAGTAGCTGGATTGGGAGGCTTGGCTAGTGATATCGTTCGGAAGGTCCTAAAGAAAGATTCGCGCGTTAGACGCGTAGGAGCGGATGTATGGATGATTCCCGCTGATCGATTTACGGCTATTGAGCAGGATCTGGGTCTTGATCGATGTTTACCGACTGCGATACCGGTTTCTGCGAAAGCTTCGGCGCGCCGCCTTCCAGCACCGAAGCGACGTATCACTGGGGACGCTTATATTGATGCAAAGCGTATCAAGGAACTTAAGGGGATCAGGAGTACAAGTTTCGATTTGTCTCGGTTGTTAGCGATGTGCGACGAGGTAAATGATAACGCGCCCAAAAATCATATTGCCACAATACTTCTCGTGCGTGCGATTCTTGATCACGTGCCGCCAATATTCAGCTCAACCACTTTTAAGGAGGTTGCGAATAATTTCGGCACCACTAAGAGTATAAAGGCTAGTCTTCAGCATCTGGAGAATTCCTCGCGTACAATTGCTGACACCTATCTCCATACGCCTATACGCAAGAAAGAAACACTCCCTAATAAAACGCAGGTGAAGTTCTCACAAGATCTTGATGTGCTTTTGGCAGAAATCGTACGTATTCTCTCAATCTAGTTACCAACAGGGGACCTAGACTTCCCTGCCGAGTTCCGCCATTGATGTGTATGTATGAAAAAAGCAGCATATTACGCCCGTGTGAGTTCGGACCTTCAGCAGAAGGAGCGCACAATCGATAGCCAGATCGTCGAATTAAAGAAGCAGATAATCGAAGCAGAAGACGTGCTGGTCAAGGAATATGTCGATGACGGGTATAGTGGCGCCAGACTGGATCGCCCTGCCCTCGACAAGCTCCGTAACGATTTGAAGACTGACGCGTTCGATAGCATTTATTTCCTGAACACCGATCGCATTGCCCGCGACGTGACATACCAGAACCTCATCATCGGCGAGATTCTTAAATACAAGAAACAAATTATCATCAACGGCAAGGACTACGTTCATAATCCTGAAAATAAGTTCACACTCACTGTTCTAGGTGCAGTATCAGAACTTGAGCGCGCGAAGATCATCGAACGCATGACCCGTGGAAAGATGCACCGCCTGAACCAAGGACAGCTACTTGGGCATGGATATAACACCTTCGGCTATACCTATCATCGCAAGACTCATGCGACACCTGCGTGGAATGAGATAAATGAAGAGGAGGCTAAAATCGTACGCTATATATTCGAGACATATGCCAATGGGAAGGTTGGCATAAACCAAGTTTCCAAACAACTTGAAGAAATGGGTGCGCGCGCACGCGAAGGACAGAAGCTTTGGGGATATTCGCGCATTAGATTTATTCTCAAGAATGAGGCATACACGGGCATTCGCTACTTCCATAAGCAGATGCGCGTTAAGGAGGTTGATAATCCACTGTACAAGGCTAAGTATGGCAAGAAGGTGTTTCGTGAGCGCTCAGAGTGGATTGGCATAAAGATTCCAACTATCATTCCGCGTGCCCTCTACGACAAAGTGCAGGAGCGTATCAAGTACAATCTTTCCTGCTACCGAAATCCAAAGAAGCCACAATTGCTATCAAATCTCATCAAGTGTGGTGATTGCGGGCGCTCGTTCTTCGCCTATCGCAGATATTACAAGGCGAGGCGGAATGCTGGTCTGATGATCTATCACAAGGCGGCCTATGCCTGTCCGCGCAGAAGTCATGACAGCGCACATGCCAAAAGCTCTGTACGAATCATATGCAGGAATCCTCAGATTGATGCACGGTTCATGGATCCCTGCGTTACGGATGTTATAAGGGCAACACTATTTAATTCCGAAGAGTTGAGAAAGCATATGGATTTCTTCAAGAAAAAGGGTCAGATCAATCAAGCGAAGATGGAGCGCTCGCTCCTGAGGGCAGACCAGAAGATTAAAGATATTGAGGAACAGAAGAAGCGAATTCTTAATCTATACGCATCAAACATGCTTTCCCAAGAAGAGTACGGGAAGAGGTGTCTAGAATACGACAATAAAATTAACGAACTCAAGCTTGAAAGGAGCCAGTTACTTAAAAAGATACCACTACTGCATAAAAAGGATGAGGTGGAAGTAAGGCTCGCTGAGTTCTGTGAGGGTGCAAGGCTTCGATTTGAACAGTGCAAAGACTTCAGCACATATCGTCAATTCTTCCTTGATTACGTAGACAAGATTATCTACCAAAAGGACGCCTTCAGGATATATGGACACGTGTCCGTGGGATCATCAGAATCAGAAGATCTAAGTAAAATTGAATTCTGTATTCCGGCAAAACTAGATAGATACGGGATGCTGGCCAGATTCCGAGAGGAAGAAAGGACTGGAAAGTCCCTCGATGGTAAACCAATTGTGCGATACGAGTACGGACAACTGTTACTAGAGAAAACTCCCGAACTAGAGACTCGCTCCCATACACATAAAATCTCTAGCTCGATTAATGATGTAGCAGGAATCCCAGAAGATTAGCAATCACAAGAAGTAGAGCCATTCCACCCCCAATTTGAAGTGCTAGTTTTTTACTACTATAGAAATACAGTCCGAAATACAGTCCGAGTGGCAGAAAAGCTTGAGTTGCTATTAACTTCAGCATGTAAATCGTGTTTGTATATTCAATACTAGTACCAGCCTGATTGAAGTAAATCAGGCTGGTGAAGGAACACAAGGCGCCTAAAACCATTATCCCGACACCTATCTTTTTATTTTTTGGTGTTTGATCCATTGTTGCTTTGGCTAATTGTATAACTGGAAAGTGTTCGTGACAAATCTGCCAGAAGACTACTGAGCGTTCTGTAGAGATCTGATGCCTGAGAACCCACAGCTGACTTTGCTGCAGTGCTTACTGAGATATTACCTATAGTTCCATTTGTTGTTTTTGTTCTAACCGATGCACCAATAGCATTGTAACTATTGGACCCTTTTGATAAGCCAGCAATTTGGGCACTAGGTACAAGCGCTTGAAATGCTCCATTAGTACCGGCTGTATACAAACCATTTATTCCGGCTTGATTTACATCTACACTCCCTAGTTTTCTCTTATCAATTGCCTGTTGTGCAACGCTTCCATAAAAACCTCCGATAAGACCAGTTACGATTGAAGCTGACACGGCATTGGATGCCCCGAGCGTTTCTGGAGTATTTATTGCACCCCAACCAATAACGCCGCCGGTTAGAAAGGCTCCTGCAAATTGTCCCGGAGTAGTTTGCTGGCCTGCTAGGCTATTTGAAATGTATTGAGCCCCTACACCAACCAATCCACCGGCCACAAATCCTGCTGCATCATCTATTCCAAAGGCCAGGCCCGTCGGATCTTTTCTTGAAATAGGATTATCACCTGCATACGAATAGCTGTTAAACGACTGAGGATCGGTGATGTTTTGTTGTAGAGGGTTCCCCCAGAAAACTGGATCTTCTGAAAGGAACTGTCCACGAACAGGATTTTGATAGCGAGCATTGAGATAATTGAGCCCTGTACTTCCGTCATACACCTGTCCTATGTACTTCCGTTTCGTCCCTCCATAGGTACCTGCAAGTGTATCGGTGCGCAGTGCCCCATACGGATAGTATTGGAGGTTCTCGTTGAGGAGACCGGCACTATCCGTGAGTGCATTAGCCCCTCCTAGGTGATCGGGGTGGATATAGTATGTGGAGGTGGTGGTACCGGTGGTGGGGGTGGTCGTGGCAGGAGCGAAGGCAGCGATACTCATGGCCCAGGGTTGGGTGGCAGTGCCGGTATAGGTGTCGGAGATGGAGCCAGCTGAGCCTGATACTTGATAGCTAGCTGCAGCCAGGGTGGTAGAGGAAACATCATTGAAGAGTAAGGTGCGATTGGTGGTAGCGGGGGTATTTGAGGTGCGGGAGAGGGTGCTGAGGACAAGATCACCGGCAAGGTGTGTAGTGACAGCAGTGCTTGGATTGCCCGTGGTGCCCGTTGCAGAGGAGGTGGCATCCAGGCTGGTTTGACTCACACCCGTATAGTCGGAGAGGGAGAACTTCATAGCACTGGTTGAACCAACTGTATTCACGGTGAGGGTTTTTGTGCCAGATGGTGGCGCAAAGAGATACCAGAGTTCTGAGGCTATGGTGCCGGTGCGGCTGGAAGAGACTTTGGTGAGTGGGAGGCCTGCATACGAAGCCGAGGAGATGGAACCAGTGCCTGCAATACCTTGAAGGATGCTGGCGGTAAGGACGAGAAGACGGTTCGTGCCGAATGAAGTGGTGTGCGTCCAGGATGTGGTGGTGGTACCGGTGGTACTAGTGGTGAAGTTCGCGGAGACGGCATTGAGGGCGGGGGTGGAAGTGGCGGCGCTTGCAGCAGCGTTTGAATTTATCGTGGTAACGAGCACTCCACTGGCGTAGATATTCTTAACGGTGGTGGTTCCCACTGATCCGTTTGCTGGAGTGAAGCTGTAGTACTTATTGGGATAGTATGTGGTGCCGGTGGTATCCGTGACCTTCACGCGGTTTCCAGCGTAGTCATAGGCGTAGGTGGAGGTCGCACCTCCCTTTCCAACTTGCGTGAGTTCGTTGAGATAATCCCAAGCGTAGTTGTAGGTACCATCTGAGAGGAGATTTCCGTTGGCGTCGTACCCTAATGTGGTGGTTGCGAGGCCGTTTCCGATTGAGGTCGGTGCATCAGGATTGGCGTAGTTCGTTCCAATGTTTCCTTGGTATGCATACGTGCCGAGATCGGTGCTTGAAGTGATGTTGCCGAGTGGATCGTATGCGTAATTCTTTAGGTACGATGTTTGAGAACCGCTGAGGGTTGAGCTTGCTGTGGTGAGACGATTAAGCGGGTCGTATGTGTAGATATTCTGCTCGGAACCATTCACGTCGTCGAGGATGCTCGTAATGTTTCCAACGGGGTCGTAGGTGTAGTGGAGGCTCTGGATGTGCGTGCCGTCGTCGGCCATCGTGAAGGTATCGGTGCCTGAAGACCAAGTGCTTGCGTTGTTTGCGAGATCCCAGAATTTGATGCGCCAGTAGTAGGCGGTATGGTCGAGCGCGAGCGGTGGGCCGGCATAGGAAATGTCCTGAGATTGGTTCCCTGCGGTGACACTTGGCGAGAGTGCGAGCTTGCCGCTATCCCAAAGCGGGCTACCGAATCCAGAACTACTTGTTGCAAGTTCAAGTTCGTAGGATACCGCCGTATCCCCTACATCAACGTCGTTATATTGAGCACTGAAACGCGGCTGTGTGTTGGTAACGTTTATTGGGTTCGTCTGGTCTTCTGCGCGCAGCTGTGTGCTGGTGGCAGGAACGGTGTCACTCAACGAATATTGAATATCAATATATGGATCCTCTGCGGTACCCGAATTCACGGAACTGGCAAGATACACAAGTTCGTACTTCCAGAAATCACCGTTATTTACGGGCTCATTGTTGCTAGCATCGTGTCCTTCTCGTACGCAGAACTTCGTAGTACTTGTGGCGGAAATCCATGACTTCCCCGCTGTGGTAAGCGGAAAAGCAGCATAGGAACCGACTGTAGTACTTGCGATTGGAAGATCTGTTGAACCCTTCGTAGGGTTGGTGAGCGCATTCCCGCATTTACTTACATCGGAATTCACGAGTCCCGTCGGTGAAGCTTCAAAGCCTTGGTAGATATTGATATTTGAATACGCATCATTGAAATCATTCTGATTGCCTGTTACGAACGTGTAGAGGGTGGAGGAGCTAACCACTGCATTATCCGGCAGACCGGACGTATCGATTGGGATGAAGCCCCGGCCGATTCCAAGATATCCTGTCGAACTGTCGAATGCTTCTGAGCTTACTTGGATATTGAGACCGCCAGTCCCTGCGTTCTGGCCGGTTGTATCGCTATGTTGCGTTGACCAAGAACTTGGATATGGTTGCGTACCTATTCCGCCATCTCCCCCATTCGCATAGTTGCTAAAAGTGAGGTCCGCACGGACTGGATATGCGGCAGTTGCGAGCCAATTGAATGGGATCTGCTTGGTGACATAAATACCGTCTGATTTGAGCACGTAGATGAGTGAAATAGGAATTTGATGTCCCGGAATCTGCGGAGTTGCATCACGCGCAGAGGGTGGCCAGATGTACGCGACCACTCCCGCATTATTGAATATAGTTGCTGCATCTGATGTGGTAATTGTTCCTGCAGCACTTAGGAGCTGCCCATTAATGCGCGCATCAAGTATGCCCGCGCCGGTTGCGGCACTTAGCTTGAAGGTAACAGTGTAGTTCGGGTTAGTACCAGTGTGTGCAGGTGCTTTGGTGAGTACAATATTTTTTTGCAGATAGGTATCTGTCGAAATAAGCTCTAGGTTCTCTCCTGATCCGAGAGCATTTGTATAGGTAAAGACGGTCTTGTTATTTGCCGTGGATTCGGTTGGGCTTTTATTGCTCGCCTTTGCATCTGCGAATGCGACATTAATCGTCCCAGCGCTCTCGCTATAGCCAAAGAGACTTGTGGTTGGGGTCTTTTGTACCTGAGTGGAATAACCAGCTTGTTCAACATTCACAGCATTCGTCCCGGTAATTATCTGAGTAAATGAATCAAGCGGCATCAGATTGCCCGAGGCGTCAGCCGTATACTGTGGCGCGGAATGAAATTGCGTTTCATAGTTAAGTTTGCCATTCGTCGAACCCAAGAAATAGGTCTTCGTCGTCGCAGACCGAGCCGTTGTCACTTCTAGAGGATTCGTGGGGGATGATTGACTAAAGTCAGGGCCAGCTGCAGTTTCTGCCACAAGTGGTGCTAGCATGCTTTGCTGAAGCGGTGTGAAAAGATGGCCGGTTCCAGGACCAACGGTCTTCCGGTATGTCAGACGATAGAGCGCGTTCTGGTCATAGGTATTGAAAGTTTCCACC
>Ga0137363_10001278_pt1 | contig 14398 bp, 10 predicted proteins | sample MadtaG_FD_104800 | JGI IMG/M metagenome (GOLD analysis project Ga0137363, IMG submission 104800) | Vadose zone soil microbial communities from Angelo Coast Range Reserve, California, USA - Mad1_115_16 metaG | ecosystem: Environmental > Terrestrial > Soil > Vadose zone | place: USA: California...
GCGAAAGGGCTGGGGCACCCGGCGAGGAATGAGGTTCATCAATATTATTACGAAGTATGTGGGCGTGTTCTGCAAGAAAACCGACTGTGATAATTTCATCCAATGTAAGCGTTTACTAGGTGACAGAGAGAGATGAAATCGGAACGCACTTCACGATTTGGCATAACAAGGGGTTTCAATGTCCGAAGTGTACACGCACTTGCTATTACGGCCAAAGTGATGTCGCACATTCCATCCTAAAGAGTCGGCATGATGCCGTTTTCCCTCATCGTAAGCATTGAGAGGCAAGCAACGTAAATTGGCCCAGTCCCCAATAATCCTACCTGGCCAAGGTGTTGTTTTTTTGCCCATTAAAAACCCGGGGTATGTTATTTGACGAGCGCGGCTTGCCCGTCGTATGGTCAAAGTTCCGCCGAAAGGATCTTCATGCGCAGACTGCCCTTTTTTCTATCCATTTTTCTGGTATTTTCCGCCACGCTGGGCGCACAGACAGCGGACGAGATTATCGGTAAAAGCATCGCTGCCCGGGGCGGCGTGAGCAAAATCGTGGCAATCCAGACCCGCCGCCTGACCGGAGAAATTGAGATCAGCAGTCCGGATGTGGGTGCGCTTGGCGCCAGCTTTGTTGAGCTGGAGGCCCGTCCCAGCAAGCTGCGCCGCGATTTGAGCATTCAGGGCATCAACGTGACCCTGACGCAGGGTTACGATGGCCAGAATGGGTGGAAAACCGCGCCTTCTCCGGGTAAGAGTGTTACCGAGCCGATGACTGGCGACGAGCTGAAAGAATTTCAGGAAGAGTCGGACATGGATGGCTCGCTGGTGAACTACCGGCAAAAGGGCCATACCGCTGAACTGGTGGGAAAAGAGAAAGTTGATGGCGTGGATGCGTACAACATTAAGCTGACCCTGAAAACCGGGGGGCAGCGGAACCTCTATATCGACACCACGAGTTTTCTCGAAATCAAAGTAATCTCGCAAGTGGCGCGCGAAGTCGGCCCGGTCGAGATTCAAACGATTCTCTCCGATTACCGCGTGGTAGAGGGCATTCAGTATCCATTTGTCATCGAAAGCAAAATCCCAAGCCAGCAGGTGAATTCCAAAGTCACGCTGGAAAAAATCGAGACAAACGTGCCCATCGACAACTCCGTTTTCAAAGCGCCAGCGCCCGCAGCCAAACCCGCTCCGGCGGCAAAGCCGAAATAACAGGTCTGCCGCCCAGGTCTGAAGGAACACAGATGCTAGAATGAGAAGTTCTGGCCCATCCGATGGATCGCACTCACATTCGCAATTTTGCCATTATCGCCCACATCGATCATGGCAAATCCACGCTCTCTGACCGGCTCCTGGAGCTGACGGGCTCGCTTACTCATCGTGAAATGCAGGAGCAGGTGCTGGACGCCATGGACCTGGAGCGGGAGCGCGGCATCACCATCAAGGCCCACGCGGTCCGCATGAAGTACACCGCGCAGGACGGCGAAGAGTACCAGCTGAACCTCATTGACACTCCCGGCCACGTGGATTTTTCCTATGAGGTTTCGCGTTCGCTGGCCTCCTGCGAAGGCGCGCTGCTGATAGTAGACGCTTCGCAGGGAGTGGAAGCACAAACGCTCGCCAACGCCTATCTGGCGATCAACAATGGCCTGGAGATCATTCCCGTCATCAACAAGATCGATCTGCCCAGCGCCGACATTCCCCGCGTGAAAGAAATGGTGGAGCAGGCGGTCGGACTGGATACGAAAGACGCGCTGCTGGTGAGCGCCAAGACCGGTCTGGGCGTGCCTGACGTGCTGGAAGCAGTGGTAAAGCGTCTTCCTCCTCCCAAAGGAAGCGCGGAGTCGCAGTTGCAGGGGCTGATCTTTGATTCCTGGTTCGATGCCTATCGCGGCGTGATCGTGCTGACCAGGATTTTTCACGGCACGCTGCGCCGGGGCATGAAGATTAAGCTGTGGTCGAACGGCAAAACCTTCGACGTGGAAGGGCTGGGCGTGCTTACCCCCAAGCCGGTGGCAGTGGAAGAACTTTCGGCCGGCGAAGTGGGATTCATGATCGCCAACATCAAAAATGTGGCGGATTCGAACATCGGCGACACGATCACGGAAGATGCCAGGCCGGCCATTGAAGCTCTGCCTGGCTTTCAGGAAATCAAGCCCATGGTGTTTGCCGGCCTTTACACCGTGGACGCGCATGAGCACACCGCGCTGCGCGAGGCACTCGAAAAACTGCGGCTGAACGATTCCTCTTTTTTCTTCGAACCGGAGAGTTCCGTCGCGCTCGGCTTCGGCTTTCGCTGCGGATTTCTCGGGCTGCTGCACATGGAGATCATTCAGGAGCGGCTGGAGCGGGAATTTAACCTGGACCTCATTACCACGGCCCCGGGCGTGCGCTATCGCATTACCAAAACCGATGGCACGGTGCTGGAAGTGGATAATCCTTCACGCTGGCTGCCAACCAGCGAAATCGCGAAGATTGAAGAGCCGGTGATTATGGCCACCATTCTGACCAATGAAGAGTACGTTGGCGGAATTCTGAAGCTGGTGGAAGAAAAACGCGGAAAGCAAAAAGGTTTCGAATACGTGAGCGCCGCGCGCGTGATGCTCACCTATGAGTTGCCGCTGAATGAGGTTGTACTCGATTTTTATGACCGCCTGAAATCCATCTCGCGCGGATATGCTTCGCTCGACTATCATCTTGCGGGATTCTGGGATTCGCCCATGGCCAAGCTTGATATCCTGGTGGCCGGTGAAGCGGTGGACGCACTGTCGATCATTGTTCATCGTGACTTCGCTTATGATCGCGGACGCGCACTTGCCGCCAAAATGAAAGAGCTGATTCCGCGGCAGATGTTCGAGGTCGCTATTCAGGCATCCATCGGCGCCAAAATCATCGCTCGCGAAACTGTTCCTGCCATACGCAAGAACGTTCTCGCCAAATGTTACGGAGGCGATATCACCCGCAAACGCAAGCTCCTCGAAAAGCAAAAAGAGGGCAAAAAGCGGATGAAACGCATTGGAAAAGTTGATATTCCCCAGGAAGCTTTTCTTGCCGTGCTCAAGGTGGGCGAAAGCGGGTAAATATGCCCGAAATCAGCACCTTACGGGTTGGCAAAATGTGCAAATCGCAAAATGCATGGCTTAACTCTGCAGGCAACAGGCCCAGGCGATTTGCCCAGGCCAACGATGATCCCAAGCCCAAACAAACAAAAGACTTAGTGGACACATCAGACCCTGGGCAAATCGGGCTAAGTTGCTGAAAATCCATCTTAATCACCTGAACTCGAATAAGAAATGCACAGAATTTTCCACAGGTTTCTTAGCGAAGCTTTAGTCCCCAAAAGCAGGGCTTAATTACGGTGAAAATTCACGAAAATCCAGGTCTCCACTTCCACGGGTTGCCCATTCAAAACATACGGACGATATCGCCACTGGCGTACCGCGTCAATCGCCGCCGGGGCAAGCAGCGGATTTCCACTCACCACAGTCAGGCTTTCAATTCTTCCCTCAGACGAAATAAAGGCGTGGAGTTTCACCTCACCCTGTGCACCCGTGATTTTCGCCATGGAAGGATAAACAGGAACTACCCTGTTGATGAGTTCTCCATCCTCCATGTGCGACACGACAATGCGCTTGTCTTTTTTTTCAACCTGCACCGACCCCGTCCCCTTTCCCGCCCTCAAGAGATTCCCTAAGTCAGAGCCTTTATTACCAACGCAGCCCGGACAGGGACTGGGATCATCGTCACCCTTCCTGTTGATCTGCGAACCAGACGAAATCTGTGAATGGCCGCTAGACACATTCACCACCTCATGCTCTGGCGCAGTACGCAGGCCGCCCAACGATCCTCCGCCGGATGGCTTAGCAGAAGCCTCGACCGTTGGCATAGGAAAGCTCACGATCGCTGGCGGCGCCGAAAAAGAAGCCGGGAGCATTCCGGTAGCGATCAAGGGAACCAGAACAAGTATGGCGACGATCGCCGACTCGATGGCAAAGGCGGCGACCATGGACCATCCACGGCGGCTTTTGGGAACGGACGACGATTCGAGTAGGGTTTCCTGAAACATGTTTTCCTCCAGTGTTGCTGAAGGAATGGACACCGAATCAGGGGAATGATGTTCCGAAAAATCAGGAAAATAAAATGGCCGTCTTTGACGACGGCCACGTGAAAAACAAGGAACAATTACGGATTCTTTGGTGTCGGTGCATTGGGACGCGGCGGCGTGGAAGCTGCCGGATTCGGCGCAGCGGGCGCGGGTGCGGCCACTCCGGACTGAACATTATAAGCATCAATCAGCTCTTTGGTGATGTTGGTGCCCTTGCTGGCCCAAAGCACCGGTGAAGTCTGGGGATTGGAAACATCAATCACCATCATGTAGCCGTTGGTCTGCGCGTATTTCTCGAGCACGGTAATCATCTTCCCGCCAATGCGGTTGACGACTTCCTGCGTCTCGCGCTGATAGTCCGACTGCGCATCGTCCTGCTGGCGCTGAAGAAGCTTCTGCTTGGAATCGATCGTGCGCGCACGGCTGCTCTGCTCTTCAGGGCTCAGCTTGTCGGCTGTCTTCTGGTAATCGTCCTGCAGCTTCTTGATTTCAGCAGCCAGGGTCTGCAGCTCCACGGACTTGGGTGCGTACTTCTGCTGCAGGGCTTCAAAGTCCTTCTGGCATTCGTTGCAGTTGGCAATGGCGTCCTGCATGCTGACCACGGCGATTTTGCTGCCCACGGGGCCGGGAGCCGGCGCGGCCTGTCCCAGTGCCGTGCGAACCGAAGCGGCGCTCAGGGCAAGACTGACGGCAAGAATAAATATGATTTGCTTTCGTGACATGGAATCAAAGCTCCTTCAAAAATTGCTGAATTTAATTTTCTGTGAGCCGCGCGAGAAGACCCACGCCAGGCTCGGAACCTTATGGTTTCCTGGGAGCTGCTCCCGTGCGCCCTGGCGCCGGTTTGGCCGGGCCTGCAGCAGCGCTCTTTGGAGCTGCCGCGGGGCTTTCCGCATTGTAAGCACTCACCAGATCTTTGGTAATCACCAGGCTGGGATGAAAGACCAGAACAGGATTTTGCTGGGTGGAAACGTCCAGAATCATGTCATAGCCGCGCTGCTGCGCCAGCTTTTCCATGACGCGGCTCATCTTCTGGTAAATGCGGTTTCCAATCTCCAGTTTTTCCTGCTGGAACTCATTCCGGGTATCGTCGAAATTGCGCTGCAGATTGCGCTCCTTCATCTCGATGTCCTTGGCGCGTTTGTTGCGCTCTTCGGGGCCCAGCTTCGGCGCTTCCGTTTCCAGCTGCTTTTTCAGATTGTTCAGATCGTTCAATTCCTTGTTGAACGCGGTTTCCTTCGGAGCATACTTCTGCTGCAGCGCATCCAGTTCTTTCTTTCCCTCGTTGCAGGTGCTGATGGCCTCTTCAACGTTCACCACGGCTACTTTGGGGCCAGTGGCAGGGGCAGCAGCATTGTTTTGCGCCAGCACGGGAAAAGACGGCAGGCTTCCCAGCGCAAGACCGAGAAGGCAGGCGTGAATACGTGACTTAACCAACATGGATTTTCGGGCTCCTTAAAATGCTTTTCGCTAAGTCATTCGTCGCGACGCGTTTCTGAGGCAACCGCTTACTCGGCGCGGGAAATCGATAGAAGGGACGAATAGCATCATTATAAGTTTCGTCCTGGGCACCGTCAAACATAACGAATCAAAACGTCGTACTAATGGTGAAACGGAACGTCTTTCTTGGCTCCTGCACGCGAAAATCCGGGCCCAGTGTGGTAATCGCATTCAGGAACGTGAAGTCTCCGGCGGCGCCGGCAGGGAACATATTGCGGGTAATCAAAGAGCCGTTATGGATCGTAGTATTCAGAATCAGCGGATTGTAAGCGTAATAAATCCGGAACGGCTGCTGGACAATGGGCAACAGCACCTGCAGTTCAAGGCCGGTGGACATGCGAGGAACGTAATTGGTTCCGGCGATCGTCTTCAAAGCGCCGTTAACATTCAGCGAAGATCCGCCGGAGCACTGGAAACTGACCAGCGTCGGGCAGCCAAACTGCGTGCCGTTGATCTGGGTCAGCGCCTCGGTGCTGAGCTGCAGCTGCGACTGCTGCACCGCGAGGTTCAGTCCGGTGTCCACAAAAGGCGCCAGCGTTACCGGCCCAACAACATGGATGCGATATTCAAAATTGCTGATAAGGCTAATGTCGCCGCCGGGCTGCGTAATGGTGGAAACCGGAACGGGTATCTGTATGCCGCATGGCGGCGTTTGATTATTCACACAGCCCCGGCGCGGATTGGCCGGATCCACCGGGACCACCGTGCCATCAGGATTGGTAAGAGTCACGTTTTGCGCCGAAGTCACAAAGACATAGGGTGAGGCGGTACGTATGTCGAAACCGCGCAGGTCGGCTTCGCCACCCTGGTAGAAACGCTGATACGGCGCCGGAGCGAACCCGCCAAAGCCGCGGATATACGTGGCCTGCAGGCGCATGGCAAGGATCTTGTGGCGGACCGGCTTGAATTTGGTATAGAGAACCAGCGGCCGGTAATATTTCACATTGCCACCCAACCCCGCAAATTCCGATGAGACATACCAGCTGCGCCCGCTGGTGGGGCCGATCTGCCGATCCACCGTGCTGGCGGTGAAAGAGGGCGTGACCGAACTGGTCACGATTCCCCGCAGCGCGTCCGGTCCGGAAATATTGCGGAAACGCACTGTCTCAAACAGAAGCCGCGAAGCATCGCTGAAAACGTTGACCGTGGAGTTATCGTAGTTGTAGCTCAGGGAGAAGCGCTTGAACGATCTTCTTCCCAGGGGATAACTACCGGTAACGGAAAATCCCTTGCTGGCCTGGTTGTAATTCAAAAGATTGTTCAGGATGTCCTGGCTGAAATTGATTTTCTGATTGGCCAGGATCTGCGCGTTTTGGGCCTGGTTGAAGTCGAACCTGCGCAAATAAGCCTGGAAGCCAAGCTGGATAGGGCGATCGAACAAATAAGGTTCGGTGAAGCCAAACACCAGGTCCTGCTGGCGATTGCCCACGTTGCCCTGAAGCGTCAGTGTTTCTCCCAGACCAAGGAAATTGTTCGTCTGATAATTCAGGCCTATGAAAGATCCGGCCAGGCCGCTTACGCCTCCGGTGAGGCCAATGCTGTTTTTGCCCTTTTCGCTCACCTTCACCGTCAGGTCCACGGTGCCGTTTTGCTCATCGAGCTTGCGCTCGGTATCGTCTTCGGCCTTCAGTGTATTGAAGTAATTGAGCTGGTTCAGGCGAAGAACGCTCAGCTCCCACAGGCGATAGTTGTAAACCTGCCCTTCCTGCAGCAACAGCTCGCGACGGATCACCTTGTCGCGCGTGGTGGTGTTCCCCTGGAATTCAATACGGCGGACAAAGAAGGGCTTGCCCTCGTCAATATCGATGTTAAGAGTCAGCTCTTTCTTTTCATCGTCGATGATGGTTTCAGGAACGCCCGTGTATTTGATGTAGCCCAGCTCTTCGTAGGCCTTGCGCAGATTGTCGAGTCCCTTGTGGACCTGGTGCGTATCAAAAGTATCGCCTTCCTTCATTTGGAACAGGCCGCGCAGAAACTGCGTATTGGAAATCGCGCGGTTGTTGCGGAAGTTGATGGCTTTCAGCTTGTACTTCTCGCCTTCCTCAACGGACATGGCAATGTCCATGGACTTGCCTTCGCCCTTGCGAAAGGGCGGAACCGGAATGGCGGGGAGAATGCCGCCCGGCGTATTGTGAAGCTGGGTCTTCGGGTCCTGCACGATTGCTTTGTAATAGCCGCGTTGCTGATAGGCGTCCTGCACGCGCTGCGCGTCTTCTTCCAGCTTGGAGGCGTCAAAGGTCCGCGCGAACAAATTCTCGAGGAAGATGGAATTCGGGACGCCAACCGGCTTCAGGTTCTTCATTGCGCGCCGCAGATCGCGGGTGGAAACATGCTTGTTACCCGCGAAGGTGATGTTGCCCACCTTGATCTTGGGCCCTTCCTTCACGTTGAACGTCACCGCCACCGACGAGGGCGGCACCTGTTGCAACTCCACGTTGACGGTAGCAAACTGCCGGCCATGCTCGGCCAGCAACTGCTGCAGCACCACCTTGGCCCGGATAATTTTGGTGGGATCGTAGGCGCTCTCCACCGTGAGCGGCACTTTGGCTTTCTTGAAGCGTTCCAGCACGTCGCTGGTGGAGACGGAATTCAGACCGTGATAGTCGATGGTCCGGATCGTGGGTCTCTCCCGAACATAAATATGGACGATCCAGCCTTTGGCCGTCTGCTCTCGTTCAATCCTGACGTCTTCAAAATATCCGCTGTTCCACAAAGCATGAAGGTCGCGCTGCAGGGCAATTTCGTCATAAATATCGCCCCGGCGGGTGAACATCTTGTTTTCGATGGTCTCTTTGGGAATACGCCGGTTACCGTGGAGCTGTATGTCCTCAACAATCTGGCCGGCCTGGGCGCAGGCCACGCCCGCCGAGTGCAGCAGGAACATGCTGACGAGAAAAAGCATGAGGACCCCGGCTCTCGGAGCATACTTCGGGCTGCTTGTTTCTAAGCTCGCTATATAACTACCCTCGGAACAATTTGGAGAAACCAGGATTATACGGGAGGCCCGCCTGAACCGCCAAACCAACTGCGCCACTCGTTTCCTCATCTAATTAAGCACCCAGGGGGGAGAATTGTCGCTGCCAGACGAAAACTCCAGCAAGACCTATCGCGCAGGCCAGCCGGTTCCCTGTACGGGGCTTTACCGGGTTAGTCACTATCAGCACCGTCTGCCGCATGATGTATTTATTACTCAGGATCGGCTCTTTCCACCGTGCAGAAAATGCGGTGAAAGAGTCTCCTTCAAACTCTCCGCCTCGGCCAATTCCCTGCTTACCGATCAGGATTTTTCCTCGAAAGCGGCTTAGCGCGGGCGCATCGCGAATCTGATGGGTACCTCGAAACCTGTGCCGCTGGGCCGCATACATCCTTTGAGAACGCACTTGCGAACAAAACTTGCGTAAAAATTTTCTCTTTTTTTAGAAAATTCTTTCTTAACCCTGCCGGACATCCGCGCCGGCCAGCGCCTCTACTTCCACCAGACACGAATAGAAGGTCGCCCCCTGGCCGATCTCCGTCAGGGTCTCCGAGGTAAGCACATTGATGCTTTTGCCATCGGGCGCGAAGCGTGAACCGTTCAGCCGCGCCGCGATCACTCCCGGCTGCACTGCGCCATTGACATGCGCCTTCAGCCGGACCTCGCCCCGATCATTGAATACGCGCACCCACTCGCCTTCGCGTATGCCGCGCCGGGCCGCGTCCGCCGAGTTGATTTCCAGCATCTCCGGGTGCTCCATCTTCTGCACCGAACCGATGTTGACAAACGTAGTATTCAGAAAGTTGTCGGCCTTTCGCGAAAGCAGCTCCAGAGGAAACTTCTTCGCCATGGCCGAATGCCGCGATTCCACCGGCGGAATGAACGTGGCCACCGGATCAAGCCCCTGCGCAGCCAGCGCTTCGCTGTACAACTCGGCCTTGCCGCTGGCCGTGGAAAAGCCTTTGGCAAAAGGAAGAAAATCCCCCTCGCCCACGTTCAGCCGGATATGCCCTTCCGCCTCCAGCCGCTCCCGCGTGATTCCCTTGAGCCTGCCCGTCGTATCGGTCTTTGACGCCAGTGCTTCCTCGATCATCTCATCCACCGTCTGCCGGAAACACGCATCGTCAAAGCCCATGCGCCGCGCGAGTTCGCGGAACAGCTCGGTATTCGATTTGCACTCGCCCATCGGCTCAATCGCCTGGTTCGACATTTGCAGGTAGTAATGGCCGTAGGCTTTTTGCAGGTCTTTGTGCTCGAAAAAGGTCGTGGCCGGCAGCACGAAATCGGCGTAATCCGTGGTATCGGTAAAGAACTGCTCGTGCACCACGGTGAAAAGATCGGGCCGCAGAAAGCCGCGAAGCACGTCATTATTATTGGGTGCGACCGCCGCCGGATTGGAGTTATAAACAAAGACCGCCTTCACCGGCGAATCACTCAGCCTCGTCAGAGCCTGTCCCAGCTCGGACATGTTGACCATGCGCGCCGCCCGGCCCAGCGGGCTTTTCAGCATGAGCTCCGGACGCTCCACGCCATCGTCATTGAGCGGGTACGCGCCACTGGTGGAGAGCTGCAATCCACCGCCTGCCTCCTGCCACGATCCCGTAATGCAGGGCAGCATGGCAATGGCCCGCACTGCCATTCCGCCATTCTCCGAACGCTGCACACCATAATTCACGCGGATCACCGCTGGCCGCATCGTGGCATACTCGCGCGCCAGCGTCACAATTTGATACGCAGAAATGCCGGTCCATTGCGCCACTCGCTCCGGCGGATACTCCTGCACTTTTTTCTTCAGCTCGTCAAAGCCCAGCGTGTATTGCGCAACATAATTGGCATCGTAAAGATTCTCGTTGATGATCACATGCATCATCGCGAGCGCCAGGGCCGCATCGGTCCCCGGATTCACCGGCAGATACCAGTCGGCGCAGCGCGCGGTGCGTGTTTTATAGGGGTCGATCACCACCAGTTTGGCGCCATTGCGCCGGGCTTCCTCAATGAACGGCCACAGATGCACGTTGGCCCCGTGAATGTTCGCGCCCCAGGCAATGATGTACTTCGATTTCCGGAACTGCTCCGGCTCCGTTCCCATCTTGCGCCCGGTCACGCTCACCAGAGCCTGCCCGCCGCTGGTCGCACAGATGGTCCGGTCCAGTTGCGATGCCCCCATGCGGTAAAAATAGCGATGCGCCATGCCCGAGTTGTTGAGCATACCCATCGTCCCGCCATAGGAATAAGGAAGAATGGACTCAGGCCCAAATTCACTGGCAGTCCGCTTCAGCCGCGCCGTGATTTCGTCGAGGGCTTCGTCCCACGAGACGCGCACAAAATCCCGCGCATCGCCCGTGCCCTGCCCCTTGGGTGCGACCCGGCGCATGGGATAAAGAAGACGGTCGGGCGAATACACCCGGTCCAGATACTTGCTCACCTTGGCGCACAAAAAACCCTGAGTCACCGGATGGGCCGGATCCCCCTGAATGCGGGTGGCCCGTCCATCTTCCACCGTAATCAGCACACCACAGGCGTCAGGACAATCGTGCGAACACGCGGCATGGACAACCTTCTTCATGATTCCTACATTATAAGTCCGTGCATGAATCGCCCATACACGTGTGGCACAGCCCGGAACCCCCATCACGCGCTGATTTTGCGAGTGATGGGGTTGAGGTGCCCACGGCTGTGGCTTTTTGGTGTATCAGCGTCCATCTGCGTAAATCAGCGGCAGGATTTTTTTGGGAATTCCGCTGAAAACCGTACCCAGGTCTGTTTTGTCAGTCATCGGTCCGTACCCCCCTCCCCACATATCCCAATGATCACAATGTTGATTGGGCTTTTGCAGGGGGTGTCCCAATGCGGTCCCAATTTTTACAGGACTTGAGCCATTCGATCTGCATAAAGCCCAGTATTCATGAGGCTATCCAGCGTTTCAAAGTTATAAATTAGGCGATAATTCCCGCCAGCTCCCAATTTTTAAAGGACTTAGCTGATTCTGCGGCCCAATGACCGGATAACCTCATAAACCTCAAAATGCCCCAAAAATGCAAATGCCGCAGACGAGAAACTCCGCTGCGGCAACTAAAAATAGTTGTAGCAAATAAAAAGCGAATTGTCAACAGCAAAGGTAATTATCCCTTGACAGTAGGTATATTTTAGATGAGCATGGTAACGAGGTATTCTCTACGAGGGATACCGTTTCAGGTCTGGGAGCCTGACTCCATGCCAAGAATACCGAATCAATATCTGAAGTGCGCCGTCTATCTCTATAAGAGTAAAGAGGCGGCGGAGAAGTCAGAGGAATATGGCGGGACTGGATGTCTGGTCGGGTACAAGTCTGCCGATGGGTACGTGCATGTCAAATACGTGGTAACCAACAGGCATGTCATTGAGGATGGATATACCGTAATTCGCCTCAACACTTTGGCCGGGCCGTGTGACATATTTGAAACCGCTCGCCAATCTTGGATTTTTCATCCCGAAGATGATCTCGCGGCTTGCGCGGTTTCTCCAAATTATCTCTATCATGCATTTTCGGTGATCTCGACTGACTTGTTCGTTGACAAAGAAAAGATTACTAAACACAATCTCGGTGTTGGTGATGAAGTGTTCATGGTGGGCAGGTTGGTTGGTCACCAAGGAACACTCAGAAATATTCCCGTTGCTCGTTTCGGTGCTATTGCCATGATGCCTCTTGAGCCATTGCGAAACAAATATGGCAATCTGCGCAAGCATTACCTAGTCGAGATTCGGTCAGTCAGTGGCTCCAGTGGTTCCCCAGTGTTTATATATGATTTGCCGTACGCTCCAGAGGGTGTACGGAATGAACAGTTCGGGCAATTTTTCTTAGGCGTGGACTGTGGCCACATCCCAAACGAGGAGCAACTTTTGAGATCAGGAATCGCAGTAGTTATACCAGCATCAAGCGTTATGGAGTTATTGAATCAACCGGATCTAAAAGACGTGAGAGAAAATAAAGAGAAAGAAAGCGCAGAATACGCCCTAAAAGTGAGAATCATCGTGCCTGATTCCTCAACAGAGAAAATCACAAAGCAAGATTTTGAAGAGGCGCTAAAGAAAGTCAGCCGCAAGAAAATCTAGCGTCGTACAGAGTAAGGCTGACTGCGTCCACCCTTGGATTTTGGTTTCTTAAAAATATTCAGGGCTTCTGGAGGGTAGTGGCCTCGCTCTTCTTTTCCTCCCGTAGAAAGCCATGAGCAGTATATTTTCACTGTCCCATGCGTATCTGTATCTATTCCGACAACCGTCATGGGGCTTCCGCCGGAATTCAACTGAACAATGTCACCGATTTTAAAGGGCGTTCTCATAATGAGAGCAGAAGCTTAGCACAATGAAAAAAAAAGCGGCAACCGTGCATACGCATTGGCGATACCGTCCACTTAAATAGTGGCAGCCCCGATATGCTGGTAAGTGCGATAAATATAGGTGTCGATTGGGCTGACTCAGATAGCGGAAGACAAAATGGCGTCTTTCCGCAAGCATGTTTAAAGCGTATATCCCGACGAAAAGTTAGAAAGGCTCAACTTCAGCCGGAACAGGTGAACGGCCAGAAATAAGCTCTCGTTTCTCGATCTGATTTATGAAGCTGATAAACATTGGCTGAGAGTCAAATCTCCGGTTATATCGGAAGCTGTATTCATTCAAATACGATTGCAAATATCCCTTGCCAACCGAATGATAAACACCGCGAATCCAGTTTTTTACGAGGCTCCAGAACCCATCAATCGTGTTGGTGTGAATGTCGCCCATAACATACACCTTGGAACTGTGATTGATGCGCTGGTGAGTGTAGCGTCGTCGCTTGAAAACCGTGTTGTACGCTGGAAATTCATCGGTAAAACCGTGCTCTGGGGCATGACGTATTCGCGAATTGTGCTGCACAGCGTGGCTGCCGTTGTGTCGTAAATGGTCTTAGACACTACGCGGCCCTGGCGCTCGACAATGCCAAGAACGGCGGTTTTAACTTTGTCGCCGCGCATCGGGCGGCCCGTTCCGTTCTTGCGCTTGCCGCCAAAGTACGCTTCATCGGCTTCTACTCCTTTGCTGCCAGGACCGCCAAGAGGATTGGCGCCCTCTTCCAGCATGGAGCGAATCTGTTTGAACATGCGCCACGCCGTTTTGTAGGTGACTCCGGTTTCCCGCTCGATCTGTTTTGCCGAAATACCGCAACGGGTAGAGGCCATGAGATATACGGCATAAAACCAAGTGGTGAGAGCCGTGGAAGACTTGTGAAAGATCGTGTCTGCCGTAGGGTGGACATGATGGCCGCAATAATCGCAGGAGTAAGACGGACGGCTGATAACTCGGTGATGCTTCGTTTCCTTTTGGCACTTGTCGCAGAAAACCGTTCCGTTCGGGTAAAAGCGCCGGAACAGCCATTCAAGGCAGGTCGCGTCATCGGGAAACATGGCGTCAAAGTCTTTGTTGGTAAAACGCTGCATTTTGGGTTTGCGGTTCATGTCTGATTATCTGCAATGAGGGTATCAGTACCTACACCTACCGTAAAGGGATAATTACCACAGCAAAATCCAGACTCAAAAAAGAATAGGCGGAGCGCCTCTACGGTCTCCGGTTCGGTGAAAGTCACCTACGCCAGCGGCAAGTCCGTCTTCCGAATGGCCGACAACGTCGAGTGTCGATAGCTGGGTTATCTGGAGTCCCCTGAACATCGCCCTGTCAGTGAACATCTCGGATGCCATAGCTTACACTTAAACCACATGCTCAACCGGGGCTATGCCTATACCACAATCGTCAGCAGCAAATATCATGGACGGACCCTGCTCTTCCACCTGGCAAGCCTTTACCCACACTCAACC
>Ga0137363_10001281_pt1 | contig 14387 bp, 9 predicted proteins | sample MadtaG_FD_104800 | JGI IMG/M metagenome (GOLD analysis project Ga0137363, IMG submission 104800) | Vadose zone soil microbial communities from Angelo Coast Range Reserve, California, USA - Mad1_115_16 metaG | ecosystem: Environmental > Terrestrial > Soil > Vadose zone | place: USA: California...
CAAACAACCACGCCAGCTCGTCCAGCATGCGTGGTGAATCCGGCGCATTCGCTGCAATGTGCCGCAGTTGTTGCGAGCCATCGGGCGTTTTCGCGAGCGATAACAGAATCTGGTGAAGTTTCGCATACGCTTGTTCAGAGTTCGGCTGCAACATCATCGCGTAACCGAGGTGTCGGGTGGCTGATGCAAGATCGCCGGTCTCAGCCAAAGCCGACCCTAACGCGGAATGAGCAGTTGCATCGTAAGGCGACACAGCCAGCCATTCCCGCCCGAGATCCTCGGCTTTGGTGTAGCCGTGCTCTTCTAAAAGGCAACTCATCAGGAATTGGTAGCCCGAAGAATTTTGTGGCCCTAGCTCGATTGCTCGGCGAGCTTCCGCGTTGGCGCGGTCTGGGTTGCTCCGCTTTGTCGCAATGGCAAGGTCGAAGTGGACGGCAGGATCATCCGGACTTAATTCAATCGCGCGCTCTGCTTCTTTGATGGCTTCCTCGTCACGGCCTAGCTCGGTCAAGCATAACGCATGAGATCCTCGCGCGATCGCATCCGATGGATCGGCGTCCACGGCCTTGGCTGCTTCGATTACAGCCCGGTGGATCTGGCCCTGAATGGCCAAAGCTTCTGCGTCATACAGGTGTTGCGCCACTGAAGGAACAATCCAATACGTGGCGAAACTGTTCATCGCCCAAACCAAAATGAGTGTACCAAGAGCAAACTGCAAACGCGCGCGCCCATGGGTGAACCTTTCCCAACCGAGCACGCCAAAGAAACAAAGCGGTGTGAGCGCTGACAACCCATAGAAAGCTTTCGCCTGCGCATAGGAGGGAACTTTTAGGGTCATAAAAACCAGGCCAAGCACAATGACAGCGCAAAAACCAATTAATAGAAACAATTCGCTCGAAGGTTTTCGAATGAGTTGGAGAATTGCGATGCCCGCGCCGGCGAGAATCAGCACCGTCGGAACTAGCGCCCACAAATAACCAGCTACCATTGCTTCCTGGTTCCAAGCGGCTGTCAAGCTCGACAAACCGCCACACAGACCGTCACCCCACAGCGTAGAATAAATTCCGTCGGCAAATCCGGCGAAACCGCTGAACAACGGATTCACTAGCGAGCGGCCGAAACGGAGGTAATCAGCTGTAGTGTGATAGCCGGGGTCCTGCCACCATGTGAACCCGCTTATTACGTCCCAGTTGCCAAGGAGCGGTGTCCCGTACCTCAGCCAGATACGCACGTAATGCCAGCCGCACACAGCGAAACAAATCGCGAGGAGCAGCCCAAGGTTGCGCAACGAAGTTGCTATTGGCGCCCGCGCGTAAGCGAGTTTACCTGCGATTGCAGCGATTACGACCGGCAGCAGTAAAATTGCGGTCGCTTTTGTTAACATTGCCGCCCCGATCGCCAATCCGAGCCAAACAAATTGTGCTGTGTATAGTGTCTCGCTCTTCAGCAGACGTAAACATAGATACAGCGTCACGGTGGCCAGAGCCGCAGCCAGAATTTCGTTTGTCACATAATGCGCCAGGTATAAATGCATGGGTAGAAACGCTGCGAGCAAAAGGCCGACGAGTGCAGCTCGCAACGGAACGAGCAGCCGCAAACTCAGAAAGACAAAGACGAATTGGGCGATGCCCAGTAGTGCCCCGACCGAGCGCAGAACGAAGATCGACGCCTGATCGTTGATGGACAGTTTGCACCCTGAAAGTATTCCGGCGGCGATTAAGTAATAGAGTGGCGGCTGATACATTTCCCAGCCTTCGGTCGGCAAGGGCAACGTGCGCTTTTCCTGGATATAAGTGATGTATTTGAGATGCTCTGCCGAATCGAAGCCGGCGTGAAACGGCAACAGCCGGACGTTGTTCCAGAATAAACAAAGCCACAACGCTGCAATTAGGAAGACCACTCCTTGTTCCAACCACGGCTTCGTTGATTTGTTAAAACATACGCGCCGGATCGAACCGGCGACCGCAGCGAGCGCAACCAGAAAAATCCATACCAGCCAATTGTTCCGCATTGCATCGAGAGTGCGCGGGCCGCCCGCAATTGGATTACCGGGCCCGGGAATTTTCGCGGTCGACGCCAGTGCGGAATTACGCCACGACGAACCCGCACAGGACGCCTGCCAGGTTTCGTCACTGCGTAACCCGAAGTGATTAGCGTCGATTTTGAGCCAGAGCGCGGGTGGGCCGTTGTGATTGAACACGCGTACTTCGATCAAATTCGTGCCGGAATGAAGTTGCTCGGCGACATCGGTGCTCACGACGTCTTTCCAGTTGCGATTCGGCTCAAATTGAATGGAAGCGCCGTTGATTTTTACTTCGGCGCGCCGCATTGCACGAATGCTCAAACGCGCTGTTGCCGGCTGTACCGGCAAAAGAAACTCGCGCCTGAATGTCGTGTCGAAGCTGGCGAACCAATGCGCGCGTGCATCAAGGGCAGCGGGAAAAACGATCCACTCTGCGCCTCGATCGCGCGGCAAAAAATTGATCGCCTGATCATTCCGCGCGATCCACGCCAGGATCGACATCACTGCGGCTGCAAATGCGAAGATCAAAATCGCTCGAAACCTCGGTTTGTGGAGAGCTAACATTGCCGATGGAACTTTTAGCACGTTTCTCTAGCGGAAGTTACACCCGAGCTTTAGATCATCTCGGCGCCCGAACGACCGGTGTTGTGCATGAATCACTTGCCAGTACGTTTGATCGAACATTCTCCGACCATTGCGTGTCTCACCAGACCGTATGAAATCTACGCAGGAAATTACGCAGGAAGTGCGAGAACTGGGCCAATGGATTCCGGCTCTCCGACATCAAGTCGCTCACGTTGTAGTCGGCCAGAAATATCTGGTCGACCGCCTTGTGCTGGGCCTGCTCGCGAATGGCCACCTCCTGCTTGAGGGCGTTCCTGGGCTGGCAAAAACGCTCACGGTCAAAACAATGGCCTCATGCATTCAAACTGGGTTTCAAAGATTGCAGTTCACGCCTGATCTTTTGCCGGCGGATTTGATTGGGACCCTCATTTACAATCCGCGCACCGGCGAATTTACAACGAAACTCGGACCGATCTTTTCCAACTTGATCCTCGCCGACGAAATCAATCGCGCGCCCGCCAAAGTTCAGAGCGCGTTGCTCGAGGCGATGCAGGAACGGCAGGTCACAATCGGAGAGCAAACCTATCCCCTTTCCGATCCGTTTCTTGTTCTAGCGACGCAAAACCCGATTGAACAGGAAGGAACATACCAGTTGCCCGAGGCGCAGCTCGATCGCTTCATGTTCAAGTTGAACATCGGTTATCCGCAAAAATCCGAGGAGCGAAACATCCTCGATCTAATGGCGACCTCGTCGCCGGATTTGCGAGTTAATCCTGTGATTGAGCCACAGCAAATCATCGCCGCACGCGACGTGGTTAACAGCATTTACATCGACGATCGGGTGAAGGACTACATCGTGGACGTCGTCTGGGCGACGCGAGAACCGGCGGCGTATAATCTGCGACTGGAAGGTCTCATTCGTTACGGCGCTTCACCGCGTGCGACCATTTATCTTGCCCTTGGCGCGCGCGCTCACGCGTTCCTCAACGGCCGCGGCTACGTTACGCCCCAGGACGTAAAAAGCATTGGGCCCGACGTATTGCGGCACCGAATCATTGTCAGTTACGAGGCCGAGGCAGAAGCGGTCACCAGCGAGACGATCGTCGAGCGAATCTTCGCAGGTTTGCCGGTGCCGTGATCCAGATCACCCGTGGAAGCCGCCGAGATTCTTAAAAAGATCAGGACACTCGAGATCAAGACCCGCGGGCTGGTCGAGACTGCCTTTGCGGGCGATTACCATAGCGTCTTCAAGGGCCGCGGCATGAATTTTGAAGATGTACGCGAATATCAGCCGGGCGATGAGATCCGTTCAATCGATTGGAACGTCACGGCGCGAATGGGCACCGCGTTCGTTAAAAAATTCACCGAGGAGCGCGAACTAACAGTGATGCTGGTTGTGGATGTCAGCGCTTCTGGAAATTTTGGCAGCACAACACAATCCAAACGCGAGCTGGCGGCAGAGGTTGCGTGTCTGCTCGCGTTCAGCGCGATCAGGAACAATGACAAGGTTGGCCTGATCCTTTTCACTGATCGAGTCGAGCTTTTTATTCCACCAAAAAAAGGCCGGTCTCACACGCTGCGACTTATCCGCGAGATTCTGTTTTTCCAACCGCAGGGTCGCGGCACAGAACCGGCGCTGGCACTTGATTACCTGAACAAGATCGTAACCCGACGCGCGGTCGTTTTTTTCATCTCGGATTTTCAGGCGCCCGATTTTTCGCGATCGCTAGCTGTGAGCGGGCGACGGCACGATTTCGTAGCCATCCACATTAACGACGAACGAGAAAAAGCGTTGCCAAACATCGGCATTATCACCTTGGAGGACGCCGAGACCGGGGATCAGGTCGAGATCAACACAGCTGATCGCAAAACGCGCGCTCTCTTTATGGGCCTTGTCCAAGGGCGCGACACAGAACTTTCCCACACGCTTCGGCGGAATAATATTGATGCGATCACGCTGCAAACCGGAAAGGACTATTTGCCGGCGCTTCGCTCGTTTTTCAAACAACGCGAACGCCGGATCGGTGTTCGATGAGGAAAGGGTAAATGCGTAAACCACTGAAGGGCGTGGTCATCCGGCCGCTTCAACGCTTCAACGCTTCAAGGGAAATCTAGATGTCGACGTTATCGTTATCACTGCTCGCCGCCGAGGAATTCCACGACATTGCACCACCAGTGGACTATTCACTAATTCCTCCCTGGTTGGTTTTTGTCGGAGTTTTCGTCGCGCTCTCGCTTCTCGGCCTGGTAGCCTGGTTGTTTGCGAGGCGCCGCAAACCGCCCGCGCCGCCGAAGTTGCCGCGCGAGATCGCACTCGAAGAGCTCGAACGAATCAGTAGCGAAATTGAAAGGATGACCCCGTATCAATTCAGCATTCGCGTCTCCGATATTTTGCGAAAATATGTGACGCACCAGTACGGCCTGCCGGCAACGCGACAAACTTCCATCGAGTTTCTGACTGCGCTGGCAAAAGCGTCCCCATTCTCCACTGACGACAAATCGTTGCTCGAGGATTTTTTGAATCGCTGCGACCTGATCAAGTTCGCGCGGTACGAAGCGACAATCTCGGACAGCGAATTGCTACTCCAAGAAGGGATTCGTTTTGTGAAAGGAGGTCAACTTGCGACTGTTTGAGTGGTGGCCAGCAAATAGCGCGTTGACGTTCGCGCACCCGTGGCTGCTTCTGCTGCTCCTGGGAATCCCGTTGCTGGCATATTTGCGTGGAAAACGCGGCCCGGCTGCGGCGCTCACTTATTCATCGACAGCAAGCCTTCGGGCAATCGGAAAACAAAGCGCGGCGCGCGCAGGGAAAATTCTGCGAACACTGTTGCTGGCTTCGCTGGCGATCTTCGTAGTTGGGCTCGCACGTCCGCAACTCGGCAAGAGTCTTACCCAGATCGAGGCGAGCGGGATCGACATTATGCTCGTGCTCGATGTGTCCGGGTCGATGTTGACGAAGGATTTCACGATCGGTGGACAAGAAGCGACGCGAGTGGATGCGATCCGCGAAGTCACACGGAAATTTATCGAGGAACGGCCGAATGATCGGATCGGCATCATCGCGTTCGCCGGTCGTCCGTACGTCGTAAGCCCGATGACGCTGGATCACGATTGGCTTCTGCAAAACCTGGATCGAGTGCGGATAGGCCTCGTCGAAGACGGCACTGCGATTGGATCAGCCATGGCAGCGGCTGCCAATCGGTTAAATGATAAACGCTCAAAGAGTAACGTGCTCGTCCTGTTGACCGATGGAGAGAACAACGCCGGCAAAATTCCACCAAACACTGCCGCCGAGGCAGTGAAGGCCTTAAAAATTCATTTCTATGCCATTGGAGCTGGCATCAACGGAATTGCACCGGCGCCGATCTTCACTAACCGAGGACCATTAACCGATGCGCTAGGTAATATTCTCTACGAAAACCAGCGCGTAGAGTTTAACGAGACCGGGCTGAGGGAGGTTGCGAAAATTGCGGACGGGAAATTCTTTCGAGCGACTGACACGCAATCGCTCGAACAAATTTACAACGACATAGACAAGCTGGAGAAATCGACGGTCAGCGTAAAAAAATATCAGCAATACCGCGATCTATTTCCGTTGTGCCTTATGGGTGGATGCGGGCTGTTGCTCGCGCAAATTTTGTTATCCCAAACGACCTGGAAGAAGCTGCCATGACCACTCCGCTTCAACGTCTTAACAATTCAACGATTTAACGAATTCCATGAGCTTCGGCGCACCAGAATGGCTTTGGGGATTGTTGCTCGTCCCGCTCCTGATTGTCCTTTTTGTCCGCGCGGAGCGTCGCGGACACCAGCGGCTGCAGGAGTTCGTTTCAGCGCGCTTGCTTCCGCAGCTTGCCGGAACGGTGAATCGGCCGCGGCGGATGATAAGATTTGCACTCCAGTTGCTTGGGCTCTCCCTGGCCCTTGTGAGTCTGGCGCAACCCCGTTGGGGTTACACGTTTGAGGATGTAAAGCGTAAAGGGCTCGATCTGCTGATCGCCGTCGATACATCGCGCAGCATGCTTTCCAATGACGTCCAGCCCAACCGGCTCGAACGCGTCAAGCTTGCGATGCAAGATTTGATCAACGAACTCCAAGGCGACCGTGTCGGTCTGATTGCTTTTGCGGGCCGCGCTTTTTTGCAAGCACCACTTACGATTGATTACGATGCCGTAGTTGAGGCCATCAATGATCTGGACACGAAGACGATTCCCGAAGGCGGCACGAACATCTCCAGCGCCATTTCTCTTGCCACGCAAAGTTTCGGCAAAAGCGCAACGGGGAATCGAGCGCTGATTATCTTTACCGATGGCGAGGAATTAAGCGGTGATGCTGTAAAGACGGCAAAAGAAGCGGCTGACGCGGGCGTGCGAATCTTCACGGTAGGCGTCGGAACACCGCAGGGCTCGCTCATTCCCGTCACTGGTGATGATGGTCAAACAGCCTTTGTGAAGGACTCCGCCGGCCAGGTCGTGAAATCAAAGCTGGACGACAAACGTTTGCGCGAAATCGCGCAGGCTACTGGCGGGTTTTATGTTCATCTGGAAAGCGGTCCGCGCACGATGCAGCAAGTTCAAAGTGAAGGGTTGGCCAAAATGCAGGCTGCGGAAATGGATGTGCGTTTATCACGCCGTCCAATTGAGCGTTACGAATGGCCGCTGAGCGCGGCGTTGATTGCTCTCGCGTTGTCGATCCTGATTCCGGAGCGCAAACGCGCACGCGAACGACGCTACATTCCTGCTCCCGTCAAGACTGCGGGCGCGACGGCCGCCCTCCTAATCTTTGTCAGTTCATTTGCGTTTGCCGCCGCCCCGGGAATTGACGCGTATCGCGAGGGCAAATTCGAAGATGCGTACAGCCAATTTCAGCAGACGTTGAAATCGCATCCGGAATCCCGCGCTGACGACAAGCTCCAATTCGATTCGGGTGCGGCGGCTTACAAATTAAAGGATTATAATAAAGCGCTCGAATCGTTCAGTCAGGCCTTGCTCACGCGCGATACTGGTTTGCAAGGAAAGGGCCATTACAATCTCGGCAACACGCTTTATCAGCGCGGCGAAACGGAGAAGACGGACGAAAAGAAGCTTAGCGATTGGACAAATGCGCTCGACCATTATCAACAAACACTAAAGCTCGATCCGAACGATAAGGACGCCAAAGACAACTACGATTACGTCAAAAAGAAGATCGAGGAGCTGAAAAACAAGAAATCACAACAACAGCCCTCCCCTTCCCCATCCCCGCAGCAAAAGAACAAACAGAATCAACAGAACAAGCAAGATCAGCGGCAACAGCAAAATCAGGACCAAAAGCAGCAAAACCAGCAGCAGCAGAATAAAGAGCAACAGCAGAACCAGCAGCAACAACAGCAACAGCAAGATCAGCAGCAGCAGAATCAACAACAACAACAGCAGCAGCAGCAGGGCCAGGGCCAGCAAGAGAAAAAGGATCAGCAGTCACAGGATCAACAGTCGCAAAACGAATCCGGCAGCGACAAAGAGCAAAAGGAACAAAAGCAGAACGAGCAATCTCAGGCTAAGAACGAACCACAAAAGAAACAACAGCAACAGCCCAGCGAGAGCCCTTCTCCGTCGCCAGGCGCTGAAAAGCAGCAGGCCAATCAGCCTTCACCGTCACCCGGGGAACGGCAAGCTGAACAATCACCGAGCCCAGGCGAAGGAGAAAATGAGATGCCCTCGCCATCACCGGGAGAAGGTGGTGACGAAAACTCGACTCCGTCTGCTACTCCATCGGACTCTCCGCAGAAAAAATTCGCCGGAGAAGTGAAAGGGGCCGGAGGGGATAAATCGCAAAAGCCGCCCGATAAAAACGCGCAGATTGCGGAAGCTGAATCAGAAAAAGAAGGTCAGATGAGCGAACGCCAGGCCCTCGCGCTGCTTGAATCGATGAAAGACGAAGAGGCACGAGTTCAACTTGATGAACGCAAAGTAAAGCGCCGTGTCTATAATGACTGGTGAGGGCCAAGGGTGGATCGTTGAGAGTTAATAGCTGATGGAGATGTCGATGCGCTGTCGAATCTTATTTGTAGCGTTCGCCGCAATCGCGGCTGCGCAGTTTGCGCGCGCCGATTCGCCGAGTGTCACAGCAGTGTTGAGCAATTCGGAGGCGGTTGTTGGCGAAACGGTTGAGCTACAGATCAAGGTAACCGGCCCTGGAGATGCGAGACCGCCGGAAGAAATTTCAATCGACGGCTTGGAGATTCACGGTACTGGAACATCGCGGCAGTTCGAAATACACAACTTCAACACCAATTCTAGCGTGACGTACAATTATACCGTCCTGCCGCTGAGGGCCGGCCGGTTCACGATCCCGCCGCAAATAGTCCGCGCCGGAGGCAAGTTGCTACGGAGTCCCGAACTGATATTAAACGTCGCTGATTCGTCTGGCGGTTCATCTAGCGCCCGGCCGAGTCGTGGCCGGCAGAGCCAACCAACCAGAGCAGGTGATCTGCTTTTCGCCGAATTGATTGTGCCGAAGAAGATTGCCTACGTTGGCGAGATTGTTCCTGTTCAGATCCGGATGGGGTTTGACCCGCGCGTTCGCCCAAGGCTCATCGAGCCACCTGAAATCACCGGACAAGGATTCACCGCCCAGAAATTACAGCAATCCGGACAAAGTTCAGAAACGATCAATGGCAGACCTTACGACGTGGTCACATATAAAACTGCAATCGCTGCCGCGCGCGCCGGAAAATTCGAGTTAGGGCCCGTCAAGGCGAAGGCGCAAGTCATAATTCCTCGAGCACGAAGCGCGCCGCGATCTCGTTCGCGCTCGCCGTTCGACCTGTTCGATCTGGATGACCCGTTTTCTGATCCATTCTTTAGTAATCCGTTCGCCCAAGTTGGTGAGCGGCGCGAGGTAGAGATCAAGAGCGACTCCGTAGCGCTCGAAGTAAAGCCCTTGCCGCCAAATGCGCCGCCCAGTTTTTCAGGCGCAATTGGGAATTTCGTAATGACGACGGATGCAAACCCCAAGAGTGTGCAGGTGGGCGATCCCATCACCGTCACAAGTGCAATCTCGGGCCGTGGCAATTTCGATCGCGTCAATCCGCCAGTGCTCGAAGACGACCGGGGCTGGCACAAATATCCGCCGTCTTCCAAGTTCAAGCAGGATGACGAAGTCGGTATCAGTGGCACAAAAACTTTCGAGACGGTGCTTTCGCCCAACGAGAAAAAGCAAACTGTGCCACTGCTCGCATTCTCGTATTTCGATCCAGCGAAAGAACAATATGTGACACTTCGCAGCGACCCAATTGCGATCGCTGTTCAAGGCGAAGCGGCTGCGACGCAAAATGTTGCGGCCAGCCAACCGGCATCACCCAGCCCGGCAATAGCTGTCGCTCCACAAGGAACGCAGAAACCGCAGGATATTTTGTATCAATTGACCGATCGGCCAGCAACGGCGGAATCATTCACGCCGCTCTACACGCGCCCGGTTTTTTGGACCGCCCAGTTAGTCCCGTTCCTCGCGCTGATTGGATTCGCGGGTTGGAAAATTCGAAGAGCGCGAATCGACAATCGAGAGGCCAGGCGCATCTCTGCCCTGCAACATGAAGCGGCTGAACTGATGCACAAATTGCGTCGTAACGCCGCATCACCGCGAGAATATTATGCCGAAGCCTCCAGAGTCGTTCGCGTAAAAGCCGCGCTGGCGTCCGGCGGCGGAGGAGTCGATCCGAACGTGGTAGATGCGGAAACTGCGGCAGACACTTTCAAACTCAACAACGAGTCGCGCGACCAGTTGCGCCGTCTATTCGAGCAGAGCGACGAGTGGCAATACAGCGGAGCACACAATGGCCCGGCAACGATCTCGCCGGAAAACCGCCGCGAGGTGCTGGAGTTGATTGAAAATCTAAAATGAAGATACGCGCTTCCCTGATTGCTTTTCTTTTCTGCGCGCTCGCGATTCCCCCAGTATTGGCGCAAGCAGACGTCGAGTTTGCAAAGGCAAACGAAGAATTCGCCCAAGGCCATTTTAAAGAAGCGATCTCCGGTTACGAGGCGCTAATCCGCGCCGGACAATGGAGCGCAAACGTGTTTTACGATGTCGGCAACGCTTATTTCCGCACGGGCGACTTTGGACGCGCGATTTTGAATTACGAACGCGCGCTTGCCTTGCAGCGGCATCATCCCGAAGCGACGGCAAATTTGCAGATCGCACGCGACGAAGCGCATGCTCTGGAGATCCAGCCGAGCTGGCTGGAGCGCTATCTGCAGTTTGCGAGTGTCAATCAGTACACGATTACCGCCGCCGTCGCTTTTTGGATCGCAGCGTTTTGTTTGACGGCGTTGATTTTCAAGCGTCGCCGGTCGGCTGCGAGGGTTGCCTTTCTGCTTGTGATGCTTCTGGTGTTTACCGGAGCGATCTTTGCTATCTGGCAACTCGAGCGCGGCAGCACAGGCAGCGCACTTGCTGTTGTTGTAGGCAAAGACGTACAAGCGCGCCTGGCGACCGCAGACACAGCGAATAGCGTCCTGGCATTGCCTCCCGGCAGTGAGGTCAAAATTCTGAGCATGCGCGGCGATTGGACCTACGCAGCGCTACCAAATAATCTGCGCGGTTGGATCCCAGCGAAGAACGCCGAACTCGTGCGATTGTAGCCTGCTTCCGTAACACTGGATTTCGCCCAGGCGTCTGACACACATTCATTTAGCGCCAAAGGCGCAGCACTCAGTGCCAAGCTGGGGCAACGTCCCAGGATTCGTAGAGGCCCAAAACGCCAGCGCTAAAAGCGCGACTCACTCGGGGGGCTGATTCAGCCGCCAATCTGAATCGCGCTTTCAGCGCTTCGTTGACTTTTTAATCGGGATCCCCGGGGCGATGCCCCAGGCTAGCACTAGAACAGCGCCTTTGGCGCTGAAGAGGGAGCGTCTAACACAGACGCACTGCAATAGGGCGTTCGCTCGGTGTTTGCGGCGATCTGAAATTGCCGCTACAAAATTGTATGAATCCTGCGATGGAAATCGCCACCGACGAGAAGGCCCTGAAGATCAATCTAGATGCAACCAAGTATGGGACCTTCGCAGAAATTGGCGCCGGCCAGGAAGTCGCACGCCGATTTTTTCGCATCGGCGGCGCAGCCGGCACGATTGCCAAAACGATGTCGGCGTACGACATGACGTTTAGCGACGCAATCTATGGCCCGACCCAGCGGTATGTCAGTCGCGCCCGTCTGCAAACAATGCTCGATCACGAGTACGATCTTCTGATCGAGCGGCTCGATGCAAAATTTGGTCGAGAAAAAACATTTTTCGCTTTTGCAGACACGGTTGCAGCGCGGAGTTTTAAACAGCGCAGCGAATCTCACGGCTGGCTGGGTGTTCGATTTCAACCTGAACCACGCGGCCAACCGAGCCAGATTATTATCCACGTTCGCTTGCTCGACGAACCCATCGTCGACCAACAGGAAGCGCTCGGGGTCATCGGCGTGAATCTCCTTTTCGGCGCGTTCTACCATCGCCAGCCGGAGAAATTGATTTCGTCCCTTCAGGAAAATCTCGCTCCCGGAAGAATCGAAGTGGACATGATCAAATTTTCCGGACCGATATTTCAAAGCGTCGACAACCGGTTAATGAGTTTGCAGTTGGTCAGCCAGGGTTTGACGAATGCGGTAATGTTCAAGGCCGATGGCGAGACGGTTCAGCCAGCCGAGGTCTTCTACAAGAAGGCAATCCTGGTTGAGCGCGGGAGTTTTCGACCTGTTACCTACGCCACGAACGATATGCTCGACGGAGCGCGCCGCGTATTTCTGAAGCACTGCGATTGCTCAGAAGACGACGTGGTCGTGCTCATGGAGATGACGCTCGAACATTTGCTTGCCGGCGGACAGCTTGATCACGCCGATTTCCTCGCCCGCGTGGATATTCTCGGCGCACTCGGACGAACTGTTTTAATCTCGAGGTTCCGCGAATATTACCGACTCGCGGGATATCTCTTTCGTTACACGAACGGAAGTATCGGCCTGGTGATGGGCGTGCCAAGCTTGATCGAGATTTTCGACGCAAAATATTACACGAACCTCGAAGGAGGAATTCTCGAAGCGCTGGGCCGAATGTTTAAAGACGGACTAAAACTTTACGTTTACCCGATGATTGATGAGGCAACCGGAAACATCATCAGCGCAAAACAAGTCAAGGCTGCACCCAATCTTCGTTCGTTGTTCCAATATTTGATCGACAATCAATACGTCCAGGAGATTACCGACTATCATCCCGACTATTTGCGAATTCATCCGTCCGACGTGTTGGCGAAATTGCAGTCCGGGGACAGCAAGTGGGAGCGAATGGTTCCACCAGAAGTGGTGCACATCATTAAGAAGCGCGAATTTTTCGGCTACCGCAGACCGATTGCAGCCTAGGCGACGATCGCTGTCTCTTTTTACAATCGAATGAAAATTGCAGTCGCTCAGATTTCGTGTTCGCTCGGCGATCCTGAGGCAAATCTTCTTAAGGTTAGCGACTTTGCCCGCCGCGCCAAAGAGCTGGGTGCCGAGCTCATTGTTTTTCCGGAGATGACCGATACCGGCTATTCAATGCCGGTAATTCGGGCGCACGCCAATTCTTGGAATAGCGGATTTGTTCTTGGGCTTCAAGAAATCGCCAGAGAACTTTCGATTACAGTCGTCAGCGGGGTTTCCGAACGCGCTGATTCATCAATTTACAATTCCCAGGTTCTTATCGATTCAAATGGCGATATCGCTGCGAAATATCGCAAGACGCATCTGTATGCCGTCGCGCCCGTCGAAGAACAGACGTGCTTTGCTTCGGGGGATGCCTTCGCGACCTTTGCACTCGGCGGTCTGCGTTTTGGTTTCAGCATCTGTTACGACCTTCGCTTTCCGGAGATGTACCGAAAACTGGCGACAGAACAGAAGGTCGGTGCTTTTGTTATCTCTTCTGCCTGGCCGTTTCCGCGAGTCGAACATTTCCGAACGCTCGCCATGGCGCGCGCGATCGAAAACCAAAGCTACGTCGTTGCATCGAACCGCGTCGGGAAAGACGATGACTTATGGTTTTGCGGTAGCTCCGCGATCATCGATCCTCGCGGAGTCGTAATTGCAGCCGCATCGGCCGACCGCGAAGAACTCATTCAGGCGGACGTATCAGAAGAGCTTGTCCTCTCAGTGCGCAGCCGGGTCGAGTCGTTCGCTCATCGCCGACCGGATTTATACAAGTAGAAGAAACACGAAATCCGGGTAGTCAGCCTTGATTCAAATTCTGAGTAACAGCAGGCCGCAGCTTTTCAGCAATCGCCAAAACATGCTGGGGTTTGGCGCGGATGTGACACGCCAAACCCAGTAATCGCTTGGAGGTCGAATCTCGTTCAGCCGGAATCGTTCAGAGCCCGAATCTCGTGCCAACAGCGTCAGCGCAGAGACTTGCAACTAAGACGCCGTTTGGATTATAGACCTCGACGGTTGCGGGCCCCGAATTGGCGTTTCCTGTCGCATCCACGGTTGTTTCCCCGTTAATGATCACCCAGCCCGTAAAGACGTTTTGAGCATTGAACGTGAAGTCCTTGAAGCGAAACGCATAGGTATTGTCAGTGGTATGGCTCCAAACACCTTTTCCCCCCGTTTGCAGAGCCGGGGCTGTACCCCCGCTCGCCTCGGTCAAGGTGCCTCCGGCCATGAATACTACTAGTGACGGGAAGCTCCTTATCACGTGACCGGAGCAATCGGTCAGAGTTATCTGCATACCCCAAGTCCCTTCAAGTCTTCCGCCCTGCGTGCCCTGTCCGGACGCCGTTGCGGCAACCATGGGGAGTAACGCACAGGCGA
>Ga0137363_10001283_pt1 | contig 14383 bp, 12 predicted proteins | sample MadtaG_FD_104800 | JGI IMG/M metagenome (GOLD analysis project Ga0137363, IMG submission 104800) | Vadose zone soil microbial communities from Angelo Coast Range Reserve, California, USA - Mad1_115_16 metaG | ecosystem: Environmental > Terrestrial > Soil > Vadose zone | place: USA: California...
CACTTCTCGATCAGTGTTGGAGTCGGTGGGGCTGGTCTGGCCGCGTGGTTCCCCCTCGGACGGGGTGAGCCGTTCTTTCCCTGGTATCACTACCGTGAGGAGTACCGCCGCGCAGTTAATATTACTAATATAAGAACTATAATATCTTTAATTAACATTACGAACATCACCAACATCAATGACGTCCGATATGCGTATCGAACCGTCGGGACTACGGCTGTTCCCAACGCTGTGTTCAATAGCGGGCAGCCGGTTGCGCGCCAGGCGGTTCGAGTGACGCCACAACAACTCGAACGAGCACAAGTTATCCCGCATCCGAGCGTCAATCCCACGGCGCGGGCAGTCTTGCCCGGCAAGCCCACGTCGGCTCCGCCGGTCCGAGCGGCGAGCCTCGTTAGCTCTCGGAATGCCGGCTCGGGTACGTACCGTCCTGCCGCCGGCAAAAATCGGCACGCTGCCCCGCTCGTCACGAAGAATGCACCGGTTGCGGGAAGCGTGGAACGTCCGCTCTCTCCGTCGTACGGTGCAAAGACACAATCGCCGACGACGCGTGCTCCAGCTGGTTCAGCGCGGCCAAGTCCCCCAGGATTGATCACCAGGACAACACCGCCACCACCACGAGTGCCGTTTCTCCAACAGCGGGGAGCCATGCACGAACATCCAGGACGAGCGCTCGAACCCCAGCAACTTGACAATCTGCGGAGGGGAAGACAAGTCGGCCCGATGTTGGATAAGGAGTTCCCGCCGCACGTAGTACCGGTTCCACGAGAGAAGCCGATGCGACCTCCAGTGTCATCGAGGGGACACCGACCGTAGCCCAAAAAAAGCAGGCTAGGCTCCAGGCGCGCGTTTTTCGGCGAGAAAATTGCTGCCGAGGTGACGGTCAGGCGCTGAGCCTAGCCTGCGACTCTAGCTTGGCGACGTGCGTGGAACCCGTGGAACCGCATCGTTGGTTCATGCCTCTTGCGTACGCGGACGCTAGAAAGCGACGATGCTGATGGAGGTATCCATGAAGATAATGCTGGCTCAATGGTCTTTGATGTTTTTCCATGGCCCGCGCGTTTGGAGGCGGTCTCTACGATGGCCCCCAGCTAGGAGATTTTTCTCACAGGAGCAACCGGCGCCCTAGATTGGCAAAACCGTGTACCTTGCCGCGGAAACCACAAATGCAGCGAGAAATCTAATTAGCCTTCTTTGATTGTCGATTTGCTATGTAATTCCCGGCGTTGCCAGCCTTGCAGCTTCGCTTAGCAAATCGCGGACTTCTTGGTCGCTGGTTTGCGAAAAGTCTCTATACCATTGGCCGACAGCGTGAAAAGGCTCGGGAGTAGCCGCACAGACAACCTTATCGACGACGGATCGAAATTCAGCACAGGTCTCGCGGGCTGCCACCGGCACTGCAATTACGATTTCCGCTGGCCCTTTTTTTTTGAGAGCGATCGCCGCAACGCGCATCGACGAACCGGTCGCCAGGCCGTCGTCAACCAGAATGACTGTGCGATCTCGAATGTCCACTGAAGCGCGTCCGTCACGGTACTCCCGCTCTCGACGTTGTAGTTCGCGTTGTTCTCTCTCGGCAACGAGGTCCACCAGTCCACGGGAAATGCCAAGTGCGCGTACGACATCCTGGTTCAGGACGCGCACCCCGCCTGAGGCTATCGCGCCCATAGCCAACTCCTCGTGACCGGGCACCCCGAGCTTGCGTACGACGAAAACATCCAAAGGAGCGTTCAGGGCTCTAGCGACCTCAAACCCGACCGGAACGCCGCCTCGTGGCAAGGCGAGTACAACCACATCGCCTCGATTGGCGTATTCACGCAGCTTTTGGGCTAGCAGCTGGCCCGCTTCAGTTCGGTCTCGAAATAGGTATGTAGCTTCGTTCAAGGGTTCACCCATAGATTGAGGTGCGTGTGGACCAAAGGAGCATGGATCCGAGTGATTCCCTTGCGTCCGTGCAATCGCGTGTCGCTCCAGACCGGATTAGGCCGCCGCGGCTCTCTCTTCCCATTCGATTCTGTACCTATAAAGCCAGTCCTGGCTTCGTTCACCAAACAGATGGAAAAAAATGGCGATCATTGCATTTCGCAAGGATGACTCGAACGGGCTGACACTCTTCTTGGAGCTGCTTCTACGCCGGCCTTCGGCCACGACGCGTTCGACACGCGGCTTGCGCTCGCGCTCGAATAGTTCGAATGCAAGTTCATGGTCTCCCTGCAGTTCACGCAACAATTTGGCCAGATACATGGCATCTTCCAATGCCATTGAAGCTCCTTGTCCCGCGCTCGGGCTCACCGCATGTGCTGCGTCACCGATCACTGCGACGCGGCCTTGGTGCCAAGCAGGAAGCCCCAAGATGTCGTAGATGTTCAACTTGAGCGGCGGGCCGGTCCGCGCGATGAGCCTTGGGATCGGCTCGTGATACCCACAATATATCGATAGCATCTCTTGTTTGACCGTCTCGATGGACAGATCGTTCAGCTCTTCCTTCGTCAGCTCCTTCTCTCGCCAGAGATTACTCCACCACATCAGTTCATCAGGCCGGGCGCCGCAGTAGCCGAAGAACCCTCGATGCCCGAATGTGAAGTTGAGACTATGCCTGTCGCGGTCGGAAAGGTCTGGCACAGCCGATAACGGAACGAAACCACCGATTCCGATAATGCCAACATATGAGGGATCTGGGCTCTCCGGCAGGACGATCTTTCGCGTCTGAGAATGGATGCCGTCGGCCCCAATCAGAATGTCGCCTTCAACGTGGCTGCCATCGGCGAAGTGCGCGATGACATTTTTGTTATCGTTGGTGAAGCTGATGTCTGTGAGCCGCTTCTCGTAGGCGACCGCAATTCCCTGCTGTTGCATCTCCTGTGTGAGGACCTCGTGCAAGTCAGAACGTCTCAGCGCGACAGCAGGTTGGCCGTACTTCTTGCCGCCGTTGTCGATGCGCGCCAGGATTCGTCCGGTTTCGTTCCGAATACAGCTCTCCAAGGCAACAGTCCCGCGAGCCTTGAGTTTTTCAGCTAGGCCAAGCTCGTCTAGCACATTCATGCCGTTAGGCGCGAGACTGAGTCCGCCTCCGAGTCCCTCAGTGTAAGGATACGCTTCGTAGACCGCGCAGGAGATGCCTGCTTTTTTGAGAAAGAGCGACAGCGCCGGGCCCGCGGTACCGCTTCCGATGATCAGGACATGAGTGTTTTTCATGAGCTCACCTTCGACTGGTTTCACCGAGCCCCTAGGTTGGCACGTTTGATTCCAGCCTCAGCGTTTCGTTGCCGCCGCTGAGTATCCCTTTTTCATTGAAACGTTTAGACGAGGGGACACAAACCGTGTGGGTGGTTTGCGAGCCAGTGAAACGCAGCCAGCGACGTCGGTATTTCGACAGTGTTGCGACGTCGCAGGTGAGACGTGGCGTGGACCGTTACTTCAGTGCTCGCAAACTCCGGAGGAAGGCAGCAGACCGTCGGCCAACCTTAGTCAATGAAATCCATCATTTCCTTTCCCCCAGATGCTTGCAAACTACAAGATCTTCAGCACAACCAAGGTGAGATCGTCAGCAAGCACACTCGTTCCCTGAAATTCGGTGACCGAGGCATGAATCGTCTTGATGAGTTCGCCGGGATTTTGCTGCAGGTTAGAACTTACAATCCTTGCCAGTCGTTTCACGGAATATTCTTCTCCCGCCGGATTCTGGGCCTCAACAACTCCGTCGGTGAAAAGTACAAGCACGTCTCCGCCGCACAAATCGATCTTTGCACTCTCATACGCCGACCCTGGAAGCACACCCAGCACGGGACCTCCTTTGTTTAGTGGAATTGGGTCGCAGCCGCCGCGAATCACGAGGGGTGGATTGTGGCCGGCATTTGTATATTCCAAGCAGCGGGTCCCTGTGCTGAGCTTTCCATAGAAGAGAGAGATGAACCGATCTCCACCGGTGATCTGGTGGACGACGTCATTGAAGTTTTCAAGCAGATCCTTCGTGCTCGGGAATCTCGGAGCATCCATGCGCAGAGCTACTTCAATGCAAGGCATCAGCAGGCCGGCAGCGACCCCTTTGCCGGACACGTCCGCAATAACCAAACCAATCTCCCCGTCAGCCAGTTCGAGGAATCCGTAGTAGTCACCTGCCACGATCCTGGCCGGATACATTCGTGCGGCAAATTCGAAGCCAGGTGCTTCGGGAATCGATCGAGGCAATATGTTCTGCTGTACTTCTGCCGCCAACTGAATCTCTTCGGCAAGCTCGTCGCGCTGCTTCGTCGCCAATTCTGCTAGTTTTTTCCGTTGCGTGCCCAGCTGATTCACGACGGCCACAACGAAGATATATCCAAGGAGAGTAGCGGCCTCTTTCGGTATGCGTCCAACTCCGTTGTCGCCGAGTGGACTGAGAAAATTGTGCAGGGCCAGACATAGAACCGAAAGGGCAAGGCTAACGCGAAGGGGATGTATCAGGGCACTCAAGGCCAGTAGTAAGAAATACAGCGGAGCCAGGGAGAACGACGCGACCGATTTGTCCGCATATCCAACCGCCGAGATCCCAGCCAGCACCGCAAGTGTGAGAACCATAGTGCCCAGTCGTTCATCGACATACGGGCCCGCGGTTGTCACCCTGCGACGAACATTCGACCAGCGCGAGAATCTCATGGCGTCCATCGACCGCCAACGATCTCAAGAACCGCCACCGGCTGTCATCGGAAGACGGTTCGGGAGAAGGGAAAATGCCTTACAGCAACGAAGAGTGGGCCCGATAAGGTCATCTTTCCGGCACTCAATGTTACAGTAGCTCGTCGGGGCGAACGTCCTTGCCTACCTGGCGTAAAGCACCCAGGACCAGCACCGAACCGGCGTTGACAGTAATCAGGTATTCACATCCAACAAACAAACTGAGAGCGCTTACCGTGAGATGGTTATCGGTCTCCAGCACCAAAGTTTTCAAAACGATGAAGAGGTGTTGATCCCCCTTTCGACTTTTGCCAGCCGTACGGCATTCCTTGACGTGTATGGAATGCACCCCGTACCATTCGGCCAGTCGATCCAGCTCGGATGCTTTGGAATCTGGGATGTCATGCCACAGCATAGAAGCACTTTCAATTTCCCTCCGAACGACAACATGTTGACTAGGCCGAAGACGTACTTTTGTGTCTCACCACGCTTCCACTGTCCTTCCGATCGAGATGCCTTCCTGCCACCGAGAGCGTCCGCGAACAATTTCCTGTGTCTTCATCGGCGAATCGCCGTCTGTCTCTAATTGTTTCTTGCAAAACTCAACCACTCGCAGCTCCGCCCAGAAGCGTTCATCCCCGGCGTATCGCGAAATGAATCCACAATGCCCCCCGTACTGAGTCGCGATCAGCGTAATGAATGGGTTGTTTAAGATGCGCGGGTCGCAGAAAGATCCGAACGGAACGATCGGGTCATCTTGTGCGGTAATGATGAGTGTCGGGACGCGAATCCTACTGACCACCGGGAGAGCACTCGCTCGACAATAGTAATGATTTGCGTCATCGTATCCGCTTGCAGGCGCGGTTATAGCCTCATCCCATTCGCGCAAGCTTCGGCATCGAGTGATGTCGTGGGCTTTGTAACGTTCGGGGAACAGGCTCGCCTTGAGCCGGAGCCGTCGCCGGTAGCTGCGCAAGAAATACCTCTCGTAGAGAAAATTGTGAGACCGGGCAATCGCTTCTGACGACGCGGCCGGATCAAGACCAGGACAAACCGCGCAGATACTTCGAAGTTCTCGTGGAGCCTGTGCGCCAAGTTCGCCAGCCATCTTTAATACCAGGTTGCCGCCCATCGAGTACCCGACAAAGAAAATCTCAGAGAGACCATCCCTTTCGATGAGCTCCTCCAAAATCGCGCGATAGTCCCGCGAGAGTCTCGCATCATAGAGCGTCGGCGTCAGATGCTCGGTGCCACCGCAATTGCGCTGATTTTTACGCAGGACGTTAAACCCGGAAGCGAAACTTTTTCCGGCAATTCCCAACATGTAATGCGACTCGCTTGAACCTTCGAGCCCATGAACAAGGACAAGCGTCGGATGGCGCTGCGGATTTCGCTGCCAATGGCATTTCGCCAAGAGCCGGGTCCCAGGCTCAACGTCAAACAGGCGCTCAGTGGCTGCCTGCAGGCGACACAGTTTGCGTGGCCAAAGTGCTGCAATGACTGTCGCTACGTGAGGGTTGCGTAGAAGCGGATGCGGTTCAAAAGCAGTCATCGGAAAGCACGGAGCGTGCATCTTCTGAGTCAGGGATTCTGGTAAGTGCCCCACCCTGCTAGGTAATAGCTGTATTTCACTCATATCTGATGAACTCCGCTTGAATTTTCCCTCGCCATCCGGATCTTCAGACGTTGAATCGGATCAGACAACTTGATCCGAACCCGGTTTGCCAGTGAGCGCAGCCTTCGCGCGAGAAAATCCACTCCTCGGTCGAGCAGGCTTAAGGAATCCAGTTCTCGCTTCCTGAAGCGCCAAGCGAAGAGGTTGCTGGTGTAGAGAGCGATACACAAGAGATTGGCAGGGACCAAACCGAGTTGAGAGGTCCGCATGCCGATGATACAAATGACAGCGCTGTTGATGGCTGCAATGATCCAGCCCTGCCAGAGCTTCCGTCCAATGAGGAAAGTGCCGAGGACGGTCAGGACACAGGACAAGTAATCCAATCGAACAGAGTGGAACATATTCACCGGTTCATATTGCTGACCGAGCGCCACGACTTCCAACATCCAGCTCCAATCTGGCCCGAAACGCATCGCTGTGTTCTCCTTCCCGTTCCTTCGTTTCCCAGACTGCCGCCACTGTCCTGGAAACTGTGTCGTGCTCTTGACCGCCCGAAGTGTTATTGGCCTTGTTCGTGTACCTACTAAGCAGCCCACGCCACCTGCGTATGTGTTGGCTGCTGCCACAGCTCCGGCACTGGCACCGCCAGCACTTCTTGCTTTTGGAAAACCAGGCGTCCGGATTGACCCTCCGAATCGATGCAGAGCACGTCTCCCACGTTCAGCTGATCTGTCGCCAGAAGATTCGCCATCGGAGAAACCACGTATCGCTCGATCGCTCGCTTCAGATGTCTGGCCCCGTACCGCTGGTCGGTCCCCTCCCTAAGCAGATACTCACGCGCCGAGGCGGTCACACGGAACCACACTGGCCCCTTGGCCGTATGCAGCAGGCGCCGACGTACCATCCCCAATTCGATCTCCAACACCTCTTCCAATTGCCGCGGCTTCAGCGGGTGGAACACCACAACCTTGTCCAACCGATTCATAAATTCCGGCGAAAACTTCCGCCGGGCGGCCTCTGTTGCGGTTCGCTCGACCTTCTCATCCAATCCAGCTCTCGGCTTGTTGTCCGGCTGTACAAAACCCATTCCACCTGTCACCAGCTCCGTGATCTCCCCTCCGCCAAGATTCGACGTCATGAAGATCACCGTCTGCGATAAATCCACTCGCCGGTTATCTCCCAGGGTCAGCGTCGCTTTGTCCAGCATCCCGAGCAAAAGCTGCCACAGCGCATCGCTGGCCTTCTCAATCTCATCAAACAGCAGAAAACTCAGCTTCAGTTTGTCCGTATGGCTTGCCGCCAGGGCTTCCTGGGTGATCAACGGGTTCGTGTCCCGGTGTCCCAGGTATCCCGGCGGCGACCCGATTAGCTTGGCGATCTCATGCGAATGTTGGAATTCCGCGCAGTCCACTTTGATTACGGCCCGCGGGTTTCCAAATAGAATTTCCGCCGCAGCCTCAACGATGCGGGTCTTCCCCGAACCCGTCGGTCCAAGGAGCAACAGATTCCCGACCGGCCGCCCAGGCGAATTCAAACCTGTGCAGAAAACTTGGTGCAGGTCTACGAGGGCCTGTATAGCTTCGTCCTGCCCCACGATTTTCGAGCGCAGCGCCGCCTCGAATTGGAGTGATTCGCGATTGCGAAGTGTGGGATCAAGAAGTTTCATTTGGGTGTTCATGACTTCCTCCCAATGAAACCCGCTTGGGCACGAAGCAGTCCAAACCGCGCCTGTTGCGTTCGAGGACTTGAAGCTCTAGATGGGGCGAGAGTTAGTGGGACAATGCAGGATTTTTGGGGAAACTATCTGCGGCGAGTTGTCGGAACAGGGCGTCATTATTCCGACGCTGCTGTCGGATTTCAAGCGGGGCGCTCGATACCCAACTTCTTCATCTTCGTGATCAGGGTCGTTCTCTTCAGCCCAAGCCGGGCCGCTGCGCCGTGGGGGCCCCCGAGTACCCCATCGGTCTCCCGGAGCACACGCAGGATGTGGTCGCGCTCTGCGGCCGCGAGAGTAGGCTTCTCAGGTGCCGTGGCTACTTCTTCAGGAACCTGGAGCTCAGCCAGAGGAGCGCGGAGCACCGAGCCCGGCGAGAGAATCACAGCTCTCTCGATAAAGTTCTCCAGTTCTCGTACATTGCCCGGCCAGTGCCATCGAATTAAAGCCTGCATCACTTCGGAAGGAATTGTTTCGACTCGCCGATTCATTCGCCGGGCATGCTTGTCCACGAAGTGGCGCACCAACAGCGGGATATCCTCAGTCCTTTCGCGCAGAGGAGGGGTCATGATCGGGAAAACCTTCAGCCGGTAATACAGGTCGCTCCGGAATTGGCGGTCCGCGACCATCTTGGCTAGGTCGCGGTTTGTGGCCACTACCAGGCGTGCGTCCACGGGAATTGTCCGGGTGCTTCCGAGCCTCTCAAACTCCTTTTCTTGGAGTGCCCGGAGGAGCTTCGGCTGGAGTTCGAGGGGAAGGTCTCCGACTTCGTCGAGAAACAGTGTCCCCTTGTGTGCTAGCTCCAAGCGCCCGATCTTCTGCGTAATGGCACCCGTAAACGCACCCTTTTCGTGTCCAAAGAGCTCGCTTTCCAGCAGCCCGGAAGGAATGGCAGCACAGTTCAGTTTGACAAAGGTTCGTTCATTCCGCGCACTCAACTGGTGAATTGCGCGGGCAACGAGTTCCTTCCCTGTCCCGGTTTCCCCCAAAATGAGGACAGTTGCATCCGTGGGTGCCACCGTTTCGACAAGCCTTAGAACATTCTTCAGTTGCGGAGTATTGCCTACAATTTCTCCGAAGCTGCTGTTAGTGCGGAGTTCTTCCTCCAGGTAGCGTTTTTCTCGGTTCAATCTGTCGCGTAATTCGGCGATCTGGTGGAATGCCAGAGCGTTGTCAACGGCGATGCCTATCCGCCTGGCAATCTGACCCAATGCGTACGCATCTTTCTCCGTGAAAGCTGCTTCGCGCCGGCTAGCAACTGCCAAAACGCCGAGCACGCGGTCACGACTGACAAGCGGCAGCAAGCATGCCGACTTGAGATCAGCGGCTAAGAAATGTTGGAGAGTCTCATGTCTAAAGCGACCGGAATCGCGCTGTGCCAAAAGCAGCGCCTCTCGTGTACGAAATACCCATCCGAGGGGGGATCCTTCCGCTGGGACGGGAATTTCTTTCGTGATGAGGCCTTTCCCGTCGCCGGAGCTCAATTGTTGCAGCTGGAACTGATCGGTCTCAGGATCATGCAAAGCCAGGCTGGCAACGTCATGGGGCACTACTTCCCGGATGGCTGCTGAAACAGCAGACAGCAGCGTAGCAATTTCCAAGTTTGAAAGCAGAACGTGGCTGAGCTGCGAAAGCAGAGCTTCCTCCGCCCGCTTGCTCTCGGTGAGATCCCGCGTCACTTTCGCAAAGCCGAAGAGCTGCCCGTTCGAATCTCTGATTGCGGTGATCACCACATTTGCCCAAAAGCGCGTGCCGTCCTTGCGGATTCGCCAGCTCTCGTCTTCAAACCGCCCCTTGGACGCAGCCACGCGTAAACCGTCTTCAGGCTTGCCGCACTCGATATCCTCTGAAGTGTAGAAGCAGGAAAAATGACGCCCAACGATTTCTTCCGCTGTGTATCCGGTGATTCGCTCCGCGCCGGCATTCCAAGTCGAAACGCTACCTTCAGCATCGAGCAGCAGGATGGCATAATCTCGCACGTTCTCCACGAGCGAGCGCAACTGCTGCTCGCTTTTTCGCAGCGCTTCTTGAGCCAGCTTCTTTCCCGAGATGTCATAAATGACGCTCAACACCGCTCGGCCCGCGGCGGTCTCCACGAGGCTGAGCACAATGTCGACCGGGATTTCGCTTCCATCCTTGCGTCTTCCGTAGAGGTCTACTCCAAGCCCCATTGGCCGCATCCGCGGTTGGGCGTGGAAACTTTTTCGGTGGGAGGGATGTATGTTTCGAAATCGCTCAGGAATCAAAGTCTCGACCGGTTGGCCCAGTAACTCAACACGTTGGTAACCGAAGAGTTTCTCAAGTTGTGCATTCGCGCCAGTTATTCGTCCTCCCTCGTCCGTCACCACGATGGCGTCGGGCGAGGATTCGAGCAACTGTTCGAACAACGCTTGCGAGGGTTGCGCGCGCACATTTCCAGGTGAGGCCCCACTCATGTTTATCCTCTGTTCTCGGAAGCAACTGGCAACTTCCGCGACTTTGCCGTGCCGTGCGCCGGGGCGGACGTCAGATGCGCGTTTACACAGAACGATAGGCCTACGATTCTCTTGGGTCAAGCTTCGGACACTGTGTCACTCCAACCATTGAGCGACAGCAGCAGTCTTTGATTTTTGGAATAGAAATGTGAAATCCAATCAAGCTTGAAAAGTTTCGGCAGAACAGTAGAAATCAATACCAACGACAAATAAGTGGGAGCCGCCCGCTCGGAGTTGAGTGGACTCAGCTCCGAGCGACCAGCGGTACTCGCACGTTCATGCGGCGATCTGCTTGGAGATCGGCGCAGTCTTGACTTCAATGCGACGTGGCAGTGCCGAAGCGGTGATGGGAGCTGTGATTTCCAGGACGCCATCCTTGTATTCAGCACCGAGCTTATCCACATCTACTCCTTCCGGCATCGTGAACGTCCGTTCAAATGCCCCATAGGAGATTTCTTCGTGGAAAACGTCCACGTCTTTCGAACTGCGCTTTACCTTGCGCTCACCGCGAATCGTCAGCATGTTCCCCTGCGCGCTGATTTGCGCTTCTTTGGGATCGATCCCAGGAAGCGAAACCCGGCAGTGGTATTTCTTTCCGTCCTTGTCAATGTAGGACTCTACCGCTGGAGCGAAGGCAGCCGATTTGCCGTTCGTCCGCACCTCCCCAAACGGCCACTCCATCAGCATGCGATTGAACACCTGCTCGAAGCCCCGCGGGAAATCGAACATATCTGGAAGCAAGTTGTCACGGAGAACAAGGTTCGTCATAACATACCTCCTGATTTCTGTCCCCTCAGAAGAGGGACATGTAATGGCTCAATTGCAATAGACGCAGGAACCCCTACTTTAGTTTCCTACTAGTAGATTTTATTAGTGGCCAGTCCTTCGGCTGTAAGCGCCTATAGGTCTGTAACTTACAAAAGAAACAGGCTTCTCATCACCAAATATGCTGGTAGGAACCCGACCCTTCTGGCAACCATTTCTTGTGCCAAGCATCCTTAGCACCGGAAGGACAATGAATTCTGCTGAGGCGGGACTTTCACTGCCGGAAGTTTCGCCCGGCGCCAATACGTCGGAAAGGAGGAGTCTTATGGCGACCAAAGCAATCAATTTTGACACTACTCTCGTTGCGGAGCACGCAGCGCGCATTGCTGGAAATCTGAAGCAGTGGATTTCTGCCAAACAGCAATGGGCCCCGGTGGCGCTGCGGTTGCCGCTCGGCGTGATCTTCTTTGCTCACGGTGCCCAGAAACTGCTCGGCTGGTTCGGCGGTTATGGGTGGCATGGAACGATGCAGTATTTTACACAATCGCTGCATATTCCTGCTCCGCTTGCCGCGATCGCAATCCTAGCGGAGTTCTTCGGCGGTTTTGCGCTAGTCGCAGGCGTTTTCACACGTTGGGCTGCCCTGCTCACGGCTGTGGAAATGCTTGTAGCCGCGATCCTGGTTCATTTGCCCAACGGCTTTTTCCTGAACTGGATGAATCAGCCGAACAGGGGCCATGGAATCGAATACAACATCACGTTGATCGGCGCGGCATTGGCTCTGGCGCTCCTCGGCGGGGGCCGGCTGAGTATTGATCAGGCGTTTGAGAAGTAAGCCGGTTCGGTTATCGCTACTCGTGTCAAGGTCGGAGGCAGAGAGCCGGGACGCGTCACGTAAGACTCTACCCGGTCTCCTGCTCTCCGAATTTGACAAGAGGAACCTCATGCTGGACCGAGTAGTTGGTGTGTGCATTCGAATCCCTTAACGTGAGCAGTCGCATGAAAAAGGAACAGACAAAAAATAGAAAAGAGCTGCAACTCCCGGAATCGTCGACCACGAATCAAGAGCTCGACCTTGTGGACGAGGCGTCGGTCGAGTCATTTCCCGCGAGTGACCCGCCGGCATGGATTTCGAGAGGAACGGAGAAAGCAACGGATCCGGCTGCCAAGGTTGCATGATTCGCCGACAGCGGAGTCGGAATACCGACGCGGCTTTTTCAAAACTCGGGGCGGCTAGCTTTCCCGAATAATTTAGCATCCGTATGCTAACTCTCGTCCCTTCTAGAACTTCAAGTCCTCAAAAACCAAAATTGCTGCCTTGGCACTTTTCTTGCCGAGCCGTCGAGCGTGACGTTTCAGCGTTTCGGAGGTGAAACATGAAGATCGCACAGGTCGCGCCACTCTACGAGAGCGTTCCGCCCAAACTCTACGGCGGAACCGAGCGCGTAGTGTCCTACCTGACGGACGAACTCGTGGGTATGGGACACGATGTCACCTTGTTCGCCAGCGGCGATTCCACTACCTCGGCGCGATTGGTTCCATGCTGCGATAAGGCCTTGCGGCTGGATTCGCGCTGTGTCGATCCATTGGCCCACCACATTGTGATGCTTGAGCGCGTGCTTCAGCGGGCGCACGACTTCGACGTCATCCATTTCCACTGCGACTACCTTCACTTTCCTCTGACCACCAGGCATGCAACGGCCTCGGTAACCACGCTGCACGGCCGCCTCGATTTACCCGATCTCGTGCCGCTCTACCGGGAGTTCGGCTCGGTCCCAGTAATCTCCATTTCCGATGCGCAACGAGAGCCTTTGCCGTGGCTGAATTGGCAGCGCACGATCTATCACGGGCTGCCTGGTGATCTCTATCAATTCCGTCCAGAGCCCGGAAAATATCTTGCATTTCTTGGACGCACTTCACCAGAAAAAGGTCTCGACCGGGCCATTGAAATCGCTAAGCGGACGGGCATTGAACTGCGCATCGCGGCGAAAGTCGATCGCGTCGATCAGCAATACTTTGGCGAAGTGATCCAGCCGCTACTCAAACATCCTTTGATCCAGTTCATTGGAGAGATCAACGACGCGGAGAAATGCGCGTTCCTTGGTGGCGCCCTTGCGCTCCTGGTTCCCGTCAATTGGCCGGAGCCGTTCGGGCTCGTCATGATCGAAGCCATGGCCTGCGGCACACCCGTGATCGCGTTTCGGCGGGGCTCCATTCCGGAGATAGTAAACGATGGGGAATCTGGGTTCATCGTGGATGACCTCGACGGCGCAACGCAAGCCGTCCAGAAGGCCCTCTCTCTGGACCGCAAGAAATGCCGCCGTGCTTTTGACAGACGATTTACCGCTGCGCGCATGGCGCAGAACTACTTGGAAACTTATATGCGACTCACAAACAGAGAAAGGGCGGGGCTATGCGAATCCAAGGAGAACAAACTTTGGATGACATCCTCCGTGTCGAAGATCGGCACTACATCCTCTCAACCTCATCTCTAGCGGATGACCGCACGCGTGTCCTCAAACACGGAGAAACGTTCGCCGTGTTTGACCGCCGAGGCGACATCGAACCGCTGGGACAGGGCGTTCCTGGCATCTATCACGAGGAGACACGCTATTTGTCTCAGTGGGTGCTTCGGTTGGAAAAAACCCGGCCTTTGCTTTTGAGTTCCGCGGTCAAGGATGACAATGCTTCTCTTGCCGTCGATCTCACCAATCCTGATCTCTATGCGGGCGGAGAAATCATATTGCCGCGCGGCACTCTGCATATCGCGCGCTCCAAATTTCTCTGGGAGGGTACACTTTACGAGCAGCTTCAGCTAGTGAACTACAGCTTGTCTCCCATCGAAACCTCCCTTGCCATCCAGTTCGCCTGCGATTTTGTCGACATCTTCGAAGTCCGGGGAATGCGCCGGGAACGAAGAGGCGAGCGGCTCGCCGACTCTACGAATCCCGACGAAGCTCTGCTTTCCTATCGTGGCCTGGACGGAGTGATTCGTCGAACCCGTCTTCGCTGCTCTCCGAAACCGCGCAGCATTTCAAGCTCCGAAATCCTGCTCGACGTTTCTTTGCAACCGAAAGGGCAACAAACCTACATGCTCATGGTCTCCTGCGAATGCCCGGATCATCAGCCGCGGCTTGCCGTTTACGATGTTGCCGCCTCGGA
>Ga0137363_10001286_pt1 | contig 14372 bp, 9 predicted proteins | sample MadtaG_FD_104800 | JGI IMG/M metagenome (GOLD analysis project Ga0137363, IMG submission 104800) | Vadose zone soil microbial communities from Angelo Coast Range Reserve, California, USA - Mad1_115_16 metaG | ecosystem: Environmental > Terrestrial > Soil > Vadose zone | place: USA: California...
ACATTTTGCCCTCGAAGCCCTGCAGCGTGAACAGCGGCAAGAACACAATAATAATGATCGCGATGCCGAACACGATCGGCCGGCCAACTTCCTTTGCGGCGTAAAGAACCGTCTCCACTTTACCGGCGTGGCGGTGATGCCGTTTGCCAGGATCAGGCTTCTCCGTGAGGTGACGATTAATGTTTTCCACCATCACCACTGCGCCGTCGACCATCATGCCGATGCCGATGGCCAGACCGCCTAGGGACATCAGGTTCGCACTCAAGCCATACCATTTCATCAGGATGAATGCGAAGGGCGCGGCCAGCGGGAGCACGAGCGTGACTATTAAGGCGCTTCGCAGATCGGCCAGCAGGACGATAAGCACAATCAGCACGAAGACAGCGCCTTCCTGGAGCGCTTGAGTAACCGTGTGGATTGCCTTTTTGACAAGGTCGGTGCGGTCGTAAAACGGCACAAGTTCAACGCCTGTAGGCAAGGCTTTCTGGATCGCGGGAAGCTTTTCTTTGACGGCATTGACGACATCACGACCACTTGCGCCTTTGAGCATCAGCACAATGCCAGCGACCGCCTCGCCTTCTCCGTTGGCTGTGACTGCGCCTTGGCGCAGCTCGGCGCCAACCGTCACGTCGGCGAGATCGCGAACATAAATCGGCGTGTGGTTTTGCGCCGAGACAACGATGTTTTCGATGTCGCGCACGTCGCGCACCAAACCAATTCCGCGCACTACGTATTGCTCAGAGTGATGCTCGATAAAGTTGCCGCTGGCATTCGCATTGTTTTTTTCCAGCGCCTCGAAGACCTGCTGGAGCGTGACCTTGTATGATAGGAGACGCTCGGGCTTGATGATCACCTGGTATTGTTTTACCAGGCCGCCGAACGAATTCACGTCGGTGACACCCGGCACTGTGCGCAGGATCGGTCGCACGATGTAATCCTGAATCGTCCGCAGATCGGTCGCATCGTATTCCTTGTCCTTGCTCAAGAGTGTGTATTGGAAAACTTCACCCAGGCCGGTTGTGATTGGCCCCAACTCCACATCCGCTCTTGCGGGCAGTTTTTCGCGCACGCTCTGGAGCCGCTCGGTTACGAGTTGCCGCGCGAAATAGTCATTAACACCGTCCTCGAAGACGATTGTTATCGCGCTCAGCCCGATCTTCGACACGGAGCGGATTTGCTCGAGTCGCGGCAAACCGCCCATCTGGATTTCAATTGGGCGAGTGACGAGCTTTTCGACTTCTGGCGGCGACATCCCCCCGACGGTTGCAAGCACCTGTACTTGCACATTCGTCACGTCGGGAAATGCGTCGATCGGGATTTGCTTCAGCGCTAGCAAGCCGAAACCAGTGAGGACCACCGTCGCAAGGATTATCAGCATCCGCTGCCGGACTGAGAAGTTTAGAATTTGATTGATCATGATCATTCCTCCCCGAGTTCGCCTTTGAGCATTTCTGATTTGAGAATGAAGCTGCCTTCGGTGACGACTTCTTCGCCTTGTTTCACTCCCTCGAGGACCGCGACACGGCCCCGCTGTTCCATGCCGGTTTTTACGACCCGTTTTTCAAATCGACTGCTGTCGAGCGCAACAAAGACGATCTGATCGCCGCCGCCAGTCTGCAGCGCCGTGTCGGGCATGAGCAGCGTGTCTTGCCAGATCGTCGTTACGATCTCCACGTCGGCGAACATGCCTGGCTTGAGTCGACCGGCCTGCTTGCGGCGGTCAACCAGACCGTCGATTGGGTTCGACTCCCCCAACGGTTCCCTGTCCGAGTGAAAATCATTGGCAAACCTCCGATTCCTCTCAGGATCGGCCAGACAGTTACTGTTGCGGTACTGCCAAAAGCTTCGCTGACACCAGAGGGCCTCTCCAAGGGACCCTAACGTCGACCGCAGGAGGGCAGGAATTACAGCAGGCTACGCATCTCCTTACGGGGGGATTTGTTTAAGCCGGAAGGCTTGATCGTTTCGCCGGTATGATAGCCAGCCTGGAGCGCAGTGGCACCGAGGCCGGGTAGTGTGTTCCGTTGCACGCGGAAGTTTTCTCACGGTAATTACGACGGAAGGTTTGAGCGGAATCGGGGTTCTCACTGGGGGGGTTGGTTTTTAAGTGTTTGTTAGTTAATTGTTGGGAGTTTTGCCGAGTTCCTGGCGCAGCCGGATCTTCCCTCAGTTCGTGAGGAGATCCGACATGTTTAACATCTTATTCCGACTACCCGCGCGTTCTGGCGCGGAATATAAGACCGGCAACGTAGGTTGAAACACGCAGAACTCCATCTTCTGCTACCTGTTTGTGGTCGGCGAGATCACGCGTGCAACTCGCTCCGTGGCCGGACCGGCAACCGCTGACCGCCGCGTAGGCTGCCCTTTTAGTCCAACCCCTTCCAAAACTCGCGATCCCCATGAGCAAGCAAACTCTCCAAGCCGGTGCCTCCGGTGCCCCGACCGTCACGGAGATGCGGGTCATCCCCATGGCGGGCCGCGACAGCATGTTGCTCAACGTTTAGCCCGTCATGCATTGCTCGGCCTGCGCCGTTCTCACCCCCGAACACCATTTCGGCCGGAGAGATAAATGAGCTGAGTGGCGGCCTGTTTGCCATGGACGTGCCAGTCAACGTCAATCGCCGGCTTTTTGAACATGATCAGATCATCATCGTCGGCCCGGTTTTTCCGCACTAAATCGTAGGATTCTCCGGAGGCAACAAATGCCTGTTTCCTTTTGGTGACCAAGCCCGAAGTGTTCAATTTCTTTCAGCGGCTCCGGGCCGTGATCACTAACCCAATGATCATCGGCAATAAGTATACCCCCGGTGCGCAAAGTCGTCCATCGCGCCGGTTCGATGGTTGCCTCGCCAAAGCTCTGCTTCTGCATGGTGATGGAGCACGCCCAATTTTGGGGAGCGCTTACAAACGAACAACTACCATGCTCAGGTCCTTTTCCGCTCTGGGCGGCGACTTGAAATTTGTCGGTAGGTCCATCCGGTGTCCCACTTTCACAACAAAGAAGGCGCATTCCAGAGAGTGTTAGCGCTACATATGCGTGCGGGGCAAGGAGCGATGGTCAGGTCATTTCCCCCAGGACGGGAGGGAGGAGGGGTTCTCTGAATGCGTACAGCCATTGACCCCCATCCGGAATCCAGAGCTTGCCCGGTCCGGTGAAATCGTCCGCTTTCAAAGAACTCGGATCTCGGTAGCCCAGTCCCACCGCGCTGCACTCATCGGGTGGGATACTCATAGCCAGCGTCACGGAGAAGGGAAAGTCCTCTTTCCCATCCTTCACTGATCCGAAACCGCGGACGTTAATCACGTGGGAGGCAATGTTCTTGTCAAAGTTTGGGTTGCGTGCACAAAAATCAAGCACATACGCGAGACCGTGGTAGCCGATTTGGCGAATAGCGGCATCCATCGTTTTGTTGGAGTGGAAACAGTGGATGTGTGGGGCATACAGAATAATTTCGGCGCCGTGTGCCAGCACGCCCGGGCGCTGCAGTTTGTAAGAACCTTTACCAGCTGTCCATACTTCGTCATACATCTCAGGCAGGCGCTGCACGACCGTATGCTTGGCCTCCGAAAGATAGTTGATATGTAGTGTTGACGAAAGCGCTGAAGCCTCGCGATGAGCTAAAACAAATCCTTTGAAGTCAACGCCGGTGAACAGACCGTTCGGTATCACTCGATGCGATGAATCCGCGGTGTATACCATATTCAGCGACACAATAGGCTTGGAGCCAATCTTCTTGAAAATCTCCTTGGTGCCCGCGTTTACGACGTCCCGCGCCGGGTTATCCACGGTCCCTATAATGCGGGGTATCCCCATCAGAACTGCTGCCCAGTGAAGCATCGCAATTACTCCGGGCCCCGAGATCCCTGGGAAGAAAATCTTAGTGCCTCCCGAATAGCCGAGGGCTTCGTGAGGAATAGTACCGCTGATGGCAAAGATCGCGTCGTATGGCTCAAACACCAAACGATTCACGTCGACTTTGAGCGCTTCTTGCAAATTGCCGGAGGTCTTTTCACTGACAAATTCCGGCGGCAGATCGGTGACGTGTTCAAGCTGAGCGGGGTCGTCAAACTCGTGATTCAGCATCTTACCGAGCAACGGATGCATGCTCTTGCTCAACCCAAGTTTCTTCTCCAGCTCAACAGGAGTCATCTTTCGATGGGTGCCGCCGGCGTTTACGGTGTCAAGTCGCTTCAATCCGCGCTGAGCCAACTCTCGGTATAGAATCGGAGCGAGTGAGTCTGAAAAATCATGACGCGAATAGTCCGGGTGAATCACCAAGGCTGTACGGATTGCCGGCAGCACATCAAGGGTCTCGCTGACTACTTCGGAGAGCTCTTCAATCGACAGGCCGGGTAGTGCAGCACGCTGGTTGGACGAGAGCTTAGCCATAGGAAAGCAGTATCACGCCAGTGCTTCAGCGACGAGCGATGTCTCGAACTTGCATCTTTGACGCGTGTTTTTCAACTTAAGCCCCGTCCTCCAGTCGGTGAAACGGGCACATGTCGGCTTTTAAGAAAATATCGCAAAGGGATCGAAAAACTCTTTAGTCATCATCCCGATCCAGATCTCGATCATGATCCCGTTTTTTCAAAGTCAACAGAAAGGCGCTCGTCGGCCCTACCGAAACCTCGAATGTCCCGTTCTGCGAACGAGTGAACTCCCCATAACGGGTGCCGACCGGCTTGCCATCCTGGCTACCATCAAATGTCTGGCCGCCGATGGTGATTCCGGTTTTGGCGCTGAAGGAGGGCGCGAGCAGACGCGTCACCAGGCCTCGTTTGTAGCCAGGAACCGTCAACTGAACCGAACCGGATGCGCTTTGGTCCTTGTTGATAATCGCAATATTGACGCCGCCATTGGTCGGATCCAGCGTGGCCCACGCCTTGAGATTCGCGGAGGTATTCAGCGCAACTGGCAGCAGTCGCCCCTGGTGAGCCGTTGCCTGGGCGAAAAACAGCATCCCGTAATACAACGATTGGATTTCTCTCACTTCATATTGGCTGGTGAACTGGTTCCCGGGCGGAGGCGGCACGCGGGCCGGAGCCGGCACGCCATCTGCCGCTGAATAGTGAGAATAAGCCGAAATAAATTGAGCTTCAGGCACGTAGAAGTGAAACGCAGCGTAGGCGTCCCATTGATTGAAGCTGTTCCAGTCATTGCTGTGGAAGTTGACTCCAACCGCGCCGATCTTGACATATTCGAACATGACGTCCGCGGACCAGAGCGTCTGTTCAAACGCGTCGGTGATGCCGGCCTGGCCTGAGCCCGCGATCGAATTTATTTCTGAGATGCGATACGGCTTGCCTGCCTGTTTCGCGATGGCTGCGTACTGCGCAGCAACTGCAGGGCGAGCTGTCGTCGAAGCAGGCTCCAGCAGTATCCCGGGCTGGGGGTTTCCACCAACATTGCTGCCGAAGGTTGTGTAGTGGTGCTGGCCAACCGATTCCAGGGAGGAACCTTCTTGCTGCACGAAGGAGCTCATGTCAGCTGGGGTGAGGTAGGTTGTTGTGATAGTAATTCCATTGCTCGATAAAGGCAGCGCAGGAAAGGATGCATCCGAAGGACCATGCACCAGTGGGCTATTGGGAACGGCGTTAAAGATGCTCTGGCGCCAGGTCAGGAAATCCAGCGCGTAGGCCGCATAGTCATAAGTGCCTGGCCGATGATGGCTTACTGTGGGGTAGAAATCGGGTTCGTTCCCAATCTCGATGGCTCGGATTGATCCTTTGGGCATATTCTCGACAAACACTTTTGCCTGGCTGGTTGCCAGTTCAACGACGTTTGATCCCAGGTTCACGCCAAGGTAAAAGAACACCCCATCTTTGCGGGCATGTCGTTGAGCGTGATCGTGCCAAAAATCGTTTCTCCAAGGGCCTGCTTCGTCACGCGTTGGCGAGGATAGGTCCTCGAAAAGCTGCGCAAATGGCCTCACCGTACTTGCATCCGGCAGCGCCGTAGTATCCGTGCTATTCCCGCCGACGCGGATTGATATCGGTCCGCCACCGTATGCGGTTAAGTTCTCCAGAAGTTGGCGGTAAATCGGATTGGTTCCAATGGCGGGATCGCCCATCAGCAGTTGGGCTTGGCCCCACTCGTGGGAAAAGCCGATATAGCCCGGCGCGACGGCGTTGCCGGGCTGAGTCGGATCAATCACCGCATTCGCGATCGATGGGTCTGCCGCAACATTGACGGTCACGTCTTGCGATACGCTTTTGCCCCACGCCGTCCTTGCCGTGAGGGTGTACGTCGTGGTGTGAGTGGGTGCAACAACCGCCGACGACGCAGGAGTGGCGGATACACCGCTCAGCGTTACGTCTTTTGCCCCCTCAACTACCCACGAGAGCGTGGTAGTTTGGCCAGCCGTGATGGTCCCAGGGCTCGCCGAGAACGATTGAATGGGATTCTGCTCGCGGTCGCCGCCATGCCATGCGGCTAGAACCGTAGGCTTCATCTGCCGGAGCAGGTTGTAGATGACATCGCTTGAGCTTTGGGCCGGGGCCAGGGCCGCCGTGCCTAGCAACAGCCCGCCCAACAGCGCGGACTTTAGGTTGCATGGCATATGCCGATTCCAGGGAGGATTTTTCATAAAGGGATTGGGGGGTTGAGGTGGAAATCCACGTTTTAAGGAAGGGGCCTTTAAAAATGGCTTTTTCAATCACTTGGCCGAATGAACTGCGCTATCTGATCGTGCATAAAGGTCGAACTCAGTTAGGCGGTCGGCGGACTGTGCTCACCAATGCCCAAGGCTCAGTTGCCATGCGCCAAGCGAAAGTTTTGGTGTCGTTCGTTTAGTTAATGAACTAACAATCAACTAACAATTTTGAGGCGTCCTCAGCGTTCGCGACAAGCGCCCTTTGGCCTTTAGCCGTCCTTGGCGGGCTGTTTCTCCTTCAGCGCGTTGACGATTTGTTCGACCACGTCTTGGAAAGGAAGGCGTGCGTCCACCACGATCGCGTCCGACGGCCTTTCCAGAGCCGCGAATTGGCTCTCCAGCAATTCCTTTGGAAAGAAATGGTCCTTCCTTTTTCCAAGCCGTTCCGTAAGCGTAAGCTGATCAACGTCGAGGAAGACAAAGTCGATTTGCGACAAGTCTTCCTCTAAAATTTTTCGGTACGATTCTTTGAGAGCCGAACAGCCCAACACCACCGAAGCGCCCGACCCGAGTCGATGCTCTAGCTCCTCATGCAGACGACGCAGCCACGGCATCCGGTCTTCGTCGTTTAATGGGATCCCATGTTTCATCTTTTCGACGTTGGCTGCGGGATGAAAGTCGTCGGCGTCAAGAAAAGGGCATTCCAGCCGCTGGGCCAAGCTAGCACCCACCGTGCTCTTACCAGAACCGGAAACTCCCATGAGAATCACCGCTCTGGGTTCAGTATCGCGCATAATAGAGAATCCTTAAGTGGTGGTTCGTTGCAGTCAGTCCACACTGCAGAAGATGAAAGGCGATAAATTAATCCGTCAGGTCGCGAGCTGGGAACCTCTCGAATTTAGGCGCGCACAGATGGTTAAGCCCGAAGCCCACCAGATAGGCAAAGGCGCAGATGATGAACACGATCGTGTAGCCTCCCGCATGGAACTTATCTAACAACATGCCGGTGACGATGGGAAACATCATCCCCGCAATGGAACCCGCCGTGCTCCCTAAGCCGATAAGAGATGCCACCGCGCGCTTTGGGAACATGTCAGACGCTGTTGAGTAAAGGCTTGCCGACCACGCCTGGTGCGCAGATCCCGCCAGCCCAATCAAGAAAACTGCAGCCCAGTTGCCAACACTTGTGACGAACAGAATCGGCACCACACAGAGCGCAAAAATGAACATGGACGTCTTACGCGCGCGAGTAACGCTCCAGCCGCGGCTCATCAGGTGCCCTGGCAACCAGCCGCCAAAATTGCTTAGCACTGTGATGATCGCATAGATGGTCACCAAATGCATCCAACTGTTTTTGATGTCGAGATCCCGCGTCTTCTTAAAAAAATCGGGCAACCAGATAAGAAAGAACCACCAGACCGGATCAGTCATGAATCTTGCGACGATGATGGACCACGTTTGCCGATATTTAAGCAGGCTAAGCCAATGGACCTTCCCGACGCTCTTACCGTGCGCTTCATCGCGGTCGCTCTCAATGTAAGCAAGTTCGTCAGCGCTAAGACGTTTCTGCCGCTTCGGCTCGTCGTAAAACGGAAGCCAGAAAAGGAGCCAGATAAACCCTGCTACACCTGCAACGATGAACGTCATTTGCCAGCCCCAGGTAAACGCAATCCAGGGGATGAGCATCGGGGCGATGATCGGCCCGACGTTTGAGCCCGAGTTAAATAAGCTCGTGGCCAAGGTCCGTTCCTTCTTGGGGAACCAGAGCGCGACCGTTTTAATCGACGACGGAAAATTACCGGCTTCACTGATTCCCAAAAACATGCGGGCGACCGCAAATCCGCCCACGCTCGACACGAGCGCATGCCCCATGGCCGCGAGGCTCCAACCCGCAATCGAGAGTGCGTAGCCGATTTTGCTTCCGAGCCGATCTACCAAATATCCGAAGATCAATGCGCCAACAGCGTAGGCACCCTGGAAGGCGCTGTTTATCAAACCAAACTCCTCGTTGGTCCAGTGCAGTTGGTTGTCGAGGATCGGCTTGAGCAGGGACAGAATTTGCCTGTCCATGTAATTGATCGTGGTGGCGAAGAACAGCAGCCCACAAACGACCCAGCGGTAGCGACCGATGGTGGTCAGAGGAGCTTCGGGTTTAACTTTCAGATTTTGTAGCATTTCTTCCTCTTTCTCTCAGAGCCCTTAGTTCCTGTGTGGAGAGCGCATCCCAGCCAATCGAAGGGCAAGCGGCAAAAGTGGCCCGGTCTCCTGAAAAAAAGATAGGTGGCCCTAGGTTCGACTTCGTCGATTAACGATCGATCCTTCTCGATCATTCGATCGATTTCATCGGCTACTTCCGCTGCTTCGCTGTTAGCCTGAACACTTGATGTGCCGCAGACGTTAGCGAAGCCTTGCTCATTTTTACTGAGCATCTTTAATTCCGGTTTAGTTCAGATTGGCGATAATCGAAAAATCAAATCCGGCCTCGGCGACTGTCGCCCAGATCGCAAAGCTTCTCCCATACCTTTTTTGAAGTATTGCCGTTGCTTTTGAGTATTACGACGACGCGAAGATGGGTTGTAAATGGCGGTAAAAAAGATTTTCCGTGACGTTCCTGCCGACGATCTCCTCGTTTGCTTCTAGCGCGGCGATAAACCGCTTGCCCATCCCGGCCGCGACCTTAAAGCCGACGTGTAACAACTGGCGGAAATTGGGATCATAATGGGGAGATGACTCCACGTGGCGCAGCGCGTCAGCGTATTGAGCCGAACTCCAGCCTCTGACGGATTTGGGGTGCGGCAGTTTGCCTGGGTCAATGTCAATCACCGTGCTATAGGGGGCCGCCAACTCCTCAAAATGCTCATGCGCCTGGGCGTAAATTTCTTTAACAAGTGCCAGCCCCTCGCCGCCCGACTCGGCCAGTCCGATCACCTCTTCGAGCCAGGTTGTGCCCGCCGTTTTGACGTGCAAACCGGCGTCATGTTTTTTGATCAGACGGTTGATTATGGGGTAGATCGAGAACTTGTCGCTGCCTGAATGGACGCTGAGCTTTAGGCTATCGGCGAGCCCAAATTCGCGGATGGCGAAGGCAATGACGCAAAGGTCCTCGTCGAACTCTTTTTCGAATTGCGCGAGATCCCCGACGTAATCGACCCCTTTGTTGAACCGTCCGGTGAACTTCGGGGCGATCGTTTGGACCGGGATGCGTTCTTTGGCGATCATCGCTAAGATCAGGAACAGCTCCACAGGGTTTTGCGGCGCGTCGGTCTCGTCGACTGAGACTTCGGTAACAAAGTCTTCGCGTCCTTTCCTTTCCTCGACGTGCCGGTAAATGCGGCCCGCCTCTTGCACAGCAAGCAGGAATTTGGTAGCAGCCCCGCGGATGATTTCCTCGGTGAGCTCGAGCGGCCGGTCGATTCCCGGAATGGAGAGCGAACCTCGATATTCGCCCATCGCCTTCGAGAATGCCTCGATTGCGCCGGCTTCGGCAGCCTTGCCGGTGAAATCCGCCACGTCGAGCGTAAAAAAGTCGCTGCCCGAAATAAACGCATCGACCGTTTTTAGGCCGATGTGGTCCGCATCGACGTAGTAAGCTCCCCTGAAGCCTAAGGCGGCCACAGCCGAGTCGGCTTCGGCCCGAACGTCGTCGGGTTTGCTTTTAATTATTGAATGCTCGCGATTGGATTTGTTCCAAACCGGGTGAACGTCGATGCCGATTTCACGCGCCTTCTGAATCGCCAGGAGTTGGGCCTTGCCCTGGTGAGCGAACCGATCGCCGGTGCCGAACGTGTATCTTTGGATTCTCACAAATAAAGGGGGAAAAGGGAAATCCAATTACGTCATGGGTCCTCAGTGTAGCGATTTTTGGTTGACCCTCGCACGATGGTCTTACCGCTTGACCAATAGCTAATTTAGTAGATAACTTCGGAGACATTGTCAAGAGGAAGGTCAAAAAAATAATTCATGGCTATCGCTTTTAGCCCGGAATCGCTTTTTTTGGGGATGATGCGAAGTCAATTGTGATTTTTCAAAAAGCCAAAAACAAAAAGCAAAAGTAAACAAAAGGTGAGCAAAGTGAACTTATTTGACCTGACTGGAGAAGTTGCCGTGGTCCTGGGCGCTACCGGCGTGCTCGGTGGCGCCATGGCGGAAGGTTTAGCCGCGGCGGGCGCCGCGGTAGCCGTACTGGGTCGTAATGCAGAGCGGGGCGAAGAGAGGGTTCGCTCAATCCAAAAGCAGGGTGGCACAGCTGAATTTTTTTCGGCCGATGCCCTTGACCAAGGCTCACTTAACGCCGCGCGCGAAGCGTTGCGGAATCGGTTGGGCGAGCCCGCCATCCTGGTGAATGCTGCGGGGGGCAATGATCCACGGGTCACCGTGACGCCCGCACATCCCTTTGAGGAGATTAGAGGCGCAGATTGGCGGCAAATTTTTGACCTGAACCTTGTTGGCGGGGCGCTGCTCCCCTGTCAAGTGTTTGGTCCTGCCATGAAGGAACAACACCGGGGCAGTATCATCAACGTCGCCAGCGTTTCCGCCCACCTGCCGCTCTCGGGTGTCGTGACCTATTCAGCCGCCAAAGCAGCGCTGCTAAACCTCACCCTGTTTCTCGCGCGCGAGTGGGCGCCTTACCACGTGCGCGTTAATTCTCTGACGCCCGGGTTTTTCCCTGGGGAGCAAAACCGCCGTTTGCTTTTCAATGAAGATGGAACTCCGACGCCACGTGGCCAGGTGATTCTGGGCCACACGCCCATGGCCCGCTTCGGAGTTCCTTCAGAACTCATCGGTGCCGCGGTCTTCCTGGCGAGCGAAAAAGCCAGCGGTTTCGTTACCGGTATTGACCTGCGGGTCGACGGCGGCTTTCTATCCCAGACCATTTGAGCTACGGGAACCCATAGCCTCCCCCACCCCCGGGAGAATCATCCCCGCGCCGGCGGTCGCCGCGGCGACCCTAAAACCCCGCCAAGATGGGTGCCGGCCAAGTGCGTAGGCCATGCCCTCTCCAAAAGGTCATACCGCGCCGCATTCCAAGCCGAAGTATGTCTTGGCATTTTCGAAGCAGATGCCACGGATGAGATTGCCAAGAAGCCCTTCGTCCATCGGGATCTCTCCTCGTTCCACGTCCGCGCCAACCAAATTGCACAGCAGGCGCCGGAAATATTCATGACGGGGGTAAGACATGAAACTACGCGAGTCGGTTAACATGCCGACAAACCGGCTGAGCAAACCAACGTTGGAGAGCGCGTTCATTTGCCATTCCATGCCTTCCTTCTGGTCCAGGAACCACCACCCGCTTCCAAGCTGCAACTTACCTGGGATCGATCCGTCCTGAAAATTGCCGATCATCGTTGCCAAAACATAGTTATCGGTGGGGTTGAGATTATAGAGGATCATTTTCGGCAACTTGCCCGCCGTTTCCAACTGATCCAGGTACCGCACCAGCGATTCAGCTTGAGGCCAATCGCCGATCGAGTCGTACCCGGTGTCCGGGCCAAACTCCTTCAACCGGCGGCGGTTGGTGTTGCGCAGCGCGCCAAGGTGCAACTGCTGGGTCCACCCGGCATCGGCGTCTAACTCACCAACGAAGCGCAGCAAGAAGCTGCGAAATTGGAGCACTTCCTTTTCGCTGAGCTGAGCGCCCGAGCGGGCGCGCCCGAAAATTGCGCTCGCCTCCGCTTCATCGCACGGCTCCGAATACGCAAATGGGACGCCGTGATCCGACAGTTTTGCTCCCAGCGATCCGAAGAAGCCATGCCGGTTTCGCACGGCTTCAAGCAAGCCCGACAGATCCACACTACTCACACCGCTTACCTTTTCCAGGCGTTCAAGCCAAGCTGAGAAGGCATCTCCTTGGTCGATCGCAAAGACTTTATCGGGACGCAATGCAGGGTAAACGCGGGTGGGCAAGTCACCGGCGCGAATCTGTTGGTGGTGTGCGAGGTCGTCGGTCGGATCGTCCGTCGTGCAAACCACCGAGACTCGGAATTTTTCGAGGATCCGATGGACCGTGAGTTCCTGCAGTTGCTCGTTAGCCTGCGCCCAGATGCGCGGCGCGGAATCCTCATTGAGCAGGTCCGTGATCCCAAAATACCGTCGCAGTTCAAGGTGCGTCCAGTGGTACAACGGGTTGCGAATCGTAGCCGGGACCGTCTTGGCATAAGCTAGAAATTTATCGTAGTCACTAGCATCGCCGGTGACAAAACGTTCAGGCACGCCGTTGGCGCGCATCACGCGCCACTTGTAGTGATCCCCCGCGAGCCAGATCTGGGTCAGGTTTTCGAAATGTTGATTTGCAGCGATCTCGGAGGGCGGAATGTGGCAGTGGTAATCGAAAATGGGCTGTGGTTGCGCAAACTCAAAGTACAGCTTTTCGCTGGTCGGGGTCGACAGCAGAAAATTCTCGGGGAGAAAGGGTTTGTTCATGGGTGGTGCCGGGTGAGGGTTTACGAGAGGGTCTGTGCCGTTATGGACGTCCGCCAAAGCCATAAGGGATCCATCGTCCAGGGGAACGGTCAAAAAATCGCCTAACTCTTGGCCAGGCGACATTGCCGTAATTGGTCTTACCGCTTGACCCTGACTAAAAAAAGGGGGAAATGATGTTTTGTCAAGGTGTGCCGTCAGAAACCTTAAATTCATCCTGATTGGAAAGGCAGCAGCCATGTCATTCCAGACCATCTCACGGACCAGCCCGACTGGTCTTTATCTCACCAAGGAGCAGGTACTCGAGGTGATTAACGAAGCCTGCCCGACCTCGGAATACCGCGGAAAAAAGGTGCTTCTTATCGTTCCGGATGCGACTCGGACCTGCCCGTTGGGTATGCTTTTCAAAGGCATTTTCGACAAGATCGGCCCCGCCGCGGCAGCGCTCGACGTGATGATCGCGCTTGGCACCCACCAGCCGATGAGCGAGGAGGCGATTTGCCATCGACTGGAGATTTCTCTGCAAGAGCGCCACGGAAAATACAGCAGCGTACGGCTTTTTAACCATGAGTGGGACAACACCTCGGCCTTAAAATACATCGGTACGATACCCGCCAGGGATATTAAGGACCTGAGTGGCGGCCTGTTTGCGATGGAGGTGCCCGTCAATGTCAACCGCCGGCTCTTTGATTATGACCAGATCATCATCGCCGGACCGGTTTTCCCGCACGAAGTGGTGGGGTTTTCCGGCGGTAACAAATACCTGTTTCCGGGCGTGAGCGGGCCGGAAGTTCTGAACTTCTTCCATTGGCTTGGGGCGGTGGTCACCAACCCCATGATCATCGGTAACAAGTACACGCCGGTGCGCAAGGTCGTTGATCATGCAGGTTCGATGGTCACGGTGCCAAAACTCGCTTTCTGCATGGTGGTCGACCATGCGCAACTGGCGGGCCTTTTTGTCGGCTCACCGGAGAACGCTTGGGATCAAGCGAGCGACCTGTCACGGACGCTCCACATAACTTACAAGGAGCGCCCCTTCCACACCGTGCTCTCGTGCGCGCCTTTGATGTACGATGAACTTTGGGTGGGCGGCAAATGCATGTACAAGCTCGAACCGGTGGTGGCCGATGGGGGCGAGCTCATCATCTATGCGCCTCACATTCACGAAATCTCGATCACCCACGGCGCCCTCATCCAGAGGATCGGTTACCATTGCCGGGACTACTTCCTGAAACAATGGGACAAGTACAAGGACGTCCCATGGGGGGTGCTGGCCCATTCCACGCACGTCCGCGGCATCGGCGCCTACGAGGATGGAATCGAGCGCTGCCGGGTGCAGGTAACGCTCGCGACCGGAATTTC
>Ga0137363_10001299_pt1 | contig 14320 bp, 13 predicted proteins | sample MadtaG_FD_104800 | JGI IMG/M metagenome (GOLD analysis project Ga0137363, IMG submission 104800) | Vadose zone soil microbial communities from Angelo Coast Range Reserve, California, USA - Mad1_115_16 metaG | ecosystem: Environmental > Terrestrial > Soil > Vadose zone | place: USA: California...
CGTTCCACGACAGCGTGAAGGCGAAGAGCGCGGCGCAGACCAGGCCGGGCACCGTGATGGGCAGTACGATGCGCCAGAGCGCCTGGATCCGGGTAGCGCCGTCGACCATCGCGCACTCCTCGACCTCCTTCGGCACGGTCCGGAAGTAGCCCATCAGGAGCCAGGTGCAGAAGGGCACGAGGAAGGTCGGGTACGTCAGGACGAGCGCCCACTTGGAATCGCCCAGGCCGACCCAGTTGACGACCTGGGCGAGCGGCAGGAACAGCAGCGTCGTGGGCACGAGATACGTGACGAAGATGCCGGTGCCGAAGGCGCTCACGCCAAAAAACTTGAGCCGCGCCAGCGCGTAGGCCGCGACCGTGCCGATAGCGATCGACGCGCCCGTCGCGAGCAGGGTGACGAGCAGGCTGTTCTTGGTCCACGTGAGGAACTCGGTCTCCCACAGCAGCTTTGAGTAGTGCTCGAGGGTCGGCGCCTGCCGGATGATGAGTGGCACCGCGTGCCGGTCGTAGAGCTCCCTGTCCTGCTTCAGCGAGGTCAAGGTCATGTGATAGAAGGGGAAGAGCGCGAACACGAGGAACGGCACGAGCGCCAGGTGCCGGAGCGATTTCTGGAGGAGCGGGCGCTTCGCTACGACCACGGCTCAGTCATCTCAATACGCCTGCTTTCTGACGAACCGGAGCTGGGCCCAGACCACGAACACGAGGATCGGGAACAGGTAGAGGGAGATCGCCGCTCCCTCGCCGATGCGCCCCGTGTCGATGCCCACGACGCGGGAGAGCGTCGCGAAGAGATGGGTGGAGTTGATCGGCCCGCCTCGCGTCAGGACGTAGACAATGTTGAAGTCGCTGAAGGTAAAGATGGTCGAGAAGAGCACCACGACGGCCAACACCGGTTTGAGCAGCGGCAGCGTGATGTGCCAGAAACGGGCGTTGGCGCCGGCCCCGTCGGCCTCGGCCGCCTCGTAGAGCTCCTTCGGAATGGCGACGAGGGCGGCCAGGATCGTGATGGCAAAGAAGGGCAGCCCGCGCCAGACGTTGACGGTGATGACGGCGGCCATCGCGTAGTACTTCTGGCCGAGCCAGTTGGGCCCCGGCGGGTCCATGATCCCGAGCGCGATGCCGCTCCAGTTGACCACGCTGTACAGCGAATTGAACATCCACCACCAGCCCAGCGTCGACAGGGCGGTGGGAATGACCCACGGCAGGAGAACGGCGCCGCGAATCATCCGCTTGAACCACAGCTGCTCGTTGAGCAGGAGCGCCAGGACGATGCCCATCCAGATCTTGAAGAAGACCGCGATGCCGGTGAAGACGAACGCGTTCTGGAAGGTCTGGCGGAAGGCATCGCTCTCCCACAGCTTCACGAAGTTCGTCAGGCCGATGAAGTGGCTCGGCCGCCCGATGAAGGCGTTCGACATCGAGAAGTACAGCGCCATCACGAACGGATAGGCGACGAGCAGCAGGAGCAGGAGCAGGGCCGGGGTCACGAACACCGGACCGAGAATCGACTCCCGGTCGAGCCAGCCCTGCAGGCGCGCGGCGATGCGCGCGCCTCCGCGTGGAACCGGGATCTCGTCGGCTCTGACGGCGGCCATTTTAACCGGCGAGAATCTTCTTCATCTCGGCCTCGGCCCACGCGATCGAATCCTTTGTGGACGTGCCGGTGACGGCCTTCGCGAGCATGTTGGGCAGGAGGTACGAGTTGGTGATGAGCTGCACCTTGTCGGACGGCGGCGCCGGCCAGCCGTACGTGTGGTACTGCACGCCCTCGCCGCGAAGCGCAGCGTACTTGGGGTCGGTCCTGAGCACCGGGTGGTCCGTGAGCTTCTCGTAGGTGGGCAGGTTGAACGCGTCCCCCGACATGATGTATTCGTCGTAGACCTCGCGCTTGCCGAGGAAGTACCGGATCCACTCCTTGGCGGGCTCGACATTCTTCGAGAACTTCCAGATGCCGATGTGGCGGGGCGTGTCGGTCTCGTGGCGCCCGTGGGACCCGGCCAGGCTCCGGTGATGGTTGATGCCGTCGGCCGTGACCAGCTTGCGCTGCTTGGCCACGATGTACGCGCTCACCGGATTGTGGATCCACCCCGCCTTGCCCTGCTGGATCGACTCGTTGTTGCTGGCGTCCGACCACGACAGCACCTCGGGCTCCATGCAGTCGCGGAACATCTTCTTGTACCACTCGATCGTCTGCACCGTGCCCGGCGAGTTGATGCGGACCGTCCTGCCGTCCTTGTCGACTTCCATGCCGCCGAACGACCACAGCACCGGGCCCGCCGTCGAGATCGAATCGTAGTTCTGGCTGATGGGGATCCCGACGGGATTGCCCATCTTCTTGAGCTCCTTGCCGACGGTGTACAGGTCCTCCCAGGTGTCGGGCACCTTGAGGCTCGCCTTCTTGAAGAGATCCTCCCGGTAGGTCGCCACGAACATGCCGTGATACTGCGGGACGGCGCGCCAGACCCCGTTGACGTGCGCCCCCTCGTAGGAGGAGGACAGGGCCTTGCCGTACTTCTTCTCGAGCTCGGCGACGACGTCCGACACGTCGACGAGCTGCGGCTCGTAGAGCCACGGGAAGTGCATCCGCATCTCGACGAGGTCGTGCCCCGCCTGGGTCTGGACCTCGGAGGCGTACTTGGCCTGCTGTGGGCCCATGTGCGAGATGTGGTCGATCTTGAGCTTGATGCCCGTGTCCTTGGTGAAGCGCTGGCCGATCTCGGCGAGCTTCTTGTCCGAGTTGGGCGCGAAATTGTTCCAGCACAGGTACGAGACCTCGCGCTGCTGGCCTCGGGCGGGCGGCACTCCGGCGGCCAGGATGCCGGCCAGGCCGGCTCCCGTGGCAGTCAGGAACTCTCGGCGATTGACAGCGGTCATGAGCTCCTCCTCATTGGTATGAGCGGTCGAAACGGTGTCACGAATGAAACTCGATCGGCCCCGTGGTTGTTCCGCGACTGCTCAGTGGCCGATCGAAACGATCTGGCCGGCGGCGTCGAAACCGAACGGACGCGCCTCGCCCACGATCTCGAGGTCCCGGCGCTTCTTGATGTCGGGGAGGTAGGCTTCCGAGCACTCCAGCTCCCCGATCATGAGCGTGTTCTTGATCCGGATGACCCGCGCCCGCTCGGGCGTCGTCAGCCCGATGCAGCCGAGCGCGTTGTCGATGGCCTCGCGATCCGACTCGAACGTGAGCGGCAGCTTGGCGCCGTTCGGAGCGCAGGCCGTCAGGCAATTGATGGCCGTCTTCTTCCAGTCTATCTTCTCCGCGAGCCGCCGCGTCGTGAAATCCGCGTTGCCGATGCCCGTGGCATTGCCGCCGCTGTCCTCGGTCAGGTCGAGCGCGACGATCCACAGGATCTTCGGATCGTTCGGAAAGGGCTCGTGCGGGTTCGACGGGCGCCCGATGACGTTGGTGTCCATGCCGGATCCGGAGATGTTTTTGCCGATTTCCTCGACGACGAGCACGTCGATCTGCCCGAAGGGGAGCCGCGCCATCCACTCGCGCGCATCCTTGAGCAGCCGCCGCTCGCCGGCCTCGAGGTCCTCCGCGTTGAATGCCTCGACCCTGGCGGTCTCGTCGTACCCGTTCTCCACGATGCCGAGCCCGAAGCCGATGCGCGCCTTGGCGAGCATCTCGCGCCCGACCGCAGTGATGACGGTCTCGTAGCCGTGGGTGACGTTGGCGCGGTGATACTGCGTCGCCCCCCGGTACTTGCCCAGCCCGATCGTCATCATCTTGAAGAGACCCGATTCGATGGATCCCTTGAAGTCGGTGTGCGGCTTGACGCGGTTGACGACGCCGATCCAGTCGGCCTCGGAGGCTATCCTGTCGCACCAGACCGGCAGGCCAAGCGCCTCTCCGGACTGCACCACGTCCATGCTGGCTCTCAACGGGCAGCCCATGGTCGTCTCCGTGATGCCGTAGTGCGCCAGGATCTCGAGCTGGCCCTCGGCGGTGGCGCCGCCGTGGCTACCCATGGCCGGGAAGACGAAGGGCTTCGCGCCGATCGCCTTGAGATGGTCCACGACGGCCCGGACGATGACCGCGATGTTGGCGATTCCGCGGCTGCCCGCGCCCACGGCGACGGTGTCGCCGCGCTTGAGGGGCAGAGCAGCCTTGTCCATGGCAGCCCGCACTCCGGCTGGGATGTCGGCCAAGCGTTCCCGGGGAAAGGACTGCCTCACCCGGTACATCGTGGGCAACGGCATGGCGGGATGATACTGAGGGCCCCCGGGCCTGTCAACGTCCTTGACTTTGGCGGACTCTGCCCGTAAAACTGAGCCCCAATTGGACTGAATCTCTTGGCACAGAACTCCCCTTTGACGCGCACTTTTGCCCCGCTCCGCCGCGCCGCGGTACCCTGCGCGGTCGCCCTCGCCGTGATCCTGGGCGGCTGCGCGGCCCTCGAGGACATGTTCCGCCAGAAACCGCAGGCTCTCCTGCCCGCCGGCGACCTGTACCAGGCGGGAGAGCAGGACATGAACAAGAGGAGCTATCCGGCTGCCCGGGCCAACTTCCAGAAGATCGTCGAGCGCCATCCGAATTCGAGCTACGCGGCCCGGGCGCGCTTCCTCATCGGCGAGACGTACTTCCGGGAGGGCACCTTCGACAAGGCGATCAAGGAGTTCGAGAGCTTCATGTCGTTCTACCCGCGCCATGACATCGCCGACCTCGTCCAGTTCCGGCTGGCCATGAGCTACTACGACCAGATGAAGCCCGTCGAGCAGGACCAGGGACTGACCGTCAAGGCGATGGACCAATTCAAGAAGCTGGTGCGCGAGTACCCCGACAGCCGCTACGCTTCCGACGCCCTCGCCAAGATCGACATCTGCCGCGGCCGTCTCGCGCAAAAAGAGCTCTGGGTGGCGGCGTACTACCTCGAGAACGAGAACAATCCCGTGGCCGCTCGCCAGCGGCTCGAGGGCGTCATCAAGGACTATCCGCGCAGCCTCGTCATGCCCGAGGCGCTCTACCGGCTGGCCGACATCAACGCGCGAGAGGGCCGGACGGACGAGGCGCAGCAGATGTTCAGGCGGTGCGCCAACGAGTATCCCTACACCGAGTGGGGACGCCGGGCGGGCCAGCGGCTGCGAACCGCGGCGTCGAACTAGCCATGCACGACGTCGTGGATCTCCGCTCCGACACGCTGACGCTGCCGACGCCGGCGATGCGGGAGGCCATGGCGCGCGCCGAGGTCGGCGACGACGTGTGGGAGGAAGACCCCACCGTCCACCGTCTCGAGGAGCTGGCGGCGAGACTCGCGGGCAAGGAGGCGGCCCTCTTCGTCTCCTCCGGGACGCAGGGCAACCTGGTCTCCGTGCTCGCCCAGACCCGTCACGGGCAGGAGATCGTCCTCGATCGCGATTCGCACATCTTCAACTACGAGGGCGGGAGCGCCGCGCTCTTCGGCGGGCTTCAGACTCTGCCGATCGCGACCGAGCGCGGCTTCCTCACAGCCGCGCAGGTCCGCGACAGCGTGCGCCCCAGCAACATCCACATCCCCGCGACGGGCCTCGTCTGCCTCGAGAACACGCACAACCGCCACGGCGGCACCTGCTGCACACCCGAGGAGATCGCCGACGTCGCGGCGGCCGCGCGCGCCCACGGCGTCCCGGTGCATCTGGACGGCGCGCGCATTTTCAACGCCGCGGTGGCGCTCGGCCGGCCGGTCGCCGACTTCGCGCGCCCCGTCGACTCGATCACCTTCTGCCTGTCCAAGGGCCTGGCTGCGCCGGTCGGCTCCATCGTCTGCGGCTCGCGTGAATTCACCGCGCGGGCGCGCCGCGTGAGGAAGATGCTCGGGGGTGGCATGCGACAGGTCGGTGTCCTCGCGGCCGCCGGCCTTGTCGCGCTCGAAACCATGGTCGACCGCCTCGCCGAGGATCACGCAAACGCCAAGCGCCTGGCCGCCGGCCTCGCGCGGATGCCGCGGGTGCGGCTCGACGAGGGCAAGGTCCAGACCAACATCGTCATCTTCCACGTGGACCGCGAGGGCGGGTCGGCGGATCTCACCGCCGGCTGCCTGGCCCGCAAGGTCAAGATCCACCAGATCGGACCCGGCGCCATTCGATGCGTGACCCACAAGGACGTGGACCGGGAAGACACCGACCGTGCCCTCGACGCGTTCCGCGAGATCACAAAGCCCTGGTAACGGGAGCCCATACCCTATGGCCGAGCGCCTACTGGACGTCAAGAACCTCAAGACCTACTTCTTCACCGACGAGGGCATCGTCCGCGCCGTAGACGGCGTGGATCTGTACATCGAGAAGGGCGAGACCCTCGGCGTCGTCGGAGAGTCTGGCTGCGGCAAGTCCGTGACGGCGCTCAGCGTGATGAAGCTGATCCCGCAGCCGCCCGGCAAGATCGTCGAAGGCGAGATCCTCTACAACGGCACCGACCTCGTCGACATGCCCGCCGGCCAGATGCGGAAGATCCGGGGCAAAGAGATCTCGATGATCTTCCAGGAGCCGATGACCTCGCTGAACCCCGTGTTCACCTGCGGCGAGCAGATCGCCGAGGCCCTGAGGCTCCACGAGGGCTTGGGACGGCGGGCGGCCATGGACAAGACGGTCGAGATGCTGAAGCTCGTGCACATCCCCAACGCCGAGCGGCGCGTGAAAGAATATCCGCACCAGCTCTCGGGCGGCATGCGCCAGCGCATCATGATCGCCATGGCGCTGTCCTGCAATCCGAAGCTCCTCATCGCCGACGAGCCCACGACCGCGCTCGACGTCACGATCCAGGCCCAGATCCTCGAGCTGCTGAACGAGCTCAAGAGCAAGCTCAAGATGGCTGTCATGCTGATCACGCACGACATGGGCGTCATCGCCGAGACCGCCCAGCGCGTCGTCGTCATGTACGCGGCCAAGGTGGCCGAGGAGGCCTCGGTCGCGGATCTCTTCAAGGAGCCGCTGCACCCCTACACGCAGGGCCTTCTCCGCTCCATCCCGCGGATCGACCTCGCGGCGACCGAGCGGCGGCGGCTCGAGACGATTCCCGGGACGGTGCCGACGCTCAGGGGCGAGATCGCCCCGGGCTGCCGCTTCGCCCCGCGCTGCCCCTTCGTGAAGTCCGTGTGCACCGAGAAGGACCCCGTCATCAAGGAAGTGAAGCCCGGGCACAAAGTCGCCTGCTGGCTTTACTAGAGGGAGCCCATGGCCGAGACAGCGCTCCTCCAGGTCAAGAATCTCAAGAAGTACTTTCCTATCCGCGGCGGCTTGTTCTCTCGGGAGGTCGCGCGCGTCCACGCCGTGGACGACATCTCGTTCACGATCGAGAAGGGCGAGACGCTCGGCCTCGTGGGCGAGTCCGGCTGCGGCAAGTCCACGACCGGGCGCTGCATCCTCCGGCTGATCGAGCCGACCTCCGGCGAGGTGACCTTCGAGGGGCAGGACGTCACGGCGCTCGACAAGCGCGCGCTCCGCCACCTGCGGCGCGACATGCAGATCATCTTCCAGGATCCCTACGCGTCGCTGAACCCGCGCATGACGGTGGGCTCGATCATCGGCGAGGCGATCGTCATCCACAAGCTCGCGAAGACACGCAAGGAGCGCGAAGAGCGAGTCATTCACCTCCTCGAGACGGTCGGCTTGAGCTCCGACCACCTGCGCCGCTATCCCCACGAGTTCTCGGGCGGCCAGCGGCAGCGGATCGGCATCGCCCGGGCGTTGGCCGTCAGCCCCAAGCTCATCGTCGCCGACGAACCCGTGTCCGCGCTCGACGTGTCGATCCAGGCCCAGGTCATCAACCTGCTCGAGGATCTCCAGAAGCAGTTCAACCTGACCTACCTGTTCATCGCCCACGACCTGTCCGTGGTGGAGCACATCTCGACGCGCGTGGCGGTCATGTACCTGGGCAAGATCGTGGAGATCGCGCCGGCCAAGGAGCTCTACAACAACCCGAAACATCCCTACACCGAGGCGCTCCTGTCCGCGGTGCCGATCCCCGACCCCTCGGTCAAGCGCAAGCGCATCCTGCTCGAGGGCGACGTGCCGAGCCCGATCAAGCCGCCGTCGGGGTGCCGCTTCCACACGCGCTGCCCCATCCGCGTGCCATCCTGCTCCGAGAACGAGCAGGTGCTGAAGCAGATCTCCCCAGGCCACTGGGTAGCCTGCCAAGTGCGGGCATAGCTCCCGGCCGCTCGTCGCGGGCTTCCGCGAGGCTGATCCGATGATCGAGTGGTCGGGGATTTTCCACATCATGGCGACGCCGTTCACCGATGGCGGCGACCTGGACACGAGCGGCCTGCCGCGTCTCGTCGAAGCAGCCCTGGTCACGGGCGTCACGGGCGTCACCGTGCTGGGAATCGCGGGCGAGGCGCATCGCCTGACCGACGATGAGCGCCGGCGCGTGGTCGAGACGGTCGTCAAGGAGACGCGCGGCCGCGTGCCCGTCGTCGTAGGCGTGTCCGCTTCCGGCACGCACCTGGCCACGTCCTTCACGCGCATGGCGCAGGAGCACGGCGCCGACGGGCTCATGGTCGCGCCGCCGGCGGGGCTCAAGAACCTCGACGCAGTGGCCGAGTACTACGGCGCGGTCGCCGCCGCGTCCTCCGTGCCGCTCGTGCTGCAGGATGAGCCGGTGACGACCCAGGTCAGCATGCCCGCGGACTTCCTCGCCCGCCTGTGCCGCGAGATTCCCTCGATCGAGGCGGTCAAGCTCGAAGAGGCCCCGACCCTGCCCAAGATCACGCGGCTGCGCCAGCTTCTCTCTCGCCGCGTCGCGATCTTCGGCGGGCTCGGGGGCGTCTACTTCTTCGAGGAGCTTTCGCGTGGGGCCGACGGCGCCATGACGGGCTTCCCGTACCCGGAGGCGCTCAAGGCCATCCGCGATGCCTTCGTAGCCGGGCGTCGTGACGAGTCGCGGGCGCTCTTCTACCGCTGGCTGCCGCTGATCCGCTACGAGACCCAGCCGGGCTCCACGCCCGGCACGGCCATCGGGATCAGGAAGGAGATACTCCGCCGCCGCGGCTGGATCGCCTCCGCGCGGGTGCGCCCGCCCGCGCCGGCGCTGGATGCCGGCACGCTCGAGGAGCTGGGCGAGATCATTCGCGCCGTAGGGGCCTGACCCATTCCAACCGTCCGCGTCGGGGACATCGATATTTTCTACCAGCGCGTGGGGCCGGCGCGCCCACCGTCGGTGATCCTGCTCATGGGCTGGGGCGGCGACCACACCGCCTGGGCCTTCCAGGTGCCCGCCCTGTCGGCCGAGTTCGACGTGATCGCGCTCGACAACCGCGGCGCCGGCCAGAGCGGCGCCCCGGACACGCTGTACACGATCGGCGAAATGGCCGACGACGTGGCCGGCGTGATGGACCAGCTCGGTGTGCGCAGCGCGCACATCTGCGGCGCCTCGATGGGCGGGATGATCGCCCAGGAGCTGGCGCTCCGGCACCCCGACCGCGTCCTCACCCTGCAGCTTCACTGCACCGCGGCCGCCGTGGACGGCTACGGCCGCCTCGTGATCGACAACTTCCTGCGCGTGAAGGCCCGCGGCGACGTGGAGGAGTTCACCCACTGCACGCTGCCGTGGCTGCTCTCCCGGAAGACCTTCGCCGAGCGGCCCGATTTCGTCGAGACGTGGATCCTGCGGGCGCTCGAGTATCCCTTCAGGACGGGCCTCACCGGCCTGAGCCGCCAGGGCGAGGCCATCCGCGCCCACGACACGCGCGAGCGCCTCGGAAAGATCCGCGTGCCGACCCTGATCACGACGGGCACGGAGGACATCCTGGTGCCGCCGTCGGCGTCCGAAGACCTCCACGCCCTGATCCCCGGCTCCGAGCTCACGCGAATCGCCGACGCCGGTCACATGCACTTCATCGAGCAGGCCGCCATCTTCAACGACCTCTGTCTGAACTTCCTCCGCAAGCACCCCGCCTAGTCGGCTGGCTTCGGCTCCACACGAGGAGCCGGGGCGTCGAGAAGGGCCCAGATGCGAGGCGGCGAGCGCCGCGGCCCCCGAGGCGTACTTGCTGTACGTTGAGGGGCGCCGCAAGCTCGCCCCAATGGTACGTACGTATGGGTCGCAGATGGGCCCTTTCGGCGGCCCGCCGTCAGCGCTTCTGGTCGGAGAGCTTCACCGAGAGGTCGCGGAGGCGCTGTTGTGTCGCCGGGCTCAGCATGGCGGCGAATCCGGCCGGATCGGTCTTCGCTCGCTCGACGGCCTGGAGCATCTTCTGCGCGTCGCCGCCCGTGTTCTGGGCGAGATCTGCCAGCACCTGGCCGGCCAGAGCGTAGAACTCCTGCGTCAGCGCGTCCGAGCCCGCGAGCGTGCGCACCTGCTGGTCCATGGCGCTCCCCACCGGGCTCTTCGCGATCTCAGCGTTCCGCGCGCCGGGGTCGAGCAGGATCTGCAGCGTCTTGTTGAGCGCGTCCTGCGAGGTGGGGTCGACCGCTTGCGCTGCGGCTTCGCCCAGGGACGCAAGGGCGAACAGAGTGCCCGCGAGGACGAGCCTTCGATACGTCACTCCCAGAGATAGCCCGTGGGGTTGACCGGCTGCCCCTTGACCTGGATCTCGTAGTGCAGGTGCGGGCCTGACGAGCGCCCGGTGTTGCCCGTCTGGGCGATGACGTCTCCGCGCTCGATCTTCTGATTCACGACGACGCTGATCCTCGAGAGATGGCCGTACAGCGACTTGGTCTCGTTCCCGTGATCCACGATCAGTGTTTGGCCGTATTCGGCGTGGACACCGGCGAACACGACGGTGCCTGGAGCCGGCGCCTTGACCGGCGTGCCGACGGGCGCGCCGATGTCGAGCCCGCTGTGGAACTCCGCCTTGGCCGACCATGGCGAAACGCGGCTGCCGTAGCTCGAATTGACCTGGCCGCGCACGGGCCAGCGCGAGGGCAGCGCGGCCAGCACGCGCGTCGCGCGGCCGAGGAAGCGCTCGAGCGAGCGGAGGTTGTCGCCCTCTTCCTTGACGATGTCCGTCAGCCGATCGAGCTCGTCGCCGATGGCGGCGCGATCCGAAGTGTCGGCAGGCCGCAGCGGACCCGTGCCGCCGCCGATACCGGGCGCGCGCCTGGCGACACCATCCTCGGGACCAAAGGGCTCCCAGATCTTCGCGCGCAGCTCGCGCCAGCCGTCGATCTCGGCGCGGATCTGGCGCATCTTCGACTGGGCCGCGTCGATCCACCCCTGCTGCTCCGCGACGCGCGCCGTCAGGTCGTTGAGAGAGGCGCGCTGGCTGCGCAGCTGCAGGTAGTCGGTGTAGATGACGGCGACCGACGCGGGAACGGCCAGGGAGAGGCCCAGGACCACCAGGATCAGCCACCGCGGGAGGGCCACACGGGCGATGCGTCGCCCGTCGCCGTGAACCACCAAGAGGCTGACTTTTCGCAGCGCCGGCATGACCCTCAGCGCTTGATCGGGACGACCGAGAGGTCCCGCGCGGGGAGCACCTCGGTGTTGGGGTTGGCCTTGGTCATGCGGCAGTGACCCTCGAAGAGCACACCCTCCTCCACGACTATGACCGGCGCCTCGACATCGCCGAAGACGCGCGCGGTGCGCTTGAGCTCGACCCGTTCGGCCGCAAAGACATTGCCCACGATCTCACCGCTGACGAGCACCTGCCCGGCACGGATGTCACCGCTCATGACTCCCTTTTCGCCGATGATCAACGTATCGGTGGTCGAGATCTCGCCCTTGAACCGGCCGTTCAGCATGAGCGTTCCGCTGAAAGTATAGCGCCCCTCGAACTCGGAGCCCTCGTCGATGAAGGCCGTGAGGCCGCTGCGGCCCGCTGATTTGCGCTTACGCTTGAACATGGCCGGCATCCGCCGAGGGAGTCCGCCCGCCTACCGCCGCGTCCTGACAGCGCGCGCTCCGTTTGAGCTCTCCTGCGAGACCAGCGTCGGCTGCGGCTTGCTCTGGTTCCGTCCAAGCATTGCCGTCTCCTCTGGTGCTCTGTCACGCCCCTGCCCCGGACGGCTCCCTCCGCCGTGGCCTGGGCTGGGCTACTTCTCGATTGAGCGCGACGGGAAGGGTGTTAGACGCTCCCGGCGCCGCCGGGTCACGGGGGGTTGTAGCACGCGCTCTCGAAAGGTGTCAACAGCGGATTTCCCCGCGATCGAAAGTGTCCGCTATGTCCGCGCATTCAGGCCGTTTCTTGACACTCCAACACGCTCCGAAGTATCATTTGTCAACACTGACATCCGCCATGGACGACTTCTACCGGATCAAGCGGCTTCCGCCCTATGTTTTCGCGATCGTCAACGATCTCAAGACGAAGGCCCGCGCCAAGGGACAGGACATCATCGACCTCGGCATGGGCAATCCCGACCAGGCGACACCGAAGCACATCGTCGACAAGCTCGTCGAGGCGGCGCAGAACCCCAAGAACCACCGGTATTCGGCCTCGCGCGGTATCACTCGGCTCCGCAAGGCCGTCACCACCTGGTACCGCGACCGGTACGGCGTCGAGCTCGATCCGGACAACGAGGCCATCGCCACGATCGGAGCCAAGGAGGGCATGGCGCACCTGGCGCTGGCCGTGCTCCAGCCGGGTGATGGGGTGCTGGTGCCCAACCCGACCTATCCGATCCACGCGTATTCCGTCGTGATCGCCGACGGCGACCTCCGTTCCGTGCCGATGGTGCCGGGCGAGGACTTCTTCGCGCGTCTCCAGGAGGCCGCACGCCTCTCGTGGCCCAAGGCGAAGCTCCTGATCCTGTCCTTCCCGCACAATCCGACGACGATGTGCGTAGAGCGCGACTTCTTCGTGAAGGTCGTGGACTTCGCCAAGGAGCACCGGCTCATGGTGGTCCACGACTTCGCCTACGCGGACTTCTCCTTCGACGGGTACCGGCCGCCATCCTTCCTCGAGGTGCCGGGGGCGAAGGACGTCGGGGTCGAGATCTTCTCGCTGTCGAAGTCGTACAACATGCCGGGCTGGCGCATGGGCTTCGTATGCGGCAACGCACGCATGATCCACGCGCTCGCCAGGATCAAGTCGTACCTGGACTACGGCGCCTTCCAGCCGATCCAGATCGCCTCCATCGTGGCGCTCGAGGGAGACCAGTCCGTGGTGGGCAAGATCGTCGAGCTCCACCGGCGCCGTCGCGACGTCCTCGTCGACGGCCTCAACAAGATCGGCTGGTCGGTGGAAAAACCCAAGGGCACCATGTTCGTGTGGGCGCCCATTCCGGACTCGTTCCGCTCGATGGGTTCGCTCGAGTTTTCCAAGATGCTGATCCAGGAGTGCAAGGTGGCGGTCTCGCCCGGCATCGGCTTCGGCGAGTACGGCGAGGGCTACGTCCGCTTCGCCCTCGTCGAGAACGAGCAGCGCATCAAACAGGCCCTCCGCGGCCTCAAGACCCTCGCCGCCCGCTGACGGGTCGGATGCACTGCCGGCGGCGGCTCACGGGTCCTCCCGGACGGTCACACGTGGCATGAACGAAATCAAGATCGGCCTCCTGGGCCTCGGCACGGTCGGCACCGGCGTGGTCAAGGTCCTCCAGACCCACGGCGCCGAGATGCAGGAGCGAGCCGGCTGCCGGCTGACCCTGCACGCCATCGCCGACGCCGATACGACCCGCCGGCGGGAAGGGCTCGACCTCGAGCGCCTGCCCATCGTGCCGGACGCGGCGCTCGTGCTCGAGGACCCGGCGATCCAGGTCGTCATCGAGCTCGTCGGCGGACTCGAGCCCGCGCGCACTTTCATCCTGAAGGCGCTCGAGGCGGGCAAGCACGTCGTCACCGCGAACAAGGCGCTGCTGGCCCACCACGGCCCCGAGATTTTCGAAGCCGCGCGCCGTAACCGCGTCATGCTGGGCTTCGAGGCGGCCGTCGCGGGCGGCGTGCCGCTGATCCGCGCCGTCAAGGACGGTCTGCCGGCCAACCGTGTGCTGTCGGCCTTCGGCATCGTCAACGGCACCTGCAACTACATCCTCTCCAAGATGGCGGACGAGAAGCTCGACTTCTCGGCCGTCCTCAAGGAGGCGCAGGCGCACGGCTACGCGGAGTCCGACCCGACGCTGGACATCGAGGGCATGGACTCGGCGCACAAGCTCCAGATCCTGGCGACGATCGCCTTTCGCACCGCCGTCGACCTCAAGGACATCCACACCGAGGGCATCACGGCGATCGCCCAGCAGGACGTCGAGAACGCCGCCGAGCTGGGTTACCGGATCAAGCTTCTGGCCATCGCCAAGGCTTCGGACGGCGCCCTCGAGGCCCGCGCGGCGGGCGAAGAGGACGCCGGCGGGGCGATCGAGCTGACGCCGCGCGAAATCGTCACCGAGCTCGACCGCTACATCGTCGGCCAGAAGAACGCCAAGCGCGCGGTCGCCATCGCGCTCCGGAACCGCACGCGCCGTCTGAA
>Ga0137363_10001301_pt1 | contig 14312 bp, 12 predicted proteins | sample MadtaG_FD_104800 | JGI IMG/M metagenome (GOLD analysis project Ga0137363, IMG submission 104800) | Vadose zone soil microbial communities from Angelo Coast Range Reserve, California, USA - Mad1_115_16 metaG | ecosystem: Environmental > Terrestrial > Soil > Vadose zone | place: USA: California...
GGACCACGCGGGCTTCCCACGGGACGCCATTCGCTCTATAAAAATAACGGCGACGGGACATTTACTGACGTCAGCCAACAGGCTGGCATCGCTTCGGCCACAAAGAGCTATGGTATGACCGTGGTTGCGGCGGATTTGGATGAAGATGGCTGGCAGGACATTTATGTTGCATGCGACTCCACGCCCAGTTTGCTCTTCATGAACAACCATGACGGCACGTTTCGCGAAGAGGGCGTAATACGGGGCGTTGCGCTCAGCGATGACGGAGAAGAACAGGCAGGTATGGGGATTGGCCTTGGCGATTATGACCTGGACGGGCATCTGGACTTGTTCAAGACGCACTTCGCGGACGACGCCAACGTTCTCTACCACAACGACGGCAAGGGGAATTTCGACGATGTTACGCGGACATCCCGCGTAGGAGTGGAGACGCGGTATATCTGCTGGGGCGCGGGAATGGTCGATCTCGATAATGATGGTTATGCGGATTTATTTATGGTTACAGGTAACGTTTACCCGGAAGTAGAACGGTCGCTCCCGCAATATGCAAACAAGACGCCACGCGCGGTCTTTCGCAATCTGGGCAATAACACGTTCGAGGAGTTGGTCGAAGCCGCCGGGCCTGGCGTTGCGGAGGCCCATTGCAGCCGCGGATGCGCCTTCGGGGATTTCGACAATGACGGCGACATCGACATGCTCATTCTGAATCTGAATGAGAATCCGACCCTTTTGCGCAACGATCTTCAGGGAAAACAGAATTGGATTAAAGTGAAGCTCGAGGGAGTTAAGTCCAATCGAAGCGCGATTGGAGCACGGGTTCTTGCCCATTATGGCGGGAAAACGCAGGCTCAGAGTGTCTTGAGTCAGTCCAGTTTCTATTCCTGCAACGATTCCCGCCTTCATTTTGGGCTCGGGAACAATACTTTGGTTAGCGTGGAAGTGCACTGGCCGAACGGACTCGTCGAGTCCTTCAAACGTATCCCCATCAATCAATTAATCACCCTTCGAGAAGGAGCGGGACAAGTGCCAAACCGCGGTTGGTCGAAGACGTAACCTCCGAGGGTTGAAGCAACGGGATACGTTTCCCAGCCAACCCTAATACAAAAGCACTAGAAAATGCTTGACAGGGGATTTCCAGTGGCATATATCCTTGGGTAATCGAGAAAACGTTTACAATAAAGTTGTTCTATGAAATGTTTACTCTCCTTCTTGGGGGTGAAGCGCATGCAAGCAAGATCGTTGGTGGGATTATCCTTCCGGCTGCTTGTCATCGTTCTGGTGATTGCTGCCTCGACTCGGGCGCAGTACACGGCAAACATTCAAGGAAACGTTGGCGATCCGAGCGGCGCGGCGGTCGCTCAAGCGAAGGTTGCACTGCAAAACACCGCAACCCACATTTCGGCGACGACCACAACGGATGCCGAGGGAGGGTACAGGTTTCTGAGCTTGGCTCCGGGTGCTTACCAAATCTCGGTGGAAGCGTCGGGTTTTTCGACGGTGCGTATGACGGTCACGCTTGAGACGAACCAAAACTTGAGCGTTCCAATCACCCTCAAGGTTGGTGTAGCGACAGAATCTGTGACGGTCACTGCGGAAAATCCCCTCGTAAACACGGCAGAGACACGGAATCAGCAGACGCTCCAAACCCAGGAGTTGTCGACTTTACCCCTCGCGGGCCGCAACATGCTCTCGCTGTCCACCATCGCCCCCGGCGTCACTGGACTAGGGCTTGCTGGTGGTCCTGGCGTCTTATCGGGCACTCCGGGATCTAACGCAGGCAACTTTTCCACGGAAGAGGCAGTAGACGTCAGCGCCAACGGTCAAGGAACGGTTGCGAATATGTGGATCATTGACGGTCTGGACGTCACAAGCAGCGTCAGACAAGGAGTATTGAATCTCACCCCCAACCCCGACGTCATTCAAGAAGCGAACAATCAGGTCAACACCTATTCCAGCGAGTACGGGCGCGGGAGTGGCCTCCAGAATGCCATGACCACAAAGTCTGGTGCGGATCAATTTCACGGTTTGGCGAGCGACTATTTCAACTACCAATCGATGTATGCCAAGTATTCTCTACCTGGCTCCGATCATTCCTATAATCCGTTCCATAGCAACAACCTCTCCGGAACGATCGGTGGCCCGATTATTCCCCATCACCAGTTTTTCTTCTTTTTCGGCATTGAGGCATTGCGTTCTTCTGCTTCTACCGGAAACAACGTCATAACTTTCCCGGATCCAGCGTTCGCAGCTTTTGCTAAAGCGAATAATCCAAGCACGTTCGGAACAAAAATTTTGAATACTTACGTTCCTACTCACGTAGTCGGCGTTGCCGTATCGAAAACGGCAAATAACATTTTCCCGGGAACTTGTGGAACAGCGGCAACGGAGAACTTGCCTTGCGCTACGCCGATGATTGACAGCGGAATATTTAATTCCGCAAACGTCATCAACGGCACCCAATATTTCGTTCGCGTGGATAAATATTTCAGCAAGGATCGCATTTACGGCAGTTTCTTTCGTACCCTTCAGTCCAATCCCGCGCCGAATGTCATCCCACAGTTCTCGACCACAAATAACTACTGGCAGCGTGCGTTGCAGGTGAATTGGACGCATGATTTCAGTCCGACGACGCTGAATGAAGCAATCTTTGCGCAGAATCGCATCGAGGGCAAACTTGGCGAGACCGGTGATTTTACCATTCCCGGAATCGGCGTTACCGGGCAAAGCGTCGGATACGGTGTAGGGTTCGCCCAAGGCGATTTCATTCAACACAACTATCACTGGCGCGATGTTTTGACGCATGTCCGCGGCGCGCACGTCATAAAAGTGGGTTACGAAGGCTTATACGGCGATGACGTCGAGCCTTTCCAGGGACCATGGTCTCACCCCGGATTCAGTTTCAACAATTTGTTATCGCTGGCTCAAGATGCGCCCTTAACGGAGGGCGGCGTCATGTACAACCCCATAACGGGTGTGCAGCAACTCTGGAACTGGGACGCCGCTTCCAAAACGTGGGGCATCTTCGCTGAGGACACTTGGAAGGCACGGCGCAATTTGACTTTGACGCTGGGCTTCCGTTTCGACGATCAGGGTAACCCGTACTCCAAGTCAACCGCGACAGTTTTTGGCAACTTCTACCTTGGCTCCGGCGCAACGTTCCAAGATCGGGTGGCTAGTGGATTTGCGAAGCCCACTCACAATGCGCTAGCCAGTGCACCCAAAGCCTATACTCCCCGGATCGGCGCCGCATGGGATATCACCGGAAGGGGTGACTGGCTGGTACGTGCCGGATTCGGGATGTTCTCCAATTGGCTCACGCCCGCCAATATTCAGGAGGAATTCCGAGGCAACCCACCGGGCCTGATCCTACCGACGTTTTTCGCGGCAAATGCACCAGCCAACCGGCCAGTGTTTGTCCAGGGCACCACCAGCAAACCCCCGTTCGGATTCATATTCCCCCAGTTAGCTGGCACAACTTTGTGTCCAGTGGCACCCTGTTTGGACGCCGCAGGAGGAATACCGGGGGCAAGCCTAGGGATTGGGGGGATCAACCCAAACATAGTCTCTCCCACTGCCTACATTTGGTCGGGTACGCTCGAACACAGGCTCGGTAGCCGCTTTGTTGCGGCGGCGCTCTACAGCGGCTCTCATACCTCCAACCTCGTTGGAAACGGCAACGCAGGAGGCCAAGTGTCCTATGGTGTGGACATCAATGAACTGCCGGGAGCCCTAATTGGGTTGCCTCTCGGCTCTGCCCCACCGCGTCCCAATCCGAGTTTTGGCCAAATCGCTTATACCCAGAACAATCGGTACGCCAACTATGAGGCTGTGACCTTTGACCTCAGAGCCAGGGCAAGCCGAGGGTTCTTTGACGTTTCCTATACACGCTCTTCCTCCAAGGATGACGGCGGCAGATATCCAACCCCGGAGAATCCTGGTCTGTATTACGGTCCATCCCCTTGGGATACTCCCAACCGTGTCTCCGCAAGCTTCAACTATGAGCAGCCCGGCTTGAACAGCGGTGCGGGATTTGTGGGATACGCAACCAGCGGGTGGGGCGTAAGCGGGACGAGTATTTATCAGACCGGTTATCCATTTACCGTCTTTACAGGAGCGGCCTACAACGGCGCAAACTATGTTGCCGGCGCGGATGCCAGGACGACTCAGACCGGGGACTATCTCGCCAATGGGGATAACTTCAGCTATCCAAACGTGGGGAGTTATCAGCAGGGAACCTCGCGGAGCGCATATACAACGGGAGTCTTCTCGGCCGCACAGTTTACTGTGCCGACTGCGGGCACGAACGGCATTGAGAGGCATGGCGCATTTCGCAATCCAGCCTTTATACAGACGGATATGACTGTCTACAAGAACACGCACATATCCGAGCGCTTGGTCTTTCAGGTCCGGTTTGAGTTCTACAACCTGTTCAATCATGCCAATTTCCAGAACATTCAGAGCGATCTATCTGCCGGCAATTTTGGCCAGGTCACCGGCCAAACGCTGCCGAGATGGTGGCAAATTGGAGGGAAGCTCACGTTCTAGCCTGACTTGACGAAGAATTAGGGGCCACCGCTCTACACCCCGAGCCGCTGGCCCCTGGGTCCAAGAGACAGGCACGTCCAACACGCGGCGGTTCGCCGATATCGACAGTCCAGAGTTGACAAGCATCACAGTTTTGCAGTGAAAGAGGCGGAGGTGGCGCAGCCCCCGCCTCGATTTATTTGCTGGCTACTGAATGATCTTGATGGATACTAATTCAACGGAATGTTGAGTGCCACGGCGGACGCGGGCGAGAACTCAACAACAATCGTTCCTCCGCTGACGCTCAGTGTCTTTGTTTGAGGTATAACAACGTCGCGTTGTTCGAACGTATTGTGTGCGTGAATATCGGTGTTGCTCAAGAAGCTCATGCTGGCTTCTTTGACGGTTGCACCCCGCAATGTTATTTCCACCAAGCGAGGCTCGCTCGTGCTTGGATTTACCGCGGTGATCGTCAGGTTTTTGTCGCGTACCGAGGCAGAACCCCGCAATCCCCAAAACGACGCCGATTGTCCGTCGCGGTCATAGTGCAAATTGGGCGCTGAGAAAACCGTGCGCAACGCTTGGCCACCCTGATGGCTCGCATACAATTCAAAAACGTGGCCGACCGGAGTGATCACGAACTTATCTTCGTGCGCGAGATAAAGGCTGTTTAAGCAGTTGATGAGCTGCGCGCAGTTCGCCATCGCCACTTTTTCCGGATGCCTGTTGAAGATGTCCAGCGTCATGCCGCTGAACACCGCGTCACGCAATGTGGGCATCTGCTCAAGCTGGTCGCCAGGAGTGGCCTCGCTTCCTGGGCGGTACCACGGCCCCCATTCATCGACCACAAGCTTCACTCGATGTTGATGGTCAAATTCGCTCAAGACTTGCCAGTGGCCGGTGACCAGCCCTTCCATCCTCTCTCCTTCTCGGAGCAGCTCGTACCAATCGACGGGCTCAAACTTTACCGCGTCGCCTTTCCCGGCCACCCATTCTTGCGTCTTTCCGCGGCTCAAGTTCCATGCGTAATGATGCAGCGCCATTCCGTAGATGCGACGCAATCCCCCTGGACCTTTGCGCAACACTTCTTGGAGAAACTCCCTAGTCCAATTCCAATCATCGGTGTTCGGCCCCGAGGCGATGAGGTTCAAGTTGTCGCCGTATGCCGGAAGCCAGGTGGAATACCGGCGAAACTCCACGGCATATTCCCGAGGCGTGAATTCGCCCCCGCAACCCCATGATTCGTTCCCGACGCCCCAGTACTTCACGCGAAAGGGCTCCTTGTATCCGGCCGCCGCGCGTGCGTCGGCAAGCGTCGTGCTTCCCGTGGGCGAATTGCAGTATTCCACCCACTGCTGGAATGCCGACGCCGGAAGGCTCCTCACATTCGCGGCCAGATACGGTTCCGCGCCGATGAGTTTGCAAAAGTGCACAAACTCATTCGTTCCGACGGCGTTGGGGTCGTAACGGTGGCTAACCGGCGCTTTTTCGGATTCACCCATAGCCCAGAAGTTCGTCCGGCGGGGCCGCTTTTCAGCGGGGCCAATTCCATCGCGCCAGTCGTAACTGTCGGCAAAACATCCGCCGGGAAAGCGAATCACGGTGGCTTTGATCTTGCGCATGTGTTCGATCACGCTCTTTCGAAGCCCGTCGATGTTCGGCACGGGCGAATTCTCGCCCACCCAAATGCCGTCGTACAGCACGCCGCTGAGATTTTCGACAAAGTGGCCGTAGATGTTTGGAGAAATGGTGCCAAGCGGCTCATCGAAAAGAACTTCAATGCGAGAATCCGCGGCTCGCGTGCTGGCGGCGGAAGTCCGACCAATCTTTGATGCCAATAAGAGCGCGGTGGCTCCGAGTGTTCCCTGGTGCAAGAAATCGCGCCGATGGATCATGTCGGTCTCCTCTGGGACAGTTGCAGTCCATGGTGATCTAGGCTCTCGGATAGTTATAAACGGTCGCTCTTGAACGGTTTAGGTATACATCGAGAAAACGTTTACTTCAAGCCCCGAGTCGGCGCGCCATGCGCCGCGTGTAATTACCGTGAGGTCTCTGTCAGAGGTTAGAACCACTCTCTGGATCGTTGCCGGCCTGAGTGTTAACAGTGTCTTTCGAGAATCTGCCAGGGAGGTGCTTGACTCTCACTCGCCGTCGAAGCAATCTCGCGCAGACACTCTGCCTATCACGCCCGAACGAGCTGAGGTACGCGCCGTACTCGGATTTGCTTCTCCTGCTTGCGCGTCTGCGCAATGTCATAAGAGGACTGCATCTGCATCAACGTATCCATCTTCACGCCAAACGCTTTTTCAATCCGGAGCGCCATGATCCCAGAAAGGTCAGCTTTGCCGTTAAGCAAACTCGACAGCGCCGGCCGCGAAACCTGCAACGCCGCCGCCGCCGTCACCGACAAGCCCGCCGGCTCGATAATCTCCGTCCGAATAAAATCTCCGGGATGGGGAGGATTCTTCATGGGCATAACATTTGCTCCTTTGGGGGCAAAGTTCCTGTTTTCACTCAACGGACTGTAGCCCGTTGCTTAACACTCATCAACATAACAACTACGGATTTGAGTGACGATTTGGTGGTACGTAAGAGCGGGGGCGGCGCCGCATCTTTAGCCTGGTTCGTCCACTATCTGAAGGGCGAGCCCGCGGCCGCATTGATGACCAACCGCGAAAGCTATCTAGGCTGTGAAAAGGAATTGAAAAAAACTCAAGGAGGCGACCGCAAGGACTAAGTACCAAAAGTGAGATGGGGTTCAAGCCCTCAATGTCTTTCGGATCAAAGGAATGCCGGGGACGCCTGGATTCTAGAAATGGCGGGCAGCTAGGCGAGTGAGAACGGGGTCGTGTTCCTCTAAGAGGGAATCCGCGAAACCACGCGATGGAACGCGCAACAATAGAAAGAGTTCGCCTGCCCACAAAAGAATATCCAGCAAGCGGCCGCGCTGCAAATTGTCGATATTGTCGCAGTGCAGCGCCACCTCGAGAGCACGTCGCGAGCATTCTTCGATGAACACGCGCAGCGACGGCAGTTCGAGCGGCATGCGTCCGCGCTTCTGGCCCCGGGGATCGATGCGTTGCAAGTTTTCGTAGCAGAGATCGATGAAGTGGTTCAGGCAAAAATCCTGCTGAGCCAATGAAGCCACAGCGGCCCCTTCACAAAAATCCACTGCGCAGATTCTGTCCTCAAACATCGTTGATATGACCCCCAATTCAAGTCGTTCTACTCCCGCGCCGCTCGCATTTCTCCAATCTAGATGACCCTTAGCAGAGTTGGATGTTGCGAAGGCGGCCAGCCGTTGCCGCAGCCTAAGTCCGGCGGAAAGTTAGTTCTGACGCGTTCCAATGTGTTCTCAGGCGACACACAGCGCCGTTTCCTCGTTCAGCTCAGAGTGCATCCCTCCTTCGGAGCAGGACAGTTCGAATTCGTGCGGAACTTGCGCCGCCCCCGGAACGTAGGCGGCGAGCGTTTGAACGCGCAAGCAGCGATCCAGATACGGCGCCAACAAAGCGCGTACCCACCGCACGTTTTCCTGGCAGCGTTGCATCCGGTTCTCGCCGCTCCACAAAGTGACAATGGTGACGAGCCGCGCTTCATGGTTTGCGATCATCACGAAACTCCCGGCGAACCCGGCTACTTCTCCGAACGCTCCATCAATCGCAGCGGGCAAGGCTGCGTGTACTTTGTGCGCTTCATTAGGCTTGGCAACAAACTCGATGCTGAGAGCGGTGATCCGCGAGCTAGCGTAGCTCGTGCCAAGTGTCCGCGCATTGGTACTCAAGGGATTTGAATCGAGCGGGCGTGATACAGGATTGGAAAGACTGTGGGTTTGCAACGAACGTGACACGGAGCCTCCAAATTTCTTGGTCCTCCCCGGTTTGGGGGAGGCGCATCCTCGTGGGTCCAGGTCCGACTCGGATGCGCCCTGGTGGGACACGCGGGGGGACAGGGGAACCGTCCCTTCGCAGCAGGACGCCCAAGAGTACGATGGGTTCCTACAACGGAATAGTGCAGGAGGCAGGCATTTCGTTTCACCGATTCAGCCCAAAATGGGAAAGATTGCTCCTGGTAGATAGCGCGGATATACTCCTCAGCACAATCCGGGGGCTACGTGGAACTCTTCGCATTCACCAGGGAATACGTGGAGCGTCTCCGCGAGGGAGAACCCTCGACGGAGCAGCACTTTGTCGCCTATTTTGACCAGCTTCTGCGCATCAAATTGCGTGCAAGGATGCTCGCCTTGGAAACCGTGGAAGACCTGCGCCAAGAGACCTATATCAGGGTCCTCGTTACCCTTCGTAAAGATGGGGTGCGCCAGCCGGAGCGCTTTGGGGCTTTCGTAAACGGCATCTGCAACAACGTTATACAGGAGTTCTACCGGGCCACATCGCGAACCAGCCCTTGGGAGGATTCCTACCTGGAACTGCCGGATCACGCGCTGGACACGGAAGGCTTCCTGATTACCAAGCAAATGAAGAAACGGGTCCGCCGAGTCATCGAGGAACTGCCTAAAAAGGACCGGGACCTGCTCCACGCCTTTTTTCTTGAGGAAAAGGATAAGGATGAGGTCTGCGACCTATTCGGCGTGGACCGCGATTATTTCCGGGTTTTGCTCCACCGGGCCAAGGATAAGTTCAGGGTTTTGTATGAGAAAGACAAGGATGCGCTCTCTGGCAGGGGAGTCTCAAAAGGAGTCGCATGAAACGAACTGGTCCCCTCCTGCACTACTCATCGGTGGATCACAAAAATGACAATCATGGACCATAACGAAGCGGTGCGCCTCCAGGCGGCCGAGAATTACGTCCTGGGGAAACTCCCGAACGAACAGCACGCGGCGTACGAAGAGCACTTTTTCGACTGCCCTGTGTGTGCTGAAGAGATCAAGGCTACTGTTGCCTTTATGGAAAGCGCGAGACAGGTGATTCGCGAAGAAGCTCTGGAGCCTGTTGGTGCAAAGCGACTTGCTCCAGCTACTCAAGCGACCGGCGGTTGGTTCGCCTGGCTGCGACCTGCGTTCGCGGTTCCTGTGCTTGCAGCCCTTCTCCTATTCATTGGCTATCAGAATGGGGTCACGATCCCTCATCTGAAGGATTCCTCTTCTAGCCAAATGGGACAGATCATCAGTTCTTCCTTCCAACTGCGCGGCACTGTGCGCGGCGAGAGTGAAAATGGCGATGCCGGGAACAAGGTACGAGTCCGCTCAGGGGAAAGCTTCACCCTAAACTTTGACTTCACGCCGACTGGCACGTTTAGTGAGTATGATTGGCAGCTGCGGGACCAGACTGGCCGGGCTGTGAAGTACGGCCATATTATTGGCGATAAGAAGTACCAGGCCGTGTCCTTGAACGTAGCCGGTGGAGTGAAGACTGCGGGCAAGTATAACCTGGTCTTCTTCGGCAGCACCGATGGCAATGGCCAAACGGCAGACCGGAACGAAGCTCAGAGGATCACATTTACAGTTGAATTTCTTCGCTAGATACAAGAGTATGAGGCTCCATTTCACTTTCTGAGGTGTCCCCGATGACCGCACGCCGGCAGTTCCACTACCACGCTTCAGCCCATGCTCTGAGCGGAGAGCTCACGCGTCCAGCTCAGCGCTTAATCGAAGTTCAAGCGGGAATCTCGTTGCCCAGCACCGGGGGAGCCGGGAGTTCTTCTGTGGAGAACTTCCGGGTCGACGAAGTTGTCTCCTTCAAGCGGGGATACTCGCAGGTCTCAGGAAGCGTAAAGAGAGAGCCCAACAAAATTACCCATACGACTCATGCGACCGCGGCTGTCGAAGGCTTGAACATCCTCGATGTGGTGACCGCGGACCGCATTGTCGCTAGGCTTTCTTCGAGCTTCGAGGAGCCACCTCCTGGCGGGCCCAAGCCAACCGAGGGCAAGGTTCTCCTGATCGGGAGTAAATTTGAGAATCTCCGCATTGCCGGCTATCCGGTTGATGTCGAACTCGATCATGGATTATTTCTAGAACTTGGAACCTTTTCTGCCGTGCGGGATAACTGGAAACTGAAAGACAGCAAGCTGCGGCAAATGTCTGGCGAGGCCCACAGGGCCTTCGGGCTGGATGAAAAGGTTTTACCTGATCAGTTGGAGCCTAGCGGAAGCATGTTCAGCTCGATTGTGAAAGAGGTTCACTTCAAGGATCCTGGTTTCGGCAATCGTCAGGGCGAGTTTAGGCACCCGGGTGTAGAGCGGCTTGGACCCCATGCTTACTTTGTCGTAGACTTCGGAAAGATCTTCCTTGGCGAAATCTTATGTCAGCACGGTCGAAAAACTCTCACGATGCTGCGCATCGAATTGGGCTCTCCCAACGGCGGCAGCTTTACTGCCGTGGAAGGCACCAGCAACGGCTGGCCTCCCTGGGGTTAATACTCCTACTGAACCTTGCGTTTCTCATATCTACAGGGGGTTGCAAATCTGAGCTTGCGCCTCAGCTGGCTTATGAAGAGGCGCGGATGAAACTGAAGCAGGGTCAGATCGCATCTGCCCAAGAAGAAACCGATAAGGCATGCCGGCGCTATCCCTCAGAGGACTCAATATGGCATTGGCGCTTTAGGGTGCTAAGGGCCGAAATCCTCGCGAGACAAGGTTCAAGCGCAGACGCGCTTGAGTTACTACGAAGCGAGCCTCCAAGCTCATTTGAAACGGCTGACTTGGCAGTCCATCGGAAAATGGTGCAAGGTGTCGCAAGCGCTTGGGTCCAGCAACCTGTCGATGCTAAGCGATTTATAGCAGAAGCCGGTGCCTTAGCAAGAGCGCAGCATCCAGAGTTGCTGGGCGAACTAGGTTTAGCTTGGGGACTCGTTGACTTCTTGGCAGGGGACCTGAATGGCGCGGGAAGCGGGTATCAGGAAGCACTCCAGGTCGCACAGAAACAGAAAGACCTATATGTCCAAACCTCCGCGCTCGGCGGTCTGGCGGTCGTAGCCACAAGACAGGAACGCTATGACGAGTCTACGGATTGGAGCGAAGCGGCTCTCCGATTGGCTAAGTCTCTAGACCTCCAAGGTTCTTTAGGCTACATCCTCGGAAACATGGCTTGGAACCACAGTAAGCTGGGCGACTTCGACGCTGCCCTCGCTTTCTACGAACAAGCCGGGCAGGCGTCCGCCCGCGCCAAGCTCGTTCCGCAGCAAATTTACTGGCTGAGCGGAACTGCGGATGTCTACTACGAGCAACATAACTACGGCGCTGCGGAAGCTGTTTTGACGCAAGGGTTGCCGCTCGCTCGTAGCCAAGGAAACAAGAGGACGCTTACGGACTATCTGAACGGTCTGGCTGAAGCTGAGCTAGAGACCGGGCGCGTTGAATCTGCCGAAAAACACTACGAGGAAGCGACTGGGCTGGAGGAAAACAGCCCAGATCGGTCCCAACTTCTGACCTCGCGGTTAGTTCGAGGACGTATTAGCGCGGAGAAACACGATTATGCACAGGCCGAGAAATCGTTTCGCGCAGTGACGGAAGATCCAAACGCCGACATGTCGCAGAAAGGGGAAGCCCAAGCGCGCCTGGCCCGAGTCTATGCCGGTACGGGCCGAAATGCCCATGCAGAGGCCGAATTTCGTCGCGCCGTGGCAGTGATCGAGGCCGCTCGCTCGTCCGTCCAATCTGAAACCCTGAGATTGTCTTTCCTCTCGAGCGCCATCAACTTCTACGGCGATTACATCGATTTCCTCGTTTCGCAGCATCGCATGGACGAGGCTTTGCGGTTGGCCGAGCTAAGCCGGGCGCGCACCCTCGCGGAAGGAATTGAGACCGATGGGAAAACTGCCGCGCTTTCGGCGCAGCAAGATTCACCAGACCAACTCGCGCGGCGGCTGCAGGCTACGCTTCTTTTCTACTGGTTGGGAGAGAAGCACTCTCATCTTTGGGTGATCACACCAAGAAAGACTGTCTATCTTACGTTGCCGCCGGCGCAAGAAATTGACACGCTCGTGAAATCCTACAGGGAAGCGATTGTGGGCTCGGAAGATGTCGTTGAAACAGAACTGGCCGCTGGCGAGAAGCTGTACGCGATGCTTGTAGCTCCGGCGGAGAAGTTCATCGCGCCGAATGCTCGTGTGATTCTGCTGCCCGATGGGAGTCTTTATTCTCTGAACTTTGAGACGCTGATTTCTCCCACGCCGAAGCCGCATTTTTGGATAGAAGACGTCACCTTCAGCACAGCCAGTTCGCTCTCTTTGCTGGCTTCCGGTGCCAGCCGGCCGCCTCCTAAACAGAAGAATTTGCTAGTGATGGGAGACGCGCTGAAAGCGAGCGAGGAGTTCGAACTTCTGCCCCACGCCGAAGACGAAATGCAAAATGTCGAGCGCTACTTCCCGGAATCGAATCGCACGGTTTTGAAGCGTGAACAAGCTACGCCTGGCGCGTATCTTGCCAGCAATCCGGAACGCTACGCCTATCTTCACTTTGTCACCCACGGCACGGCTAGTCGCGCACAGCCTCTGGAATCCGCCGTGATCTTAAGTAAGGAGCCAGCGAGCAATAGTTTCAAACTTTATGCCAGGGATATCGTCACTCGTCATTTAAATGCTGAATTGGTAACGATTTCCGCTTGCAATGGTTCCGGGAAGCGAACGTATTCCGGCGAGGGTTTAGTTGGCCTCTCTTGGGCTTTTCTGCGTGCTGGTGCGCACAGCGTTATCGGGGCCCTCTGGGAAGTAAGCGATGCTCCATCAACGGCCCAGCTCATGGATGCTTTTTACAAAGGACTCAGCCGCGGCCAAGACCCTGCCACTGCCTTACGCGATGCCAAGCTTTCGCTTTTGCACTCCGACAGTGTTTTCAAAAAGCCCTACTACTGGGCGCCCTTCCAGCTGTACGCCGGGTCGTAATGGAAGAGGCAGTAAAAATATCTATGATAATTATTTATATATTAACTCTACATATATTATACATTGAAATACTTAGAGAGCGTTTAACAGGGCCCAAATTCAAAGGAGGAAATCATGATCTCACGTGTCCTCCCAGCCGTTGCTGCTCTTGGACTTGTGGCATCTGGCACCGCCAAAGTGCCACAAGCGCAATTGAAAGTTCCGCCGAGAGTTCCGCCTGCTTCTGACTCCAACGCTTTTTGCCGATTTTTTTCACCTGCTGAGATAACGCAATCCACCGACGGTCGGCGCTGGCCGCCTCCGCCAGCTACCGCCATTGCCTGCTGAATCTGAGAGGGAGGCTGGACGGGGGGTTCGGCGATATAGGTCGTGCCCCGTTCGGTCTCAACGAAACATGCAAACAATTATCTCGGAGTCTGGTCTCCCCGGCGCGATTAGCGCCTACAAACGGGGCGCTTTGGACGAGGCAATTCTGATCTGTGAAACTGAGGTGCGTGCTGCGCCGACTGTGACCGACTTGCGACTTTGTGGATTCCATGTCCTTCTATCCAATGCTATTGGGCAAAGGGCAGAGTCGGAGAAGCTCTGCTCGTGCCTTCCCCTCCCTTGCAGGAGCGACCCGACCAGCGCAGAAATCGCTGCCCGGCTGCGAAATCAAAAAGGCTTTATGCTGGCCCAAGCAGGCAAATTCCTCGAAGCAAGGAAGGAACTCGCGGAAGCCTTGCGCCTCGCGCAGGGGTTGTAGCAGACATCCAAATCAATCGAGGCACGCTGTTCTTCTATCTAGGAGTCCGTCTGAGAATTCATCTCCAGTTTCAGTGAATTCACTTGAAACCAAATAGAAGGGTGTGCGAGTTTGTGAGTCATGGCCAAGACTTACAAAACGTACCTTCCCGATCAAGATTTGCTGTTACCGCCGAGCCTTCGTGATTGGTTGCCGGAGAATCA
>Ga0137363_10001302_pt1 | contig 14311 bp, 8 predicted proteins | sample MadtaG_FD_104800 | JGI IMG/M metagenome (GOLD analysis project Ga0137363, IMG submission 104800) | Vadose zone soil microbial communities from Angelo Coast Range Reserve, California, USA - Mad1_115_16 metaG | ecosystem: Environmental > Terrestrial > Soil > Vadose zone | place: USA: California...
CTGCGCACGCTGGCCGACCTCATCGCCGGCGCGCTGCACAACGCGCTTTCTTTCCAAAAGGCGCAGGAACAGGCCATCACCGACGGACTCACTGGTGTGAAGACACATCGTTTTTTCATGGAAGCATTGTCCGCGGAATGGAAGCGCTCCACGCGAGCTGGCCGCAGCTTTGCGCTGGTGCTCATGGACCTCGACCGCTTCAAATTCGTGAACGATTTCTACGGGCACCTCGAAGGCGACCTCGTTCTGCAGCGCGTCGGGCAGATCCTGGAGACCAATTGCCGGCGCTCCGACGTGGTGGCTCGCTACGGCGGGGACGAGTTTGTCATTCTAATGCCGGAAACCAATATGGAACATGCGCGGCAACTGGCCAGCAAGCTCCGTGGGTGGGTATCCGCCGATGGGCTGTTGCGCGAGAAAAACATAAGCGCCAGCTTCGGCATCGCCTGCTATCCGCTCCACGGCTCGTCACCGCAAGAGCTAATCCAAGTTGCCGACGCCTCGATGTATCTTTCGAAACATCAGGGCGGCAACGCTGTCTCAACCGCCGATCACTTCGATCCCAACGAAGCAAAGAAATGGAAACGTGACGTCCTCGAAGCGTATCTGGGCGTGACGCTCAAGCGGCTTTTCTCAACGGGCCCCGAGGCCTTTGAAGAGATCTACCAGCGCTTGCGACAATTCACCGAATCGCTAGCGGCAACCGAACCAAATAACGGCCAGTCAACTACGGCCTCGGCCCAGGGTACGCAGGCACTCCCGCACGCGGTGCTAGACACCGTCACCTCGCTGGCCCTGGCGATCGACGCCAAGGATCACTACACCCAAGGCCACTCGCAGAAAGTCTCTGCCTATGCGGCGCTGGTCGCAGGAGCCATGGGGATGAAAGACGAAGAAATGGAAGAGATTCGTCTGGGTGCCGTGCTTCACGACATCGGCAAGGTCGGTATCCCGGAAAGCATCTTGAGCAAGAACGGCCCGCTCAATCCCGAAGAGTGGGAGACCATGAAGGCACACGTGAAGTTCGGCGCGAAGATCCTCGACCCGCTGACGCCGCTCGCGCGTATCCGCGAAATGGTTCTTCACCACCACGAATTCTTCGACGGCTCGGGCTATCCAGACGCATTAACCGGGGAGAACATTCCCTTGGGCGCGCGCATCATTGCGATCGCCGACGCCTACGACACCATCACCAGCGACCGCACGTACAAGCGGGCCCGTAAAGCAGTCGACGCTCTGGCCGAGCTGGAGCGCTGCGCGAATGCGCAATTTGACGGAGCCATCGTGGAACTTTTTGTCCGCACCATGAGGGCGCAGCCCAACCCGATCATTGAAGTTGCCGCCACCACCGGCCCGGTGCGCGGCGGCTGATCACCGGGCTGCTCAAAATGGGAAGGGATCAGCGCGCCTCGAGGTCCACGTCCTTGATAGGCAGATCCCAATGAGCTTCCAGGATTTCGAAGCGGCGTTGTTCTTCTTTTTTGAAGGTGTCTTGATCGGGATAGAGCTGCTTGATCAGCGCCGAGCTGTCAAAATTGTCGTTGGCAATGGTGGCATTCTTGAAGACGATGGTTACTCGATAATCCCAACGGCCGTCTTCGGTGGTGTGATACCGCGGAACGGTCATGCTGACCCTCAACATACGCCCCAGCTCGATCTCCTTTGCCAGAACTGGATGATGGTTTTTCTTGAAGAGCGCCAGGAATTCCTCGGCGTGCCCCCACTTGGCCTTGTAGTAGTACTCAATCACGTACGGTTGATCTTTTCCATCGGCGGCCAAACCACGGTGAGGCGGGGCAGCTCCGATGGTTGACGACCAAAGAAGCGCCGCCAGCCCAAGCGCAGCGATCGCCGGGCCCTTGGCTTTGGAGACTAGAATTTGCATTTGGTCGCTCCTCCCCTAGCGCTATCGAGAGTACAAGCCGCGCCAGGCAATTTAAACCAAAAAGCAGAGCCAACGCTACAACGGGTGTAGCTCGTTTCAAATTCCGCCTCCTGTTATCCTTTTTCCTAGGGAGGTCGCATGCAGACTGGATCGGTGAAGTGGATTGGCGAACAGAAATTCGTGGCCACCAGCCCGTCTGGACACGCCATGACCATTGATTCCGACCGGGCCTCAAACCAGGCGCCCGGCCCGATGGAGCTGCTGCTGCTGGCGCTCGGAGCCTGCACCGCCACCGACGTGGTCATCATCCTGGATAAGAAGCGGCAGAAGCTGGAGTCCCTGGAAGTGATCTGCTCGGGCGAACGCGCGGCGGAGCCACCCACGGTCTGGACCAAGCTGGAAATGCTCTATCGTCTCCGCGGCCAACTCGACGACGTGGCGGTAAAGCACGCCATCCAGCTCAGCGAGGACAAGTACTGCTCGGTTGCGGCCATGCTGAGGAAGACTGCGACCCTTTCATGGCGCTATGAAATTCTTCCGCCAGCCTCCTAGCGGCCGGCCCCCACCTTCCGCGGCCCCGCCTCCACCGTACTGCATGAGACAACCCCAGTACCAGCTTATAGTTGCCGGAGAGTATAGTAAACGTTAGATAAAGACATCTTAGATGGGCCCTCTTATCCGGAATGCGGTTCTGGGGATTATTTCCGTTTGCGCCGCAGCGACACCCCTTTCCGCGCAGGCCACCGCGGGACTCCTTCCCCAGGCAGCCAAGATTCCGCTGTCCAAGATCCCCCGCGTCGATCGAGCGCCCAAATTGGAAGATTTCCTGGAAAACCATCCCCGCGAAGCGGAACTGACGGTCACCGATTTCCGACAGAACACTCCGGGCGATGGTACGCCTGCGACCGAGGCTACTACCGCTTACCTCTCCTACGACGACAAGAACCTTTACGCCGTCTTCGTTTGTCACGATGAAGCGGGCGAGGTGCGGGCGCATCTTTCCAAGCGCGAGGCCTCCGATCAGGACGACGGCGTGGGGTTGCTGCTGGACACGTTTCGGGATTTTCACCGCGCCTATTTCTTCTACTCCAATCCGCTGGGGGTGCAGACCGATGCGATCTACACCGAGGGGCAGGGATACGATTTCAGCTTCGACACCTTGTGGGATAACGCGGGGCGCATCACGGGCGACGGCTACATCGTCTTCTTTTCAGTTCCCTTCAAGAGCTTGCGGTTCTCGAACGACCCGCGGCAAACCTGGGGAATAGCGCTTTATCGGGTGATCCTTCGCAAGAGCGAATACGACTATTGGCCGTATGTGACCCAGCGGGTCGCGGGGCTGACACAGCAATTTGCTCCCGTTGGTGGTCTGGAAAACGTTTCTCCAGGGCGGAACATTCAGCTCATTCCTTATGGCCTGCTGGCCAATAACCACTTTCTGAATCAGCCAAGCGGCGGTCCTCCTGGGTTCGTGGATAAATACGAGCATCGCGCGGGGCTGGACGCGAAGTTTGTCTCCCAAGATGCGCTGACATTCGACCTCACGGTGAATCCGGATTTCAGCCAGGTGGAATCGGACGACCCGCAGGTCACCGTCAATCAGCGCTTCGCCGTTTTTTTCCCGGAGAAGCGACCGTTCTTCATTGAAAATGCAGGATTCTTTGTGACCCCCATCAATTTGTTTTTTTCACGCCGGATCGCCGACCCGCAGTTCGGCAGCCGCGTGACGGGAAAGGTCGGCAAGTGGACGCTGGGTGCCCTGGTCATCGACGATCGGCAGCCCGGCCAGGGATTCACCAGCGGGCCCTACCACACGCGAGCGGTGGACGGGGTAGTGCGGGTGACCCGCGAGTTCGGCAATCAGTCCTACGTGGGAGGCTTTTTCTCCAGCCGTGATTTCGCGGACACCAGCAACCGCGTGGCTTCGCTGGATGCGCGGCTGAAATTCTCCAAGAACTGGGTGGTCGATATTCAGGGGGTGCACAGCTGGACGCGGCCCCCCGGACAGAATTGCTTGTCCTTTGCGGCGAGTAATCCAGCCTTGGGTTCACAACAGGGCAACGCGCTGTGGGCCGACGCATCGTACAGCGGCCGGCATTTCAGTTTTTCCACCAACTACAACGATTTGTCGCCGAATTTCTGCACCGCGTTGGGATTCGTGAATCGCATCGACATCCGGCAGAACAACGCATTCGGAGCCTATTTCTGGAGACCGGAGAAGAGCAAGGTTGTCGATTTCGGCCCGACGGCCAGCGAAACCGTGGACTGGAATCACAACAACATTCTCGAGGATTGGCAGGTAGCCGTTGGATTTCAAGTGGATTTGACGAAGCAGACCACCCTCAGCATCAATCGTGGTGAAGCCTACGAACTCTTCGACAATATCGGGTTTCGCAAACACAGCACTTCCCTTCTCGCCGCCACGCAACCGTACAAATGGATCTCCTTCTCGGTGCGGTATACGCAGGGAATTGGAGAGAACTTTTTTCCGGCTCCCGGCCTCCTGCCCTTCCTGGCCAATGCCAGCCGGGTGAATTTCGGACTGACACTGCGGCCTGCTTCGCGGTTCCGATTTGATGACATGCTGATTTACTACCGGCTGGGAACGCGGGCGGGTTGGACTACGCCTCCGTTCACACCCGGGCAAAGTGTTTTCAACAATTACCTTAACCGCGCGAAGCTGAATTACCAGTTCACCAAAGAATTGTCGCTGCGGTTGATTCTGGACTACAACGCGACCATCGCCAATGCGCAACTTCTCGACGTGCAGACTAATCTGGGCGGCGTCGATGGCGGACCGTTCGCTCCCACCAAACTCTTTACCACCGATGTGCTGCTTACCTACTTGCTACACCCCGGTACGGCGGTGTACGCCGGCTACAACAATGGCTTCACCGATTTGTCATTGGCCAGTGTGGCCGGCGGGATCGGACCGCGCGGCTCGCCGGCCAACACCACCAATCGCCTGTTTTTCGTCAAGCTCAGCTATCTGTTCCGCTACTAGGCTGCGCACGTCTTAACCTTGTAACGCCCGGGCGCAATCGCATAAAATTCAGCTTCCTTGTTGAGGGTAAGAAAAGCACAGGAGAATCATGTCCCACCGCATTGCGGCAAAAATTACGGGTGTAGCCGGTTACCTTCCGCCCAAGGTGATGACCAACGCGGATCTGGAGAAAATGGTTGAGACCAGCGACGAATGGATCCGCACGCGCACCGGGATCAGCGAACGCCACGTCGCGGAGAAGGGCACGGCCACCTCGCACATGGCCACAGAAGCCACCAAGGCTTTGCTGGCCGAAACCAAAACAGATCCCGCGGAGATCGACCTTATCGTGCTTGCCACGGTTACCCCGGACATGTTTTTCCCCGCCACCGCTTGCCTGGTTCAGGAGCGCATTGGCGCGAAGAAGGCCTGGGGCTTTGACCTGTCCGCGGCGTGTTCCGGCTTTGCCTACGCACTGACCGTTGGAGCGCAGTTCGTCGGCGCGGGCACGCACCGGAAAGTGCTGGTGATCGGCAGCGATACCATGACTTCCGTTCTGGATTACACGGATCGCGCAACGTGTGTGCTGTTCGGCGATGGCGCGGGCGCGGTGCTGCTCGAGGCTGCGGGCGCGAACGAAGGGATCCTCGATTTCGCGCATGACGTGGATGGCTCAGGGGGAGCATTTCTCTACATGCCCGGTGGCGGGTCGCTTCATCCCTCCAGCCAGGAAACCGTCCTGAAGCGCTTGCACTATGTCCACCAGGAAGGCTCGCAGGTGTTCAAGTACGCGGTGCGGCGGATGTCAGAGATGGCGTCGCATCTGCTGAACAAGAATGGCTTTACGAAAGACGATCTGAAGCTGCTGGTGCCGCACCAGGCTAACTTGCGCATTATTCGAGCCACGCAGGAGCGGCTGGGACTAGACGATTCCAAGGTCCTGGTGAACATTGACCGCTATGGCAACACCACGGCGGGGACCATTCCGCTGGGGCTGCGCGATGCCGTAGAACAGGGGCGCGTGCACAGGGGCGACCTGGTGCTGATTGTCACCGTGGGTGCGGGGTACACGACCGGTGGCGTGCTGCTGCGCTGGGCGTACTAGCGGTTACCGGTGCCAGACTAACCGGAGAGTGAAAGGCGTGCCGACCGATTGCCGGTAATTCTTCAATGAGCAGTTGGACTTCCACGGCCATCACCGCAACTAACCGCGGCACTCATCTTCCGCGGCGACCATAGATCAATAAACGGCTTGGTTGATCCCTATTTAATTTATTACCTACTTCTATTCTCTTGTACTGCACTCGACTAGGGAAGGGATGTCACAGGCGTTCGTTGGAGGGCCTGTAGGCTGCGGAGATTTCGTCTAACGAATCCATATCTCGGTATCTCCTACATATTGCTAGAGCCCAGCCTGCCCGCGCCAGCAAGCCGTGCGCCTACCTAAGTTCTAAGTACTTATTCCAGTTAAGATTGGACACACTCCAAAAAATACTTTCTGGCCCCTGTCTTGCTGACAAGACAAACTAAGTTCTCGACAGATAGTGACTCGTGAAACTTCTGGTGGCTACTTCAGCAAGCTGCTGGATATGACGTAGCACGTTTTGCCGGAGGGTGCTGGCTGGAACTTGGCCCTATGCCGGGTAAGGAAGTTTCGATTCGTGGGGTGAATCACAAGCACTTATGGAAAGGGGTGGATCAAGTCATGCGTAAGTCTCTTCTAGCGTCAGTTTTGTTGCTTTCCTGCGCGTGTCAGATTGTCGGACAGTCTTCTACAGGTTCGATTGTTGGAACGGTCGTGGATGCTCAGGGTCTGCCCATCAAGGATGCCACCGTGACTCTGACCAACCTGGGCACGAATTCCAGCTACGGTTCTTCTACCGGGACGAACGGCGGCTACCAATTTGAGAGTATTGATTACGGATATTACAGAGTTTCCGTGACCCGGGCAGGTTTCAAGGCCGGAGTGGTCAACAACATCAAACTTGATGCTGCGACTCAATATTCGGTGCCGCCGATCACCCTCGAGGTAGGCGCGACGGCGGATTCGGTCGAGGTCGAGGCGGGGGCCGAAATCGTCAACACCACGAGTGCCGAAGTTACCAGCACGGTCGAAAAAGCACAGATCGATAGCCTGCCGATTCTGAACAGAAATCCGCTTGCTCTCCTGGCTTTGGAGGCTGGTGTATCGAACAGCGGCCCAAACGGCCTAATCTCGACGACCATCAATGGCCAGCGCACGTCCTTTTCCAACCTCACCATTGACGGCATCAACGTTCAGGACAATTTTATACGCGAAAATGCTTTGGATTTTTCTCCCAATCTGCCATTTAACAGCCAAGCCCAGGAATTCACCGTAGTGAATCAGAATTCCGCGGTTGAAAATGGCGGCGGCGCCTCGCAAGTCAGCATTGTTACGCCAAAGGGAACCAACAACTTTCACGGCGACGGTTTCTGGTACTACCGCTCAAACGCCTGGGCAGCCAACGACTGGTTCAATGCGGCCGGCGGAATACCCCAGCCGGGTCTTCTGCAGAACCAGGGTGGCGGCAGTCTCGGCGGTCCCATCAAGAAGGATAAACTGTTCATTTATGGCTATTACGAATTCTTGCGCCTGCGCCAGCAGACTCCCAATAACACCACGATTCTCAGCCCTGCCATCCAGTCGGCGCTGGCCTCCGCAACTCCGACATTGCCCTTTACTTATCAGCCTTTGGACACCACTACGGGTCTGTCCTCTGGTCCTCCGCAAACAGTGGATCTTTTGTCTGTCTCTCACAATGCTCGCCCGACAGTTCCGGTATTCAACCTGGACCCAGCGACACTGGCAATTCTAAAGAGCGTTCCGACCGCCTCCAATAACAATCGAGTCGGAGATGGCGTGAATCTGCTTGGTTATCAATTTAATGCGCGTTCGAATAACACCCTGGATAACTTTGGATTCCGCGGGGACTACGACTTAAACCACCATAACACCCTCTCGGCTACTTTCCAGTGGAACCGGCAGATCGTCGATCGGCCGGACATCGACACTTCGTTTAACAAGGTTCCCATAGTCAGCAACAGCGATAAGACGAAATTTCTTTCCACGGCATGGCGCTGGAATTCCGGCGGGAACATTACCAACGACGCCCGCTTTGGATTTAACTTGGCCCCGGCCACCTTTGCGAGTACGCAGGATTTTTCCAAACCAGGATACCTTCTAAGCGGCTTCGCGACAACGCTTCCGACACCTGATTTCGAGCCGCAGGGCCGCAACACGCGTACCTGGGCATGGAAAGACAATGCCAATTGGGTCCACGGCAATCACGTCATCACCTTCGGCGGCCAGTTACAACGCGTCACCATTTTCGCCTACGATAATTTCGGCGTTACTCCGGGCTATACCTTGGGGATTAACGGCGCGAACAGGCCGTCCCGCAGTGATTTCCCCGCTCCTGCTGGAGCGGCAATTAGTTCAACCGATCGCCTCAATGCCATTGCGCTCCTTGCCAGCGGCGCCGGCGTGGTGGGCCAAATAGATCAAACGTTTAACGTAACCAGTCAGCAGTCCGGATTCGTGAGTGGTGGGGGCGACAACCGCAATTATCGCCAAAACAACTGGTCGACCTATCTGGGCGATAGCTGGAGAATGACCCGCAAATTAACCTTCAGCTATGGGGTTCGCTGGGAATATTACAGTCCAGTGGACGAGAAAAATGGCTTGGTCCTTCTTCCCGTCATACCAGCGAGCCAGACCGTCGCACAGACTCTTCTTGGCAATGCCACGGTCGATTTCGCTGGTGGCCCGAGCAAGCGCCCCCTGTATAACGGCCGGAAGACGCAATTTTCACCCAACCTCGGACTGGCCTGGGATCCGTTTGGGAATGGGAAGACCGCCGTTCGCGCGGGATTTAGCTTGAACTATGTGAATGATGCCTTTTTTACAGCTGCGGGAAACGCAGCCGCAGGCAATTCCGGACTTAGCTCCAGCCCGTCGGCACAAGGCCTGACCGGGTTGACCGTGAGTGGGCTAAGCGGTCAAGGACTTACTGTTCCGCCATTTCAGGTGCCCACCGATTTCCAGACTAACGCCCTAAACCTAGGCGTTGGCAGCGTGGCGGGGTACGCCATTGATCCCCACATACGTGTGCCCTACGTCGAGCAGTGGAACCTGAGCATTCAGCGGGATCTTGGGTGGAACGCCTCGCTTACGATTGGATACATTGGGAATCACGGGGTCGGACTGTTCCGAGCGATCGACGTCAACCAACTGGATTTCACCAAGAACGGATTCTTGGCCGATTTCAAGCGAGCGCGTGCCAACGGGTTCCTCTCGCTGGCGGCGAACGGTGTCTTCGATCCGCTTTACAGTGGTCCGGGGAGTCAGCCCCTGACCGTCTTTCCGCTTCTTTTCGCGACTGGAGGGATAGATTCCCACGATCCGAACAACAGCCAATTCTTTCAGCAGCGATTCGTGGACGACATTCAGCTAGGACTGATGGGCGCACTGGAGTCTTCCTACCATGCTGAGGAATGGGATACGGGGAACAATCCGGGCCCAGGGTTTGGAAATCCAGTGACCCTTTTTGCCAATCCCTTCATCATGGGCGGGGACCTGCTGAAGAACAGTTCGTTCTCTTCCTACCACGCCGGAGTCGTTGAGGTTCGCCGACGCCTCAATCGCGGGCTGTACTTGCAGGCGAACTATGTCTTTAGCAAGGTAATGACCGATTACAGTACGGGAACGAACAATGACCAGGTCCGCTTCCAGCCGTATTTGGACAACGCACGGCCATTTCTCGAAAAGGGCCGGGCAGCGTTCGACATCACCCATGCTTTCAAGGCCAATTTTACCTATGACCTGCCGTTCGGCACGAATCACCGGCTATTCTCGACAACGAACAAGGCGCTCGGCCTGTTCGTCAACGGCTGGCAGACCGCTTCCGTCTTAACTTGGCAGAGCGGAAGTCCATTTTCGATTCTTTCGAAGTGGGCCTCGTTCAATCGAGGCGGTTCACGGTCAGTGCGGGACACCGCCGTGGCCACGCTCTCTCATGGGCAACTCGGCAGCGACGTCGGCGTATTCGTGCAGCCGAGCGGCATCGTTTACGGTATTAATCCGAAACTCATCGGTCCAGACGGTACCGGTATCCCGGCCCAGGCGCAGCAAAGCTGCTCCGCGGCCGTTCCGGGGGGCTTCTGTGATCCGCAGCCCGGTGAAGTAGGCAACCTGCAGCTCAATGCCTTCAGCGGTCCCGCTTACTTTGACTGGGATCTCTCGGCGAGGAAAGACTTTGCCGTCACGGAAAGACTAAAGCTGACCTTCCGTACCGAAGCGTTTAACGTCTTGAATCACCCAGTCTTTTTGATGGCGGATCAAGACATCAACAGCCAGCAGTTTGGCCAGATCACCAAAACCGTGTCGCAGGCGCGCATCCTGCAGATGTCGCTGCAGCTCAAATTCTAATCCGCGGCGGCGTTTGGACAGCGGAGTACAATCGAATCGCTTTCGCCTTTGACCGGACGACGAGAAATCTTTTGAAGGATGTGAACCAGGCAGACGGTCCCTCGCGAAGGACACGAAAAGACTGAACGGTTGAAGGTCCGTTAGCAGGTGTACAGCGAGGCCGCTAGGTCGAGGTTGGCCTGCAGGCGGCGATCGACCTGGACGGCGGCGTAACGGGCGCAGATGACCCGTTCACTTTCGCTCCAGACTGTGAAAGCAGGAATCTTCTTGCCGAGAAAGACATCCAGGGCTTCGATAACCTTGTAATAGAGACGTACCAAACCCAATCCGCTGCGATTGGGATAGAGATCAAGGGTCAAATGATGTAAGCCGGACAAGGTCTGGAAATCCTTGGGGGTAACGCGCCCATTCTCGACCTGGGCTGCCACCAGCACTCGGTCAGAAACCGGCGTCGCCGCAACACCCGCCAGGACCGCTCTCCAATAATAGAGCGCGAACTGGGAAAGGGCTACAATCGAGATCGCAAGTAGCATGGCGCTGTACATTCCCTCAGCCTCTAACTAAATGGATTCTGGCTGAGACAAAAATAGATTCCTATAGCTCCGAAGTACCAGTGGGCTGGGACTATTGGATGTAATCCTTTGGGATTATTTGGCTTACGCGAGGAGAGAGAGAATGCTTGCCGGCCGCGCGCCTATCCTCGCTCGAGACCAGGGTTGGCTAGGAGAGCGGCCATGCGAGCAATTCGTTGCTGGGTACTCGTGGCGGTGGCATTGGCAATGGGGGTGTTCCTCTTTGTCGCTAGACTCGCCCATCCCAGGGAGGAGCGCCGCACCGACCAGGAAGCCATCAACGCCGTTCTCAGCGGGCAGCAGACCGCGTGGAACCGTGGCGATGTGGACGCCTTTCTGGAGGGCTATTGGCGTTCCCCAGAACTGACCTTTTCCGGGAGCAGCGGCGTGGCACGAGGCTGGGACGCGGTGCGCACGCGATATAAGAAGAATTATCCCGACACCGGGGCGATGGGACAGCTGGATTTTTCGGAGCTAGAGTTTCGATTTTTGGGGCCGCAAGCCGCGCTGGTCCTGGGGCGTTGGCATTTGAAACGTGAAAAAGGTGATGTCGGAGGAGTGTTTACCTTGGTGTGGCAACGCTTCCCGGATGGATGGAAGATCATTCACGATCATACCAGCGCCGTGATTCCGACGAAGTTGAATCCGTAGATGGCTGATCGAGTGGTGGAGGAAGGATTTTTCTACCGGCTCCCTGTCGACCGGGAGCGTACAACCAGGCTCTGACTGTTAATGAATGGAGAACTTCGAAAAACAGCTGGCGAAGACTTGGTGCGCTTTCCTAGAGTCAGGTGTTTTCTTCCTGTTTGCTTTTGCAAGGCTGTACATCAAAGGATTTCGAGAATTTCTTCATAACGCTTGAACGGCGGAATGAGATAGGCACCGGCAAGTTCGGTGCGCGCCCAGGCGAGCATGTCGCGGGCGACTTCAAAACCGCGATCGCGCGCGGCGCTCCCTGCGGCTTCCATGGACTTCAACAGAAGCTCGGGGATGACGATGCCGGGCACTTCGTTGCTCAAACGCAGCGCCTGCTTGTAGCTGTTGAGCGGCCAGATACCGATCAGCACCGGGATCACCGGCTTGCCGCCGAGTTTCTTCAGGAAAGCGTTCCAGTGTTCGGGGTCGAAGAGCGGCTGAGTCATGGCGAAATGCGCGCCGGCTTCGACCTTGGCGTGGAACCGCTCGATTTCGTTATCGAGATCGTCGGCAACGGGATTGACAGCCACGCCAATGGTGAAATTCGTCGCGCCGCCGAGAGTTTTTCCGGCCCAGTCGGTGCCCTGATTCAGCCGGTTCAGAACTTTGACGAGGCCGACGGAATCGACTTCGTAGACGCCGCTGGTTTCCGGGTAATCACCGACCGATGGCGGATCACCCGTGATGGCCAGCACATTGCGAACGCCGCCGACGGTCCATGCGCCGAGAAGCGCGGCTTGCAGGCCGATGATATTCTGGTCGCGCGTGGTCAGATGGGGAACCGTTTCGATGCCGCGGGCTTCCAGAGCGCCGGCCACAATCAGCGCGTCCATGCCGACGCGGGCCATGGCGCCGCTGTTGATGTCGATGGCATCCACTTTCTTCGAGGCCATGACCTTGTCGACCTGCTCGAAGATGCGATCGAGCGAGAGGCCTTTTGGCGGATCGATTTCCAAGCAGACGCTGAATTCCTTTTTCTGAAGTTGTTTCCAGAACCTACTCTCGGGCTCGCGACGGGCCACCGGCACAGGTCTTAACACGGTTTCGACGGACCGCACGACGGGATGGGTTTTCGAGGGTCGCAACAATTTGACGGCTTCGGCCATGGCGCGAATATGCGCAGGCGTCGTACCGCAGCAACCCCCGAGAATCCGCACGCCGAGTGCAGCGGCTTCACGGGCGAAAAGCGCAAAATATTCCGGTGAAGATCTCGGATACACGATGCGATCGCCTTCGCGCTTGGGAAAACCGGCGTTGGGCATGCCGCTGACGCGAAGTCCATCAACGGCGGCAAGCTCCTCGAGAATCGGCAGAAGCGCCTGCGGACCAAGCGTGCAATTCGCGCCGATTACCTGGACGTTTTTATTCTTCAATTGCGCTGCGGCATCGGAGGGGCGGACATCACCGAAGGTCGTGCCTTCTTCCGCGTAGGTGAGCTGAGCAACAATAGGCAAGCCGGAAAACGAGCGAATGGCGTCGATAGCCAAGAGCAACTCTTCGATATAGGAAAACGTTTCCAGGATGTAAAAGTCGACCCCACGTTCTTCGAGCGCCAGCGCCTGTTCGTGAAAAATTTCCTGTATTTCTTCGGGGGACGGGTGGCGCGACTGCACGCCGAGACCCAGTGGACCGATGGACCCGGCGATGAGCACTTCACGCGCCGCCGACTCGCGGGCTTCGCGGGCGATCTTCACCCCGCGGCTGTTGAAGCGCTGGACTTCCTCGGCCAGGCCGAGCGGCGCGAGCTTAAAGCGATTTGCGCCAAACGTGTTGGTTTCGATGATTTGCGCACCGGCTTCGATGTACGCCTGGTGGATACGGAATACCGCTTCCGGCTCGGTAGAATTCAGCTCATCGAAGCAGCGTTCGAAGCCCACCGCTTCGTGCAGCATCGAGCCCATCGCGCCATCGGCGATCAGGATGGAGTCTTTCAGCCGTTCATTGAAATCGTAAATCTTCACGGTTCCATTATCCTGCCTGCTGAAGATGCGGCCGCGCTCAGCGCTTTTGTTCCATGAGGCTGGCGACGGTGCTCATGAGGTCGTATTTGGTGAGGATCTCGAAACGAGAGTCGCCCATTTCGACAAAGACCGCAGGGTTCTCATGGCTGAGGATGTGAGTGATGCGCTCGACGGGTGCGGTCCGGGGCACCTGCGGCAAAGGCTTGCTCATTACTTCGCGGACCACCAGCTTACGAAGATCCTTGCCCTGCAAGGCGAGGTTGAGTATCTGGTCTTCGTAAATTGTGCCGATCGGAACATTCTCCTCAAATATTGGAATCTGCGAAACGTCCTGCTCTTGCATGGTCTTGAGGGCGTGGAAAACAGTCTGGTAAGGCCGCGCGATGACCAGTTCGCGCGCTTTGCCGGCCGCGTGTTTGGCGTTGACGACTTCCGCCGCGGTGATGGCGGTAGCCGCGTCAACATAGCCGCGCTCGTGCATCCACAGGTCGTTGTAAACCTTGCTGAGATAGCGCGTGCCGGTGTCCGGCAGCAACGCGACCACGAAGTCATGCGCGCCCAGGTCTTTGGCAAGGAGCAACGTCCCGGAGATGCAACCGCCGCCGGAGCCGCCGGTGAACAAGCCTTCCAGCTTCGCCAGGCGGCGCGCCACAACGAAACATTCCTCGTCGTTCACTTGGATGATGTCATCCAGAATTTTCAGATTCATGGTCGTTGGGAAGAAATCCTCGCCGATACCTTCCACAACATACGTTTTGGCTTTGA
>Ga0137363_10001315_pt1 | contig 14247 bp, 8 predicted proteins | sample MadtaG_FD_104800 | JGI IMG/M metagenome (GOLD analysis project Ga0137363, IMG submission 104800) | Vadose zone soil microbial communities from Angelo Coast Range Reserve, California, USA - Mad1_115_16 metaG | ecosystem: Environmental > Terrestrial > Soil > Vadose zone | place: USA: California...
CCACAACGACATAGTCGGTCTTTTTGCTGACCGAGCCGGAAACCTTGCCGCCGTGCTGCTGCACGATTTCGCCGGCCTCTTCTCGCGAGCGATTCGCGAGGCCGCCGGTGAAGACGAAACTCTTGCCCGCAAATTTGTCGCTCTTAACTTTGCGTTTTTCGGCTGTCGGGTGCACGCCTGCCTTGTGTAATTTCTTGATGAGCTTCAGATTCGCGGGCTCGGAGAAAAACTCGGCAATGCTAGCGGCAACCTTCGGTCCAACCTCGGGCACTTCCTCAAGCTCCTCTTCTTTTGCCGCCGCCAATTCTTCCAGTGAAGAAAAGTGCTCCGCCAGCAACTGGGCCGTGCGCTCGCCCACAAACTGTATGCCCAGCGCGTAAATCAGCCGCGCGAGACTGTTCTTTTTGCTCGCTTCGATTTCATCGAGCAAATTCTGCGCCGACTTCTCCGCCATTCTCTCCAGCACAGCCAAGTCTTCCAGCTTTAGCGAATAAAGATCGGCAACGTCCTTCACCAAGCCCTTGTCCACAAGCTGATCCACGATCTTGTCGCCCAGCCCATCGATATTCATCGCGTGCCGCCCCGCAAAGTGCAGTAGTGACTCTTTTCGCTTCGCTGGGCACGCCGCATTCACGCAGCGGTACGCCACTTCCCCTTCCACGTGATGAATCGCGCTGCCGCACTCCGGGCAATGCTTCGGCATCTTGAACGGCTTGCGATTCTTCCCCGGCTTCACCACTTTCAGCACGTGCGGAATCACTTCGCCCGCGCGCTCTATCAGCACGGTATCGCCGATTTGCAAACCTAGCCGTTCGACCTCATCCATATTGTGGAGTGTGGAACGGCTGACAGTGACGCCTCCCACTTGCACCGGTTCGAGCACAGCGACCGGCGTCAGCGCGCCTGTCCGCCCCACCTGGACGATGATGTCGTTGACCACTGTCGTTTCCTGTCGCGCGGGATATTTGTACGCAATCGCCCAGCGCGGAGCTTTGGCGGTAAAGCCCAATTCGTTCTGAATGGCCGTAGAATTGACCTTAATCACCACGCCATCGATCTCATACGGCAACTTTTCGCGTTTCGCGTCCCACTCGTCGCAATATGCGACCACCGCCTCGATTCCATTGCACAACTTCCAGTCGTCCGAAGCGCGGAAATGCAATTGCTTAAGTGCTTTTAGGCTCTCGGAATGTTTCGAAAAGGGGACCTTGCCATCGACAAAGAGGTAGTACGCGAAAAAGTCCAGGTGGCGCGCAGCGGTGATCGTTGGGTCGAGAACGCGCACTGCTCCAGCCGCGGAGTTTCGTGCATTGACAAATATCTTGCCTCCCGACAGCTCCTGCTGCCGGTTCAAAGCCTCAAACGCCTTGCGCGTCATCAGAACTTCTCCGCGCACTTCAAAGTCGGAAGGAAGCTTTGCCTTCTTCAGAGCTGCCGCATCCACTTGCAACGGAATCGAACGGATTGTTTTAACGTTTGGAGTGACGTCTTCCCCGGTGGTTCCATCGCCACGCGTCACGCCACGCTCCAGCTTGCCGCCAGCGTACTGCAACGAAATGCTCAGACCATCGAACTTGTGTTCGGCGATGTACTCGATCTTCTCCAAGCCGCTGCTTTCGCGCACGCGCCGGTCGAAATCCCGCAGCGCGTCGTAGGAAAAGGCATTGTCGAGGCTCAGCATCGGGCGCGCGTGGCGCACCGTCTGGAATCCTTCTCGGGGAGTGCCTCCGACGCGAACCGTCGGCGAATCCGGCGTAACCAGCTCCGGATGAGCTGCTTCGAGCGCCTGCAGCCGCTGCATCAACTTGTCGTAAGCGGCGTCCGATATCTCCGGGTCATCGAGGACGTAATAACGGTATTCGTGGTGCCGGAGCTTCTCGCGAAGCTGTTCGATCTCTTTCTTGACGGAAACAGGCACGGCTTTGGCCATGAAACCCTCTGCAGAAGGGATAGCTCAATTTCGCTCGACATTATATAGAATGAAGATGGCAAGAAACGACTCATACCAAGAGTGGACAGGTAATGACCACAGAAATCCAAAATGCGCTGCTGATTCACAACCCCAATGCCGGTAACGGCGGGCGGGGCCGCCGGAGCATGCTCGATGAAGCTCGCCGCATTTTCGCCGCGGGCGGAATTCATACGGACCTGACGGAAACCACGAAGGCCGGAGATGCGACCGAGATCGCACAGCGCGCTCATGACGAAGGCCGCCAACTCGTCATCGCTTGCGGAGGCGATGGCACGCTGAATGAAGTCGTCAACGGCCTCGCAGGCCAAGAGAACGGCCATCGCGTGCCGCTCGCACTTCTCCCCGGCGGAACCGCCAATGTGCTCGCAAAGGAATTAAATTTGCCGTGGGATATTCCCAGCGCGGCGGAGATGCTCGTTCATGGAGTAGTGCGGGATATTCCACTCGGACTGGCCACGCCGCTGAACGAGCCGGCGAAAACAAGATATTTTCTCAGCGTCGCCGGCGCGGGACCCGATGGCATGATCGTCTACTCCATCGACCTTGATCTCAAAGCCCGCGTGGGCATCCTTGCCTATTGGTGGCAGGGCGCGCGCGAGGCCTTCCGCTACAAATTTCAACACTTTCGCGTCAGTGCCGCAGGCAAGCAAATCGATTCCTCGCTCGTCGTGGTGGGCCGCACCAAGAACTATGGCGGGCCGTTCAAGATCACCACGGACGCCGATCTCTATGAGGATCAGTTCGAGTTGATGACTCTGACGACGCGAAGCGGCTTGCGTTATCTTAGTTATTTGCCGACGCTATTCCTCGGGAAGCTCCGCGGCACGGAAGGCGTGGATTTTTGGAAGGCAGATCGTGTGCTCTGTGAACCGCTTGGCGAAGGCGCGATTTACGCGCAGGTGGACGGCGAGCCGCTAGCCCGCCTCCCTGTAGAGTTCAAAATAGTGCCGCGCGCACTCAAGCTGCTCGTGCCGCGCAACGGCCACTCCTCGGAGTCGAAAGCAGCCGCGAACACATAACCGTGGACATCGTCACTCATGGCCTTGCGTCATTCGCCGTCGCGCGAGGCTTCTTTCCTCGTGCGGGTAAACTGGTGATGGCGAGTGCAGTCCTCACCGGCACCATTGCCGACCTCGATTGGCTGAGCAACTATTTTGGACCATCCGCATTTCTCTCCTGGCATGGCACCTATACTCACTCAGTCGCAGCGGCCGCTCTCATTTCGATGTTCCTCCCAGCGATACTCTTTTCAGCCATCTTTTGGGGCGGGCTGGGGATCGACATCGCGCTGCCGCAGGGCGAAGTAAAACCCGATGATCTGCGGGCTGCGCGAAATTTGGCATTGCGCAATCTCATTGCCGGCGTGTTCGTGGCACCGTTCTGCGCAGCCCTGCTGCACATCGCAATGGACGCTTGCCAATCCGACGGCGTAGCGCTCTTACTACCATTCAGTTCAAGGCGATTTGCAGCAGACTGGCTCCCCAGCCTTGACCCGTGGATGCTCACGATCCTCGTCGCCGCGATCGCGCTACCGGAGTTGCTTCACCTGGTTGGCTCCGAAATCGGCGCCAAAGCAAAAAAGCCGCGCGGCCAGACCGGCGCCATCGTTGGCCTCGCTCTAATGCTGGTGTACGTAGGTGCGCGCGCAACTCTGCACTCCAATGTGATCGCTCTGATGGAATCGCGGACGTTTCACGGCGAAGCTTCGCGCCGCGCGAAAGCTTTCCCTGAGTCTCTTTCGCTCCTCACCTGGCACGGCGTGGTCGAAACGGACAGCGCTGTAAACATAATCGACATCGCCGCCGCTTCCCCCGACGCGTTCGACGCCGAGGCCAGCGTAAGACAATTCAAGCCAGAGCCATCACCCGCGCTGGATGCTGCCAGAAACACAGTCGCGGCCCGGCGATTTCTCGCGACAGCGCGGATTCCCAAAGCCAGCCTGGAAAAAACTGAAATCGGCTACGTCGTCGTTTTGCGCGACTTGCGTTATGCCGCGGCCGGCGAAACACAACATGAGATTGCGGCACTCATTGAGCTCGATCTAAACAGCAAAGTCACCTCTCAGGAGCTGGTTTGGGCGCGAAACCTGCGCCACTAATCCTGATCCAACTATTTTGGCGGATTTTGGGCCGGCTTATGCCGGGCTATCAAGCGCGAAAGCCCATAGCTGACCGCGACGAGCGCCACCGCTAGACCGGTCAACAGCAATTTGTGCGCAACAAGATAGGGCATCGCGTCCGCCCCATAGCGAACCGCGAGATAACCGACTCCAAAATAACGGAACAGCCTGGCCAGCGTGATTGCGGCGGTGAATCCCAAGACAGGCGCCTCAAACGCTCCTGCGGCAAACACAAAGATCTTGAACGGCGTCGGCGGCGGCAGAAGCGCGGCGATCAACATACCTCCGAATCCATTGCGTTCAACCCAATGCCGAATCGCATGAGCGCGCGCTCCTGCTTTCCTATGAAAATAAGCTTCCCCTCCCATGCGCGCCAGGAAGTAGAGTACCACGCAGCCCACGACAGATCCGGTGGCAGCCATTAAAGCGTAGAGCGGCATCCGCGCATGATTCTGCATGGAGAGCTGAATGAGGAGAAGGTCGTTGATAATAGGAAACGAGAGTACCGAGGAATCCAGAAAAGAGATGAGCAACAAGCCGGGCGCTCCCAGGCCGCTTGCAAGGGCTATGATCTTCTGCTTCCATCCGTTGAGACTTAGTGACAATCGCAACTCCCGCCGTCCGTGATTATTCGCTTGCAGGACCGCAAGCTTATCCCGACGACCACTAAGGAATTTAGCTGCTCCATGATTCGGGAGATCAGTCTAGCAGACGCCTTATTCGTATTAGAACAATGGCAGGGCCATGGCCCGCCGTCATTGGGAAAAGGCGGCGCGGTCGAAGTGATTCATGAAGATTTGCATCAATGCGGTTCGGTGGAGATTCGGAAGGCGCGGTATCTCTCCGATGACCCGAACATGACCAAACCGTTCGATGGTTTCGCGATTTTCCCGGTTCTGGTCGCCAATCAAGACCACGCCATGCACCGGTAATTCCGCCGCATGTAAAGCCGCCAAAGTGAGCAGCGTGTGATTAATGGTCCCAGCGCCGCTGCGTGCGGCGAGAATCACCGGAAGCTTGAACTTGACCATCATGTCCAGCATGAACTGCTTTTGATTGATTGGAACGAGCACACCGCCCAAGCCCTCAACGACCAGCCAATCGTTCAGCAAGCTGGTAGGCATGTTGATACGGCCGAGATCGATTTCCACGCCCGCCCAGCGCGCTGCTAAATCGGGCGAGACCGGCGGCACAAACTTGTAGACCTCATCGAGCGTACGGTCTGTCCCAATTCCCGCGAGCCGCATCACTGTTACTCGGTCCGAACCTTCGAGCGTTCCTGTCTGGATCGGCTTCCAGTAAACTGCATCCAGCGCCGCGCAGAGCAGCGCCGACAGCGTCGTCTTCCCGACGCCGGCGTCCGTGCCAGTAATAAAGAAATGATTCCTCACGCGTGTCCCGCGGGGTGGTCGTGGCGTCTGCGCGCTCGAACGATCAGCAGCACCAACGGGCTGCCGTGGTCCGCGTCGGCTTCAACGCGCTTTCGATTATGGCGTACTGCATCAATGGCAACCGTGCGGCTTGCTGCCGCCGGCGAAAAGTCTACGCTCATGGGCTCCCGTCTACAGTGGGTTGTTTCCTGCTCTGGCAACGAAGGCATGTTACCATCGGTTTGCAATTGTTTTCCGCTCGCATATTTGCCGCAGTACCGTCCTATAAACGTCCCCAACAGGCTCTTGTTGAGTCCCTCCCACGAGCGACTTCGCGCCCGCAGAAGTACTCCCACAAAGTTTGACCCGCCACTCCGCTAAATGTTATAAATCAACGTTTTGTGTACGCCCGTGTTCGGGCCCAACAGGGGCTGCCCCGTCGAGATTTGTGTGGGCAAATAGGTTGGGTGCGCGCATGGACAACCTCGGTCCAACCGAGGCAACACAAAAAGCAGGCTTTTGTCCCGTCTGAGGTGGGAGCCTTTTGATATCCGGCTAGGGATTCCCGCGGCGCTAAACAAGCAGCGTTCAGTTTAAAAAGTGTGCCGGAAACGAGTGTGCAGGGCGGCGGTTGACCCTGAATCCGATTTTTCTTCATGGAGGATTTTTGATGCGCACCTGGCTTGCAAGTGCCTGGTCCTTGGGAAACAGATTCGCCAAATGGAGCGCCATATCCGCTTTTCTGGCGCTAATCACGGCGGCCGCAACCTCGGCTCAAGAAGCCGGCGGTGAAGCTGGCCTGAAGGTGCCCGATCTTTCGCAAGTCACCTTTCGCGGAATCGATGGCCACAAGCTGCTCCTCTTCGGCATCGTGTTTTGTGTGTTTGGGCTCATTTTCGGTCTGTCCATTTATAGCCGCCTCAAAGGCATGCCTGTCCACAAGTCGATGCGCGACATTTCCGAGCTCATCTACGAGACTTGCAAGACCTACCTCTTCACGCAGGGCAAATTCCTGATCTTTTTGTGGCTGTTCATCGCCGTGGTCATCGTTCTTTACTTCGGCGTTCTCGCCCCGGTGCACCCGACTGCTGTGACGCTGCCGATCATTCTCGTTTTCAGCATCATCGGCATGGCGGGAAGCTACGGGGTAGCTTGGTTTGGCATCCGCGTTAACACCTTCGCCAACTCACGCACGGCTTTTGCCGCCCTCCGTGGCAAGCCGTATCCCATCTACCACACGCCGCTCGAAGCGGGAATGAGCATCGGCATGATGCTCATCAGCGTTGAACTGCTGATGATGCTCTTCATCTTGCTGTTCATCCCTGGCGATTACGCCGGGCCGTGCTTCATCGGCTTCGCCATCGGCGAATCGCTTGGCGCGGCCGTGTTGCGCATCGCAGGCGGCATTTTCACCAAAATCGCCGACATTGGCTCCGACTTGATGAAGATCGTATTCAAAATCAAGGAAGATGACGCGCGCAATCCGGGCGTTATCGCTGATTGCACTGGAGACAACGCCGGCGACTCCGTTGGTCCGAGCGCGGACGGTTTTGAGACTTATGGAGTGACCGGCGTTGCGCTGATCACGTTTATCCTTCTCGCTGTGAAAGATCCCAAGGTCCAAGTCCAATTGCTCGTCTGGATCTTCGTAATGCGCATCATGATGCTGGTCTCCAGCGCCGGAGCCTATTTCATCAACGGCTTCATCGCCAAAGCGAAGTACGGCAACGCCGACAAGATGAATTACGAAGCGCCTCTGACTTCCCTCGTCTGGATCACTTCCATTGTTTCGATTGCACTCACCTATGTAATCTCCTACCTAATTATTCCCACGCTGGGTGGCGACGCCTCCCAATGGTGGAAACTGGGAACGATCATCTCTTGCGGTACATTGGCTGGCGCCGTCATTCCGGAGTTGGTGAAAGTATTCACCTCCACGGAATCCCGCCATGTACGAGAAGTCGTCTCTTCGGCGGAAGAAGGCGGAGCATCTCTCGGCATCCTCTCCGGCTTCGTCGCTGGAAATTTCTCCGCTTATTACATCGGCCTGGCGATGGTCCTCCTGATGTCGATGGGTTACCTCATCAGCACTCTGAATCTTGGCGTTCTAATGCTCGCACCGGCCGTCTTTGCCTTTGGACTCGTAGCCTTCGGCTTCCTCGGTATGGGCCCAGTCACCATCGCGGTCGATTCTTACGGCCCGGTCACCGATAACGCGCAATCCGTCTACGAGCTCTCGCTCATCGAGCAAGTTCCCGGCATCCAGCAGGAACTGAAAAAAGACTACAGCATCGACGTGAATTTCGAACGCGCCAAGGAGATGCTTGAAGCCAACGACGGCGCCGGCAATACATTCAAAGCCACAGCCAAGCCCGTGCTTATCGGCACGGCGGTCGTCGGCGCCACCACGATGATCTTCTCCATCATCATGGCGCTGACACATGGCCTCACCGAAAACGTCAACAACCTTTCGCTCCTCCACGCGCCCTTCGTCCTCGGCCTAATCACCGGCGGAGCGATGATCTACTGGTTCACCGGCGCCAGCACTCAGGCTGTGACCACCGGCGCATACCGCGCCGTCGAATTCATCAAAGCCAACATTCACCTGGAAGGAGCAGCGGCGGCCAGCGTTGCCGACAGCAAGAAAGTCGTCGAAATCTGTACCCAGTACGCGCAGAAGGGCATGCTCAACATTTTCATCGCCGTGTTTTTTGCCACGCTGGCCTTCGCCTTCATAGAGCCCTTCTTCTTCATTGGCTATCTCTTCTCCATCGCCATCTTCGGCTTGTATCAGGCCATCTTCATGGCCAACGCCGGCGGGGCTTGGGACAACGCCAAGAAAATTGTGGAAGTCGAACTCAAGCAGAAGGGCACGCCGCTCCATGACGCCACGGTCGTTGGTGACACGGTTGGCGACCCCTTCAAGGACACCTCTTCCGTCGCCCTTAACCCGGTCATCAAGTTCACCACACTCTTCGGCCTGCTCGCCGTCGAGCTAGCCGTACAACTCACCGCAAGCCAAGGAGGCAATGGTCTTACCCATATCCTGGCGGCCGCATTCTTTATCGTCTCCTTCGTCTTCGTCTACCGCTCGTTCTACGGCATGCGCATCCGCGGCTCCGCCGCCTGAGGCGTGAAGCTGGTGGAAGAGAACAAAATGGTGGCTTGAGAGTCTGGACTATTCACTTGAACTGACCTAAAGCGCATACTGTCGATGATGGACAGATTTTCCTATCCGAGTCTGCGCACCTTGCGGAACGCGCGACCGCTGGACTCGTCGCGGCCATACCCTCAGGTTGTGCCCTTCGGTCCAGTTGGCGCTGGTCAGTGGACCGGGCATTCTATCGGATTGTTTATTGTCCTTGGCTTTATTCTGATTGCGCTCGTCGGTGTCCCGGAGTCGCGCTTTTTTTTCCTCATATCGCTGAGCCTCGGTACAGTTCTCGGATGCGTCCTTTGGCTCTGGCACCGGTCAAAAAGCGCCTTCTAATTACAGACGCGCCTTCCCACAACAACTCTGTATTCAGAGACAAATCAGAGCTAGAATCCTCGCGCATCGGAGTCGAGGTCCGAATCATGAAAACAAGTCATCTCTCTTTTTTGGCTGCTGCAATAATTGCTGCAAGCCCGAGTCTCTTGCTGGCCCAGGTCGATACCAAATGGAAGATCCACGATCTCACCCGCCCCGTCCCGCCAGTCGTCGATCCCGGCAGCGCAAGCACGCAGGATTCGCCAGGGCACCCGCCCTCGGACGCTGTCGTTCTTTTTGACGGAACCGATCTCTCGAAATGGCAACACAAGGACGGCACCCCTGCGAAATGGAAAGTCGAGAACGGTTACGCCGAGGTCGTGGCGAAGACCGGCTTCATTTACACCAAGCAATCCTTTGGCGATTGCCAGTTGCATGTCGAGTTTCGTGAGCCAACGCCCCCACACGGCGAGAGCCAGGAGCGCGGCAACAGCGGCGTTTTCTTGATGGGCCTCTACGAAGTCCAGGTTCTCGATTCCTACGAAAACAAAACCTATGCCGACGGTCAAGCCTCAGCTCTCTACGGCCAATATCCTCCGCTCGTCAACGCCTCACGCCCCCCAGGCCAATGGCAGTGGTATGACATCGTCTTCCATGGCCCGCGCTTCGATGCCGACGGCAAGCTCCTTCGCCCCGCCCGCGTCACGGTGTTTCACAATGGGGTCTTCGTTCAGGACAACGTGGAGCTCTCCGGCCCAACAGCACACGGCCAGCGCCCGCCCTACAAAGCGCAGCCTGATAAACTCCGGCTTGCGCTTCAGGATCACGGCAACCCCGTGCGCTTCAGAAATATCTGGATTCGCGAGTTGAACTAATACTCCGCTGTACGCCAGCGGTTCGGTTTTTCTTGTAGGAGCACAGCAAGTTTACCTTCGAAGGGCTGTGCCCGATCTCGAGACCTACGCGCGAATAAGCCCCGCGAATTTGCGGGGATTGTTGTCGAATCCCGGGAACACCGGCGCAAGGTCTTTCACGCCGACGTGCCGCGTCAGAATTTCGCCAATCACGCTGCGGAAGTCCGTCGTAAGCGCCAAATCGCGTCCTTCGTTGAGCTGGTGATCGTTCAGGCCGGGCCATTTTCCGTAAACTTGCCCACCCTTCACGTCGCCGCCCATCACAAGCATACAGTTCGCGTGTCCGTGGTCGGTGCCGCGGTTGCCGTTTTCTTTTGCCGTGCGGCCGAATTCGCTCATCGTCACAAACACAATATCCTGCATGCGGTCGCCCATGTCGCCATGGAACGCAGCCAGCCCCTGCCCCAAATCCTTCAACAAATTGGAGAGCTGCCCCTGGACGCCGCCTTCATTCACATGGTTATCCCAGCCTCCGCAATCGACAAACAAAACTTCCACCCCAATGTTCGCCTTCAGAAGCTGTCCAATTTGCTGCAAGCTCAGCCCCAACCGGCTCGTCGGATATTGCGCGCCGTTCTCCGTCTGATACTTCGAGGGATCGGCTGTGCGCAAAAGATCGATAGCCTCAAAAGTTTCCGCGCCGGTGCCGTGCAAGGCGTGGTCGACAGTCTGCGCGTACATCGCCTCAAAACCGCCCTCCACCACTTGCCCCGACCCCGGCGACTGCGCCATCACCTTAAACTGTTTCAAATCCGGCAGCGCGATCGCTGGAGCGCTTCCGCGAAGCATTCGCGGCAGGTTCGGCCCCATCGCCACGGCACGGAACGGGGAAGCGTCATCTTCAGGAACAGTCTCAAGCGTCCGATTTAGCCAGCCGTCATCAGTTGCTTTCAAGCCCGGCGTTCCCGACTCCATGAAATCCTGCGCATCGAAATGCGAGCGAGTCGGGTCCGGCGATCCCGCCGCATGCACGATGGCGAGTTGATTCTTGTGGAACAAAGGCTCCAGCGGCGCAAGACTAGGATGCAGCCCAAAAAATCCGTCCAGGTCGATCGCCGCATCGGTTCCGCCGCGCTTAGGATGCGGAATCGCAATGCTCGGCCGCATTCGGTAATAATTCTGCTCGCCAAAAGGGACAACAATATTCAAACCATCCGCGGCGCCGCGCTGAAACAGCACAACAAGCTGCTTTTTGTTCGGCATCGGCGTCGCCGCAACGGCACGCTGCAGGAACGCTGGCATCGCGCTCAGGCCAACCATGGCCACCCCGCTCTGCTTCAAAAAGTACCGCCGCGAAAATCTCAACCCTCTGACGCCTTCGCAACATTCATGACTCATGTCAACCTCTCGTCCCCAAGCATCTCTTCTCTTCCGCGTTCAACTTTCAACTATCTCCTCTGAAACTCCGGCGCCCCCAGCACCAATCCCGCCACAACTCCCAGATCCACGTGCCTCACAGGATCGTCCAGCTTCGCCTGCACCACCTGCGGGCTATCCAGCTGTTTCTCCAGCGTCTCGACGGTTGTCGGCCCCGCTTGTCCACCCAGGAAAACCTGCACAGCCCGCTCCAGCGCCGCTTTCGCATCGCCCGAAGTTTCCACTCCAAGCAGCGCCGAAACATCCGTGCGTGACCCGCGCATCTTATTCCCCGCCAGCGCCAACGAAAAGTTTAGTCGGTTAAGCAAAGCACCCGTATTCACCCAAGCCTCCGCTTTATCCGCGTAGCCCGTCGTTGTCTGGCACTGATAAATCGTTGCGCCGTTGCGCCCCACCCAGCCGACAAGAGGCTGCGGCATGTCCACGTCCGTTCCGAGGGCGCGCGCCGCGGAAACCACCAGCTCGAACGGCGTCTTGATTTTTGCGCGATAGGCCTCGCGCGACCAAAATTCCGGCGAATAAATCATCGTGTGCATCACGGCCTTAATGTCGCCGTCACTTTCGGCGAATGTGTTCGCCATCCGGTCCACAAGCGTCTTCGGCGGATTATCCGAAACAAATCGCCGAGCCAGTTTCGTCGAAACAAAACGCGCCGTGCTCGCGTCATGCACCAGCAGACCGATCACTTCCTCGCCGTCCTTCATTCCACCGGCATGAATCTTTTTGCCCAGTACATACTTCGGATCGGGATCATGCAAACGGTCGTCAAACTTGAATTCTGGATGCTGGCGCGGCTTCTCAATGGTCCAACCCGTAAAGCACCGCGCCACTTCGGTGACATCTTTCTGTGTATACCCGCCATCGACGCCAAGCGTGTGAAGCTCCATCAATTCGCGGCCATAGTTCTCATTCAGCCCGCGTTCATTCGCCTTTTTCTGCTGCCCTTGCGGCACAGGAGGCGGAAACCGCCGTCCGTAACCACCGTACCGAGCCTGCTGACGCATAGCCCGTTCCGCCGCCTGCCGTTGTGCAGCGCGCGGATCCGCGCTTAAAAAATTATCCAGGTAAAACAGCATCGCCGGACTCTTCGCAGATGCCGTCAAAAGATCCTTGAACTTCCCCAGCGTGTGCGGCTGGATGACGTCGCGCTCGTAAGACGTCAGGTAGTAGCGATCTTCTCCCTTCCCCGCAAACACGTTGAAATGGTTGAACCAGAAATCATCCATCACCTGCTGGAGCTGTCGATCGCTGTAAATTGCGCGCGTCATCTTCGCCATCGCCAATTCCGCGACCACGCGTTGCGGCCGTTTGCTGTCCTCAGCGATGGCTCGTGGCACATTATTCGGATCGCCGCCTAACAGATCGCGCTTCCCCACGCCTTTCGCGCCGGGATTCTCCATCGCAGGATCTTGCTTCATCGGTGAGGGAGCATTCGCATCGCTTCCATCATCGGACGCCGCTGCAGAAGGCTGATTCACATCGGCTGCCGAGGTTTCCTTAGGAGTCGGAGGCGCCTGCATGTCCTTAGCGACGATGGCCGCCGCCGCGTCCGACTTCCTCTGCTGTTCCTGCTCCAACTGCGCTTGCGCCCGCTTCGCAGCTTCTTTCTCCGCTGCCTTGGGCTGCGGATAATCCTCGATAAGCTTCGCAGAGGTCATCTTCAGCGTCGGATAATTCTCCAGCCGCGCCTCCAACGCCTTATCGTCAATCGAATTCGGGTTCAGCTGCTGGTCGATCCATTTCGCAAGCCCCATCTGCCGCACGCGTTCCACGTCTCCGGGCCGCGGGCCGTACGCTAAACGGTTCAGCGCATGAAGAATCGCTTCATCCGCGCTCAGCTCGATAATTGGCAGATTCTTTAGGGCAGGATCTTGCTTTTGTTTCTTATCCTTCGCCGCTGGTGGCGTCGCTGAGAGCGAAGTCACATCTATGCCCGCTGAAAACACGCATGCCACAGAAAGGATGGCTGCAAGAAATGACTTGGGGGTCGTCAAAATCGAAGCCGTCTGCTGGCTGGGGCCATGCTTCACGCTCATGACACTCTCCTGCCGGGCCGAATGGACCGCAAACACGTAGCACTCCCTAGAATAACCCTCCGAGCACCCATAAGTTGCGAGCTCGAAGGGTCAGTATCGAATCGCTACTTCGGCGTCGGCCCGGCGGGCAGGTCTGCTCCTATCTACCTGATTTGCTTGGACCTATAGCCCATTTCGGCCGCCGCAGCGGTATTGACGTCGCGCAACGCTGCCCTTATCCTCGGTCTGCTTCTTCCTTGGAGGATTCGTGCTGATCCGCAATCTTATCTTCTGGCTGTCCACAAAACGCGGCGTAACGGATCGCATCGCGCGCCACGGCATGAAAAATGGCTTCGCGCGCCGTTTCGTCGCCGGCGAATCCCTCGCCGAAGCGCTTGCCGCCAGCCAGGAACTCTGCTCCCACGGCCGCAACGTCAGTTTGAATCATCTGGGAGAAAACGTCACCAGCGAAGCGGCGGCGCGCGAAGTCTGCGCCAGCTACATCCAAATGGTGGAGGAACTGCACGCAAAGAATCTCAACGGCAACATCTCCATTAAACTGACCCAGCTTGGCCTGGACATCGATAAGGAGCTGTGCCGCTCGATGGCCCGCGAAATCGCTGCCCGCGCCGCCGCCCTTGGCCGCGCCATCGAGATGGACATGGAAGGAAGCGTCTACACGGACGTCACGCTGGACATCTTCGAAAGCGTGCAACGCGAACTAGGAAACTGCGGATTAGCAGTTCAAGCCTATCTCTACCGCACGGAAAAAGACCTGCATCGGCTCGCCCCCGTCAAACCCAAGATTCGTCTCGTCAAAGGCGCCTATCGCGAGCCCAAAGATATTGCCCTCCAGAAAAAAAGCGAAGTCGATGCCAGCTATCAAAAGCTGACGACTCTCCTCCTGGAGGGTGCCGCGAAAGGGACTTTCCTACCGGCCATAGCCTCCCATGACTGGAACATGGTCGCGCACGCTCAAGCCGAAGCGGCCCGACTCAAGCTGGACAAATC
>Ga0137363_10001333_pt1 | contig 14178 bp, 9 predicted proteins | sample MadtaG_FD_104800 | JGI IMG/M metagenome (GOLD analysis project Ga0137363, IMG submission 104800) | Vadose zone soil microbial communities from Angelo Coast Range Reserve, California, USA - Mad1_115_16 metaG | ecosystem: Environmental > Terrestrial > Soil > Vadose zone | place: USA: California...
AGACGGCACTGGCCCAATCCCCATGATGCTCGGGTCCACTCCCGCCACCGCCCATGACACGATGCGCCCCACCGGCTTCAGTCCCCGCTCTTTCGCGATTTTCTCTCGCGTCACCACTACCGCCGCCCCGCCATCCACAATCCCGCTGGCGTTCCCTGCCGTCACAATCCCGTCTTTCTTGAACGACGGCGGCAGTTTTTCCAGCGTCTCCATTGTCGTTTCTGGCCGCCGATGATCGTCTTCGCTCACTGTAATCGTTTTCTTGCCTTGCTTCACTTCCACGGGCGCCAGCTCTTCCTTGATCCGGCAAGCCTTGTAAGCCGCGTCCGCCGCCTGCTGGCTGCGCAGCGCGTATGCGTCAGCATCTTTTCGCGTGATACCGTGCTGATTGGCAAGCTTCTCCGCCGTCAGCGCCATTGGCAATCCGCAATATGTATCCGTCAGCCCCGCCATCAGAGAATCTTCCAGCGCTCCCCCACCCAGCTTCAATCCCGTCCGCGCTCCGCGAACCACAAACGGCGCTTGCGTCATATTTTCCATCCCGCCCGCAAGCACCATCGTCGCTTCGCCCAGCAACAAACGCTGCGCCGCCTGCGCAATCGCTTCAATTCCCGACCCGCACAAGCGGTTCACCGTCACCGCCGGCGTTTCAATTTTCAGCCCGGCCTTCAATCCCACGTGCCGCGCGCCGTAGAGCGCATCCGCGCTCGTCTGCATCACATTCCCAAATATCGCGTGATCAAACTCCCCGGGATCCGCACCCGCCCGCCGAATCGCCTCTTTCGAGGCATGAGCCGCCAGTTCGATCGCACTGACCTCGGAAAACGCCCCCGTATACCGCGCCATCGGCGTCCGCGCCCCCGCCACAATCACCACGTCTGTCGGAAACATTTTGTCCTCGTTTCTATAAGTTCTTTGCAGGGCGCCAGTATGTCCAGTCGGGAATCGACGACTGAATGTCGCCAACGATCTCGAACTGCTCTGCCATAAGTGCGAACAAGTGGTCCTTACTTTGATTCGTGGGTTTAGCTTTAGGTGCAAGCCCGTGGCGTTGTTTTGAATGCCTTTTGCCCTGTCTCATGCATGTTTTCTTCTTCTTACTCATTTGGCTATTTTGCCGGAGCCGGCCTCGGGGATCTATTTACACAACACTTAAGACGCATAAGCCTTCTACAACTTCGGAGTCTCCAGCGCCACCACCGTATCCCCGCCTCGCTTCCGCGCCTCCTCAATCGAAAACTCTGCACGATTGATCAAATCCGTCACGATGTCTTCGCTGTCGTAGTCGTGCTTGGCGACGGCCTCGACAATTCCCGCGCTCAACGTAATCTGCGTCGAGTCCCAGGGCGGCCGCAGCCCGGAAGCCGCCCGCCGCAATTTATCCGCCAGATTCTGCGCCCCCGCCAGCGTCGTATCCGGCAAGATAAACGCCAGCGACCATGAGGTATATTTCACCGCCACATCGTTCTGCCGCACGATTGGCTGCAGCGACCGCGCCAGTTGTTCCAGAAATCTTTCCAGCGGCGATTCTCCTTGCGTTCGCAGCAATTCCGCCCCCCGGTCGATCTGTAAAATCGTCAGCGCCAGCGGCGTTCCCTGCGTGCGCGCGCGATCCGCTTCCGTTAACAAACAACTTTGGTAAGAACTCCGGCTCAGCAAGCCCGACCGTTCATCGGAAACGCCCATGCGCCGCACTAGCGACCGCAGCCGCGTGTGGCTCACGCTCATCAGCATCTGATCGCCAATCGCCTGCAAAAAGTACGCCTCGTTCGGCTTCCACTTGTGCTCTTCGGCATGCCCCACAATCAACATCCCCGCGGGCATCTGTGTTTCTTTGTCCGTGATCATCACGCCCAGCGCCGTCGACAGCCCAAGATCGCTCAGTATCGATCCTTCCGTCGCGTTCACCACAAGTCCGCCCAGTTCGTCCGGCTCGGCCTTCTCCACGTGCGCCAGCAGCAGGACCACCTGCGCGCCCGGCGCCGGTTTCACGCCACTCGCGCAAAATTCTGCCGCCATTTCCGGCGGACGTCCCGGCGTACCAACAACTGCGAGCGCGCGAGTCCCGCGCAAATAAGCGCCAACTTCGCTCACCGCAGTATTCAACATCGCTCGCGGCGTCTGCTGCCGAAATATCTTTTGATTGACCTCGGAAATCTTCGACAGATCGCGCAGCGTCTCCGCCGAATAAACTCCCGTTTTCGTAGTGATCGGCGCCGCCTCCGTAACAGCTACTGCAGGCGCAACAGAAGGTGCGGCCGGAATGGGCGGCGTCGCACCAGCTTCCGTCTTCGGCTTTGGCGGCCCCTGCGGCCACCAGTTGGCCAACTGGTAGAGATTGGACAGCCGCGCGTTCCGCTCTTCTTCTCCGGGAAACATCGCCGCGATTCTTTGCAGCCGCTCCAGCGCTTTGTTCTGCAATGAATACTGCAAAAAAATCTCCGTCTGCACGATCAAATCTTCCAGGGCCTGCAGCTGGCGGCCTTCCTCGCTGTTGGGGGCAGGCGATTGCCCCTGGTGAGCGTGCGCAGCATGACCCGGCGTGGGCGAGCTCGATTTCATCAACCGGCTGGCAATCCGTTTCAATTGCACCTCGTCGATTTTGCCGCGCAGCAGTTCCAGCCGCTCCTGATTCCGGTAATCGTACGCATCAATGTCCACGAGCCGCTCGAGGGACTCCGCCGCCTTCTTCACGTTTCCCGACGTGAGGTACACATCGAACAGCTTTATCAGCACTTCGAAGTATTGCGATTCGCGATTCAGCTCATTGTGGAGGGATGCCCAGAATTCCAGGACCGCCTGCGACTGGGGGTGCTTAGCCCCCACTGCATCCATCAACGTCACGAAATCGTTTTGCCGCTTGTCCGCGAACATCCGCCGCTTCAGCGACAGGAGGATCTCCGTTGCCTTCTGGTCCTGACTCGCCGCGACGTAACGATCGGCGAGTTCGAACATCTGGGTGATGCCTTCATTCTTTTCGCGCAGCAGCCGCTCCAGCAACTCGCGCGCTTTCTCCAGCTTTCCCGACCGCATCAACGCGTCGCTATACGTCGCAAGAAACGCCGCGTCGTTCTCCGAAGCGGCAAACGGCTCTAGCAACGAGGCGGCACGCACGGCGTTGCCGCTCTGCAAGTTTGCCTGCGCGTACAGCAGTCCCACGCTGCGTTCCTGCGGCGCAAGTTTGTAGGCCCTCCCCAGTAGGTGCAGCGCGTCGGCCGAAGCCCCGCTCGCCGAAGCGAGTTGCCCAGCCCGCAGAAACGCCCGCGCCGCAAGGGCATTTTTCCCGAGACGCTCGGCCGCTTCCGCAAGCCGCATCTGCCGCGCAAGATTTTCCGGATCGAGCTGCGCGAGCCGCTCCCAGCAGAACAGCGCATCCTCCTCGCGGTTCGCCGTCGCAAACAACTCTGCCGCCTTCGTGTATTGCTCGATGGCTTCGTCGGGATGGTTTTGTCGCTGCTGCAGGAAGGCGTAACGAGCAATGCGTTCGGGCGGCTGCTGGCCTCGGCCCACCCGCAAAAACCGGTTGTAGATCGCCAGAGCCTTGGTCTCGTCCTTCGGATCCACCAGCAAATCAAACAACATGCCGTAGTACACCGCCGCGCGGTCCGGCTGATCCATCCGCGCGTACAGATCTCCGAGCGCCTGCGTCGCTTCCTGATGTTGCGGCGCTTCGTCCAGCACGGCGAGATACGCCTCGATCGCGTCCTCGACGCGGTTCTTCTCGAGGAAGCGCTTGGCGCGATCCAGATGTTTGCTTACTTCTCCGGCCATCCGTTCAGGTTGCCTTTGTGGAGTCTGAAAACTGTCAATCTGGCGCTAAATAGTTGCCAAAAGGATGATGATTCCGCGTCGCACGTTGCGTCCAGCGCAAACCACCCCCGTTAACTATATACCCCGGGCGGGAAGTGGCAAAACACGGCTAAGTCGTTGATGCGTTATGCGTCACCGGAATAGCCGAGGTTGCTCAGAATGATTGGTGATAGTGAGTGTTACAATCCCCGTCCATCATGACGACAACCAACCCCACTGCGCAGTACGCCCTCGGCAGCACTGACGCGGAACACGAGCGCCTCATTTGGCAAGCTGTGCGGCTCGCTCCTCTCACCGAACGGTTTTTCCGCGAGGCCGGCATCGGTCCTGGCCAGCGTGTCCTGGATATCGGTTCCGGCGTCGGAGATGTGGCCATGCTTGCGGCCAAACTGGTTGGTCCTTCAGGAGAGGTCGTAGGCGTCGAACGTGACCCTCGCTCCATCGCCCGGGCGAGATCTCGTGTGTCTGAGGCCGGCCTGCGCAACGTTACTCTCACTCAATCCGACGCAAGCCAAGTCGCCAGCGACAGACCATTCGACGCAGCCGTGGGCCGTTTCATCTTGCAGTTCCTTCCCGACCCTGTCGCCGTCTTGCGTTCTTTGTCTCACCTGGTGCGTCCCGGCGGAGCGCTCGCCTTCCAGGAAGTCTCTTACGCGCCGTTTCTTCTTCTTTCCGCGCATCTGCCGCTTTGGTCGGCGGCCGCTTCTTTGCTCCATGAGGCCATCAGTCGCTCCGGAGCAAAGACAGAGATAGGACTCGCTCTTCACCGGATTTTCCAGGAAGCTCGACTGCCTCCGCCAGCCATGCGTATGGAGATGCTGCTCGGGAGTGATCCAGACTTTACGCGATGGATCTACGATCTTCTGTGCAGTTTGCGCCCGCGAATCCAGCAGCAGAACCTGTCTCTCGAGCCGCTGGGCGACTTCGCTACGCTGCCGGAGAGACTTCAAGCCGAAGTTGCGGCCTCCAGGACCGTTGTCCCTTTTGTGGCCCTCGTGGGGGCCTGGTCCCGGAAGCCCGCAACCTGAGCCCTAGCCCGCTCATCCACTTTCACTCGCGTTCCCGCGCAGCCTTCTCGGCAGCAACATCATCAGTGTCGCCGAAGCAAACAATGAGACACCCGCCACCGCCAGTCCACCATACAAGCTGCCCGTTCTTTGGCTAATCCAGCCTGTCGCGTATGGTCCGGCAAACCCTCCGAGGTTTGCTAGCGAACTGACTAGGGCAAGCCCGGAAGCCGCCGCAAATCCCGTCAGGAAATCGCCAGGTAGCGAGTAGAACGGCCCATAGACGCTATAGATGCCAAGTGCGGCAAACGACAGAAGCAGGACCGTCGGAAAAACGGAATGAGTTGCGCCCAGCGAGGCCAGCGCGATTCCAGCAGTGATGGCTGGAATCGCAGCATGATATCTCCTTTCTTGCCTTCTATCCGAACTCCGCGACACCAGCACCATCACCGGCAATCCCACAAGATGCGGAATCATCACCAGGAGTCCAATCAGACTGTTGGAGTATCCAGCGGAAAGGGATTTCACCAGCTTTGGCATCCAAAAATTCATCGTGTACATGCCGGTATTCAGGGTGAAGCCGATCAAACCCAGATGCCAGATCCGTTTGTTCATCAGTGCCTGCAGCGCCGATATGTTGTGGTTCGCCAGTTTCTCGCGTTCCTCGCTCGCCAGCTCCGCTGCAATCCAGGCTTTTTCTTCCTTGCTCAGGAATTTGGCTTCAGCCGGACGGCTGGGCAACAGAAAGTATGTGAGCACGCCGCCAACTACGGCGGGAATTCCTTCCAGAATCAGCAGCCATCGCCAACTGCTGATGCTCAGCCAGTGCACATGGTCCAGGATGAAACCGGAAACCGGAGCACCCAGAATGCTGGTGACAGGTATGCCAGCCAGAAATAGCGCAATTGCCTGCGCCTGATCTCTTTGCCGAAACCAGTACGTCAGGTACAAAGCGATTCCCGGGAAATAACCGGCTTCGGCAAGCCCCAGCAAAAAGCGCACCCCATACAATTGCGGCACCGAACGCACGAACCCGGTCAGCGTGGCCAGAATTCCCCAGGTAATCAGGATTCGCGCGATCCAGATGCGCGCCCCGACTTTGTGCAGCATCAGATTGCTCGGAATTTCAAACAGGAAATACCCGAAAAAGAAAACCCCCGCCACCAACCCATACTGCTTGCTGGTGATCGCCAGCTCCGTGTTCATCGTCAAGGCGGCAAACCCGATGTTGATCCGGTCCAGAAACGAAATGATGTAGAGGAGAAAGACGAAAGGAATAATCCTCCTCCGGATTTTCTGAATCGTCTCTGCTTCATCAGGCAGTATGACGATGCCGCCTTCCTTGGGCACAATCACCTCAGTGTGCAATCAAGATCCTATACTCGGCATCTGGTTCACGGGCTCGTTTGTGTCTCCGCAACCGGCTGGCCGCCGCTCGGAAGCAACAGCACAAGCACCGTGGAAACGAGCATGGAAGTTCCTGCAAACGCAAGCCCGCCACTCAGGCTGCCTGTTTTCTGGCCGATAAACCCGACAACAGTGGATCCGGCAAACCCGCCGAGGTTCCCGACAGAGTTGATTAAAGCGATGCCGCTGGCAGCCGAGAATCCCGTCAAGGATTCGCCAGGCAACGCCCAGAAGGGGCTTAGAGAACTGCAGTAGCCAATCGCCAGACACGATAGCAGGACTACCGTAACGGAAGGGGAATGAATTCCGCTCAGCAACAAAAATGCAATTCCCCCCAATAGCAGAGACATTGCCACGTGATACCTGCGCTCCAGCCTGCGATCCGAACTGCGGGAAACCAGGATCATTCCGAGAAGGGCCGCCACGTAGGGAATCATCACCACATAACCGACAAAACTATTCGAATACTCGCTCGATAAGGATTTCACGATCTGGGGCATCCAGAAAGCCATGGTGTAGCCGCCGATCATCATCCCAAAATAGATGAGGACCAGACGCCACACTTTCGGATTCGTCAGTCCTTCGATCGCGGAGTGCCGCCGTTGTCTTAGTTTAAGTTGTTCTTCGCGCTCTAATTCCGCTTGAAGCCAATTCTTTTCCGCGCGCGTCAGGAACTTTGCTTCACTCGGACGGCAGGGCAGTACAAAGTAAGTGAGAAATCCGAGGACGATGGCAGGAATTCCCTCAAGAATCAGAAGCCACCGCCAGCTCCCGACGCCTAGCCAATGAGCGTGCTCCAGGATGAAGCCGGACACCGGGGCTCCGACGATGCTGGTTACCGGGTAGCCGGTCAGGAACAGCGCGAGCGTCCGCGCTTGTTCCCTCTGGGGAAACCAGTACGTCAGGTACAGGACGATTCCCGGGAAATAGCCGGCCTCGGTCACTCCAAGCAAAATGCGCGCGACATACAACTGATGGACGCTTTGCACGAGCCCGGTCAGCGTTGCCACAAGACCCCAGCTCAAGAGAATGCGCGCAATCCAGACGCGCGCCCCGACCTTGTGCAGCATTAAGTTGCTGGGCACTTCAAACAGGAAGTAGCCGATGAAGAAAATGCCGGCGGCCATTCCGTATTGCTGGCTGGTCATGCCCAGCTCTTTGTTCATTGTCAGCGCCGCAAAGCCAATGTTAATGCGGTCGACGAACGCCACGACGTAAAGAAGGAAGAGAAACGGAATCAACCGGATCTGCAGTTTCTGAATCGTTCTGGTTTCGTCCGGCAATATAGCAATGCCAGCTTCGTTGGCCACGATCACCTCGTGTGCGTCTGCCCCGATCGTAGGGTCTCCTCGGCCGGCGTCGTCGGCCGAAAGTAGGCTTGGATTGCCGAGACTTTATGGCGTGAGGGTTCTCCCGTCAAGCGACGCCGCTCTTTCGCTAAAGGCAAACCAACTCGACGCACTCCACGGCATCCAATGTGGCTCTGGACATAGGGAATCGGCAATGTCCCTAATTGTTTTGGAAGCTGGCCGGTCCGGCTTGAGGAATTGGCATAGGAGGGAAAGCATGGCTGCGCCGATTCGCATCGGAGTCATAGGGGACTTCGAGCCGGCATATCATTCGCATTTTGCAACCAACTCGGCTCTCTACGACGCGGCCACAAAATTGAGAGTTCCACTGGAAGTACGCTGGCTGCCTACACCTTCGCTGGTGGGACCGGCAGCGGAAAAGATTCTGCGGCGCTGGGACGGGCTGATTGCTTCGCCGGGGAGCCCCTACAAAAGCCTTGCAGGGATGTTGCGCGGAATTGAATTCGCGCGCACGCGGGACTGGCCATTCGCGGGGACTTGAGGGGGCTTCCAATATACTCTGTTAGAGTATGCGCGAAATGTTTTGAAGATTGCCGACGCGGACTCCGCGGAAAATAATTCAGGTTCGTTACACATCATAATCACGCCGCTCTCGTGCGCCCTGCCCAACCGCCGCGTGGACGGGCCGAAGGGGTCAGGGGACGAACGCTTGAGGATTCTGCCGGGAACGCTCCTGCACTCAATCTGCGGGGGCAAAGGTGATTCGGAGCAGTATTACTGCAATTATGGGGTGAATGAGGAATACGAAAAACAGTTTCAGGCCGCCGGACTGCGCGTAAGCGCTCGGGGAATTCTTGGCGAAACACGGGCGGTTGAACTGCCTGGACACCGATTCTTCATCGCCACGCTGTTTCAGCCGCAGCTTTCTTCACGGCCCGAGGCTCCGCACCGCTTTTTGCTGGCGTTCTTGCGCGCCGCGATGCGATTTCAGAAAGAACGCGCAAAGGGAAGCCGCCCGGCACGGCATTGAACCTCCCGTGGAAAAACTGTTGCCAAGGGTTGAGAAAGGAGAAATCCATGCTCGAGGTGATTCTGAAGCGATTTGAGCAGCCGGACGAGATTCGGACGTTTGAAAAGGGCCGATTTGAGCTGGTGCGTGTTGGCGGAATGACCCTCGGGCGCGCAACTTATGAACCGGGATGGAAATGGTCAGTGCACGTGGGGCGCGCCGCGGGAACGGAGAGCTGCGCGGTGGAGCACGTGGGGATGGTGATTTCCGGGCGTGCTACGGCCGCAATGGATGATGGCCGCGTGATCGAAATGAAGGCCGGGGACATCTTTTACATTGCACCGGGGCATGACAGTTGGGTGGTGGGCGACGAGCCGTATGTGTCGATTCATTTGATGGGTGCGGAAACATACGCCGGCGCGAAAAAGGGATGAACCCAATGCATATCTGCCGGTCAGCCGTTGTAACGCCGAGCATTATGCGACTCCGAACCTCCCAACCAACGCTGTTTCCGCCCGTACCTCGTCTAAACACAGCAAGCAGAGAGTTGCCAAAGTTTTTTTGAATGGAGGGCCCTCTGATGCAGACAGTTATCCAGGATATGAAATTCGCGCTGCGCGTTTTTCGCAAGTCTCCTCTGTTCATTGCCGTCATCATCCTCACGCTGGCATTGGGCATAGGCGCTAATACCGCGATTTTTAGTATTGTGAATGCGGTCTTGCTGCGCTCTCTCCCCTTCCGCCAGCCCGATCGCTTGCAAAAAGTCACCTTCAATAATCCTGGCGCCGGCTTGCGTGGTGTTCCGTTCTCAGTTCCCGAATTCGAAGATCTCAAATCCAGAGCGGGCGTTTTCGAGGATGTGAGTGTTATCTGGCCGGTGAGCGTCAACTTAACGGGCGCCAAAGAACCGCAACGCCTTGAATTGCTCGTCGTCAGCCCCAACTACTTTTCCATGCTGGGCGTAACTCCCCAAATTGGACGTGTCTTTGGCTCCGAGGATTTTGCCCGCGGTTTCGCCACGGCAGCCATCATCAGCGATGGTCTCTGGCGCCGCTCTTACGGCGCGGATCCAAACATTCTTGGCCGCAATCTCCGGCTCGACAACGATCTCTACACCATCGTTGGTGTTCTTCCCCCGGAGTTCCGCCACCCCGGTAGAACTGTCGCCAGGGACGTGGAAGTCTGGGGCACCGCCGGATACAGCGCGGACCCCTTCCCTGCACCAGCCCGCAACCTGCGGCTCTTGCCGGAGGCCATCGCGCGCCTCAAGGACGGAATCTCTTCGCGGCAGGCGCAAGCTCGCCTCAACATCATGACCGGCGAACTGCGCCAGGAATTCCCCACCGATTATCCTCCGTTGGCCCGGTTGTCTATCTCCATTGAGCCCTTGCAGCGATCTCTGGTCGGCGATGTCCGCCCCATGATGTTCGTCCTCATGGCCACGGTACTCATGATTATCCTGATCGCCTCGGTGAACATCGCCAACCTTCTCCTGGCCCGCGCTTCCGGGAGGCAGCAGGAAATTGCTCTGCGCCTCACCCTCGGCGCCAGCCGCTCCCGCATGTTGCGACAGTTGCTTACGGAAGCCTTGATGTTGTCATTGCTAGGGGGAATCGCAGGCGTTGCCACCGCGACAATGGCCCTCGGTTCGATCCTTCGATTCTTGCCGCACGGAATCCCCCGGCTCAGCGAAGTCCGCGTGGATTGGGTCGTCCTCCTTTTCGCTCTGCTCATTTCCGTTTTAACCGGTCTCTTTTTTGGCCTGGCCCCCGCGCTGCAATCCACCAGGCCCGATGCCGTTGCTGCCATTCGCGAGGGTGCACGAGGTTCCGGCTACAGCACAAAGACCAATCGGTTGCGTGGCGCCTTGATTGTTTCGGAGCTGGCGCTAGCCGTCATGCTGATGATTGGCGCGGGTCTCTTGCTGCGCTCTTTCGCAGGGCTGCTGCAGGCAAATCCGGGATTTAATCCTTCGAGCGTGGTGGCCGCGAGTATCTGGCTTCCCGTTCCGAATGATCCCAAAGCAGATCCCTATGCCGGGATCGCGCCGCAAACCGTATTTGTCCGCGAGACCCTCCGCCGCATGCGCGCCATCCCGGGCGTTGAGCTGGCAGGTATGACCTCGGCTCTCCCAGCTTCCGGACAGGCCAATAGTTCCGTTCTGGCCATCGAAGACCGTCCGGTGGAATCCTCGCAGGATTTGCGCGCGGAAGTGATTCGTGTCAGTCCCGGCTATTTCGAAGTGATGCGCACCCCGCTGATTCGTGGACGTTTGTTCCGAGAAAGCGACGAAGCCGCCAAGGAGCCAGTCGCCATCATCGATGAAACCACCGCTCGCCGCTACTGGGGAAACGGCGATCCGCTCGGCCGGCGCCTCCGTTTCGCGCAATTTGCGAATTCGCCGTGGCTCTCCATCGTTGGCATCGTCAAGGACATCAAGCATGACGGCTTGGAGGTTGACGGCATTCCGCACATTTACGTCTCCATGTATCAGCGGCAGAGCCGGGTCATGAGCATCGTGCTGCGTACTTCTCTTCCTGCGTCCCTCCTTGAGACGCAGATACGCCGCGAGGTGCAATCCGTCGATCCCGGCTTGCCGTTATTCAATGTGCGCTCCATGCGGGAAGTCCTGGACGACTCGCTCGCACCGCGTCGTTTTTCCTCTGCCATGGTGGGAGCATTTGCCGCGGTCGCCCTTCTCCTCGCCTCGCTGGGAGTCTATGGCTTGTTGGCCTACATGGTTGGCCAGAAGTCCCACGAAATCGGTATTCGCATCGCCCTCGGCGCTCAGCCTTCCGATATTCTCAAGCTAATTTTGCGCCGCGGAATGCTCTTATCCGGCGCCGGAATTTTGGTCGGTCTGATCCTCGCGGCCATCGCAGCACCTGCGATTGCTTCCCTGCTCTACGGTGTTCACCCCCTCGATCTTCAGGTATTTCTTTTCGTGCCCGTGGTGTTCCTGGTGGTCTCCTTTCTGGCCAGCTCCATTCCCGCACGCCGCGCCCTGCGCGTCGATCCCATCGTGGCCCTGAGGGACAGTTAGATTCGTGCCGCACCACGCAAAGGGTCCCGCCCGCCCGCTGCAGCTCTAACGAGATCCTTTGAATCCGCGCATTTCCCTTCCGTGCGCTCTCCGCGCCCGCCTGTGCTGACGCGCAGCCGCACTTGTGGCAAACTGGTTGTTTATACGGCACGGTTTTTGCGCTGCGTGTGTCGCTCGTTCGAATGCAGCAGGCCCGCCGGACGACTCGCCCGGGCCGTTCGAATCCTGCCCGCAATTGAGAAAATTGGTAAGCGAGAAAAATGGACCCGAAGTTCATTCGAAATTTCTGCATCATCGCGCACATCGACCACGGCAAATCCACGCTGGCCGACCGCCTCCTTGAAATGACCGGAGCGCTGACGCAGCGCGAAATGCACGAGCAAGTCCTCGACTCCATGGACCTCGAGCGCGAGCGCGGCATCACCATCAAGGCAAAAAGCATCCGTCTGCACTACAAAGCGAAAGACGGAAATACCTACCGCCTGAATTTGATTGACACGCCCGGCCACGTGGATTTTTCCTACGAAGTTTCCCGCGCGCTTTCCGCGTGCGAAGGCGCCCTTCTCGTTGTTGACGCTTCGCAAGGTGTGGAAGCGCAGACCGTCGCAAACACGTTTCTTGCCTCGGGTCACAATCTCACGATTATTCCGGTGATCAACAAAATTGATTTGCCGGCGGCGCAACCGGATTTCGCGAAAGAACAAATCGAAAGCGTGCTCGCGATTCCCGCCGAAGACGCGCTGCTCATCAGCGCAAAAAGCGGCCTCGGCGTGGAAGATGTTCTCGAAGCCATCGTTGCTCGCGTTCCGCCGCCCACAGGAAGCGCGGAAAACCCGCTGCAGGCGCTGATTTTCGATTCGTGGTTTGATATTTACCGCGGCGCCGTCGTGCTGGTGCGCGTGATGGAAGGCCGTGTAAAGAATCACGTCAAAATAAAACTCGTCGCCGGCGACGAAACTTACGAAGTCGAGCAGCTCGGCACGCTGACTCCAAAACCCGTGGCGCTCGAGGAACTCGAAGCGGGCGACGTCGGCTTCATCGTCGCGAACATCAAACGTGTGGCCGATGCGCGCATGGGCGACACGGTCATCGAAGTGGCGCGGCCAGTTCCCGCACTGCCGGGATTCGAAGCCATCAAGCCGATGGTTTTCGCCGGACTATTTCCCGTGCTTGCCGACGACTATGAGCCGCTGCGCGATGCCCTCGGTAAATTGCAATTGAACGATGCGGCGTTTTTTTACGAGCCGGAAAACTCCGTGGCGCTTGGTTTCGGCTTCCGCTGCGGCTTCCTCGGCCTGCTGCACATGGAAATCGTGCAGGAACGTTTGGAGCGCGAGTTCGGCCTGAATTTGATTACTACCGCGCCGAGCGTGCGCTACCGCATCACGCGCGTGACTAGCGAGGTGATCGAAGTTGATAGTCCTTCGAAATTTCCGAATCCCAGCGACATCGAAAAGATCGAAGAGCCCATCATCACAGCGATGATCATCACCAACGAAGATTCCGTCGGTGGAATTCTGCAGCTCTGCCAGGAAAAGCGGGGCACGCAGAAAAATTTCGAGTACTTGTCGCCAACGCGCGTCATGCTCACCTACGAATTGCCACTGAACGAAATCGTGCTCGATTTCTACGACCGGCTGAAATCCACTTCACGGGGCTACGCTTCGCTCGACTACCACCTCGCGGGCTACAGCGAATCCGACCTCATCAAACTGGACGTGCTGGTCGCCGGCGAACCCGTGGACGCGCTCGCCTTGATCATTCATCGCGATTTTGCGGCCGAGCGCGGGCGCGACCTGGTGACGCGCTTGCGAAAGCTGATTCCGCGGCAGATGTTTGAGGTGCCGATCCAGGCCGCGATTGGCAGCCGCGTCATCGCGCGCGAAACCGTTGCGGCCATCCGCAAAAACGTTCTTGCCAAATGCTACGGTGGAGACATTTCCCGCAAGCGCAAACTCCTCGAAAAGCAAAAAGAAGGCAAGCGCCGCATGAAGCGCGTCGGCCAGGTGGATATTCCGCAAGAGGCCTTCCTCGCCGTCCTCAAAGTAGCCTCTTCTTCCGACGACGAGTAGAATCGAATTCCGTAGGGAAGATCGGAGTTCTCCATGGTTGTCGCGGTTGTTCGTGTGCCCCTCCTTAATATCCTTCGTTTCCTGGTTGCGGTGTTTCTTCTTTCTTTGCCTTGGACGCGGGCAATTAGATGTTTCGGACAAGAGCCCCCTCGGCTGACAGAAGAGCAGAGTCGGGCGCGCGAGAAACTGAACGGGGGGAGTGCAAAACTTCAAGAACGGTCAGTACGAAGAAGCCGCACGCGACTTCCTTCGTGCGAAGCAACTCGACCCCAAACTCCTCAACGCGCGTTTGTATCTTGCGACGACCTAATCGACCGCGTAAAAGACATCAAACAAAAAAGGTCGGAAACGTCCAGCCAACCGTAGTCCAAAGTGGCGAAGGAGTTCAAGCAGGCTCCTTCTTACGCACCTCGGTCGAAAGGCGGCCGCGGTGAAGCTGGATAACTACAGAATCGCCTGCAGTAACCTGGGCCGCATCGCGAAGGAGGTTCCCGGCAGCATCGGTGGCGATGGCGTAGCC
>Ga0137363_10001339_pt1 | contig 14151 bp, 19 predicted proteins | sample MadtaG_FD_104800 | JGI IMG/M metagenome (GOLD analysis project Ga0137363, IMG submission 104800) | Vadose zone soil microbial communities from Angelo Coast Range Reserve, California, USA - Mad1_115_16 metaG | ecosystem: Environmental > Terrestrial > Soil > Vadose zone | place: USA: California...
AAACCTTTTCAGCCCTGGTGCAAGTATGCTTTTCAGCGCCGGCGCAAAAGTCCCCACTCCCAGCGTGATAAACGGCAGCCCACTCCGCCTGGAGGAGTTTCCGAGACTTGCTAAAGGGAGAGAACTAAGAACCAAACAACTGCAAGGACAACTTTTGATCGCTTGGAAGCTCATCCCTTGACCGGCTGGGGTGCGGGCCCTGAGTTTTGAGTTCGAAACGACAAAAGGGTATCGGCGGAAACTATTGAAAACAAAATGCACGAGAAAGTGGTGCGCCCGGAGGGACGATTTTAGAAGTGTTCTCGCCGATTTTGTGGCAGCCGTGTCACAGATCGGTTTCCAGGGAGTCAACCTCCTATCGACTCCGACGCGGTCGCAAGAAAACAAGAAAACCAGCAGGGTTGCGCGGGACTCTTGAGTGAGCTAACATAGGTTAGCTAAGGAGCTGCAATGAGTGTCGTCACCATCCACCAAGCCAAAACAAACCTTTCTCGGTTAATTGAGAAAGCTTCCGAGGGAGAGGAAGTGATCATTGCACGCGGGTCAAAACCGGTAGCCCGACTGGTTCCGGTCGGCGAGGTAAAAGGTAAACGCCAGCCAGGATCGTTGAAAGGCAAGTTGCGTGTTGGACCTGAGTTTTTTGAACCCCTTCCGATTAGCGAACTGACGGCCTGGGAGTAGTTCACTTTGCGCGCGCTACTCGATACCCATGCTTTGCTTTGGTGGCTTTCCGATGATCCCGCGCTAACGCGAGCCGCTCGAAAGATCATTGCGGAAACCAGAAATACACTGATCGTAAGCACTGCTTCGGCTTGGGAAATCGCCATCAAGGTCAGGCTGGGAAAACTCCCGACTGCTACTGACCTCGCGGCGGATTTCTCCGGCCTAATTGAACGCGAAGGTTTTCAGCCGTTAGCCATTTCTGCAGAGCATGGTATTCGGGCTGGACTCTTGCCGGGCCCTCACAAGGACCCATTTGACCGTATGCTCATCGCCCAAGCTCAGGCCGAGAATATACCTATCATCAGTAATGAGGCATCTTTCGAAAGCTATGGCGTGCGACGCCTTTGGTGAAGAACGTCAAAAACCACAGAAGCGGTGCAGAACTACTTCAGGGCCTTCCAGTAATACCAAGTTAAAAACCAATAGAGACGCGAAGCCGTCCAGTTCTCAAAATGAGCTCGAGCGTCCGCCGCTGCCGTTCTTCGAGCTCCGCAAAGGCTCTCTTGAGCTGTTCTCGGTCTAGTTTCGCGCCTACCTCTCGGTCCCGGTCGGTCGTCCCCAGTAGGACATCCTCAGCAACATTGACATTTGTACCACCATAAAATCCGCGTCTCGCGAGATACCCGCGGCTTGTTCACAGCCACGTTTCCACCAACTGAGGCCATCCCGTTTATCGGAAGCTCCGTGCGCCGCAGCCCGAACGAAATGCCCACCCTGCGCATACAAATGCATCTCGACAGGAACCTTAGCGTTCTTCAAGGCGATGTAGTAGACGAGCGACTGGTTTACATTGTCCACGTAGTCACTTCGGCGTGTACTGCTTGGGTCAGTTTGTAGCGGGCTTTTTGATTGCTTCTTCTTGGCCATAAGCACATCATGGCGTATCCCTACCAATTTGAGTAACCCCTCAGACTTGTAGCGGTGCAGAGGTGTCTCCTATGATCGGCCTAAACGAAGAACGCTGGCGCGAAGTGTGCGAACAAGTCGCTGTCGAGCAAGACCCTAAAAAGTTAGTAGAACTAACCACAGAGATTTATCGCCTTTTGGAAGAAAAGAGAAGACGCCTTCAGAGAAGACGCCTTATGGATGTCACGCCACCAGAACAAGTCCTGAAGTGAGACAGCGCCGCGTGGAATTACAGACGCCTCTATGGGCTATCCCTGCTTACCGCGAAGCTCTTGGAATTTCTTCGCGGGTTCCTTTCAAAAACTATCTGCCGTGCCGGGTGCGGCACATCATCATTTACCGTGCGTCCTTACTTCCGAAGTCTTCTCGCTTTTCTTTCCCGGTGGCCGTCCGTTCCTCTTCGGCGTAGACTGGGCATCAAGGAAGTAGAAGACAATGACAATCGAAATGCGCGTACCAGAAGTAACGCTGTGTGACTATTGCAAGAACCCGGAGTCGCCGCTGACTAAATCGAACGGCCAGAATCTGTTTCAGCGGAACTGGAAAGGCAAGGAGACTACCCGCGCCAACGTTCACCGGGAGTGCGCCGAACCTTGGGCCGCAGCGCATGGTGGGATAGTCGTGCCCGATCAACTGGTGCCGCCGCGTCCGTCTTGGGTTGTGTGACTGTTAGGGCTTCGGCGTGTGCTTGGGTCTGTCAAGTGATATATTACCAAGTGGTATACAACCAACAGAGTTGCGTGGTATAATGTTTGCGTAGAGTTTTTAGAAGCGCCCACCGAAAAGCGCACTTCTCAAAGCTGATGGACGGAACATAAACCGTTGCCCTGCTCACCCTGAGCAGGGGCTACAGGCTCCCATAGCCCTGAATCTACGGGACGGCATATCCTAGCGGAGGATTGGACCGATACGAACGCGATATTCAACCACCCAACGTAGAAAAATTGGCACTAGCAGCACACGTCGAGCTGTCGCGGAGTTTTCGGCGCTTCATGATTTCTGCGGAGCTGCAGTCGCGGGTGCGTTCTTGCACAGATTGCTATCTCGACCCGGGCGAACGCATAGTTGAGACGATTGGTTCGATTCGCGGTCGGGCAGGCATTGACGTGGTGTCGGAGATTCTCGATAAGGGTAAGTCCGTACCTGAGGTTTTCGACGCTGTACAAAAGGCATTTCCCAAACGTTGATTCTTTCTGAAACAGACCACACTACAAAAGATTTGCCCTAATCCAACTGCTCGATTTGAGTGCGCTTCGCGACAGGCGATTTCTTCTGGCCCCCTGCAAATTTCTCCGCCTTTTCTCGATCGCTATAAACGCGCCCAAATGTCTCTTTGTCGGAGTACGTGATCGTAACTCGCCAGTGGTAATGCTTGCTCCGCAGATCAATTTTGCGGCCTGCTCCTTTGCCTGTGGCCATTGGGATTTCTCCTCACGAACCTATCCATCAGAACGTGAACCAACTATTTGAACAAAGCCTCGATCGTGCCCATCGGCATGAACAACCGTCTTTCGACATTCGGCAGTTCGAGGAACCCATACTTTTTGTAGAAAGTGACAGCCGCAGCATCCTTGGCGTCCACGATGACGCCTGTGGAAGCGACTTCCCTGCTGTGCCGAAGAATCCGGTAGAGCGCGTCCATGAGAAGTGTCTCGCCGTGTCCTTGGCCTCGGAAGGCCGTACTTACCGCCAGACGTCCGATAAGTGTTGTCGGCACCATCGGATATTTCGGCAGCTTCTTCGCGACGTCCTCAGGAATATTCCCGAGCTGCACCGCATATTGCGAAAGCGTGTAGTAGCCGGCGATCGTGATGCCGTCCGGAGTCAGAACAAATGACACGGCAGCATGCTTCCTTAAATCCTGCCCGGCCTGTTTGCGGAGGTAGGCATCCAGAAATTCGACTCCGCACGAGAAAGCCGCTCGGTCGTGTTTCGAACTGAGCGGCTCAACAACATACTTGGGTCTTTGCGCTTCGTCGGCCAACTAACGCACCATCTGTTCCTTATAGCGTTTTGCTGCCGCACGAGCAGCTTCGTTGGGCGATGGAGGGTTTAAGATTGCATTCACAAAGACGTCCCGCGCGCCGTCGTGTAATGTCAAAAGTTCGAAATCCTTGATCGCTTCCGAAGCCGCCTGCTGGGCGCTGGCCACAACAAATTCCGTTAGGGAAAATCCGCGCAAGGCGGCGGCGCGAGCAATCAGTTTTTTTTGTTCGGGCGTAACCCGAGCCTCCAGACGCTCCTCTTTTCGGGAACGCCGAGCAATGGCGGCTGCATGTCGCACCAGATTCCTCCTCCTACCGTCACACTGTACGGCGAATCGGCGGACAAGTCAATGGTAATGTACGGCTAGCAACCGTACATTGAACTCCGAAAGCCCGGAATCTTCCGTATCACATAGGTCGGAATCGCGCATGGCTGCGCTCCTTTATATATGCATAGCGAAGCTCGAACTGGCCGCGCTGTTGCAGCGCATAATTATCGATTCCCGCCGATGCCAAGCGCTCAAGATGCTCTTCGCGCCGACGGGGATCGACTGTGTGAATCGCCTTCTCTCCTAATTCCAGACCTTCCTGAATGAAGGGGAGGAGTACCGCATATCGTTCATCCGGAGTATTAACTGAGATGGCTCGCCGCCGTCGCGAAAGCGAGTTGGCCTTGGAGGCGCTCACTGCAACAGAGTGGACAGCTATCGAGACTGCACCAGAAGAAGACGATACGCTGGTCCTTCTCTTCATGTGCTGCCATCCCGCGTTGACTCTGGCCTCGGCGATTGCGCTCATATTACGTGCAGTGGGCGGCTAGACCACAGCGGAAATCGCACACGCGTTTTCTTGTGCCCGAAGCGACGATGGCGCAGCGGATCAGCCGGGCCAAGCAAAGCATCAAGGAGTCTGGCATTCCATTCCAACACACAGAAGGAGCCTGGCTATGCTTTCCGCTGAAAAAATCGACACCCACCACAAAGCGCTCATCCTGAACCTCGATCCCTCTACCTTCGGTTCTTTCGCCGAAATCGGCGCTGGACAGGAAGTCGCGCGCTGGTTCCTTATAGTGGGCGGCGCCTCCGGCACCGTCGCCAAAACTGTTTCGGCATACGACAAGGAAGTCAGCGACGATCTCTACGGCTCCGGTTCGCGCTATGTTTCCAGGCAACGGCTTGAAGCCATGTTGGAGAGCGAGTGGGCTCAGCTGCTTACGCAATTAGAAAGGGCTCGCGGGTCGCAGACTCGCTTCTTTTCCTTTGTTGATACCGTCTCGGCGCGTAACTACGCCGGAACCAACGACCCCCACGGCTGGATTGGTATACGGTTTCAGTTGCAGCCGGGCGGCCCACCCAACGATATTCTGCTGCACATTAACATGCGGGACCCCTCTAATGTCCTTCAGCAGGAAGCCATCGGTATTCTGGGCGTTAATCTCATTTACGCCGCGTTCTATCAATTAGTGACGAAGGAATCGTTTTTCGCCGGCCTGGCACAAGATGTCCGAAAAGAACGAATCGAAATCGACTCCGTTGATTTTCGCGGCCCTGCGTTTGCCGGCTGGGATCGCCCCACCCTCCTGGCATACCTCGTGCACGCAGGACTGGCCGAGGCTGTGTTCTTCTCCTCTACAGGTACCACTGTTCCCCCCACTGAGGTCCTGTACAAGAAAGCCGTTGTGCTCGCGCCAGGATACTTCGGCCACGTGGACCCCGCTCACAGGCAGATTCACGCTCAAATGCTGGCGGCAGCCGTTCAGGAGCTTCGCAAGGAATTGGGGGAAATCAGCTCCGCACCGATTGGCATCTTTTCCCTCTCGGCGGCTCCAGTTAGGCCCGAAGCGTCAGCCCCAGAAATCCCGACCTGCTGCAGCGTATCGATGCGCTTCTGGCGCAAGGCGGCAACGTGCTTCTATTCCGCCAACGCGAGCTCTACACTATGACGGCCCTCGTGAATCGCTACACAAATGCACCTGTGCGCTTGGTCGCAGGCCTTTCGCTTTTGATCCGAGCCTTTAATGATCCCTACTTCAAGCTAGAAGGCAGACGGCTGGAAGGTTTGTCGCGTCTCTTCTCGCAGAACGTGCGAATCTACGCCTACCCTATGACAGCGGTGGATTTGCAGGAAGCGATCAAGGGTTTTTCGGCGACCGGTTTGGAATGGAGCGAGACGAACGGTTGGGTCTCCGCCAAACAACTGCGTGTCGCGCCGCCTCTCGGCCACCTCTACGCGTATCTTCTCGCAAGCAATTTCCTCGTGCCCATGCAAATTCCCGCAGCCCTTACCGCCGAGGTTTGATCAGCCTGGGATCGAAAGGAGATACAGCTTTCGCCGTCGCTGAGTTGCGGCAGTGCGTTTTGCCTTTCAAGCAGGCGGGCTACCATGTCTAGCGCCGGAAGCGCAAGCCTCCAAGCTGATCGGCCAGGCGTGCAATAGAGGCCCGGCATTACCCACTTGGGCGCCCCGTTCGCACGGTCAAAGAATCAAGAAAACGAGAGCGCGAAGGAAATCGGGAAATGATCGGAGACGCGGACATTAGTATGAATTTGTCCTTCGCGAGACTTCGGGTTACCGGCAAGAAAATCCAATCAATCGACTGAGAAACTCGCTTTGCGGCTGAGATAGTCTACAGATCCCCATTTGAATCTCCTTGCATCTCCAATCTATTCAGCACGCGCAAGCAAGTTGATCAGGTAAGAAGTCATTGGCCCTGCGGTTAGAGAGCGCAGAGCCTGTCTCTACCAAAAAGTACATTCTCATTGAAATTGTTGCATTTGCAGAGTCGCGACCGGTAGCCTTCCCAGACCATGCTGAGAAAAAGTTGGTGGAGGTGACCGGAATCGAACCGGTGACCCCCTGCTCTATCCAGACAGGTGCTCTCAATGGATTTTCAGCCGAATTTTCAAAGCCCAAACCGAGCCACAGGTTCGCTAACCGAAAATGATCGATCGTCGATGCGGGTAGATTTCGGTCAAGCAGCACTCTGAACTCTGAACCGTTGAGTGAACCTCATTTTTTGTTCGGACTCTGGCGCGATTGACATCGTTCCGGCTTTTTCCTTCTACTTGGTTTTTTGTTCGGCAGCCGTTTCCTCTTGCTCTTCAGTCTTTTGCCAACTGGAATCGGGGTTGTATTCCTTCATGCCCTTGGCGAGAACTTCGGTCTTCTTGCCGAGATCTTTTTGATACACAACTCCATCCTCGTTAACTATGAAGGTCATCACGCCGGACGACCGGTATTCCGCCGGATAGGCCGCGAAAGCGAAACCTTCAGTCATCTTGCCGTTTACGATGTAATTTTTCGTGCCGCCCGGGCCGTATTTTCCCTGATGAGTCAGGATGTGGTAATAGTAGCCGCGGTAGGGAGTCGGAGCGCCGTCCCGGCTTTTAGCATAGCCCTGAGCAACGGCCGACGCTACCAGTGGCCCGATGGGACTCTGGCGTTCGCCCTCAGCCGTTTTCCAATAAAGGCCATTGTGCTGGCCTTCGTCGCTGAAGATTTTCTGGGCGTACTCGTCATGCTGCGTGGAGTAGTATTCCTTTTCAGCGGCCACGAGCTCCTGGCAAACGCGAATTGTCGATAATTCATTGCGGCCAATTCGCCGGAACAAAATTTCTTTCTTACCCGCGTCGGTGTCGAAATACCACGAATTGCCTTTGTTCACGAGGGGAATGGGCGTTGGCCAGTTTTTCGCGCCGATATGCAAGATAACGGTTCCATCCGGTTCTTTGACCAGACGATGCATCTCCTGATATCTCTGAACGAAATTAGCGCGGCTGTGGGCGTCCTCGGTTTCGTCTCCCGAATAGACGATTTGCTTTCCGTCTGGTCCGAGGATCTCGAGCATTGCTTTTTCGTCGTTATTCTGCGCTGCGGTGACGAAGGCATTGCTCGCGTCTTCCGGCGATGAAAACGTTTTTGGGCCCTGTTGCTGTGCCGCGGAACGGGTGGAAACGCACACCGTCAACAGGATAGCGACCGCTGTTATTTTAGGAAGACTGGGGCAATGAAATTTGTTGAAGTTCGGCTTCGTTCGCCACATATCGCTTCTCTCCATTTATAATTTTGCCCACTACCCAGAACGTAACGAAACCTCGATTACGGATGCCGGCCACCGCCGCTACGCGCTCCGCCGCCGCCGAAGCTGGCACTTCCGCGTGATGAATAGCTCCGTGTCTCTCCGCCATGATCGTAGCCGCTGAAAGCGCCCGAGCGCGTACCGCTTTGACCACGGGGTTCAGCGTATCCTCGAGCAGCGTTATTGTTTCCTTCGAAAGGCCTGGCCGTCGCGCGGGGACGGTTTTCAGCCCTGTCGCGGCCGCCGTCGTTCGCATTGGGGGGCCTGTTCCCTTCATTGCTGCGGGCACGAGCTCCGGCCCGGTCGCCGCTAAATCCGTCGCGCGCGTTTCCGCCTCGATAGTAGTTGTTGTGGTTATAAAACGTATTGCTCCGAGAGTAGTACCTATCGCGATCATGAACAACGACTCGGTTATGCCAATCGGACCCCCAATGACGCCAGCCCCAGCCGTAACCTCCGAAGTGGTCGATTCCGAAGCCGACTCCGAACGAAAGATATGGACCTCCAGACCAGATCCCGGGATACGGATACCACCCCGGCCACGCCGCGACCGGACCGCCGTAAACCACCCAAGGATCATACGCGGGGACGTAAACGATCTCGGGACTAGCAGGCTCAATGATGATGGTCGAGTCTTGCGTCGTTACGGTTTGCTGCTCCGTATTCTCAAGATTGCCCGCTTCTTGCGCGCGCTGGCGCAGTACCTGTACGGCATCCATCACGTCCTCTTCCTTGTTGTAATAAGCATCACCGAGAGACGACGTCCAGGAGAGGTTTCTGTCCATGTTCCCGAGGACGGATGGGAATGGAGTGAGCGCCTTGACGCTCGGGTCCCACGGTTGTTGGTCCACGGCTTGACCCAAAGCGTCTTCCTTTAAATCTGGATGCGCTTGCACCCATTGGTCGGCCTCGACGACTTGCTCGGGAAACGTGGACGCCGCGAGGATTTGCGCCACAAGCGAATCGGGGTACAACGCAATCGGCGCTACCAACTGCTGCAGTTGCTCGGGAGTCTGCTGTATGTATTGTTGGCTCGGCGAGGCTTGCGCCGGGTCTTGCTCGTCTTGTTGGGCCGACAGGTTCTGAGGCCAAGCCGCGAACAACAGAACCAAGGGTAACAGGGAAACCAAAATCTGCCTGCCCAAACGAGGCCTTGAGGACGCCGCGGCACGCTCGAAAATGCCCATGTTCTTGTACCTCTTTTCCTTCATCGCTTGGGCCTCTTCTAAGGGCTGATTACGTGCCGCCGGTCTGCCGATCGATAACGAGCTTGCGTCCCGTGAACGAATCACTTGCACGCTTCCAAGCTGTGCTGAGTTCCACGGCCCGAGGTTCAACGACTTCGCCTGCGAGATGGCTTGATGCGCGCTCGGATCGTGAATCGGTTCGGACGACTTTACTTGCGAGAGAGTTGAATTCTGCTTTTCTCGCCTGCTGAGCCCGCTCATGTTTGTATCTTCTGCCTCGGCTATAAGTTCCGTTAGGGCTTCTCGAGCTCGCCTGAGAGCCGACCTCTCGCTCGACGAGTCGGGTCACGACGGCGAGCAGGAAGCTTGTCGATAGCCCGCACAGCAGCACCCCTATGATGCTTTCCACGGACCTAAGGTCCGCCACATTTGCGGGAGAACGACGTCGCCATAGCCGACGGTGGCATAACTGGCGGCCGAGAAGTAAAAGGCAGGTTCGAATAGTGAAAAACAACGCCAGCGATAGAATCCCGCCCAAAGCAGAATCTCGAATACGTGCAAGACAATGATCGCAGTCATGAATCTCACAATGAGCGCGGCGGAACGGAGCGGCCCCAGTCTGTGAACGTCGGGCGCCAAACTGGTTCCTATCCAGGCGATCAGCGCGGCCATCCCGGCGCACTGCAACGAAAGCGTAAGCACCACCAGAACGGCTGCTGCGCTGGCTTGGCGAGCAAAGGTCATCGGAAAGAAGGATCCTTTAGCGCAAAACTTTAGTGGACCGAAACATTCCCAGCCTTCCCCGGTTCATTTCTCTGCAACAGAAATGAGCAGACAAACATGATTGCCGAAGCCATCGAAATCAGCCAATAAATCTCGACATAAGAGACAACGGCGGCCTGGGCTTGAACCAAAGCGTACATTCGGCCTAGCGCTTGTTGTTGAGCGGCGTGGACGCTTAGGCCAGCCTGCATCAGGCGCGTCGCTAAGCCTGTGATTGCTGCGTGAAATCGGGCGGAAGCGGTGTATTCCGCCAACACCGATTGATGATACTGGCTGCGCCGAGCAATGAGGGTCGTGACGGCAGATGTCCCTACGCTCTGCCCGATGTTCCGCATGAAATTCATGAGCCCGGCGGCAGCATTCGTTTTTTCCGCTGATAGGCCGACATATCCGGAGAGCGTGAGGGGCACGAATAGAAAGGCCACTGGTATGTACTGCCACACTCGCAGTAAGGTGGCCGAGCTGAAGCTCATGAGTAGATCAATCTGTTTGCAGGATACATACATGCTTACTGCCAGTGTTATCCAGCCAAAGGCGATAAGATGGCGCGCTTGGAATCTTGAAGTCAGCTTGCCCACCATGGGGAGCACGACCAGCACGACCAAAGCGCCAGCGGAAAGCACCATTCCTGCCTTTTGTGCTGTGTATCCCATAAGAGTCTGGAGAAGTTGCGGCATCAGTACGGTAGAACTGAATAACGCCATGCCCAACATCAGAAACATCAGGCTGCTCGTCGCGAAATTGAAGTTCTTGAACAAACGGACATCAACGACGGGCTCCTTCTGAAACCATTCCCAGATGACCAGGGAAACGAGGCCAACGACGGCGACCACAATCAACGTCGTAATGAAATGCGATCCGAGCCAATCGTCTTCTTGTCCCTTGTCGAGGGCTATTTGCAAGGCACCTACGCCCAGGGTCAAGAAAGAAAATCCGATGAAATCAAATCCGGAGAGCCGCTTCTTTAGTCGAGCGAGATAGGGTGGATCTTCGACAAGGTAATAGACCAGTGCTAACGCCAGCGCGCCAACCGGAACGTTGATATAAAAAACCCAGCGCCAAGAATAGTTATCGGTGATCCAGCCTCCCAGCGTCGGACCAATCGCAGGAGCGCAGATGGCTGTGACTCCATACAAGGCAAAGGCTAGGCCTCGCTTCTTTGGAGGAAAGGTATCGCCCAGAATGGCCTGAGCCATCGGTTGCAGCCCTCCGCCGAACGCCCCTTGCAACACACGAAACAGAAGAAGAAAGCCAAGGTTGGGTGCGATGCCGCAGAGGAACGAACTGATTGTGAAAAACACAATACAAGTCAAGAAAAACCGTTTTCGTCCAAGCCAGGCGACGAGCCATCCACTGATTGGCAGTACGATTGCGTTGGAAACAAGATAGCTCGTCAACACCCATGTGCTCTCGTCATTGCTAGCACCCAGATTTCCAGCGATGTGAGGTAAGGCAACGTTGGCGATGCTGGTATCGAGGACCTCCATGAACGCGGCAAGCGAAACTGCAATTGCAATGATCCAGGGATTGCCTTTTGGCAGCCAGATGCTTTCGGCCGACGTTTCTGCACCAGTAGAACTCATCGAACTCTCACATCGGGTTCAACAGACAGACCCGGTTTGAGCAGTGCTTCCGCATTGAACGTCTGGCCGGAAACGCGGTCAAAATCGATTCGCACCGGCACTCGCTGCACAACTTTCACGTAATTTCCGGTGGCATTTTCAGGAGGTAGAAGACTGAATACTGACCCAGTGCCGCCACCAAGGTTGGTTACCCGTCCTTTCCAGGCACGGCCGTAGGCATCGACTTTGATTTCGACCGTTTGCCCGGGCCGCATATGCTCGAGCTGGGTCTCCTTGAAGTCGGCTGTGACCCAAATGTCCTCGAGAGGCACGACCGTTAATAATTCTTGCCCGACAGTGACGTTCTGGCCGATTTCGACGGTCTTTTTTCCGACGATTCCGGTCACGGGAGAACGAATGAGCGTATAGCCGAGGTTCAGCTCGGCCTGTGCCATCTGGGCCCTACGTTGCTCAACCTGAGCGTCGGCTGCAAGTGCTCTGGCTCGGCTCTGGGAAATCTGCTGCGGCGCAGTCTGCGCGTTCCGTAAATCTGCGTTGGCCTGTGACAGTTTCCCTTCCGCCTGCCGAACTGCCTGATCGGCCCCTTGCACGACAGCCTTGGCCGACGCGACGGCAGCCCGATTAGCCGCGGCTGCGGCGACGGCCTGATCGTACTGCTGACGCGAAACGTCTTCTTTTGCCACGAGCTTTTCATAACGAATCAGGTCGGCGTCGCTCTTTGCAGCATTGGCCGTGGCCCGCACGAGCTCCGCCTTCAAGCCCTCGAAATTCTGTTGGGCCGCCTTAACTCCTGCTTCTGCGTTGCTAACCGCTGTTTTTGCAGAATCCAGATTGCTATTGGCGGCGACGGAAGTGATTGGCACGTTCCAGTGAGAACTTGAAGCGCTCGCCAACGCATCTGCGAGTGTTGCTTGGGCCTGGTGAGCGGCGATTTTGTAATCTTGGGAGTCGATGGTCACAAGAACATCACCGGCATGAACGATCTGGCCTTCGATAAACGACGCTTCTAGCACTTGCCCGCTGATCTTCGCACTCAAAGGCATGATATGGCCCTCAACCCGTGCATCGTCGGTGCCTTCATAAAGAAATGCATTGCGAATGAAGTAGCCAGCGCTGAGTAAGACCGCCACTGCAGCGATCAGTCCTATAACGGCTTTCCACGGATGTTCCTGAAGAGTACGGCGCACGCCTCTGAGTTTGTCGGTTGGTTTATCGGCACTGCTGGGCAACAGTTCGCGGTCTGATGCTGTGGGCATCTGTTCATCGATCACTACATTAAAATGCCCTCGGGCCGGCTGGCCGTTGTCCGACATTACTTGCCTCCTAGATATTGCTTGTAGCTGGTACGTGCGATGCCGAGGGCGCGCGCCAAGGCGAGCTTCGCGAGATTGTGGTTGTACACGCTGGTGATGTACTGGTCGTTGGCGCTGGCGAGGGACTGCTCGGACTGCACCACTTCGACGCTATCGGTTACGCCGGAAGTGAATCGATCCTTCGAATGTGTGAGACTCTCATTTGCCAGGACGACATTTTTCTGAGCGACGTCGACCTGCTCTTTGGCCGCGTTGAGATTGAGAAAGGCAGTCCGCACGTCGTAATCAATCTGGCCGCGAACGTTTTCCGCTTCCGCCTTCCGCTGCCGGAGGGCCGCTTCGGCCTGCGTGATGTCGCCCTTAATGCGGCCGCCGGTGAAAAGAGGAACGCTAACTCCGGCCTGAAAGTTGAATGTTCCGTGCGACTGACCAAAGGTGCTCCCAACGTCGGCATAACTGCCATTCGCAGCTATGATCGGATAGCGTTCACCCTTGGTTGCAGAAAGTGTCCGCTCGGCGGCTTTCTCTGTATCGAGGGCGGATCGGAAATCACTGCGCGAGTGATAAGCGGTATTGAGGGCATCATCAATGGTAGACGGGTTGTAATCGGCGTAGGGAAGTTGGTCGATGAGTTCGAAGACTTGTCCAAGAGGCAACCCGATGGCGCGAGCCAATGCGAGTTTTGCGATCGCCAAGTTGTTTTGGGTAACGCTCAGGTTGTACTGTTCTGTGTGAAACTGAACCTCAGTGCGAGTCACATCGATGCGCGGACTAGTCCCGGCCTGAAACTCCTCGACCGCTTGATCGTAGAGTGCCTGTGCATTCCGTACCTGGGCTTGTTGCGCTTCGATTCGAGAGTGCGCTTCGACGACTTGGAGATACGCATTGCCTACGGTCAAGGTGACCACGTCGAGCGTGTCCTGATAGTTCAGCTGAGCCGCCTGCTCGGCAGTACGAGCCGCACGAAACCGCTGGATTGATTCGAAGCTGAACAGTGTTTGGCTGATGCTCAAATCCGCCGAGCTGTAGCTGAACGGCCCGATCACATTCGGAACGCCTGAGAGTTTGAATCCAAAAGTTGAGAGACTTGATTGGTCCACGTTTTCGGATACACCCGCACTTAATTGGGGAAGAAGACTGCTCAGCGCAATCAAGCGCTGCCCGCGTGTCATCTGGGCGTTCTCCCCGCTTTCGATTGCGCCCAAGTTATATCGCAGAGCCATGGTGATGGCGTCCCGCAGCGTGAGCCGGAGCATCTCGTTGCTCGCTGTTCCGTTCGGAACGCTCGCGTTAACCCCACTGTTTTGAGCTGCGGTGGTGGCTACCAAGCAGAGACCCGCGACCGCTAAAAAGATTGCGCCCGAAAGGCGCAGTACATTCGCAAACAGAAATCGGACGGCGTAATTCAACGGTGTTCTCCTATTTTTCGTGACTTCCTACCGGCGAAACTTCTTGTCGATGTCTTTACACGAGACTGGAATCGCCTTCACGACCAGGATTCCCGCTCCGGGCGTCGGAACGGGCATTCCGAACACGGAAGACGGAACGAGACCAGGGCAATGACGATACGGAGATTCTGGGAAGTCTAATCGG
>Ga0137363_10001344_pt1 | contig 14115 bp, 11 predicted proteins | sample MadtaG_FD_104800 | JGI IMG/M metagenome (GOLD analysis project Ga0137363, IMG submission 104800) | Vadose zone soil microbial communities from Angelo Coast Range Reserve, California, USA - Mad1_115_16 metaG | ecosystem: Environmental > Terrestrial > Soil > Vadose zone | place: USA: California...
CGACATCACGTCCTACTGGGCGCGCAGCGGTCTGCTATCGATGACGCGCGATGCCGGCGCGCCACCGACCTGGCCGGTGGCCGGCAGCGGCGACAATGCTACCGCGGTCGGCCTCTATTCGGCAATCGTCACCGCGCTCTATCGCCGCGAGCGTACCGGCAGCGGCGCGCATGTCACGACCTCGCTGCTCGCTGAGGGTGTCTGGTCCGCGAGCGTGTCGATCCAGGGCGCGTTGTGCGGGGCGAAGTTCTTCGGGCTGCACGACCGCACGCATCCCGCAAACGCGGCGATGAACGTGTATCGGACCGCCGACAACACCTGGTTCGTCCTGCTCGTCACGCCGGACAAGCTGGCGGCCGTTGCAAAAGCCATCGGCCGCGCAGATCTGCTGACCGATCCGCGGTTCGCCGATCCGGCGAAGCTCGTCGCCAACATGCCGCAGCTCACAACGATTCTTGATGAGATCTTCAGCGCGCAGCCGATAGCGCATTGGTACGAGGTGTTCAACGGCGCCCACGTCACCTTCGGTCCCGTTCGCGGACCGCAAGAGGTGATCGACGATCCGCAGCTGCGCGCGAACGAGATCGTCGTCCCGCTCGAAGGCGCCGGCAGCAGGCTCACCTCGACGATCAGCAGCCCGATCCAGGTGCATGGCGTCGCGAAAGTGCCAGCAAGGCGCGCTCCGGAGATTGGAGAGCACAACGAGGAGGTGCTCCGGCAGCTCGGATTTGATGCAACCGAAATCGCGGGCTTGCGCGCGAGCGGCGCCATTCCAAAGGCGAATGAGCGCGCAGCATAGGAGACAGGCAATGGATGAGATCCTTACCGAGCGTGCCGGCAGCATCCTACGCGTTCAATTGAATCGCCCTGCCAAGAAAAACGCAATCACGTCAAGCATGTACGTGACCCTTGCGAACATTTTCAAAGACGCGGCCCCGGATGAGCGCACACGCGTCGTGCTCTGGCACGGCGCGGGCGATTCCTTCTGCGCGGGCAATGATGTCGAGGATTTTCTGAGGAACCCTCCCGGACCGGGTGAGTCGCCGCAGACCCAATTGATCAATGCGCTGATGGATTTCGACAAGCCCATCGTTGCAGCCGTGCAGGGTGCCGCTATCGGAGGCGGGACTACAATGCTGCTGCACTGCGACTTTGTGTATGCGGGCGAGAGCGCCAAGTTCCAAATGCCCTTCATAAATCTTGCCGTGGTGCCGGAGTTCGGATCGAGCTGCTCCGTTCCGGCGCGCGTCGGGCACCTGCGAGCCGCCGAGTTGATCCTGCTGGGACTGCCCTTCGATGCCAGGCGCGCTGCGGATTTGGGACTCGCTACCCGAGTCATCCCCGATCAGGACCTGCTGACGGCGGCTACCGAATCGGCCCAGACATTGGCGGCAAAGCCGGCCGGAGCGCTGCAGGCCTCGAAGAGACTCATGAAGGCGCCTATCCGCGAACAGATCAAGGCGGCGATCAAGGCTGAGATCGATGAATTCAGCACGCATGTTCGCTCTGACGATGCGAAGGAGGCATTTCGGGCGTTTCTCGAGAAGCGCGCGCCCAACTTCAACAGGACCGCCAAATCGCCGGCGGCCGCCTAGCCTCGGAATCCCGCTCTCAAAGGAGAATAGCATGAACGACGCTCTCGCCACGAAATCGAAACGCGCGTCAAGCCGCAAAGGCGCGATCGGCCGACTGTTCGTACTCGAGCTGAGCGGCGGCCGCATTCACTCGATGGCGCCCGATGTCTCCGAGCGGAGCGTCATCGTCACCGAATGCCATTTGCCGGATGGCATAGCGGTCGATGCTGCAGCTGGCCACATCTACTGGACCAACATGGGCGTGCCCAGTCTCAACGATGGCTCGATCGAGCGTGCCGATCCCGATGGGAAAAACCGGAAGGTCATCGTTCCGCAGGGCGTCACGTTCTCGCCGAAGCAGATCCAGCTCGATAAAAAGAGCGGCAAGCTCTACTGGTGCGACCGCGAGGGCATGCGAGTCATGCGCGGCAATCTCGACGGCTCTAACATCGAGACACTGGTCGAGACGGGCCGTGGTGAAGCGGATAGGCGCGACCAGACCCGGTGGTGTGTCGGAATCGCGATCGACCCCGTGCGCAAGCAGATCTATTGGACGCAGAAGGGCGCGGACAATGCCGAGCAGGGTCGCATCTTTCGCGCAGGCATCGAAATCCCGAAGGGCGAGACGGCGGCCAAGCGGTCCGACATCGAAGTGTTCTTCGACCGGTTGCCCGAGCCCATCGATCTTGAGCTCGATCTCAAGAATCGCGTCCTCTATTGGACCGACCGCGGCGACCCTCCGCGCGGCAACACGGTCAACCGCGCATCGATCGATGCGAAGTCCCGAGCGCCGGAGATCCTGGTGACGCATCTGATGGAAGGGATCGGCATCGCCCTGGATGTGCCCGGCGACCGCATGTTCGTGACCGATTTCGCCGGCTCGATCTATTCCGCCAGGCTCGACGGATCGAGCGAGCGCAACCTTCTCTTCGCGCAGGGCAATCTCACCGGCATCGCCTACGCGGAAATTTCCTCGGAGGAGAATTGATCATGATTGGCAGCAAGTCGATCTCTCAGGTCGCCATTATCGGTACGGGCGTCATCGGCGCGAGCTGGGCGTCACTTTTCCTGGCGAAGGGGCTCGACGTCATGGCGACAGATATCGCGCCAGGTGCCGAAGCCTCGTTGAGGCGTTTTGTTGAGGGCGCCTGGCCAGCGCTCGAAAGACTGGGTCTCGCTCACGGCGCTTCTCCGCTCCGGCTGGTCTTTACGGCGAACTTGGCGGAAGCCGTGAAGGGCGCCGATCTCGTGCAGGAGAACGGACCCGAGCGGATCGATTTCAAAAAGGAGCTCTATGGCCAGCTCGATGAGCTGCTGCCAGCCGATGTCATTATCGCGTCGAGTTCCTCCGGCCTGACGATGAGCGAGATCCAGTCCGGTTGCCCGTTCCATCCTGAGCGCTGCGTCATCGCGCACCCGTTCAACCCGCCGCACCTGATCCCGCTTGTCGAGATTGTCGGGGGAGCGAAGACGTCCGAGGAAACGATCCAGCACGCCTCCAGGTTCTATACAGGTCTGGGCAAGCGAACTGTTCGCCTGCACAAGGAGGTGCCAGGCCATGTTGCCAATCGCCTGCAAGCGGCCCTGGCCCGGGAGGTCTACCATCTGGTGGGTGAAGGCGTCGTCAGCGTCGCCGACGTCGACACCGCGCTCAGCTGGGGCCCCGGTCTGCGGTGGGGAATCATGGGTCAGGTTCTCCTCAATCATCTCGGTGGCGGCCAAGGGGGTATGGAGCATTTCCTTGCCCAATTTACCGGTCCCATGACGGCGTGGTGGAAGGTCTTGGGTTCTCCGCAACTGACCCCGGAGCTTCAGCAAAAGCTGATCGCCGGCGTTCATACTGAGGTGGGCTCGCGCTCCATCGACGACCTGGCGGCAGAGCGGGACGAGGTCCTGCTCGGACTTCTGGAATTGCGCAACAAAACGGCAGAACAAGCAGCGTGATCGACACAAGCGATTACGTGGCCAAGAGGCAGGGCCCATCGTCGTGTCAACACCGCCTGGCCGGCATGCCCGCCATTGAGCGCTGATGCGCAAACACTGCTTGAGGACGCCTCCATGGCCGCACGGCTCATACAAGTCACCAAATCCGCTTATCAATATCCACTGCTCATAAAGCAGCTGTGGCATACGCCGCTCATGCAGGCGCCCGATCAAGCCATCGTGTATCGCGACCTGAAGCGCTTCACGTATTGCCAGTTGCGAGAGCGCATTGGGCGGCTCGCGTCCAGTCTCGGCAGGCTTGGTGTCGGCGCCGGCGACACCGTCGGTGTGCTTGACTGGGACAGCAACCGATTCCTGGAGGCCTACTTTGCCATCCCGATGATGGGAGCCGTCCTGCAGACAGTGAACGTCCGTCTGGCGCCGGAACAGATCGCTTATTCGATCAATCACGCGGGCTCGTCGGTGCTGCTTGTCAACGACGACTTCGTCCCAGTTCTGGAGGGTATCAGGCAACAACTGCCCAAGGTGAAGACGCTGATCCTGATGTCGGATCGGACGGTGCCACAAACCGGCGGACTTGCATTTGCCGGCGAATATGAGGAACTGCTACGCGGCGCTTCGGCGGACTTCACATTCCCGGACTTCGATGAGAACACTCTCGCCACGACGTATTACACCACCGGGACCACGGGTTCGCCGAAGGGCGTCTACTTCAGCCATCGACAACTGGTTCTCCATTCGCTGGCCGAAATGGCTTTCTTCGGCACTCCCGGCATACAAGGCCGGTTTTCTCGCGACGACGTCTATATGCCGATCACCCCGATGTTTCACGCGCACGCCTGGGGGTTCCCCTGGACCGCAACGCTTTCTGGCGTCAAACAAGTGTATCCGGGTCGCTACGACCCCGCCTTGCTCCTCAAGCTCATTAAAACCGAAGGCGTAACCTTCACACACGGCGTGCCGACGATACTGGAAATGCTCCTGGACGCAGCCAAGGCGGCAAAAACCGATCTAGCCGGATTGAAGATGGTCGTCGGGGGGTCGGAACTACCGAGGGGGCTCGCCAAGCAGGCCCTTGCTTTGGGCGCCGACGTCTATGCCGGCTACGGGATGTCGGAGAGCGCGCCGCTGCTTTGCCTGGCGCAGGTCAAGTCCGCAGATCTCGCAGGCGGTTCCGGGAAAGAGATCGATATCCGAACCAAAGCTGGCATTGCTGCCCCGCTCGTCGATATCCGTGTGGTCGACTCGAAGTTGAGCGAACTGCCGCATGATGGAAAAACATCGGGCGAAATCATCGCGCGAGCACCGTGGCTTACGCAGGGATATGCCGACAATGTCGAGGCGTCGGAGCAGTTGTGGGCTGGTGGCTATCTGCATACCGGCGACATTGGCGTCGTCGAGCCCGGCGGATACGTCCGGATTATCGACCGGATCAAGGACGTCATAAAAACGGGCGGCGAATGGGTATCGTCCCTCCAAATAGAGGATCTCATTTCGCAGTGCGAGGGTGTGTCGGAAGCCGCAGTCATCGGCGTCAAGGACGACAAATGGGGAGAACGGCCGCTCGCGCTCGTCATCAGGAGTCCCCAGGCCGGCGACGCACTCAGCGAGAAGGAAATCAAGGCACATCTGAAAACCCTCGCCGAAGCGGGAACGATTTCGAAGTACGGAATCCCTGACAAGGTCCTGTTTGTCGATGAACTTCCCAAGACAAGTGTCGGCAAATTCGACAAAAAGCAGTTGAGGCAGAGATACGGCAACCCATAGTTCGTGCCGCCCTGAATTTGGACCCAAGAGGCTCCATGAGTGAGATGTTAGAGGACGTGCAGCGACCTCGGCCGGACGATACAAGGCCGGGAGGTCGTAAAAGCGGGCAGATCGTCGCCGTGCCTCGTGGGCGGCGAAAGCGAGTCGTGATCGTGGGCGGCGGCTTTGCCGGGATCGCCGCGGCCCGTGCTTTGCGACGATCCGATGCCGACATCATTCTGATCGACCGGCGCAATCACCATATTTTCCAGCCACTGCTCTATCAGGCCGCGACCGCAGTGCTGGCACCCTCCGAGATCGCCGCTCCGATCCGGCAACTCGCCGAGAAGCAGAGCAATGTCGATGTGATGCTCGGCGAAGTGACCGGAATAGACCTGAGCTCCCGGTTGGTCGACGTGTCCTGCCCCGGCGTCGGCATGCGCAAGATCGGATTCTATTACCTGGTCATCGCCACGGGGATGCAGCCGAGCTATTTCGGCCATGACGAATTTGCAAGATACGCGCCAGGTCTCAAAAGCCTCAGCGACGCCGAGACCATCCGCGCAAAAATCCTCAGCGCCTATGAGCTGGCAGACGCGACGGATGATGACGACGAGCGCGCGCGCCAGCTGACTTTCGTCCTGGTCGGTGCGGGCCCCACCGGTGTCGAGCTCGCGGCATCGATGGCGCAACTGGCCGCCGTCACGCTACGGGGGCAGTTCCGGCGCATCGATCCGGCGCAGAGCTCGATCATCCTGGTGGAAGGCGGCAAACGAATTCTTCCGACCTTTGCCGAGAGCCTGGCCAAGAAGGCCGCGAGACGGCTCGAGAGGCTCGGCGTCAAGATCGCGACGGGCGTCAAGGTGGAACAGGTCGACGAAAACGGCGTGGTCGCCGATGGAAAGCGAATTCCAAGCGCGACGGTTCTGTGGACCGCAGGCGTCGCGCCCGCGCCGATTCTGAAGCTGCTTGGCGCCAAGACAGATCGGGCGGGCCGGGTATCGGTCGGCCCATTCATGAACGTTCCAGACGTCTCCGGCGTGTTCGTCATCGGCGATGCATCATCGGTCGTGCGGGATGGACGGCCGGTGCCCGGCGTGGCGCAAGCGGCGATCCAGCAAGGGCGCTATGTCGGACGCCTGATCTCGCGACAGCTCAAGGGACGGGAGCCAAAACATCCATTCCGATACTCCGACAAGGGCAACATGGCGGTCGTCGGCAAGAATTTTGCGATCTTGGAGAGCGGGCGCCTTCACATGAACGGGTTCGTTACCTGGATCGTCTGGATTCTTCTGCATCTCATGTCCCTTCCGCAGCTGCAGAACCGGTTTCGGGTGCAGACCCAGTGGTTCTGGTCCTATTTCACCGGACAGCGCGGCTCGCGATTGATCCCGGAGGCGCCCAGAGCCGAAGGCCATGACGCTCGGCGCTGAGCGACGCTACTCGCCGATTGACCCGCTGTTCCTCTGCATCCCCTTTTGACGAGCGGCGCGGTCTCCCATTCAGGGGATTGTTTGAGGAGCGAGACTGTACGACTTCAGCAATCATGAAAGGCCGCACCGACGAGATCGTCCATATCGCGGCAACGACTGTCTTGTGCTGAGAGACATACATCCATGAGTACCACAGCGATTCCGTTGTCGCGCCCTCTGTTGTCTGCGTTGTGCCGCTCGACGGCGCGCTTGCCCGACTTTGTCGCGCTGATGAAGCGATCTTCTTCTACATCGCCGTCTGTACGGCTTGGCTGAAGCGAAGCACGCCCCGGACCATCGTGATCGGCGGCGCTGCGGGCGCGCTGCCGCCTGTGATCGGTTGGGCGGCCGCCACCGGAGAGCTCGGGCCTAAGCCGCTGATTCTGTTCCTGATCATCTTCCTGTGGACGCCACCGCAATTTTAGGCCCTGTCGCCGAATCGGAGCGGGAACTACTGCCGTGCGGGCATTCCCATGCTGCCGGTCGTCGCGGCTCTTCCCGCTACGACCCGGCAGATCCTCATTTATAGCGCTCTTTTGGTCCCGACTTCGATGTTGCCGTGGGTGCTGGGGTTTGCGGGCACGATCTATGGCGTGGCCGCCGCCATAGGTGGCGCGGTGTTGGTGGTGCTTGCCTTGCGACTACGAAGGGCCAGCGACGCGGATCGGCGACCCGCTCATCGCCTCTTTGCGTTTTCCATTGTCTACCTGTTTGCGCTCTTTGCGGCGCTGTTGGTCAGCAATGGCGGCGACCGATGGTCAACCATGCCTGCTGCGACCGCTGCCCTGAATACGGTCGGATCGCTACAGGTTGAACCCGCTGCACGATCCGTCCGGATCGCCCTCGGTTCCATCAGTCTCAGCCGAGAGGTCTGATACGCGCAACGCTCTAATTGCGGCTTTTCTACTCGGCGCCACGACGCTGGGCGGCTGCTCCAAAGGCCGGACGGCACCTACTTCCTCCGCGCTCGGCTCAACGTCAGCCTACCGAGCGTAGACCGGGATTTGGCGCAGGCCAGCGCTCAGAGCAGACCTTGAGCAGGCCCTGGCGGCACGCACAGTCCTGGCCAGCGGTGTCTTGGACGTTGAGCAAGCCGATTTGGAAAGAGGTCGCAGCGTGATGGGCCGATTCCTTCATCGGATCGGATCGATTTTTCCCCCAAGAACTGCCGGATGATTGTTGTCCTTGGTGCGAGGACGCGCTGACACTCGGTCTGGGATGTACCGAGGGCCATGCCTGACGGAAGGCTCGGGCCACCACATTTGTTGAGATTCAGTGCTATGGTGCCGAGGTCAAGTCACTAATGCATTGATATCATTGGTACCTTCGTCGCGATTCGAACCAGTCTTACTGCCCTGGAAGGGCAGGGAACCCAGCCAGGGACTGGGCTGCCTGGCATGACGTCGGGTGTCTCGCCCAGCCCACTACACCACGAGTTGGACGGCCTTTCGCTGTCGGTGATCGCGCTCCCGTGGTATGAGTTTTATCTCCTAGGGTGGGGTGTGTCGAGGTAACGACACCCAAGGGTGCCCCCTATCTGGCGTATTACAACGAGGCTCGCACTCATCTTTCTCTGGGCAAGGACATTCCAATCATCGCCCGGCCCAGCGGTTCGGTAGGATCATATCGGCGCCGATACTCGGTGGCCTCCATCACCGCTACTGCCGAATCTAGTTGATGGTAGGGACAACGCTAGGATGAATGGCGCGATGCCGAGGCCTTCTCTCTCACTCATCATAATCACCAGAGACAACGCCCACACCTTGCGGCGCTGCCTCGACTCGGCCAATTTCGTCGACGAGAAGTTCCTCATCGACAATCGCAGCGGAGACGAGACTCTGGCGATCGCGAAGGCCGCCGGTTGCCACATCACGGTGACCGAGGATTTTCCAGGCTTCTCCGCCCAGAAGCAGCGGGCGTTAGACCAGGTCACGAGCGAGTGGGTCCTGGCCTTAGATGCCGATGAATGGATAGAGACGCCGCTGAAGACTGAGATGCTCGCGGCGTTGGAGAGTCCTGGGGACGCTGTCGCATTCGACATGCCGCGGCATTCCTCCTTCTGCGGGCGCCTGTTGCGCCATGGCGATTGGGGGCGCGACCGGGTGGTGCGCCTCGTCCGCCGCGATCGCGCCCACTACGACAACGCGCTGGTCCACGATCGCATTCATGTGGACGGCAGGATCGGGGCGCTCAAGAGCCCGCTGCTACATGAGGCGGTTTTCGATCTCGATCATGCGCTGTGGCGCATGAACCTCTATTCCACGATGACGGCCCTGGAGCGTTACCGGGCCGGCCGTACGACCTCGCTGCCTTCCGCGCTGGGTCACGGGTTCTGGATGTTCTTGCGCAACTACATTCTGCGCGGCGGCTTCCGCGACGGACCGGAGGGCCTTTTGCAGGCGCTCACCGCCGGCGAGGGATCCTTCTATCGCTACGCCAAGCTCAGCTTGATGAACCGGCGGAATCAGCAACCTCCGATAGGCCGGACTCTGCCAGAACCTTTTCAACCCGCTCGATCATCATCGCCGAAGTCAGCTGGGTCATACAGCGGTGACCATAAGGGCAGCGCCTGAGCGTTCGGATATAACAGGGCGAACAGGGGACACCGACGCGCACGACGGCACCGGGACGTCCATAGGGTCCTGTGCGCACCGGGCTCGTCGGGCCGAAGGCACTGACAAGGGGCAGGCCCAATGACACCGCCATATGCATCGGCCCGGAGTCGTTGGTAATGCAGATTGCTGCCCGGCGCATGATAGCTCCCGTCACCGCCAGCGCCGTCTTGTCGCAAATGTCGATCGCCGCAGGGAAGGCGGCGGCAACCGCGGCGTTCCTGGGCCTGTCGCGCCCGGCGCCGGCGAGCAGGATGCCTAGCCCGCGTGCCGCCAGATGGCGGCAGACATCGACGAATCCCTGGGTGCTCCAATGCTTCGTCTCCCATTGGGTGCCGGGGAAGAGGATGGCGAAGGGACGCTCGGCAAAGCCAGATCGCAACAGCACCGCCGCCGCTTCGGCCTTGGCCTGCGGAGGGAAATGGATGGTGAAATCCGGCCGATCTCGGTTGAAGCCGAGCAGATTGCTCAGCCAGAGGTTCCGGTCGGCGGCGTGGAAATCCATGCTCGGCACCGGAATGTGATGGGTATAGGAAAGCCGCGCGCCCTCGCGGGTGCGCGCAAAGCCGATGCGTACGGGCGCGCCGCTCGCCCAGACGAAGACCGCAGTGCGGAACTGGCCGTGCACATCGACCACGAGATCATAGTTGTTGCGCCGGACCTGTCTCAGTACCTTGGCCATCTTGAAGCTACCGGCCCAGCTCCGTCCGAACTCGCGGCGGGGATAGTGTAGGATGTTCGAGACGGCAGGATGCCAGTGGACCAGATCTGCGCAGGCGGGCGTGATGAGCCAATCGATCCGGGCCGAGGGAAAGCGAGCCCGCAGTTTTGCCAGCACCGGCAAGGTGTGAATGACGTCGCCCACCGCCGAGAGCTTGATCAGGAGGATACGCTTGAAATTACGCGCGCGGAGATCATCCTCGCGAGCCCTGCGCGATCTCGCGACCTTGAATGTCATCGAAGCGAGGCGATGGCCACGGAGCGCTTGATCCAGGCGGAGAGGCGATGGCGCATAATCTCGCGCCGGACCACTCTCTCGTCGGTGCACCAGTTGAATTGCACGACGCGGCGCTCGCCGATGAAGGGAGTGTGCCCGTGATAGGATATGTCGCAACGCCGGAAGGCGACCAGCGTACCCCTTTCTGGCAGCACCTCGACGATGACGTCATCGAGATCCTTGGCGGACCGCAGAAGCCGGAACCGGCCGCCAGCCTCCCGCCAATCGGGATTAAGGTAGATCAGCATCGTGATGATCTTGGTCTTGCTATCCGTATGGATTCTGCCATCCCGTGCGGCGCAACGCCCGCGCACCGTGGTCATCGTGGGCCGACCATCGAGATCGATGTCGAACTTCACCTCGAAGGCGCGGCGCACCTCGGCGGTGTTGAGTTCCTCCACCAGCCTCGCGAAGGCCTCCCCATAGTCTAGGACCTGGAGCGGGAAGCTGCCACCGTGGGAAATGCCAGGAAAATCCTGGCCGACGGTGGGCCGCGCCTGTGGCCGGACAAATTCCGGCACCACCAGGAAATTAAAGGGGTCCCGGGTCAGCGGCATCGCCCGAAATGCGTCGAGGTCGAGCACGGAAGACAACGCGAACCCCCGTTCTCAGCTTTTGCCGAGTGGAAGTTTAGGTCATACCGGGGTCGGGCGTCGAGAAGATCGAAGCGGCCGCGCCAACCCGCGTGCCCGGGCAAGGTGGTCTCCGCGGCCTGCTTTATCAGACCGAGGTAAAGTCGACGTCCGACCTCGGTGCGTTCCGATGGCCCGAGCCATTCAACTGATGAGCCAGCATAAGAGGATAGGCCGGTTCCTATCCCCGAATCGGTTGTTAGGGTCTGTTGATAAATAAACGAGTCGGGTTCTGGTGTTTGTTGGAGTGGAGGATTCCTTCGCTGGCCCGGAGCTTATAGAATCGCGATGTGGTTGACCACGCGGCGATCAAGCATCGTTACGAGGCCTTCGATCCGATATCAGATGAGCGCGGGCTGAGGCGGTTTGGAGCGGCTTCTTGACGAATCGACAACCCCGACTAAGCGCCCCAGACGCTCGGAGGCCAGGGGACCTACAGGTTGCCTTGCCGCACCGTCTCGACCTGGAGCGAGCTGGCGGGAAGGGGTTGCAGATCCCTTTCCGGCCGCGTCATGTTGATCCACACGGGCCAGTCGGCCGGCGGAAGGACGGCGACCTGCCGATCGTGATAGGGCGCCACGTCGGGATCCGGTGCAGTCGTGAGCATCGTGAAGTCCGGCGGCTCGCCGGCGGCACCGTCACGCCAGATCCCTGCGATGCAGAAGAAGGGCTGGCCCGCCAGGGTGAAGCGGTGCTTTGTTTTCGGCGATTTCGTGCCGGTGAACTCGAAGAATGCCGAGGCTAGGATTAGGCATCGGGGGCTGCCCCCCGCGCCTGCCCCCGCGCAGCGGGCCAATTCTGCCAATCAGGAGGGGCATTGCCATGATAGAAGTTACTTATTGTAAGTAACCTCTGGGCCAGAGAAGGGGCGCCATCGCACGCCAACGGCTGCTGCCACGGCACATCCGTGTTCACCTGTTCGGAACGGCGACTCCTACGTCCTCCTCCCCCGGTCCCGGGACGCATGCTGCCGCACCCGCCGGCGGCGGCGGCGCGAAGACTGAGGTGGAATTGGGCGAGCAGTCCCTCCGGCAGCAGTCGCCCGCGGCGCGCTACGGCTCGAAGCTCTTGGACGAAACCCGGGCACGGGCGCCGAACATGATGGCGGCCGGCTTGCAGACGCTTGTCTGGAGATCGACGGGGCGTGAAGCGCCCCGACGGCTCAATTTATTCCCGACGGCTCAATTTACCACTGTGTCTAGTTGAAATCGGCCGAGCCCGCTATCCTCCACACATGAGCGTGATGAAGATTCTAACTGAGGAGTTCCTGGCCGAACTCCCCGATGACTCGGAGGCGGCGTTCGACATGGTGCTGCGCCGGGCAGACGCCTACGTCGCTGAGGCGCTGAGACATGTGGACGAAAACGAGCGAAACAGCTGGTACGCCTACGAGACCGCCCAGCACACGGCCATGAACACGATCATCGCCGTGGCCAAGCGCTACGGGATTCAGCCGTTCGCCAGCATGATTGTCCCGCCGCGTAAGGGGTTCGGGTCCGAGGAGTTCACCGAGTTCAAGGTCGACGTAGACCACTACGCCGCCCAGCTGATGCTCGATAACAGCATCCGCAGCAAGCGCGATGCAGTGGTCATCGAGCCGAAGATCAAGGATCGCCTTCGCCAGCACATCCACGGGATCAAGACATTGATCGATCAGGCGGACATGCCGGAGCCCCGGCGCGCCGTCCTGCACAAGCGGATCGCCGATTTCGAGGCGGCGCTGGAGAAGCCGCGGGTGAACGTGGTCAGGCTGGCCGGCGTGATGGTCGCCATTCTGTCGGGTGCGGCGAATGTCACCACGCTGGCCGACAGCACGGTAATGCAGAAGCTGGTCGCGAACATCATGGTGACGATCGGCCATGCGAAGGCAATCGACGAGGAGAAGCGGGAGCTACCACCGGTCCAGCAGCCTCAGCCGCTGTTGCCGCCGCGCCCCGAGGACTACGTTGCCGGGCCGCCGTCAAAGGAGCACCGACGCGAGACGTTGACCGGCGATCTCGACGACGAGATCCCATTCTAGCCGGGCCACCTTCTCCGAGCGCTGAGGTGCAGCTGCCGAAATTCATTGCGCCCGAACTCGCCACGTTGGTGGACCTCGCGCCTGCGGGCGACGGTTGGCTGCACGAAATCAAGTTGGACGGCTACTAGAAGACTTTCTCAGAGAAAGGCGCGGCGTCCTGACCATGGATGGAATTTTGGAAGGTTTCGGACGAGACGTCGTCGAAGCAGCAAAGCGTAGGGCGCGGCAAAAGGGGGGTGAACAGCTTGAAACGGTCGTCGCCGTCGGTGGCGCTGCGGCGCAGATAGTCAGCGTCGCGCACGCCCGCGGAGTCGATGTCATTGTGCTGGGGCGACGGGGCCACGGTACAATGACCGAGTGGCTCTCGGGTAGCGTATCGCTCAAGGTCATTCACGCTTCCAAAATTCCTGTGCTGACCGTCCCGTAGGCCGAGGTTATCTCTGTGATTCGTTCGGCCGCCGATCCAAAATGACCTAATCGCCCGATCCGGCAGGCTGCGACCTTCTAGCAGGGCCGACTTCGGGCGCAACCTCAGGCCCTTGATGATCTGCACCCAATGCCCGGCGACCCAGTCATCCCCCCACGGTCGCAGGCAACAACCCGGCAGCTGTCATCTCCATTAGGTCCGCGACCTCCAGCGTATCGGGAACGATGGGAATGCCTGAAAGGCCCAGCGTTAGACGATCACTGCTGTGAATAGGCCGCCCCGCTCGGGGCCGCCGGCCGTAGGCTACGGCAAGGCAGGGTCGTGGTCGACAGCAGCAAATCAAGATGGTTGCGTGCCCCCGCAACCACCGACGGCCCCACGTCAGCGGCCATTTCAACACTGTTCGATATAGGTGGTATCGCTCTCGCAAAAATTAGACGTCATGGACGCCCTGGCCCGGCTTGCGGCCGCCCCGGACCTGACGCGATGGAGATACCCACCGATTCCGTCACGCCCGCGAAGCGCGCATCCATGTCTTTGCCGCAACGAGAAGGCTTGGCAAGGCACGCACGGCGCCGCAGAATTCACCCATGAACCTGTCGCTGAACCCCGGCCCCGACCTCGGCCTGCCCGCCGAGTGGTATCACCGCGCCGATATGTTCGAGCGCGAGCGCCAGGCGGTCTTCGCCCG
>Ga0137363_10001345_pt1 | contig 14112 bp, 12 predicted proteins | sample MadtaG_FD_104800 | JGI IMG/M metagenome (GOLD analysis project Ga0137363, IMG submission 104800) | Vadose zone soil microbial communities from Angelo Coast Range Reserve, California, USA - Mad1_115_16 metaG | ecosystem: Environmental > Terrestrial > Soil > Vadose zone | place: USA: California...
CGGCAGACAAGTATTGTAGCGGAAACGGACGAATCTGTAGGAGCCGGGGGGAAATGGTCAGTTAATAAGTTTTCAGTATTCACTTTCCGGAAAGAGGAGGGCAGCGAGGCCAGAGGTGACAGTCAGGTTCCAGAATGGGAATGTCCGACTACGAGATTTTTGGGGTGTAGGTGTACCTACCCCGTCTACTTTTGGTAGGAGTGGCAAGCAAAGAACTTACAGGTCTGCCAGTCTTTTTTGTCAGGGGTTGTGCAGGCCGTTGGGTCCGCTGCGGTCTTGCGAACCGGCCACGGCTCTTGCACGATGAGGCGTAAACTCGCCGCGACGGTTAGACGAAACTGGCGCAGAGCGCGGCTCGCTGGCCGTCAGCTCCTCGGCACTGCTATATTTCATTCAGGGGAAAATCGATGACGCTTACAGAGCAGATTCAAACCGACATCGTCGTAGCCATGAAAGCGCGCGACGATTTCAAACTCAGCGTGTTGCGGATGGTGAAGTCCGCGATTCAGCTGAAGGAAGTGGAAAAGCTGCGCAAACTCGACGACGCTGAGTCCATTCAGCTGCTGCAAACTATTCTGAAGCAACGCAAGGAATCGATCGAGCAATTCACCAAGGGCAACCGACCAGAACTCGCGGAGAAGGAAAAAAAGGAAGCCGCGTTGATTGCGCAATATCTCCCGGCGGGGGCTTCGGCTGAAGAACTGAACGCGGCAATCGACAAAGCCATCGCGGAATCCGGCGCAAACTCCATCAAGCAGATGGGCGCGGTAGTGAAAGCGGCAAAGTCCGCGCTGCAAGGAAAAACCGTGGACGGCAAAGCGCTGAGCGACCTGGTACGCGAGCGGCTTGCAAAATTAGGCTAGCCTTCCGCTCTGTGCAACTTGCAAAAAAAATGAAACTGTCACCTAATGCAGCGCCGGCAAACGCAAGAGCGCTGGCCTTTTTACGTATCTGTGTAGGAATTCTCTTTTTAGTCTTCGGACAATATAAAGTTTTTGGAACGCAGTTCACATTGCACGGCGGATTCCAGTTCTGGATCAACAAATTTCTGGAAGACGGCGCCTACCCGTTCATGGTTCCGGTGCTCCGCGGTTTTGTGCTGCCCCATGCCACGGCAATCGCGTTTCTGGTGGCGTACGGCGAGCTGGTCATCGGCCTGGCTCTGGTGCTCGGTTTACTGGTCCGTCCTGCAAGCGTCTTTGGATTGCTCTATATGATTTCCTTGCTGTTCTCTGCAAACTATCCCGGCGCGCACGCACCACTCTGGCAATATTTCGGGGCGTCGCTCGATCATTCGGTGTTAGCGCTCTGCTTCCTCAGTTTTCTGATCGGGGATTCCAGCGTCGAGTGGTCGCTGCTTTCCCGGGGTGGGCAACGCAAGATTCAGTCCTGAGCAGTTGAACTGTTGCCTACGCGAAGACTACAGATCCACGAGGCTTAGTGCGCCACCGGTTTCAACACCGCGGTGTTGCGTTCGTCGCCGGCAATGATGCGGTAACATTTCTTCAGATCGTCCATCTTGCTCATCGGCACTTTCAGTTCTTTTATTTCAAAGGTGCGGGTGTATTTCAGGATATTGCCCGAGGCCTCGGTCTTGCTGTGATAGCTCGCAAAGCTAAAGTCCACATCCACCGGCGGCGGCAGTTCATCCACTTCGAATCCTGGCGGCATGGTTATTTCGAAGCGGTCACTGTCTTTTCGTGGACCGTCAAAAACCACCGGCTGCTCTCGTGGTTCTTTAGTTTCCAGCAATCCACGGGTCTTGATGCCCACCAGCCGCGGACGAACCAGAATCAGGTCGCCGGCGGTCTTGGCATAACGCTGTGCCACGATCGAATAGTTAAGTCCGAAAGGTTCATTGGTATTGGTCAGATTGGTTATGGTTGCTCTGGTAATCCCAAAATTTGCAAATGATTGCGAAAGTATTTGTTCGATGATCTTCACCCGGTCGTTGTCTTTATTCAGGTTGCGGATGGCGGCGCGTTCTTCGGCGGCCGCGTCGCCCAAGCGGACCTCGTTGAAGGTGCCAGTCATGTTCCCTTCCGCGTCCAGCTTTACAACCGCGCTGCGCGTCACACCGGTCAGAGCGGCAGGCAGCATGGGCAGATTATAAAGTTCACCGCCATCGGGCGCGACCAGCAGCCCAAAACTATCCTGAAGAGCGCCTCGCAGGCGGCCAAACGGCGTCATATCGTCGGTCGGATCGAAAAACAGAATTCTGCCTAATTTCGGATGCTGCACCACGGCGACCAGAGAAGGATCAACCACGCCGTCCGGCAATTTAATCGCAATGATGGCGTGATCGAACGCGCGAATCTGCGCCGGAGTGTCCGCACTGACGGAGCCGCGCTCTGAATTGATGATCACATAGTAGGAATCAATGCCTATATCGCTGAGCATCGTGCCCATCAGCGTGGCTTTATCCTTGCAGTCGCCATAGCGATGGTGAAAGATGTCCCCTGCGGCGTGCGGCTGGACGCCACCGATTCCCAGCTCGATGGCCACGTAGCGGATGTTTTGCTGTACGAATTTCGCGAGGGCGGCCATTTTTGCCACGGGAGTCGTTTCCGCCGCGGTCAGCGACGCAACTTGCTGGGTAATTTCCGGCGATGATCCGCGCCGGCTCTTGGCCAAAGCGGTGTACCACACTCCCATCTGCCGCCAGTCCTTGAAACTGTGGTCGCTGGCGCCTCCCGGAGGAAAAAAACTGACTACCATCTCGCCCGCCACGCCCGTCCAGGGCGGCATCTCTTCTTCTGGACGTAAACCTTTCACGTCGCTCAGCGTCCACTGCCATTGATTGTTGCCGATCTGCGAAGCTTTCATTTCGGCGTGATTGCGCCAAACCACGGAATATTCCCACGACGGCGGCAGCAGCAGCGTGAATTTTGTATCCTTTACTGGTTCCGTCTCCTGAAACTGCCAGACAGTCTGCAGCACCAGCGGAGACTCCTCGACTTCGTATTCGTACCCTACGATATTTCCCGGGTCTGCCGCAGGAATCTGCAGCACCCTATCTTTTACGTCCGAGATCAGCTCGCTGCCGGAAATCTTCGGCAGTGAAACTTCCATCGCATCCTTATCTTTTACTTCGTAGTCCTTTCCCTGCGCCGGAATACACCAGCCGTGCAGGTTGGTCACTTTGCGGCTTGGATTGAACCACACCGCGACCACGCCGTGATCGCGTCCGTTCGGCCTGAGAATCCGGTAAGCTCGGCGGACCGTGTCTTTTATTTTCTCGGCGGACTGCACGGTAACAATTTCTTCCGAGTACAGGATTACCGCATCGGTCTTGTCGTCGTGCGCGGGTAGTGGCGCATTTACGAGGTTATGCATCCAGGCCGGAGCGTCGGCCTTCGCGGTCATTGCTCCGGTAAGCGCCAGCACTCCCAACAGCGCCACGGCCAGCTTCGAGACTTTCATCTCAATTCCCCGCCGATGAACTGCCCGGCTGCAGTACCACTTGCTCTTCATCGCCCGTTCGTACCACCTGAAAAAACGCGCGCAGCGCTCCATAACTGCCAGCTGGCACCATGACCAGGTCGCTGCGAAGCACTCGCGTCACGTGCAACGATCCCGAATTGTCTTCCGACTTCATCGTATAGGCAGCTGCTTTCACATCCTGATCGACGGGTTTCGCCAGCGATGAGACCTTCCAGCCCAGTGGCAATTCAATCGTGATGTCGTCAATCTTCCGGTAAGGATAATGAAAATAGACCGGGTAGGTGCGCGCGGAATGTTCAAAAATACTCTTCTCTGACGACGAAAATAGCCCCACAGGAAGGAGTGCCCGCTTTCCCGCGCCTGCAACCCACCCGGGCACCTTGAATGAATACTCCGTCAGGAGAGACGGTGAAGAGCTGTTCCAATCAGGCTTGTTCACAAGATCTACTTCAATCGCCGCCGGAACTGTTTCTCTCACCATATCTTCCAATAATTTTTTCCTACTCGTTTCGTCCTCGATTCTTTCTTCGATTCGAAGGCTTTGCGCGTCCGAACCCCAATACGTCACGGTCAGTTTTCCGCTCAGGGTCCCTTCACTGTCCAGTTTCAGCTCCGTTTTGCGTTCAACTTTGCTCTGGCTCGCATCATTCAGCGGAGTTTCGACCCAGGCGCCGCCGTCCTTTCCCAACCGCAACCCGGACACCGATGTTTCCCACCACGGCAGCATGCCGAACGGCGTGAACGCTGTTCCCGGATCGAAATACAAATCTTTTCCGTCCAGCTTGACCAGCACCACGTTATCGTTCAGTTGCCGCGCATTCATCACTGCGGCCTTGAAGAAATGATCGCTGCGCCGCGCCACCAGTACCGGAGACGCATCAAATCCCGCGGTGCGCGCGAGCGCCATAAACAGCCAGGTAATCTGGGTACCGTAGCCGTAGCCGCGTTTTATCAAGTCCTCGACGTTGGTCACTTCTTTTTGCTTTTCTCGCTTCTGCTCCTGCTGGGACTTTTCGTTTTCATAATTCAAATTGCGCAATTGCTGCACTTTCGCGTAAATCTTCCGCAGTTTCGCGTCCTGTGAATCGCCGGGCGCCACGATTTGCGCCAACGCTTGTTCCATAGCTTTTTTCTTGTTTACGAAATTTTCCACTTTTTCGTTCTGCTTTTTCGATTCCGCCTTCCAGAATTTCGCCGGATCCTTTTCCGGCGATATCTCGTCGCTGTAAATAAAATCCACTCGATACTTCATTTCGTTCTCCGGAGGCATGAAATCCTCAACGAGAAATGCCGGGATATTCTGCGACTCCATGCGGATCGTTCCGTGATCCTCTTTTGGGGGCTGTGTTCCGGGTGGCAGCCCTTCCGGCAAGGTCCACCTAAGTGAAAAATCTGGGCTGGGTTTAAGGGTGAATTTGGCGCGCTTGGTAAAGAGCTCGTCGCTCAATACCCAATTGGAATCGTAAACGTACGCATCGTTATAATCCGTCGTGTAGTGATACTCGATGATGCTTCCAATCTGCACATCCGGCAGCGTGAACGTCTTTGCAAGGTACTTGAAGCCCTTGGCCTTTACGATCGTCTGCTCGTAAACCTTGCCATCAAATTGCGCGATGGAGCCGTCGGCGCGAATCGAGCGGGCCTTGATGCCTTGGACAGTCCCTGTTTCTTTGAGGAATGGAATCTCGACGTTGCCGTATTTGCGCCCTTCCTCGGTCAAAATCTTTATGCGAATGTAATTAAATTCATGTGCCGTTCTTCCGTCGTCGCGGTCCACTTGCCGGTACAGGATCACCGCCGACGCCCCCGGGGCCTCGGGCAAACTGGTCATCTTTAACTCTTCTTGTGAGATCGGCTGCCACTCGTCGCCGCTCGCCGTGCTGGTTCGCCATGTCGCTAACGACGCGATGATCACACAAAATGTGCACACCACCACCCACGGGCGCTTGTTCACTGGTTTTCTCCTGGGATTTTCGCCACTCGGGCACACGGGCCCGGTGGAAGACACACTTCCATTTACACTGCGACTCGGGGCTGGGTTGGGCATCGTACTTATTAGTAAGCCAAGTACCTGATCTTGCGAGAAAGTATCCTGTTAGCAAGCTGCTGTCAAGAGAACGACGGGCCAGGCGGACCAGGTCGTTGCGCAATGACGCTCTTCCCCAACGGCCTCTCCCTGCGGCATAATCCCCGCGCACCTTTATTGCATCTCAGCGCTGTCGGCATGACTTGGAGGATTTTGTGAGCAATCGTCCCTGGAGTTCCACCGCGCCTCCCGGCGAATTCCGCACCTACATCTCCGCCGAAGAATCCCTCGCCGAATTCACCGTTCGCGCCATCATTCTCGGCGCGCTCTTCGGACTCCTGTTCGGCGCGGTGACGGTGTATGTCGGCCTTCGCGCCGGGCTCACCGTCTCCGCTTCCATTCCGATCTCCGTGCTCTCCATCAGCATCCTTCGCGCCTTCGGCCGCTCCACCATCCTTGAAAACAATATCGTGCAGACCACTGGCTCCGCAGGAGAATCGCTCGCCGCGGGCGTCATGTTCACCATTCCAGCATTGATCTTTCTCGGTTTTGGCAAAGAATTTACGTTCTGGCGCATTTTCCCGCTCGCTCTTCTTGGCGGATGGCTCGGCGTGCTGTTCATGGTTCCCATTCGTCGCCAGCTCATTGTGAAGGAACACGGCAACCTTTCTTTTCCGGAGGGCACCGCTTGCGCTGATGTGCTGGTCGCCGGTGAACGCGGCGGCTCCTTCGCCAGCCGCGTTTTCTGGGGACTTGGCCTCGGCGGCATCTACACATTCCTCATGAAAACCTGCCTGGCCTGGACCGAGCAGCCCGACGGCCGGCCTGGCTGGTTTCCCGGTGCATCGTTCCGCGTGAATATCACTTCCGAGTATCTCGGTGTCGGCTACATCATTGGTCCGCGCGTCTCTGGAATTCTCTTTGCCGGAGGCATCATCTCCTGGTTGGTCATGATGCCCGCCATCAAGTTCTACGGCCAGCTGGCTGGCAACACTCCGCTCTATCCTTCGACCGTTCCCATTCCGCAAATGACGCCGGAGCAGATCTGGAGCAGTTACATTCGCCCCATGGGCGCAGGAGCGGTAGCCGCAGCCGGTCTCATCACACTTCTCCGCACCATGCCCACCATCATTTCCGCACTACGCGCGGGCCTCAAAGACGTTCGCGCGCAAGGCGCGGTCGGAGCTGAATCCGCCATCAGGACCGAGCGCGACATTCCCATGCGCACCGTCGTCATCGGCTCCATCGTCATCATCGCCATGCTCTGGGTTCTGCTCACCTTTCACCCGATCGAAGGCGCAGCCACTCATTGGTATCAAAATCTTTTTGCCGCCGTATTCGTCGTGGTTTTCGGTTTTCTCTTCGTAACCGTCGCCGGGCGCATCAGCGGCCTGCTCGGCAATTCTTCGAATCCCATCAGTGGCATGAGCATCGCCACGCTCATGGCTACCTGCGCGATCTTTTTCGTCGCTGGATGGACCGCTCCCAACTACGCCGTGCTCGCCCTGATGATTGGTGGAGTCGTCTGCATTGCCGCCGCCATCGCCGGCGCCACTTCGCAAGACTTGAAAACCGGCTATCTTGTCGGCGCAACTCCCGTTCGCCAGCAGTACGCGCTGCTCATCGGCGTCACCGTCTCGACTATCGCCATCGGTGCAACCCTTAACTTGATGAATCGCGGCCTCGAACGCTACATCCCGACGCAAATTCCCGTTACGCTGCAATCTCTCCCCAGCGGAGTAAAAATTGAGAGCGACACGTTTGAACATCAAGGCAAAAAATATGTGCTGATCAACTCGCTGGGCTCGCACGAAGTTCCCGACGGGGAATATCTTTACGATCCTGGCACGCAGCGCATCGAGCTGCAGTGGGCGCAAGGCATTGGCAGCGAAAAAGCTCCCGCTCCGCAAGCTCGCCTCATGGCCACCGTCATTAACGGCATCCTCAATCAACGCTTGCCGTGGCGACTGGTTTTAATGGGAGTTTGCCTAGTCATCGCGGTAGAAATTCTCGGCGTTCGTTCTCTAGCCTTCGCCACTGGCTCGTATCTTTCGATCGCTACAACCGGAGCCATGTTTGCCGGCGGATTAGTTCGCCTGCTCGTTGAAGCCACTACCAAAAAGAAAGACGAAAGCGAAGCCAGTCCCGGCGCTCTCTACTCCAGTGGACTGATCGCTGCCGGTGGAGTCTTCGGCCTCTTGGGCATCATCATCAACCTCTTTCAAGATCCAGAAATCTCCAACAACGTCCCGCACTGGCTCACCGCCACTCTTCGGCTACCGTGGCGCCCGGACCTCTTCGCCTTCGGCCCAAAAATCTTCGGCTCACTCGCCACCAGCAACCTCTTCGGTATCTTCATGTTCCTGGTGCTAGCCGGCTCCCTCTTCTACTTCGCCCGCAAAAAACTAGACTGATTGAAGAAAACCTCCCGCCCCCATAATCTTCAATCCTGGCACACGATCGGCATCAGCCATCGCGAGGTTGGCTAGCGCGAATAGCCGGGCACTATCCGCAAAGTTGGGCACACCTATTCCAGGCACGTCACTACGATGAAGCCATTCGCGAACTGCGAAGCGATCTGGCGCGCCAGGATGATACCTCGACTTACTGGTCTTGCTGGTTTCTGGGGTACGCGCTGATTGCCAACGGTCAAGCGGACCAAGCGATTCCGGTGCTGGAAAACGCGCTCGCTCTGAGCGGGCGCAATCCGGCCGTGATCGGCGTGCTCGTCAGGGCGTACGTGCATACTGGGCGTCGCAGAAGCGCTCCGCCTTCTTGATGAATTAAAACGACGGCAGCAGACAGGCTACGTTCCTACTGCTGCTTTTGTGAACGCTTATCTGGGGCTCGGCGACAACGAACAAGCATTTGTCTGGCTCGAGCGGGCCTACAAGGAACAGTCGATGATTCTGCAATACGTCAAAGTGCATCCCTTCTTTGATCCCCTCCGCGGCGACCCCCGTTTTGCGGACTCGGTGCGCCGCGCAGGGCTTGACCAGGCTCGGTAGAGAGGGTTTTGTTACACGCTCTTTATACTGTTGTACCTCATTCTTTACTCTCCCTCTTTTCCCTCGTACACTGAAAAAAGCATGGCTTCCCGCGTACGCACGCACCGTATCAGTTTCGATTTCTACATCACTCCGGGTGTGCAACTCCTGATCATCGCCAACGTCGCCGTGTACATCCTCGAGGCGTTTATCCATTATTTCGGCGGTGTCAGCGGCTACAACTGGCTCCTCAAATGGTTCGGTCTGGTCCCGGCCGGAGTCATTCCACTTCTCCGCATCTGGCAGCCCTTCACCTATCTTTTTCTCCACGATATCACCGACATCTGGCACATCGTCCTCAACATGTTCACGCTTTGGATGTTCGGACGCGAGGTCGAACTCGTCTGGGGCCGCAATCGTTTCCTGCGCTATTACTTTCTCACTGGCGTCGGCGCCGGCCTGCTTAACGTCATCGTCAAGACCGTTCCCATGCTTTGGGGCAACGAAAATTCCTTCACTCCGACCATCGGCGCATCCGGCGCCATCTTCGGTATTCTCATCGCGTGCGCCATTCTCTTTCCCGACCGCCGCGCCTACATCATTCCCATCCCCATTCCTATAAAAATGAAATGGATCGTTGCGGGAATGGCTGCCATCACGTTCCTCGGCACCTTCGGTCATGGCGGCGATAAAATCAGCCACATCTGCCACCTCGGCGGCATGCTCATCGGCTATTTGTATCTCCGACGCGATTCCTACCTGTTCCGTCTGCGCAACGAAGTCTCCGACTGGAAATATCAGCGCAACCGCAAAAAATTCGACGTGTACATCAACAAAAACAAAAACGAGCCGCCATCCCGCCCCGACCGCTGGGTTAATTAATTGCAGCACGATGGCGCAACCGACGGCGCGGATGATCAGGCTCCGCCGCTTTCCAAGCCTGCTCGTCTCTGGAGGCGCAGCGATCGTTTCCGCCTGCTCACCTGGGCCGGTATTGCCTTCCTTGTTCCTCTGCCTTTTGTTTTCGCGCTGCGTGGCTCACTGGCGCAGCGTGGTTCCGTCCTCTCGGTGCAAAGCGAACTTCCCGTTAAAGTGATCACCGCTTCTTGTGTCGCGCTGGCAACTTGGATCATGTCCCGCATTGAGAAACGCCCCCTCGACGATTACGGCATTCCCATCCGCCAGGCCTTGGGAAAAAGATTTTGCGAAGGCGCAGTCTGGGGTTTCGCGATGCTCTCCGCGATCCTGTTGCCCCTCTATCTGTCAGGGCATTTTCGCATCGGCTCCGCCGCTCTCGCCCGAGGTGTGGCCTTCCGCTACGCTCTTGCCTGGGCTGCGGTATTCCTTGCGGTTGCCATCACCGAAGAGTTGGCTTTTCGCGGTTACTGGCTCTTTGTTTCTTCCAAACGAATCCGCTTCTGGCCGGCTTCGCTGTTTCTCTCGGTTATCTTCGCCGTCGCCCATCTCGGCAACCAGGGAGAAAACGCTCTCGGGATTCTGGAGGTCGTTGCCACCGGCTTGTTTTTCTGCCTGACCGTCCGCCGCACCGGCAATCTCTGGTTCGCCATCGGCTTCCATGCCGCATGGGATTGGGCGGAAACATTTTTCTACGGCACGCCCGACAGCGGCCTTCTTGGCATCGGCCGATTTCTGAACAGCTCCGTTCAAGGCCCGAATTGGCTGACCGGAGGCTCCGCAGGTCCCGAGGGCAGCATCATCGCATTGTTGGTTCTACTGCTCTGCGCCCTTCTAATCCACTTCCGTTTTCCAAGCGCCATCTACCCTGATCGTCCCGTCTAGCGGGTGGCCGCGCGCGCGCTCAAGTTTCTAACTTGCCGCGGCACGATCATCCTGCCGTTCAACACAATTCACTTGCTTCGTTCTCCTGTCTGCATATAATCCTTTTCTAAATCTCACATCTCTAGGCAGCTGGTATGCAGGATCTTGCACCCGGTCCCGCGCTACCTCCACGATTTGTGATTCGGCCACGTATTTCCCCAACGCAGATTCAGCAACTTCGAAAGAGAGAGGTATTAATCTTAATGAGAAAAATTCTGGCAGCCTTCAGCGTCATGCTCCTTCTAGGAGCTTCAGGTCTCGCGCAACAAAATCCCGGTACTATCGCCTCGCTTGAATTTCAAACCCCCAAGAGCGGAATGGCGAAGCAATACGAGGATGGGCGAAAACAAAAAGCGGAGTGGCACAAACAGCAGAAAGACTCGCAACCCTTAATGGTCTGGGAAACAATCACCGGCGATCACACAGGAACCTACATCGTTGGCAGGCTCGGACAGCACTGGGCTGATTTCGACAAGCCCTCGGTGCCAGAGCAAAGCGACATCGACGAATACAACAAAGTGATCGGGGCGTATGTGCAGTCGCTGGTCACCCGATACTATGAATTCTTGCCCAAGATCAGCAAGCCGCTCGACTCACCACTTCCCACAAAATACTCGGAAATCATCACTTACGTTTTGCGCCCAGGCAAAGCAGAGGATTTCCGCGCTGCAATCGCCAGAATTACCGAAGGCATCGAAAAAACCAAGTGGCCCGTGCACTATTTCTGGTATGCGCTGGCCACCGGCGGTTCGAACGACACCTATGTCCTCGTTATCCCGCACGCAAATTGGGCGGACTTAGAAGACAAACCTGACAGGAAGCCATTTCCCGAAATGCTCAAGGATGCCTTTGGGCAGGCGGAAGCGGATTCGCTCACGAAACGCTTGGACTCTGCTACCGAACGCGAAACAAACGAGATGGTCCAGTTTCGCCCGGATCTGAGCTATCTTCCAAACAAGTAGATGGGCGGGGATTTTGTACAGCGAGGGGTATGTAACCACAGTGCAATACCTCGTGCCCGTACAAAGACGTTTTGTTATTTAGTGATTTTCGGATGCGCCGCACGGTATGTGCGGCGCGTTTGTTTAGGCCCAGTCGCGTTAGACCGACAATAAGCGGCTGAAAAATGACCGGTATCTCCGCAACGCCAATCGCAAATCTTCCATCGAAACGTTTTCGCCCTTATCCCATTGGCTTTCCAGCTTGTTGCGTTCGTCGGCGAAGATTTCTGCCAACCGTTTCATTGTTCCGGCGACCAGGGTGTCTGCCTGCTCAACTGCGCGGCGCGGCTCATCCACGAATCCGACCTGTATCGCATCCCACTTCCCGCGAAGGTCGTTGGCTTCGCTGCCAGAAAAGAGTGGACCGGTTTCCCGCTCCATCGCAGCAGCGGGAGCGGGCGCCGCTGCAGTGCCCTGACCTGCGCCGCGGCCCGCATCTCCTGTGAACCGTCCCTCTGTCCCTACATCGACGCGCTCTGTCGACCGCCGGTCATTTTCGACACGCGATGACTGCTCATCTTTTTGCGGGCGTTGACTGGTCCCCGCCAAATCCGCCGTGGTGAGCTCTTCATCCGTCACCTCTCCCACTCCTTCTCCCTTCCTGATGTCCTCGGTCACGATGTGCTCCTTTTATGCTGTTGGAATCTGCTGCTCAACTCTACGCGCCAACGCTCCTTGCTTCTACGCGCGAGCACTTCTGGCAGTAGCACTGCGGCTCAATTCAGGTTGGTCGGCCAATTCAGCGAACAATGCGCGGTAGTGGATCATCGCCTGTCTCATGTCTTCCGTGCTTGCCCGCCCTTGCGAGTGTCGTAACGAGATTTCATGCCCGGCTCGGTACTGTTCGACCACCAACGGGTGATCCACGGAAATGTCAGCGGCCCGCTGATCGAATTCGGTCACCGGATAGCCGCGCGTAGTCATGATTTCTTGAATCAACTTATCTGCTTCAGTGAGAGCGCCTCGGGGATCGTCAACAAATCGCGATTGGATCTTGTGCCAACCCGCGACAAACCTTGCTCGGGTCTCCGATGGCAGCGGAGTTATCTTGAATTGCTCGACTCTCTTTTGCAGCTTTTGCAGCTTCGCTTCCGCGCGCATTTTGCTGCCGGTTTCTTCGACCGTCCTGCTGTACTCGGGACCGAAGCGCTCTCTAAGTCTTTTGCTGCGCACAATCGTGACAACTGCGGAGGTGCTCATGGCGGTACCTCTGTCACCTTGATACGCGCTGGCAGGCAAACTCTTCAATCGGCAACTTCCTGTAGCGCCGAACTATCAGATCTGTATTGGGGTAGTTCTTGTTGGTGTAGCGGCCGCTTTCCGAAGCGGGCTTCTTTTCTGCAGTAGCACAGGCATTCTGCCGGTGCGAGGTTAGCTTGCCCCAGCGCAAGCGGCGGCGGAGCCCTTGGCCACAAAATAGGAACTATAGTTCCTATTTCCATGGCGCAACCTATTCGAGAGCTCCGCCAATCACATGGAACTTCATGAAGTTCGTCGTCCCGCGCACGCCCATCGGCGTCCCGGCTACAATCGCGATCACGTCGCCCTTGCGCACCAATTTTTCTTCCAGCAACCTTTTTTCCGAAATCGCCGCCAGTTGGTCCACCTTGCGCAGATCCGGAATTCCGAGCGGCGCAACGCCCCATACCAGCGCCAGCCGCCGTCGCGTTTCTGCTTCCGGAGAAAACGCCGCAATCGGCACCAGCGGCCGGTAGCGCGAAATCAGCCGCGCTGTAAATCCGCTGTGCGTGAACACCACAATCCATTTCATGTGCAATTCACGCGATGCGTGGCACACCAGTTCCGCCACCGTCTCCGCCACTTTCAATTTTTCCTGCGTTCCGGGACGCGCAAATTCCTTAATGCTGGTTTCCGCTTCTTCGATGATTCGCGCCATCATGCTTACCGCTTCCACCGGATATTTTCCGCTGGCTGTCTCCGCAGAAAGCATCACCGCATCCGAACCATCGAAAATCGCGTTGGCCACATCGGAAGCTTCGGCGCGCGTGGGCCGCGGATTCTCCGTCATGGACTCCAGCATCTGCGTAGCGGTAATCACCGGCCGGCGGAATTCGCGGGCTCGCGCGATAATATTTTTCTGCACCACCGGCACCTGCTCCGGATTCATCTCCACGCCCAGATCACCCCGCGCCACCATCACGCCGTCCGAAACCCGCAAAATTCCTTCCAAGTTTTCGATCGCTTCCGGCTTTTCCAGTTTCGCTATGACAGGAGTTTCTTTTCCCGCGTGGCGGATCAAGCGCTTTGCCAGCTGCACATCTTCCGGCCGGCGCACAAAACTCACTGCGATATAATCCACGCCCTGCGTCAGCGCGAATTTCAAATCCGCTTTGTCTTTCGGCGTCAGCGCCGGCACTCGCAGTTTCACTCCGGGCAGGTTGATTCCCTTGTGCTCGCCCAGCGCGCCGCCATTCACCACCCGGCAATTCACGTCTTTCAAGCGAACAGACTCGACGCGCAACTCAATCAGCCCGTCCGACAAAAGGATCCGGTCCCCGCGATGCACTTCTCTAGGCAGCGGCAGAAATATAGTGCTCACGCGTGTCGAATCGCCCAGAATTTTTCTGGTGGTGATAGTAAAGTTCTGCCCGGTGCGCAGCGTTACCGGAACGCCGCCGGCCAGTGCCCCGGTACGTATCTTGGGCCCCTGCAAGTCGGCAAGGATCGCAATCGTCTTACCACGTCTATTGTCCGTAGCTCGCAACACCGTATTGCAATTCAGATGTTCGGCGTCGCTGCCATGCGAGAAATTCTTTCACGTTACGTCCATGCCCGCTTCGAGCAGCCGCTTCAG
>Ga0137363_10001357_pt1 | contig 14053 bp, 12 predicted proteins | sample MadtaG_FD_104800 | JGI IMG/M metagenome (GOLD analysis project Ga0137363, IMG submission 104800) | Vadose zone soil microbial communities from Angelo Coast Range Reserve, California, USA - Mad1_115_16 metaG | ecosystem: Environmental > Terrestrial > Soil > Vadose zone | place: USA: California...
TCGATGCAGAATTCGACGCTCGCTGGTTTGTGGAGAAAATGGCGCTCGCTTTACAAGCAGCTGCATTAATAAGAAGCGGAAATCAAAGGATAGCAGACGCTTTCTGCTCCGCGCGTCTTACCGACATTCTTGGGCTGGTCTTTGGAACGTTGCGGTCGAACGACTGCGTGGCATTGCTTCTGGAACGGGCCCAACCAAAGGTTCTTCAACCGGGCTAGCTAGCGATAGCTAGCATGGTAGCACGAGATCCATTGAACCGGACAATGTTAGTCTGAGGAATGCTCCCAGCCCGGAGGTTTGCAACAACTCTCACCTAGATGGTGGTAATTGCCGACAGTCTTGACCGGGATAGCATTCAACTCCGCGATCACCCCATCAATTCCCGGTACGCCATCTGATCAGCGTGCATGCGTCGAAAAACGCGATATTTCCGGCGATGATATTCTTCAACTCGACCTTCTTCCGGCTCAATCTTCCTGCCCGCCGCGTTCATCGATTTCATCGCGTCGAGAATATTCCGAACAAAGCCCGAAGCCACTCCGCAGAGTATTGCGGCGCCCAGCAAAACCGCTTCGGGTTCTTTAGGCAACACTAGTTTGCAACCGGTAATGTTCGCGTGTTCGCGCAAGAATACTTCGTTCTTCAAACCCCCTCCGCACGCGAAGATCTCTTTGATAGAATACCCTCGGGCATTCATCTCTTCCAGAATATGGCGCAGGCCATATGCAATCGCCTGTATAGTTGCCAAATAGAGTAGGGTCAGGTCTTCCACTCTGGCAGAAAGCTTCAGTCCGCTGACCATTCCACGCAGCGTAGGATCGGCAAGCGGCGAGCGGTTGCCATGAAAATCCGGGTAGACATGCAGTTCTTTCGTAAGTGCTCCTTCAAAATCCACCCCATTGTCGGTCCGCAGCCTGGACAACTGCTCATTGAGAAAGTCGAAGATTGAAATGCCTTGGGAATCCGCTTCTCTTTTGGCAGCGGGGTATGCGCCATGGGAGTAAATCACATGATCCAGAACCGCGCCGGTGGCCGATTGGCCAGCTTCAGTAAGCCAGTAGTTTGGGATCATCGCAGAGAAGTAGGGGCCCCAAACCCCAGGAATAAATCTCGGTTCCCCAGAGACTGCCATGTGACACGACGAGGTACCGGCAATCATTGCAACGCGACTATTCAACACCTCTGGTGACAAGGTCTCGCCCTCGCCGACCGCGCCGAGCACGCCTAACCCGCCCGCGTGCGCGTCAATGATTGATGCGCCGACTGCTGTGCCGGGCTGCAAATTCAACTCCATCGCCGCGCGCTCAGATAACCCCTGCCCGACCGGTTCACCCATCGGTCGGATCTTCGCTCCAATCCGCGCGTATTTTTCCGCCACCAGGTCGCCTAATCCGATCTGTTCCCAGTAGGAATCGCTCCAGCCGGCAAGATCCCCTTTTACCCTGTAGTGACCGAGATAAGTCCATTTGCAAACAAGAGAGCAGAGAGATCGCCCCGTATCGCCGGTTGCCCGAAAAGTAAGAAAATCAGGAAGATCAAAAAAATGCGCCGCCCTTTTCCATGCCTCAGGAAGCCGCTCTTTGAGCCACAGGAGTTTCGGCGATTCCATCTCGGGAGAAATCACGCCTCCAACGTATTGCAGAACCTCGTGCTTCGTCGCATTGATGCGATCCGCCTGCTCGACTGCTCGATGATCCATCCAGACAATCACATTTTGCTCGGGACTACCGGTTGGGCTCACCGAAACCGGCTGACCATCCGCTGCTAACGCAACCAGGGAACAGGTCGCATCGAACCCGAGACCTGCCACCGCTTTCGGGTCTATACCAGCCTTTTCTACCGCAGATCGAACCACTTCACAGCACTGCTTCCAGATATTCTCCGAGGATTGCTCGACAAAGTCGGCTGCGGGCTTCCACATTTGGATTGCCGCCGACGCATTCCCTGTTTGGACACCTTTGCTATCGAAGACGCCGGCTCTCGCACTTCCGGTTCCGACATCGATGCCGACGAAATATTTTTCTGCGGGGGGTTTAGGCATGGTAAATCGTTAGCGCCGCTATCGATCGTTGCCAACATTTTTGCGCCAGTTTGCGCGGAGTGCCGATCGTACCCTTTGTAACGCTGCCGCAAGCAATTTGATCTTGAAATCGAAAGCCAGGAACATCCGGAACGGGCGAAGCTTTTGGGAGAACAGATTCGCGAATACGCGAGGTGGCGCCGAGAACGATTAAAGCCCTGTCACCATTCCTTCCTTGCAAATTTTGACGATCCTGTAATATAGACGCCAAATTAAATGCCAGTATGAGAAGCTATTGTCTTCGGATTTGTCTCGGAACCGCGGTCTTTTGCGCACTTCTTTCCGGCTGTACGACCCTTACGACGGTTACTTCAAGGAAGTACGAGGTAGTAGCGTACAAGCCCAAGAATCCGAGCGCAGTTCGCGTCAAAGTATCCCTTCAAAATCGTATGGTTTATGTCATGGAGGGCGACCGACCGTTGCTTGTCACGCCAACGACAATTGGCAAAGCCGGGGCAACCACACCCACAGGTTCTTACCACGTGACCGGCAAGATCCGCAAGAAGCGCTCGGCGACCTACGGTTTTTGGGCCCGTGGCAATGACGTAAGAGCAGGAACCAGCGATCACCCGCCGGGTGCCGGGTATCACTATGTCGGTTATCCGATGGCTTACTGGGTAGAATTCAAGCCTGCCTACGGTTTTCATCAGGGAGCCGTCTGGCCGATTCCCCATTCCCATGGATGCCTGCGCCTTCATCCGAGCGCTGCGCCCAAATTTTTCGCCCTTGTGCACGAAGGAACGCCCGTATTGATCGCTCAAACCCAGCCCGAAGATGCGACGATCGGAAAGAGCGCACCGCGTCCAAGCGACTATGCCGATCCGGATCCCCCAGGCGCTTACCTAGTCTCCGACGCTGTATTTGCTCCGCCTCAGGGTACCTTGCTGCAGGATTGATTTTTCCGTACAGCCGTTCGATCAGTGATTTGGCAACTACCATGTCCGCGCTACCTACGACGCCGCAAACACGAACCAAAAAAATCAACCTTCGTACACCCGACGTGATGGCGAAGGTTCAGGAGCAGGTCCAATCTCACTACCGAAGTGTCGTCGTGGAGCGCATCCGCGCTAATGGTGGGACTCTCACCGTTCGTGACACAACCCTGCGCCTCGCTAAGCAATTCGGTTTTTGTTATGGTGTCGAGAGGGCGATCGATCTGGCGTACGCCGCGCGCAAAGTTTTTGCGGACTCGCGTCTGTATATTCTCGGCGAGATTATTCATAACCCGCTCGTGAATGAGCAAATCGGTGCCATGGGAATTAAAAATCTCCTTGGCAACGGACGCGAGGCTGAGATCGACGAACTGACTGCAGACGATATCGTTATCGTACCGGCTTTTGGCACCGACCTGATCACTCTGAAAAAAATCCAGGAGCGTGGCTGCCAGATAGTAGACACGACTTGCGGCGATGTGATGAGCGTTTGGAAAAGAGTGCGCCAGAATGCCGTGGAACACGTGACATCCATCATCCACGGTAAGGCGGAGCATGAGGAGACCAAGGCCACCGCTTCCCGCGCTCTGGGACTCGGAATGGGGCATTACCTGATCGTTTTGACGCTGAAGGACACCGATTACGTCTGCAATTACATCAGACACGGAGGAGACAAGCAGGAATTCCTGGATCGGTTCAAGGACGCGTACTCTCCCGGATTCGATCCAGACATTTATCTCGAGGCCGTAGGGGTCGCAAATCAGACGACCATGCTCAGAGGCGAGACGGAGGAAGTTCAACGTCGAATCCGCGCGGCGGTCATTGATCGGGATGGCCCGGAACTTGGATCAAAACGTTTTCGATTCTTCGACACGATTTGCGGCGCTACCCAGGAGCGGCAGGACGCCTTAAGCGAGCTGTTGCTTGAGAAGATGAGCCTTCTGCTCGTCGTCGGTGGTTATAACAGCTCCAACACCTCGCACCTCGCCGAAATGGGCGAGGTCAAGATGCCGACCTACTTTGTCCGAAGCGCGAGCAAACTTGAGTCTGCGGGGCAAATCACACACTACAATTTGCACGAAAAGCGCGAGATTGTAACACGTGACTGGCTGCCGAGTGGCCCTGCAACCATTGGCATTACGGCAGGGGCGTCGTGCCCGAACAATCTGATCGAAGAAACAATCCTTCGCGTCTACGAGTTGAGAGGCGTACCTGCGCAAGAAGTCTTGGCCGCATGACAGTCGGGGTCCTGCGTGGATTCGTTTCTTTCTGCTGTCCACCATTTTACCGGTTTTCGAATTCCTCGTTTCGCTGAGCATCCCATGGATGCTGCAGCGCTGGCGTGGTCGCCGATCGTCGGTCTTCTCGCGGCGATTCTGACAGTTAGTTTCTACATTCCGCTCGCCGCGTTTTATGTGCCACCCGATGTTGCCATCATCCTCGCGTTGGTCGCGATCTCTTGGATTCGTGGCTTTAAAGCCGAAATTGATTTTTGCGACCTTTGCGACTCCTTTCTTGGCAGAAAAAAAAGGATCTCTCGGCGCTGGATTGCCGGCATTCCTGGCATCACGTGCCTGATCTTCGCAGCGCTGCTCAGATACGCAATCGCCCGGCAATTTTTTCTTTTGGAGTCGGCCAGGTTGCTTGCTTTGGGGACCTTCGTCCCTTTTGTCGTCCCCTCGTTTAGTCCGGAAAGGGCTGCCCGGATCAAACTTCTCGGAGGTTCTTGGTTGCTGGTATCCGCCATCACCGCCCTCGCCCCTGTGAAGCTTTTGAGCGCTGCGAGCGCATTGTTCGGTTTGCGCGGACCTCTGCTAACGTTTGCCCTTATCTACCTTTCCGCGCGTCTGACATTCCACCTCGCCGATGAACCGGCGCCTCTCAATGTCGCAGCGCTCCCCTCTGAATTGGCCGCATACCTATCCTTTATCCTCGTCCGCTACCATTTCCTGTAGGCGGGGTCATGTCTCAATATTCAACATTCGGCTTTACGCGGGACAACCCCCAAACCTATCCTACCCCGCATGGCTCGAGCCTTGCGCCTCGACATTGAGAACGGCTGGTATCACGTCGTAAATCGCGGAATCGAAAAGCGCCAAATCTTTCCGGAAGCTTTTGCAAACGAACATTTCATTGGACTGCTGGCCACGCTCCCAGAGCGTTTTGGTGTGAAAATTCACACCTACGCTCTGATGGGAAACCACTATCATCTTCAGATCGAAACGCCGCGCGCAAACCTCAGCCAGGCAATGCAATGGCTCAATCTTTCCTACAGCACCTGGTTCAATCGGCTGCATGAACGCATCGGGGCTTTGTTTCAGGGACGTTTTAAAGCGATTCTCCATGATCCGGAGTCGAATGCGCTGACAATCAATCGCTATATCCATCTAAATCCCGTGCGCGTAAAATATCTTGGAGGCCATGAAGGAAGGGCGGGCGCCGAAGAGCGACTCGGCCCGACTGATACAGGACCCGGGATGGAGCTCGTCAAAGCCCGCATCGAGGCGCTGAGCGGTTATCCCTGGAGTTCGTACCCTGCGTATGTTGGCACGGTTCGTTGTCCGGACTGGCTGACCACTGAAACGATCTACCGTCCGTTTGGTAAACATCCGCTGCATAGCCTTCGAGGCGTCTACAAACGGCAACTGGAAGAGATGGCTGGACTTGGAAAATGGGAAAGCGACTGGAAGGAATCCGTGAAAGCTTCAGCATTATGTGGCTCCGAAGACTTTGTGAAGGGCATGCTTGCGAAGCTGAAAGGGGATCGCCGGGAACAGCGCGGGGTTCGGGATAAAGAGCGCCTAAGCCTTGGATGGCCTCAAATTGCTGAGGCGGTCAGCAAGGTCTGGAGTTGCGATTGGAAAACCTTGAAACAAGAAAGAGGAAATGGGGCATTGGCCGCGGCGTTCCTATTGGGGCAGCGATACGCTGGACTCCGACTGGTTGAACTTGGAGAGTTTGGCGGGAACGTAGAATATCCAGCTGTTAGCGCTGCGATCAGTCGAATCGAGAAGCGGCTTAAGATTGATCGAGAGCTGCACAACAAAGTAGAAAGTGTCAAACGAATGTTGAATATTGAGACATGACCCCGTCGCTTAGATGAGCCAGCGTTTTCTGATCGTAGACGGTCACAGCGTGATTTTTGCATGGCCGGAGCTAAGAACGTTGCATAAGCGTAGAACGGCTTCAGCTCGTGAACAGCTGACCAAGATACTGACCAAATATCAGGATTTTACAGGAATTCAGGTGGTTCTGGTTTTCGATGGAAAAGGAGCCACCATTACACAGGAAACCCAGCCGGGCGGAATACAAGTATTCTATTCGAACACGGGACATACCGCCGATGATCTCATTGAGAGGCTGGCAGCAAAGTACGGCAACCTCTACTCAATTACCGTCGCCACGTCCGATCTCCTTGAGCAACAGACAGCCATTGCCTTTGGCGCAGATTGCGTCAGTGCGGACGGTCTGCGTGATCTGATCGACAACGCTCAACGCTCCTTTGCTCTTGAAATGAAGCGCCGCAAAAAAGAATCGCGATAGGCGAGGAACGGAAATGGTCCTCCGCCGTTCAGGCGAGCGCGCAAACTCTCATCCTGCCTCGTAAATCCGGATGGTTGGATCCAACTCACTTGCCAGCGCCCTAATCACTTCTTCCGGCGACTCAAGAGGAGCAAGCGAACCCGTATCTTCAAGGACGATCAAATTGCATTGCCTAGCCGCCAGCCGCAGCCTGTAGGCTTGCTCAAGAAGAGGGTATTTTGCTTTGTTACCCCAGACGAGTGTCACTGGTTGAGTGACGTCTGCCAGTCGCTTTTCGAATTCCAAGTCAAATCGGCGAGACACCCACTGAAAAATCGCTCTCTCCGCTCCAAGCTGCCGGGCGCAATTTGATAGAACCTCGACGGTTTCGTCGCTCACCTTGTCAGGATCTGCGAAGCCAAAACTGCGGAGCCAGGAACGCATCTGAGCGCGGCTCGACAAATAGCGATGGTAGAACATTCGGTTCACCAGCGGCATCTTTGCAAACAGGATATGCCTTCGCCGCATTTGTCCGCTGCCCGGCTCCATCGACCCGGTCGGCATCATTAGAATGAGCCGGCGAACGAGCTCAGGATGCTGGATGGCCAGGGCCGTTGCAAATCCGGCACTTTGTCCGCTCGCCACAATCGTTGCCGGTTCACCTCCGCATTTTGCGCGGAGAAATTCGCTTAATATCTGAATTTGATCCGCAGCCGACAAATTTGCGTCCGTCCTCTCCGATTCGCCAAATCCCATCAAATCCAGCGCTAAGACCTGATGTGTAGCAGCGAAGTGAGGATAGACCTTCGACCATTCGTAGGAAAAAGCCCCAATGTAGATACCATGCAAAAACAGAAGCGGGTCGCCCTGACCCGATTCATGATAAACAAGCCTGCCCCGGCGCGTGTAAAAAATGCGCGTTGCAAAAATTGCCGGTGAAATCGCATCGGGAAGGCGAGGCTTAGAGCTTGGGCGCAAGGCGTAACGAAACGCCAAAACCACCGCTCCGAGGAGCCCCGCACCTAGACCCACGCCCCAAATCTTACGATCCCGAGCCAGCAACTTCGACCACATGCTTAGTTCAATAATACTTTGCCAGACCCAGGGGTCACCTGTCCAATCACCTTTCCCTTCGAGAGTGCTATCACTTCCGGAACATGGACCTTAGAAACGACAAGGACCATCCCGATTCCCATGTTGAACACCTCATACATCTCGTCCATCGAAACTACGCCACCGCGCTGAATCACCCGAAAGATCGGCGGAACATTCCAAGATGCGGTGTCGATCAGGGCGTCACAGGTCGCCGGGAGAATGCGAGGGAGGTTGTCGACAAGGCCGCCTCCAGTGATGTGAGCGGCGCCTTTAAGCCGGCCGTGTGGTATCGATGCAAGCAGCGGCTGATAGTTTCTGTGAATGCGAAGCAACTCATCCCCGAGTGGTCTTCCCAGTCCATCGACTTTTTGGGAGAGGTCCAACCGCATCTTGCTCAATAGTATCTTGCGAGCCAACGAATAGCCATTCGTGTGCAAGCCGTTGGATGGGAGCCCGATCAGAACGTCGGAGGGCACAATCCGGCTTCCATCGAGCAGCTTCTGCCGATCAACCAGCCCAACGATACATCCGGCCAGATCGTATTCACCCGGACGATATACATCTGGCAACTGAGCAGTTTCGCCGCCAATCAGGGCACATCCACCTTCCTTACAGGCCTTTGTGAATCCTGAAATAAGCTGGTTGAAAACAAGTGGGTCCAAACGTTTAGCGCCGATGTAGTCAAGAAAGAATAAAGGCCGCGCTCCCGTGACGGCTATGTCGTTGATGCAATGATTCACCAGGTCCTGCGCAATCGACCCGTGTCTACCAAGTGCAATCGCAACTTTAAGCTTCGTGCCAACGCCATCGATACTGGAGACCAAAACGGGGTCTTTCAGTCCGCTGAAATCCGCACGAAACAATCCCCCAAAGCCCCCGATACGCCCGAGCACTTCCGGACCGAACGTTGAGCGCACCTTTTCCTGCAGTCCTCTCTTGACCCGGTTACCGAGAGCTATATCGACACCTGCGGCCGCGTATGCCTTTTTCGCCCTTCCCCTCATTTTAGTCCGGCAAACAGCTCAGGATGCGACACCGTGTCACTCAGCAAACGCGAACGCGTCTTCCGCCGTTCGATGATGAACTTGTCGAGCTCGGGGTCGATCGGCACAGGGTATTGCCCATTGAAGCAGGCCAGACAGAATTCGTTTTTCGGCAAACCGGTTGCACGGACCATCCCTTCCATGTCGAGATAACCGATAGAATCCACACCCAGGTAACAGCTGATTTCCTCCTGTGTGAACTGATTCGCCAACAGGTTTTTTGGATCCGGAAAGTCAATGCCGTAATAGCAAGCAAACTTGTGAGGTGGACAACTGATTCTCAGATGAACCTCCTTTGCACCGGCTTCGCGGAGATTGCTCACGCGCGCTCTCGCGGTCGTACCGCGCACAACAGAGTCATCGACCACGACAACCCGCTTGCCCGCAACGAGTTCCTTGATCAGATTCAACTTCACCCGGACGTTAAAATCGCGAATCAGTTGCGTAGGCTGCAGAAACGTTCTGCCGATGTAGTGATTCCGCACAAATGCGTGTTCGTAGGGAATATCCAGTTCGTGGCTGAATCCGAGAGCAGCGTAATTTCCTGAATCTGGCACTGGCACCACAATATCGGCTGCCACCGGGTGCAACCTCGCAAGTTCGCGTCCCATCGCAACTCGCACTTTGCTCACATTGCGGCCGCCGATCTGGCTGTCGGGCCGCGCAAAATAGACATACTCGAACATGCAGAAAGCTTTGCGTTCTTCCTTGAACGGCCATTCAGACCTGATGCCGTCGTCGTTGATCACAACAACTTCGCCCGGCTCGATCTCGCGAATAAAATCCGCATGGATAAGATCCAGGGCACAAGTTTCCGAAGACAAGATAAATGCATCATCCAGTTTACCGAGAACCAAGGGTCGAAACCCAAAAGGGTCACGCACGCCAATGATCTCTTGTTCGCCCATCAAGATGAACGAAAACGCTCCCTCCACTTGCCGGAGGGCAGTCAACACATTTTCCCGGCCCGTAGGGCGAGCCAGCAGGTGGAGGATAATCTCGCTGTCAACCGTTGTCTGAAAGATTGATCCGCAAGCTTCCAGCTCTTCCCGCAACACCGCGGCATTTACCAGATTTCCGTTGTGCGCAATCGCCAATTGTCCTCGCCCGCAATCCACGACAAGCGGCTGAGCGTTCTTCAGCGTGCTCGAGCCCGTCGTCGAGTACCGAACGTGCCCGATCGCCCGGGTGCCAACCCGCAGCTGCTGCAAGTCTTTTTCGAGGAATACTTGCGAGACCAAACCCATGCCCCGATGAATGGTGAAGGGCTGGTTGGGCCCTTCCGCAGTCACCATCCCTGCGCTTTCCTGGCCGCGATGCTGCAAGGCAAAAAGCCCGTAATAGGTTAAGAGCGCGGCATCTAGATGGCCGTAAACGGCAAAGACACCGCACTCATGTCGTGGCTTGTGCGATCTATCACGATTCATCGACTCGACATGGCATCCTCAATCGAACTATACCATGTTTCGTAAAGTTCAGGAATGCTCCAACTTAAGCTCTCTAGCCCGTTTGTTACAACAAGATCAGGTCCTCCAACCACCCCGAGCAGGGTCAACGGAGCGTCGGCAGCGGCGCAGAGCTTCTCTACCGCTTCCAAGTTTTCCTGACTCGCAGAGATTATCACTCTCGACTGCGTCTCATTGAACAGAAGAAGGTCCATGCGGTCACTCGGGTTGCCGATCCGCACCCCGGCACCGACTCTTCTTTCGCCCGAAATACAGCACTCCGCGAGCGCAATTCCAAGTCCTCCCTCCGAGCAATCGTGTGCGCTCTGCACGAGTCCATGTCGAATCAGAGACCCCAGAGTCTCCTGCACCCGAAGCTCCAGCTCGAAATTCAGCCGAGGAGGAAGGCCCTCTTTTCTGCCGTGCACAACTTTTAGATAATGGGTTGCACCCATTTCATCACCAATCGGTCCAAGGAGAAAAATGACGTCGCCGCGATTGCGAAAAGATTGTTGCGTTATCCAGCTTTCCTGCGCAACAACCCCGACCATTCCAACGGTTGGCGTAGGGTCAACGGCTCCGGTCGGATTTTGATTGTATAAGCTAACGTTGCCCCCGGTAACAGGGATATTGAATTTTCGGCATGCCTCAGCCAAACCCTCGACTGCTTCACGAAGCTGCCAAAAAATCTCCGGCCGGTAAGGATTGCCAAAATTTAGATTGTCGGTAACTGCCAGCGGTGCAGCCCCCGAACAAACAAGGTTACGGGCCGCCTCCGCAACAGCTATTCGAGCGCCTTCACGCGGATCGAGCTTACAATAGAGGCCATTACAATCGGAAGTTACCGCGAGAATCTTGTTAGCTTCCCGCACATAAAAAACGCCGGCGTCGGATCCCGGAGGAACGATTGTTCCAGCCCGGACGGTATGGTCGTATTGGCGGAACACCCAGTTCTTCGAGGCAATTGTTGGGTGTGCGAGAAGCTCAATTAAGCTTTCGTGAGCATCGGATTGAGGGATTTCTTCGATACTCACTCTTTCTGGCCTCTGCGGAGCCAACACCTCCCGCACGTAGATAGGCGCTTCGTTCGCAAGGATATCCGCCGGAATTTCCACCTCGATGTGTCCTCCATCAAGCACCCGCATCATCCCGTCGCCAGTGACTTCGCCAACGAGCGCGTAGGGTAAATCCCATTTTTCGAAAATTTCCCTCACCTTCTCCTCCTGCCCTCGATGAACGATAATCAACATTCTTTCCTGCGACTCACTCAGGAGGATTTCGTAGGGACTCATACCCTGCTCTCGCTGCGGCACGAGTGCCAGATCGATCTGTACCCCGGTTCCGCCGCGACTCGCCGTTTCGCAGGTTGAACAAGTCAATCCCGCCGCCCCCATATCCTGAATTCCCGCCACCGAGCCGCTTGCGAGCAACTCCAGACACGCCTCGAGGAGGAGCTTGCCCTTGAAAGGATCTCCAACCTGCACCGCAGGCCGATCTTGTTTTGATTCCTCCGTCAGATCGCGCGATGCAAATGCCGCTCCTGCCAGCCCGTCACGTCCTGTTTCTGATCCCACATAGAACACCGGGTTACCGACGCCTTTTGCGGCACCTCGAACGATCTCCGAATGGCGCAGAACTCCTAGACAGAAAACATTCACCAGTGGATTTCCTTCGTACGACTCGTCGAAGTAAATCTCGCCGCCTATTGTCGGTATGCCGATGCAGTTCCCATAGTGCGCAATTCCGGCAACCACGCCAGCAAACAGGCGCCGATTTTTCCGGGCCGGTGACGAACCCCCATGGATCGGACCGAAACGCAGCGAGTCGAGGAGAAGGACCGGGCGCGCGCCCATGGTAAAAATGTCGCGAATGATTCCGCCTACTCCCGTTGCAGCGCCTTGGAACGGTTCAATTGCGCTGGGGTGGTTGTGGCTCTCCATCTTAAAGGCAACAGCCCAACCGTCGCCAATGTCGATTACGCCGGCGTTTTCCTCTCCGGCTTTCACGAGCACTTTCGGACCCGTCGTAGGAAACTTCTTAAGCTCAAGCCTCGTATTCTTGTAGGAACAATGTTCGCTCCACATGACCGAAAACACCCCAAGCTCGGCGAAATTCGGGTTCCGGCCTAAGGCAGTTCTTATCCGCGCGAACTCCTCTTCATTCAATCCGTGACTTCGGACGATCGCTGGAGTGATTGCGGTAGCCATTTATCGAACGGCGGCCAATTCGAGGTTCGCTACAAGCGATTCGAAAAGCAATTTTCCGTCTTCGCTCCCAAGACGGCGATCCCAGGCTCGATCCGGATGCGGCATCATTCCAAGCACATTGCGCTCTTGATTGCAAATACCTGCGATGTTCGCAAACGAACCGTTCGGATTCGACTCCGAGGTTGTCTGTCCAAGCTCGTCGGCATAACGAAAGACCACTCGATCCTGAGATTCCAGGATCTCCAGCGTTTGTGAATCGGCAAAATAAGAGCCTTCTCCATGTGCCACGGGCATCCTCAGCAGACGGCCCTTCTCCAGCTTCGCCGTAAAAGGAGTCTCTGCCGTCCCCGTTCTCAACCAAACCGGTTGGCAGACAAAATGAAGGGATTGATTTCGAATCAAGGCTCCAGGAAGCAAGCCGGCCTCGCACAAAATCTGGAAGCCGTTGCAGATACCGATAACCGGCATACCGTCCTTGGCCGCCGAAACGACCGCTTTCATGATTGGTGAAAAACGAGCAATTGCCCCGCACCGAAGATAATCGCCGTACGAGAATCCTCCCGGTAGAACAACCGCATCAAAACCCAGGACCGATCTGTCCTTATGCCAGAGATAATCCGCCTCTACCCGGACCCCATCGCGAAGCGCCCGCAAACAGTCCTGATCGCAATTGGATCCAGGAAATTGCAGTACGGCGATCTTCATGCTCACCTCGTTAGAATCGCGTAGTCCTCGATCACAGGGTTGGAGAGAAGGTCGCGGCAGATTTCATCCAGTCTCAGTTCGTCCGGCACGGTCGTGAACTCAAGTTCCAATACCTTTCCAACGCGCACACTCTCAACGGTTTGAAGGCCGAGATCTTTCAAGGCGTTCCGCACTGCAACGCCTTGTGGATCCAAGACGCTTTGCTTCGGCATCACGACAACGCGCACCTTCATGAGAGCCCTCACAATCGAGGGACATCTCGGCTTCGACAAGCGAAATTTTTCCGGAAATTGGGCCCGAGCACGCCAAGTCGTTGCGACCGCCGTTTCACCCGGAACAGGTGAGGCCGGACTGGACATGGGACCCTCAATTGATAAACTGCGGTCATATGCCCTTGTTGCGGAAATGGCTCCGGTTGAGCGTCATTGCCTTGATTCCCACCGTTTCGGGATTGGCTGAGCAGCAACCAGCTTCGGATAAGCCACTCTCTGCCGAAGAATTAAAGAGCGCTGTTTCCATCGATGCGCTTACCGTCCCGACTCCGGGAGAATTCTTCGCGGCAATCGAAAAAGGCGGTAAGCCGAACTGGACTTCTGAATACCGGCCCCCGATATCGATCAGGTCAGCCGATCGCGCACAGATGGCATTGAATCTCGGCACGCTGATCGCCGATGGATATATCGCTGTTGAAGCGCAGGACAGTCAGCAAGTAAAAAACATCGGGAAGGATGTCCTGGCGCTGGCCAAAAAGCTCAGCGTCTCTCAAACTGTACTCGCGCGCGGCGCCAGCATCACCCAATTCGCCGAAAACAATGCCTGGGCTCAATTGAACGAAGAACTCGAAGCCACACAGAACGAAGTAAAAAAGGCGCTGGAGGAAAACCGGGATATCGACCTGATTACGCTCGTCAGTGTGGGCGGATGGATACGAGGTACGGAAGTTATAACAGGCCTCGTGATGCAAAACTACAATGCCGATAACGCAAAGCTATTACGCCAACCTGCGCTTGTAGCTTTCCTGAAA
>Ga0137363_10001363_pt1 | contig 14023 bp, 10 predicted proteins | sample MadtaG_FD_104800 | JGI IMG/M metagenome (GOLD analysis project Ga0137363, IMG submission 104800) | Vadose zone soil microbial communities from Angelo Coast Range Reserve, California, USA - Mad1_115_16 metaG | ecosystem: Environmental > Terrestrial > Soil > Vadose zone | place: USA: California...
CGCCGCGCCATTCGGGAGTTGTGGAAGCGTCGGCGGTGAGATCGAAAGTGCCAGCGGTGGCAAAATCGCTGCAAGGCTTGCCGGTCTCGGCGTCCAGTGCGATCAGGCGGGCGTCGAGAGTGCCGAGAAAAATCCGCTGGGCGCAGGGTTCGCCGGGCCTGGCTTTGGCGTCGCGCCACGCGGAAACGCCGCGCGAAGTTACTTCCGAGTAGTTACGCGTCAGGTCGACGTGCGGATCGAATTCCCAGATTTTTTCGCCGGTGGCGGGATCGAGCGCGAAAACCTTGCCATAGGGCGAGGTAAGAAGAAGTTTGTCGTCGAAAAGGATCGGAGTGGATTCGAAAGCGGCTTTGCGGATGAGATTGGTTTGCAGTTGCGAGGCGCCGGTGTGAAAGGTCCAGGCGACTTTCAGCTGCGCAACATTTTCGCGGGAGACTTGCGCGGCGCTGGAATAGCGCGAGCCGCCGGGATCACCTCCGTAGGCGATCCATCCTTCACCAAGGGCGGATTGTTTTTGCTGTTGTGCGGGAGACGTTGGGGCGGAGACAGACAGCAGCAGAAATATCGTGAAGACGCGAATTGCACTGATGCTCTTTTCTGCGACGCGCATCGTACGTTGATATCATTTTCGGGGCGGAGCGACAACTGGCGGCACTGGAAACTGCGATTTGCAGTGCGGTCTCGGAGCAGCTCGGATTGTTGGTATGACGGACTTCCCCGCAGAAGAGCGAGGGCGCGGGTGAACGCGCGCCCTTCGGCTCAGCAAAGAAAGAAAAGGCAAAATGCCTCGGGAACCGAATGCTTCAGTTCGCCGAGAAAGGTGTGGTGGCGGTGATGCCGCTGTGATTTACGCCGATGGCGGTGGTGCCAGGAGCGAAGGTCGTGGCGAAACCTGCGCGGACTGGGGCATTGGCGATGGTGGCTACGGTCGGAACCGTGGAGCTCCAATGGGAGTTAATGGTGATGTCCTGGGTTGTGCTGTCACTGAAAGTGCCGGTGGCAGTGAACTGCTGTGTCAAACCAGCGGTAACGGAGGAGTTCGCGGGCGTGATGGCCACGGAAACGAGCGTGCCGGTACCGATGGTCACAGTGGTGGTGCCGGTCACTCCCAAAGCGGTAGCCGAGAGGGTTAAAGTTCCGGCTTTTTTGCCGTGCAGGATGCCGCTGCTGCGCACATTGGCGAATTGAGCTTTCGAGGAGTGCCACGAAACGCTTACCAAAGCGGAAGTGCTGCCGTCGCTGTACACCCCGGTGGCAGTGAACTTGAGGGATGTATGGGCTTCGACACGCGCGTTCGCAGGCGAAATCGTAATTGAAACCAGCTTGACGTTGGAAACGGTAAGCGTTGTGGACTGGGAGATGGCGCCCCAAGTGGCAGCGATGGTGGTGCTGCCGGTGGCGATGCTGGTGACAGCGCCAATGTCGTTGATCGAAGCGACGGTGGGGCTAGAGGAACTCCAAACAACTGACTGTGTCACGTCCTGAGTGGAATTATCGCTGAAAGTGCCGGTGGCGGTGAATTGTTTCACCGCGCCAGCGGGCATGAAAGAGTTAGACGGCGCAATCGCGAGCGAAACGAGGGTCGCGCTGTTGACAGTGACCGCAGCCGTTGCCGAGAGCGCGCCGGAAGTGACGGTAACAGTTGCAGTGCCGGGAGCGACGGCGAGCCCCAGTCCGTTAGCGTCCACGGTGAGAACGCTGGTTGCGCTTGAGGACCATTGCACAGACGTAAGCACTTGAGTGCTGCCGTCATCAAAATTGCCCGTTGCAGTGAATTGCTGCTCGGTCCCAGGCGCTATTGAGATGTTCGCCGGGGAAAGCGTAATCGAGGTGAGATGTGCGGGAACAACAGTAATGGTGGTTGAATCGGTGAACGTGCCGACGGTGGCGGTAATGGTGGTAGTGCCTGCCGCAAGGATAGTGGCGAGACCGGTGTTGTCTATGGTGGCGACAGTGGTGGTGGAAGAGGACCAAGTCACGCCGCTGACGAGGTCCTGTATCGAACCGTCGCTGTAGATCGCCGAGGCGGTGAATTGCTGGCCAATGCCGATCGGCAGGGTGAGATCGTCAGGCGTAACCGAGATGGACGTGATGGTCGGCGCCGTGACCGTAACAGATGTTGAATTGGAGACGCTGCCCAGGGTTGCGGTGATGGTTGACGACCCGCCGGCAACGCCTTCGACCAGACCACTTACGCTCACGGTGGCAGCGGCGACGGTGGAAGAGGACCAAGTAACGAAAGCTGTCAGGTCGGAGCTGCTGCCATCGCTGTAACTGCCGGTAGCTGTGAGCTGCAAAGTCGTATTTATTGCTGTGGATGGGTTTGCAGGCGAGACGGCAATCGAGGTGAGACTTGCGCTGGCACCCTTAACGGTGAGGGTGGCGAAAGCGCCAAGCGTTCCGGAATGGGCCGTGACTGTCGCGACTCCGGTTGCTACACCGGTCGCGACGCCCGCCGCGCTGACGGAAGCAATCTTGGGGTCCGAGGAACTCCAAGTTACCGAGGAGGTCAAATCCTTGGTAGATCCGTCAGAGTACGTCCCCATCGCGTGAAGGGAGACAGTGGCTGCGGCGGCAATAGACACCGCGCTCGGCGTGACCGAGAGTCCGGCAAGAGAGGCTGTGGGTTGGCTGCCCGAACCCGACTGGCCGCCAGCACCGGAAGTAGGCGGCTTTTTGACGCCGCTGCAAGCGGCCAGGAGAAAACAGAATGAAAGAATTCTAATCTTGTGTCGCACGTATTCCTCCGAGAAATCGAATTGCACCTGGACTGAGGCAAATTTGTCTTGGAGCCGACAGATCGCGCAGTATCGCCGGATCATGCGGCATAGCGGTTTCGCGCTTTAGACAAGTGTGAATGGTCGGGAGAAGTGTGCCAATGTGCAACTTCGGGAGTCGTTCCAATGCGATACAACTTATGAATTGAACACAGTTCTACCAGATCGGTACTTTCGTTTGCAGCCTAGAAGCGGATGGCACGACGAAATTGCCGCCAAGCTGAAACTTCGTGAAAGCTATTGTGCAAGATGGACGGTTTTGCCGGAGGCGGCAGAGCGGCGGGCGGCGTCCAGGATCTCGCTGACGATGAGGTTGGTTTCGAGCGAGGAAAGGGCGTCGGGCTTTGCTCCATCGAGGAGCACTGCGCGGAGATAGGTGAGCGAGTCGTCGTAGGGCGCGGGAATGCCCGCGGCGGCGCGGGTGGTGGCTTGTGCTTCGTGCGGGAGACGGACGCTTACGTCATTCCTCGCGATGGTGAAGACGGACCCACTGCGGCCGTAAACTTCCATATCCTTGCGATCGAAGGGCCAATTCCAAGAAGGTTGCAGGATGGCTTGAGCATGGGGATAGGTGAGGATGACCGTAGCTTCGTCGTCCACGTGCGGGTAGATGTCTGGCTTGATTTGTTGGGTGACGGCGGTGACGGTGAGCGGGCGCTGACCGTCCATCAGCCAAGTCATGAGGTCGGCGCCGTAGCAGCCGAAATCGAAGAGCGCGCCTGCGCCGTTGAGTTTTGGATCAGTGAGCCATTTAAAGAATTCCGGGGCGACATCGATTTCCTTGGGGCCTTGATGACCATCGTGGACGACGACTTTGCGGAGTTCGCCGATGGCTCCGGAATGGGCGAGATTGTATGCGGCGTGGTTGCTCGGATACCAGGACGTTTCGTAATTGACAAAGACTTGAATCTTTGCGGCACGAGCGGCGCGGGCGATGGCTTGGGCGTCTTCGAAGGAAACGGCGAGCGGTTTTTCCATCATGACCGGCACGGAATAGCGGGCGCAGAGTTCAACGACTTTGCGGTGATCGTAAGTGGAAGTGTAGACGAGAACGGCTTGGGGCTTTGTGGTGCGGAGAGTCTCGTCGAGATCGGCGTGATAGAGCGAGGGGTCGAGATGGAATTTTGCGGCGTAGCGATCGAAGAGGGCGCGGTCGGGTTCAGCGATGGCGATGATCTGGACGTCGGAGCGTTTGAGAGAGTGAGAGAAGAAACCGTCGGCGTGGCCGTGAACCAGGCCGGCGATGACGACGCGGAGAGGCGGTTTGGCGTCAGCGGCGGGGAGCGCGATGGCGAACAAAAGTGTGATTGCGATTTGTGCGCCGTGACGAAGGAAAATGGTTGGCATGCGAGCGGCTCCGAAAAGCCTGAGGATGATAGCACCGGATTGGAAAACGGTCACCGGGCACTTAATTTAGCACTTAATTTGGCGACGTTGCGGACAGCGGAAAAGCGGCAGGCTTGCTCGAGTCCAAGGCGCTCGCCTCAGAAGGCGGCCGCTACATAAGCAAAGCTAGAGCGCGAGGGCCGAGGAAAGGCATGGCTTCTATTGACAGGTGACTTATAGTGAAGGGCAAATCGGCGGGGATACAGCCACTGTGAGGGAAGGAAGGGGAAGGTTCGGGCTGAGCCACTTGTATTATCCGTGGGGGATTTTGTTGCAGATGCTGGCGCTGGTGCACTTTGTGAAGCGCCGGCCGGAGACGTATTGGTTGTGGATTATCCTGATCGGCGGGCCGATTGGGGCAGGTGCATATTTGTTGGTGGAGGTAGCGCCGGATGCGCGGCTGCTGGGTGGAATTTTTCAGGGGTTTGGGAGGCGTTCGAGAATTCAGAAGCTGGAGATAGAGATTCTGGACAATCCCTCGGCGGGTAATTACGAGGAATTAGGCGAGCTGAACCTGGAAGAAAAGAAATACGCGCAGGCACGGGAAGCCTTTGCCAGAGCGATCGAAGCGTACGGAGCGCGCAAGGGGAATGCGTCTGCGAACGATACGCTGCACACATATTACGGACGTGCCAAGAGCGTATTGGGATTGGGCGACTATGCGGGCGCGATTCCGGACCTGGAGCGGGTCGCCTGCGCAGACGTGAAATTCGATTATTACCGCACGGCGGGATTGCTGGGAGATGCCTATGCGCGAACCGGTGAAATGGAAAAGGCGGCGCACTGGTTCGCACCGGCCACGCAATATTCGACGACGCCGGAAACGCTCTACAACTATGCATGGTTTTTGCAATCGCAGGGGCGCACGGACGAAGCGCGCGAGTGGGTAAACAAGCTAATGGCCAAGAAAAGGACGCTGCCGGGATATATGCAGCGAGTGGAGCGGCCGTGGTTTCGCAAAGGCAAGACACTCAAGAAAGCACTTGAAGTAAAGAAAGAATGAAGCAAAGAAGCAACGACGAAACCGCCGTGCAATCGGGGAGCGGGGGACTGGGCCGGACTCAGCGGAAAGCTACCAGGATTTTTGCCGGCGAAGTTCGGTAATGTGCGCTATGTGGTGCCGGCCATGCCAGGCGTAGAGGAAGAGCAGCCAGTCCACGGTGCGCGGGCCGTGTTCGGGATGGACAAGGACGCGGCCGAATTGATCCGCAGTGTGAGATCGCCAAAGTCGAACCCACCGGTCATGTAGCGAATCGAGAAGTGCGAGTGAAATTTCGACAGGAGACGTTTTCGCGTCGGGCAGTTGCGCCCACAGATTTTCCTCGTACGGTTTAATGGTTGGCTGCTCTTCGGTCAGGGCAAGCCGGTGGCGGATGTAGGCGTTCAGATGGCTGTCTGCGACGTGGTGCACTAGCTGGCGAACGGTCCAGCCGCCCTCACGATAGGGTGTATCGAGTTGCGTTGGGGAAAGCTCGCTGGCAGCAGCGCGAAGGTTAGCGGGAGTTTCGGCAACGATTTCAATCGCTTGCTGGCGCAGCGCCGGGTTAACGTCAAGCGGAGGCTGAAACTTCCCAATCGGGTACCGCGGATCCATAGGGATAGAGGTCTCCTGGAGAATTCTACTCGAACGACGAGCGAAGCTTCACGCTATTTGACGGCGGAAAACGACGATTGGTGACACTCATCCGACGAACCTTGAACGACAGGAAAATCGCGCGTCAATGCGAACTTTTTGGGCTGCCAGTGGCATGGCGGGTGAGTCTAACCGCGGTGCTACAATGCCGTTTCGCGTTTGTAACCTTGCGCCACTCTGCGAATCCAATGTAGGGAGAAATTAGCGAATGGAGAATGTGGTAATTATCGGAAGCGGATGCGCCGGACTGACGGCGGCCATTTACGCGGCGCGTGCGAACCTGAAGCCGTTGGTGCTCGAAGGGCATGAACCGGGCGGGCAATTGTCGCTGACCACGCACGTGGAAAATTTTCCCGGCTTTCCCGACGGGATTCTCGGGCCGGAGCTCATCGAAAACATGAAGAAGCAAGCGGCGCGCTTCGGCGCGGAGTTCAAAGCCGGAGCGGTCACGGAAGCGAACCTGGGCAAGCGGCCATTCCGCATCACCGCTGGGGGCCAGGTCTACGAGACCAAAACGCTGATTGTGGCGGCGGGAGCGTCGGCGCGGCTGCTCGGATTGAAGGGCGAAAGGGAATTAATTGGTCGCGGTGTCTCCACCTGCGCGACCTGCGACGGATACTTCTTTCGCGGCAAGCCGATTGCCGTTGTGGGCGGAGGCGATTCGGCGATGGAAGAAGCGAATTTTCTTTCGCGCTATGCGAGCAAGGTGTTTCTGGTTCATCGCCGCAATGATTTTCGCGCTTCGAAAATCATGATTGATCGCGTACGGGCCAACGAAAAAGTGGAGTTTGTCACTCCGTATGTGGTCGAAGAAATTGTTTCGCCTCAGGGATTGGTGGGTGGATTGAAGCTTCGCAATACGGAATCCAGCGACCCGCGCGAAATTGAGGTGGACGGCGTGTTCGTGGCCATCGGCCATGATCCGAATAGCACCGTGTTCAAAGGCAAACTGGACATGGATCCGAACGGCTATCTCATCGCGAAACACGGCAGCTTATCGAATATTCCGGGCGTGTTTATCGCGGGCGATGTGCAAGACCACCGCTACCGTCAGGCGGTGACTGCGGCCGGATCGGGCTGCATGGCGGCCATTGACGCGGAAAAGTTCCTCGAAGAACACAAGCACGTGTAAGCGCTCGTAAAGGACACTGCGGCGCGGGCATAATAACTGAGGCCATGGTCCGCTCGACGCTTCTCAAACTATCCGAAAACAAATCGTTTGCACGCTGGGTGACTTCCAACAAGACTACCCGGAAAATGTCGCACCGCTTTGTAGCGGGGGAGGCGCTGGAGGAAGCGCTGGCCGCAGCGCGAGTTTGCAACGACCGGGGAATGATGGTCAGCCTGGATTATCTTGGCGAGAATGTCGCCACGGCTGCGGATGCGCAGCGCGCGCGCGATGCTTACCTGGAAGTATTCGACAAAATTGCCGCGGAAAACTTGAATGCCAATGTGTCCTGCAAACTCACACAGCTGGGCTTGGATATCAGCGCGGAGTTCTGCGAAGGGCAATTGCTCTCGATCGTGGAACGGGCAGCATCGTACGGCAATTTTTTGCGCGTGGATATGGAAGGGTCGCTATACACCGCCCGGACGATTGACGTGGTGAAACGTGTGCGTTCGCAGAGTCCGGCAGTCGGCACGGTGATTCAGGCTTACCTCTACCGCAGCGAGCAGGACGTGAACGATTTGCTCGCCTACGGATGCCGAATTCGCTTATGCAAGGGCGCGTACAAAGAACCGCCGGAAGTGGCGTTTCCGAAAAAACAGGATGTGGACGCGAATTACGTGAAGTTAATGCAGATGTTGTTGCCGAGTGGAATTTATCATGGCATTGCGACCCACGACCCGCGCATGATCGCCGCGACCATTCGCTGCGCGGCGGAGAAGAGAATTTCCAAGGACGATTTTGAGTTTCAGATGCTGTACGGAGTGCGCACCGATTTGCAGCGCCAACTGGTGCGCGACGGATTCCGGCTGCGACTCTATATACCCTACGGCCAGGACTGGTTTCCCTATTTTATGCGCCGGCTGGCGGAGCGCCCGGCGAACTTAGCCTTTTTCGCGCGAAACTTCTTTCGCTAGGGGTATTTTGGACCGAGCCGACAGCGGCGCGGTCAGCGATTAAAGCATTTTCGCTAAATTTGCTGGGGACGTTGGAGGCGAACTCTAGCGCGGGATGATCATTCCCGGTGGCGGTTGCGGCAACAATTGCAGAAATGCCGGGCTGGCGCTGGAGAAATAGCCGTAATGTCGGTCGATACGCTTGGCGTGAAGCAATGAACTGAACAGGATAAGGCAGACCAAACCCGCGACCAGTGCCAAAAATCCGGCCGCGATTCCCCATCCCATATATTGTTCCGGCAAATAATTTCCAGCGCCAACCATTTCCGGAATGCAACCGAGCAGCAATACCGCCGACGCCAGCCGCAGCGCCCTGTATTTTTCAAGATGCCCGGCACAGAGCGGAATCTGCAGCGAAATGCACTTTCTCATGGTCAGAGCAAGAATGATGTAAATAAAGATAGCGATCAAAATGAAGAAGTATATCCATTGAGGGTGCCAACTGAATTTCTTGGAAAGAGTATTAGGCTCGGCGGGGCGTCCACACCTGATGCAATACGGCGGCAGCACGGCATCGTGCCTGGTGATTAGCAACTTGCCAGAGGCCCAGGCACCCTGTGTCGTTAGCGTGCCAAACGCGCTCATGGAGTCACCCGCGCAACTATATACTGCTCTCGGTCTTCGCCGCACAAGAAAAGAAGTCATCGACCGCGAGACAGTCACGCCCGACCAAGGTGAATCCGAACTCGTTGCGACCAATGCTGCAAGCGCAAGCTAAGGCATACTCAGTTTCAGAGGGAGGCGCCCGGCTCCAGCGCGTGGATGATGAGTCCCGGAATATCTTTCGTTTCCTTTTGCAAGGCGTCCGGTGTGCCGGTGAGCGCGGGGAACGTTGCGTAGTGCATGGGGATGACGTTTTTCACGCCGAGAAAACGAATGGCCATGGCAGCTTCGCGCGGCCCCATGGTGAAAAGATCGCCGATGGGTAGCAACGCGATCTGTGGTCGATAGAGCTCCGCGATGAGCTTCATGTCGCCGAAGACGGCCGTGTCTCCCGCGTGATAAAGCGTGACGTCCCCCGGAAGACAGACGATGTATCCGGCCGGTTCTCCTGCGTAGACAACTTCGCCGTCATCCTGAATGGAATTGGAATGCATCGCGTGGGTCATGGTGACGTTGAAATCGCCAACTTGCTGTGAGCCGCCCTTATTCATGGGAGAGATGAGTTTTTCAAAGCCTTTGCCCGCGAGCCACAGGCAGGTCTCAAAATTTGCGACCAGCTTGGGACGAAATTGTTTGGCAAGATCCAGAAGGTCACCCATGTGATCGGAATGCGCGTGGGTGAGAAAAATTGCGTCCACCCGGCCGAGTTTCTTGAGAGTTTCTGGGCAACGAGGATTGCTCTTTACCCAAGGGTCGATGAGCGCTACCTGGCCCGAAGGAGTTGTCACAGAAAAAGTGCTGTGGCCGAAATAGGTGATGCGGTTGCCTTTCAAGTCGAGCATAAAATACCTTTCGAAATTAAAGCTACACGAAAAGGCTAAAACGAATATGCGCTGCGAACAATACCCATAAGCGATTAAAAAACCACAGTTCTCATTTTTGCCGAGAGTTGAGAAACCACAGGCTGACGGGTACACTTAGGATGTAAAGCTTTCGCGCCACCTGAAAGCGCGCAGAGGTTTCGCCGCAGGGTACAGGAGCTCGCGGCGACTGGATTCGAGCAAAGGAGAAGCTGAATGGCTTATGTGATAGCCGAGCCGTGTATCGGCACCAAGGATACCGCCTGCGTGGATGTATGCCCGGTGGATTGCATCCACCCACGTAAAGATGAAGCGGAACACGAAGGCGTGACGCAACTGTACATCAATCCGGTGGAGTGCATCGATTGTGGCGCGTGTGTGCCGGTATGCCCGGTGACGGCAATTTTTGCCCTGGAAGATCTGCCTGAGAAGTGGCAATCATTCACGGCGTTGAACTCGGACTGGTTCGCCAAGAAGTAAGATAACGGATCGAATGGAAGAATCAAGAACGGCACGCGACGGCGTGCCGTTTTTTGTGGTGCGCTGAGCATGTTCGACAACTTGGAGGTGAAATCCTCTACTCATCCTGATGGAGGAGAAGAGTTAGTGAAGCGCAAGGGTGTCATCGTGAGATGGGACCTGAGAGAAGCGCGAAGCAAACATGCGCACCGATGGACAAAAACTGGATTTGCGGCTCACGGTGTCGGGCGAGCGAGCAATCGATCGCGAAGTCTACATCCAAAGGCACTGGTGGTAAATCCAGGTGCGTAGAAGGCGATCGAACTTACCCCGGGAGGTCTGCTGCATGTCACGGAATCGTGTCGACACTTCCCCTTTGCTGATTTAGATATGCCGCGGCCATAGCCAGTTGGGCCACGCCAACCCTCCTTGAGATTTCGACATCTATGCGATTACCGAGTGAAATGCGGCAATTTTTTAGGAACCGTTCGAGAGGGATAAGCGCGTGAGAAGAATTAACTCAATAATTGCTTCGATGGCGTTGCTGACGGGCGCCGAGAACGCAAGTGCAACGGCGCAGCAGGCAGTAGCGGGCCCCAAAGCCGCTGGCGTGACGCACCACGCTTCTCCTGAAGGAGACTGGAGCGGGGCCCTGCAAGTCGGAGACGCGCAACTGCACCTTGTGTTGCATTTAAAAAAGAATGCGCAAGGGGAGTGGCAAGCGACCCTGGATAGTTTGGATCAGGCCGTGTACGGAATGGAAGCTTCGGGCGTAAAGCGTGGCGAAGATACCTTGGCATTTGAGCTGGCGTCCGTCGGCGCGCATTTTCAGGGCAAAATCTCACCGGACAATAAATCCATTCGCGGGATATGGGAACAGGGCGGGACGGGTCTGCCGCTGCGATTTGAAAAGCGGGCGGTGGGCGCGGAGAAGTCTACAGCCAGACCGATTTCAAAAGTGGAAGGCACGTGGCAGGGAGCCATCGAGACCGGCAACATGCGCATGCGGCTGCAACTGCACCTCAATCACGATGACAAGGGCGCGCTGATTGCGTCCGTGGACAGTCTGGACCAGGGAATCCAGGGGATTCCTGCGTCGAAAGTGACCGAGCGGGCTGGCGAACTGAGGTTCGAACTTTCGGCGTTTGGGGCGGAATATCTGGGAACTCTAAGCGCAACAAAAAACGAGATCGCCGGACACTGGAGCCAGAACGGAAACGACGAAAAGCTGGATTTCAAGCGTTCCGATCAGATTTTGGAATTGCGGCGGCCGCAGAATCCAGCGAAGCCGTATCCATACAAGGACGAAGAAATATCGTTTGCAGCCGGTGATGGAAAAGCGACCCTTGCAGGAACGCTGACTCTTCCACCGGGTACCGGGCCATTTCCTGGTGCTATTTTGATCGGAGGTACCGGGCCGGTCGATCGAGATGAAACCGTCGCCGGACATAAGCCGTTCCTGGTGCTCGCGGATTCGCTGGCGAGAAAGGGAATCGCAATCCTGCGCTACGACAAACGTGGCATCGCGCAATCCAAGGGCGACTACGCGGAAGCGACGATGCAGGATTTTGCGCAGGACGTGCAGGCAGCTCTGGCGTTCATGAAATCGCGCAAGGAAGTGGACGCAAAACGATTAGGCATCATTGGCCACAGCGAAGGTGGAATTCTTGCTTCTCTGGTGGCAACCCGTTCGCAGGACATGCGTTGGCTGGTGCTGCTGGCTACACCGGCTACGACCGGAGAAAACACGTTGCTGCGGCGGTCGGAGTTGATCGCGCGCGCCGGCGGACTCCCCGAAGAACAAATCGTGCACAGCTTGGAGTTTGACCGCAGAGCTTATGCCGCGGTCCGCGAAGAAAGAAACACCGCGGCACTGGAAAAAAAGTTGGACTTGCTGGTCAAGCAAAGCGGATTGGGCGAAGCCATGCCTCCGGCGGCGCTGCAGGCGCAGATTCGGTTCATGACTTCTCCCTGGTTTCGGCAGTTCCTGGACTACGATCCGGAGCCGGTGCTGGAAAAATTGCAATGCCCGGTGTTGGCGTTGAGCGGCGACCGCGACTTGCAGGTGGATTCAACCGAGAATGTGCCGTTATTGCGCAAGGCTTCCGAGGCGAGCGAGAACAAAGATTTCACCGTGGTCGAAATTGCAGGCGTCAACCACTTGTTTCAAACGGCGCAGTCCGGCTCACCGGCGCTTTACGGCGCGATTGAGGAAACCATGGCCCCAGAAGTGTTAACTGCCGTGGCAAACTGGGTCTCGAAACACACCTCCGAATGAATCGTTGCGAAGTGGTAGCACCAAGCCGTGACCGCGGCTTGCTATTGCGACCCTCGCGGTATGATGAAGGATGGAGCCCAGGACCGCCCCCGTGCCGCCAAAATTTCATCTGTCCCTGCTGATTCACGCGCACCAACCCGCCGGAAATTTTGAAGATGTTTTTGAGCGCTGCTACCAGCACGCGTATCTTCCTTTCGTTCAACACCTCCAAAAACACCAGGGGATTCGCGCCGGGCTGCACTTTTCCGGGCCGCTGCTTTCTTGGATTGAAAGAAATCACTCTGAATACTTTGCATTGCTGCGGTCTCTTGTCAAGCGCCAGCAGGTGGAAATGGTTGGCGGCGGATTCTACGAGCCGATCCTGGCCGTGATTCCTCCGGAAGATCAACGTGAACAGATCGAACGGCTCGCCGCGTATCTCGAAGAACATTTTGGCGAAAGACCGTCGGGTGCGTGGCTCGCCGAGCGCGTGTGGGAGCCGCAACTGCCGTCGGTGCTGGCTGCGGCGCAAGTAAATTACACGCTGGTGGACGATTTCCATTTTCTCGCGGCTGGATTCGAACCTTCCGAATTGTTCGGCGCGTACCAGGCGGAGGATCGCGGCAAAGTGGTGCGGCTATTCGCCGGGCAAAAAGCATTGCGCTACCTGATACCCTTCGGCAAGGTCGAGGATGTGATTCAGTATCTTCGCGAGGCGGCGATGATGCATCCTGGCGGAGTTGCGGTGTTTGGCGACGACATGGAAAAATTCGGAGTGTGGCCCGGTACTTTTGAGCATTGCTACGACGATCGCTGGCTCGAAGAATTTCTGACGGCGCTCGATAAAAATTCCGATTGGTTGAGCGTCACGCCGCCAGGCGAGTTCGCGCAGACACACGTGCCCTTGGGCCGCGCGGACCTGCCCACCGCGTCATACCCGGAAATGACAGAGTGGGCCTTGCCTACCGGTGTGCGGCAAAGATTTCACACGGTGCAGCAGGAGTTTACCAAGCGTCCGGAAGTGGCGGCATTCTTGCGTGGCGGTTCGTGGCGCGGATTTTTTCGCAAATATCCTGAATCGAACCTGCTACACAAGAAAATGCTGCGCGCCGGAACGCGCTTGGCGGCAGTGCCGCAGCGCCGTACGGAAACCAAGCCGGCGCAGGAAATTGCGACGGCCCGCGATCAACTGCTCCGCGCGCAATGCAACGATGCGTATTGGCACGGCGTTTTTGGCGGGCTTTACGCTCCGCATCTACGCACTGAAATCTGGCGAAACCTAATCCGCGCTGAGGCCGCGGCGGATAAACTCATTCCCGGAGGACAAATCGGACGCGTCGAAATGCTCGATTACGACACCGATGGCAAAAACGAGTTGTTGTTCACCGGGCCGGAGTATCAGGCACTTCTCAAGCCCGCGGATGGCGGAACTCTCGCCGCCCTGGATTTTCGTTCTAACGCGGCGACGCTTATAAATTCCATGCAGCGCCGGCCGGAAGCGTATCATGCACGTTTGCGCGAAGTGTCACAAACCGCGACCGGAGTTGTTGCCTCGATTCATGAGCAGACGCGCGTCAAAGAGCCGAACCTGGAACGCTTTCTGAAATATGACCGTTGGGCGCGTCACGCTTTCCGCATTTTGGTTTTCGATCCCAAGAAGACCCATGCTGACTACGAAGCTTTGCGATTGATGGAGGATGCAAGTTTCGCAGGCGGAGAGTTTTCCGTGCGTTCTTCCGGTCCGCATCAGGCCGAACTGTATCGCCAAACGGTGATTGGCGCCCATCAAGGGGTGGACGAAGGGATTTCGGTCGACATCACCAAGCGTTTTTCGTTTGGACCGGCGCCCAACGGCTGCGAAATTTCCTGTGAAGTGGGGCTCAAGCTCAAACAGCCCGTGGATCGCGCGGTAATGGTCGGCATC
>Ga0137363_10001366_pt1 | contig 14009 bp, 10 predicted proteins | sample MadtaG_FD_104800 | JGI IMG/M metagenome (GOLD analysis project Ga0137363, IMG submission 104800) | Vadose zone soil microbial communities from Angelo Coast Range Reserve, California, USA - Mad1_115_16 metaG | ecosystem: Environmental > Terrestrial > Soil > Vadose zone | place: USA: California...
ACCGTCAACGGAACACGGCCCGATGCTTTCGCCCAACCTTCGCTAGACAGGAGCACGGATCGCTTCCGACAGGAGAGAGTGTAGTGTTCCAGAACGCATAGCAGCAAGGGTACCGAAGTTCCAAGTTGGATGGTACGGAAGTACTACCCGGGTCGCGGCGATTTTGTTTGCTTCGAGAAAATCGTGCGAAAAGTGGTGGTTTCGGCATGGGTGCGGGCGTCCCCGGCACTGACCACGAGTGCCAGAATTTGCAGCGGAAACGCTCTCGGTGCCTGCGCAGCCGCACCTTGACACTTTCGGCGGTTCATTCGTAGCATAAAGAATTGCGTTTAAGCCGGCGTAGCTCAGTGGTAGAGCGAGGGTCTCATAATCCCTAGGCCGTGGGTTCGATTCCCCCCGCCGGCACCACTCTACGCGCTTGAGAACAGAGCTAGTTAATTTGCTCTGATTTGCCGCGTACCTCCGGCGTCCCCTTCGCCTGCATACGGATAACAGGGTCCTCATCCCAGGCTCGCTGTAGATCGGCCTCCAATTGTTCCTGACGTGATCTCGTCCACGGTGCGTAGTGTCGTTCTGTAACCCGAATACTCTGGTGTCCTAGCAGGATAGAAACCCGATCAATGGGAACACCGGTGAGAAGTAATTCGACCGCAAACGTGTCACGAAAACGGTGCGCGTGGCCCCCGCTAACACCGGCCAAGGTGAAGAGTGTTTTCAGACTTTGTTGCCATACTCCCACCACAGTATGAAGTTTTGATTGACCACTCCAGAAGAAGAAGCGCTCATTGCTTTTCGGCGCTGCTTCTATCTCTCGCACAACAAAAGCGGGTAGAACGCATTGCACGGGCACCCCGGTCTTTTGCGTGTAGAGGAATAGCTTGTTTCCCTTAAGGCGCTCTGGACCGCATTGAACTGCATCACCAATTCGCATCCCTGAGTAGCGGAGAAGGAGCACAAAGGCACGTAAACGCTGAGCATTTGGCACACCCGCCCGTTTTGCATACTTGTCGAGTGCAGCTAAAATCTTCAACATTTCCTCGCGGGCAAACGGAAGTGTCGGGCGGTTGGGAACTTTCGGCGCTTTCATACCTGCGGCTGGATTTGTCTCGATCCACTTCCTCATCTCACAGAACCGTAGGAACGTTTTCAGGCGTTCGAGTTTTTTGTAACTTGACAGAGGATTCTCTTTCCACTCAGAACGAAACTGGTCAAGCGTCGGGAGGTCCAATTCTTTCAGATATCGAAGCCCTTTTCTTTTGGCGAAATCCTCAACCCGGCTAAACAGCAGCTTGTACTTATAAATCGTGCAGTCGCTTAACCCGCGTGATCTCACATCCGCAAGAAAGCACTCCCCTGCTTGGTGCACGGAAATTGGCTCTGACGTCTCTTTCGGTTCAGATCGAAGTGATTCCCACTGCCGGATAAGCTCCTGGGCCTTCGTCCAATCGCGCAAGCCGAGCGCCTTGCGAATTTCACACCCGCCATGAAAGCCATCCGCCCAGAGTGGGCACCTACACCGGCGATATTTGCGGCCTTCGCCTCGATGCTCGCAATTCTTCAAATGACGGCGATAGATCGTGAGCATAGGAAAGTCCGCGTAGTTTACTCGTATGCCAACAGTTATCAAACAGGATTGTGCCTAGCGGCTACGAGAGCCTTTTCTCCACACGCAGTAGAACGTCTTTCGGAACACGCAAGGTCCGATAGCGGCGCTTTCCGTGCATAGGGGAATTGCCAAAAACGAGAACGCCCGGCTCCCGTTCAAAAAGACGCCGGACGAAATCCCGCGATACCTTCCACCGGGCCGCAATTTCTGCGATTGAATAAAACTGCCCTGAGATCGCAGGTTCAGCGGCAATGCTCGAATTGTTTTGCAAAGCAGCCTCCTACACTGGATAACACGCGGAGGTTGCGTTAACCGTGCAGAGGCGGCATTGAAATCTGAGGAGGAGGGATTCGGGGAGGAGAAGGGCGAAATAGGAGTCCGAAGTAGCTATTAGAACTGGTGACGCCCAGCTGTAGACCACCTCAGGCTGCTAGACCACCTTCAAGTCGAGGTTTACCCCGTAGATTCTCTGGAAATTCGTCTATTCGGCAAATCCACGATTGCGTGCAAACTAGTCGTTATATAAGCGTCCTCTAGAGTCCGTAGGAAAAAAGGCAAGGAGCCGGATTCTTGATCAAAAAAGGGACTCCTTGCCGGGTTACTTAGCGCCTCCCCGTATGCGAACATTTTTTCTGCGAAAAAACATTTCGGTACCGAGGCCGTGTTCAGGTGTAGAAATAATCCGATGGCTGGCGCCTGGGTAGGCGTAGATAGTCCGTTACTCTTCCGAGTTGCCCGTAATTGGTTCGGCATGCTCACAGATAGTGGCTGGCTGGTGGGGACTCGCTTGCCCTGAGTTTGCGAAGCGAACCCCGGACCTCTTCCGTGTCAATTCGCCAAGCGAAGCGGGGGAGGATGAGAAGAAGTAAGCGTAAGTTGCGGGAACACAAGCCACTAGCTCTAATCCTTACTCCACGCAGTGGGATCGCGTCTATTTGATTTGAGGGCCAGTTTTGCGGATTGGATTGACGAGGGCTGAGGGGTGCGACATAACAAGATGCTACAGGTACGGCCGAATTTGTCGAAAGAATGAAATTACTATCTGTTGACTTATGGTCTCGTATACTTAACAAGAGATAAAAACCCAACATAAGATGTGCGCACCAGTTGGTAGTTGAATCGTCAAGACCAGCAGAATAAGCAGAATCGCATAGCCACTTTATGAACCCGAGGAGCGTCCCCATGAGAACCCCGCGCAGGATTTTCGCTTTTCTCTTCCTTATATCGTTCTGCTGCGCCAGCGTATCGGCCCAGCAGAGATACATCCAAATGCTCACACGGCAAGTCGGATGGGCGTTCCTGGGCGGCCGCCTTTTTTGGACCGCCGATGCGGGCGGCCAGTGGAAAGACATTACGCCAGCCGCCGTCTCTCCTGAGGTCATTGCTTCATTTTGCTTTCTGGATACCTCCACCGGCTGGGTGTTGCTCGCTGGTGCTGACGGAGACAACACGCGGTTTGATCTTGCGTCCACAACGAATGCCGGGGAGAGCTGGTCAATCAAACCGGTCCGAATTCCAAACTTAAATCAAGTCAGCTATCCCCTTGGTGGGCACGCGAACATCGACTTCGTGGACTCTCTCCACGGCTGGATGAACTTGGACTTGCAAAGCAGCTCGGCGGCTCATAGTGGCATCCAGTTTGTGACGCAAGATGGTGGCATCACATGGAGCTGGCCGCCGCAACAGCAGTCAGCGGGTCCTATTCGTTTCATCAATACTCACGATGGCTGGATCCTCAGTCCGGGGGGTTACGAACTCTATGTCACCCACGATGGCGGGAAGAGCTGGCACGAGTTATCGTTGGAAGCTCCCCCGGAGCTACCTCGGCCAATTGGAGCTACCTATGCACTGCCAACGTTTGACGAACCCAAAACCGGTTTTCTACGTGTGAGCTACTCCGGGCCCGGGACTCCGACCCCAACCTTGGTATTGTTCGCTAGCGGCGATGGCGGCCAAACCTGGAAGTTGGACCGGGTATTTCGCGGCTTGCCGCCTGACACTATTATGTCTCCCTCCACAGTAAGCCAATCCTACTTGATAACCGCGGCGGTATCCGATCACAAGCTTATGCTCACGACGGTCGCACCTGGCAACAAGACCCCCGCCGCGACTGGCACCGCTAGCAGCACGAGCGCGGATGTCGGCAATTTCCCCTACGCCTCCGGTGTTGACGAACTCAGCTTCGTTGACAGCGAGCGGGGCTGGGTGCTGACGAGCGAGAGTAACTGCGGCCCGAACACGGGATGTGGCACGTTGCTGGCGACTACTGACGGCGGGCGCACTTGGGCCGAGGTCACGCCGGGGCCAAAGCGAATCCACCTGCAGTGGGAGAAAGGGCCCTCGGCGGTTCCACCTGTTCAAAGCAAACCGCTAGCCCAGGGTATTGGTTTGGCAGGGCCCCAGATTGCTTCCGTGGCTGGCGTCAGCTTTCATCTGGGCTTCGACATATATCAGGCTCCCTCAACTCAAAACATGCAGACTTGTTGGAATTCCAGACCTTTTTGGGACTTCGTACTTTATCTCCCTGGAGCGTCTAACAGGGTAGCAGACCCTATCCCCTCTAGATGGCGCATTCCCCACTCGTCGCTTTCGGGGAGTGTTTTCCGAGCGTTACCTGCGTTACCCTCTGGTAAAATACGATACTTCCGCGCACTGCAAAGTGGTTACAGTTCCTCCGCGTAGTGCTATTTCCGAAAGCAAAACTGTGGGATTTCTTGTGAGGTAACGCTAGTAACGCTCAAAAATCGTACCTCCGCCCGGAAACTCCCACTGTCTTCTCCAGCTCTGATATTGCAACCGCATAACGAGCGCAAAGGTCCTCCAGCTTCTTTTTGTCTATCCGGTACGCTCGGAAAAATTGTTTCTCGACGTGTTGCGTTTTGGACTTGAACCCTAGTTGGCGTAACAACCTCGCTGCCTGCCTGCGAGTCTCGACCCATTCGAGTTCGTCGTTTTCACTGAATAATCGCAGAGCCTTCGCGGATGTTACCGCCCAATGGTCTGTCCACTTCGGAAAATTATGGATCAGCACTCGCAGTGTCGCTGTGGTTTCCTCGTCTTCCCCCTCGTCCCCCGCACGATCTTTTGCGATTCGCTCGGCTGCATAAGTGAGTTGGTCGAGGATTTTTAGTTTTGGATTCTGTTCGTTAAGCACCATTGCGATTGCAAAAAGGGGCTCTAATATGTCTCGCGCTCGGTCGTCAACAGTTTTAGGAATTGGAAATGTGTCCGCTGCTTCGTACTGTTTGGCAACGGCAAAAGCGTATCGTAGACCGAATTTATACAAAAGATTCCTCTGGTGTTGCAGATATCCTCGGAGCTTCCGCTCACTGAATCGTGCGACTCTCTCTTCTTTCAACTTACGCTTGAGGAATATTTTGATACACCGATCAGCGAGGGTCGTGGTCAGTTGGCTGATTCCCGCGAGGACTCGCGGACAATACGCATCGAGGTATTCTGTCCGTTTCGCATCGTTGTTGTAGCGTGGGATTGTCGCCCCGCTTTTGAACCCAATATTGAGTAGGCTCATCAACGAGGCCTTCTTCTCTCGATCCGCTCCACGCAAGGATTCCACTTCGTCGAGGACCTGTGTCATCGCGTTGATCCCGGTCTCGCGAAACAACGATGCTTCCGTTGGATCAGTCATTACTGAAGTGGCGTTGTAGGCGAAGGCTGAAATAATTTCGAGCAACTTCGACTTTCCTGTCCGTCGTCCAGGTGATGTCAGCCATAAATACCCGTACCAGTCGAAAACACGATGGAGATAGGTTCCCATCAGCCAGAGCGTGATTACCGTGGGTTGCCACGTTGCAACAAAACGAATGTGGCTGACGAGGAAGTGCTGTAACTCCAAAAACAAAGCATCGCCTCGTCTCCCTGTTTTTCCTGCTCGGTACTTCTGAACTGAGCGTAAGCTCCAACGAGACAGCGTCGGCGAAGCTGGCAGCGAAAAACGAGCACGCATCTCTTTCCGGGTAAGGAATTCGCCATGATTGTTCACCCATACCACCTTCTTTTTTCCAAGCCGGAGTCCGTACCACAACGATCCATCGTGAAACGCCTGCGAAGGGTGAATCTCGGGCTTCGCATCAGCGGTGGCGAGGAGCTGATCGACAGAGGTGGGGCTATCCGCTCCACCTCGTTTCCCGATGCCCAGCCATTCGCAAATACTGTTGACGCTCTTCTGTCCAAGTAACTTTACAAGTTTCGGTGTGCCAGTTACTTGTTCTCCTTTGTCGAGCTTTTCCTTCGTCGCCCTTACGACTGCAGCACGCTGCCTCCACTGCTCATCCCCCGCAGCTTGGGCGATGGATTCGATGAACTCGCTAGTTTCCCCTTCACTCCACCCACCGCGAAGCAGCACTCCTGCAAGGGCCAAGGCTGTTTCGTTGCGCGTTCCTTTCCTCCACTTCCTAGCAAGCAGCGCCTTCGCAGCGAGCCACTTCACAGCCTTACGAAGCTGACTAGGCGGAACACACGCTGGCTCGCCCTCTTCCACCCACCTGACGCGTTCACCGGACGGGTGAATCGACGGAGGCACTAGCGTTTGCTGCCCTGTCGACCGAATTTCCACGAGGCATGCATTCTCGGGGTCAGTGTCCGGATCATTAAACTTTTCAGGTGCGAGCGGTGGATCGCAATAATAGAAACGGTGGCTGCGGGGGTTTGATTTACGGCCAAAAACGCAATCTGTTTTCGGCAAGGAATGGGCGAAAGCCAGCGCTTCGGGGCAGTCCAGATCTATATCCACCAACCCTGAACTAGGCTCTCCTAGCAAAACGCCGATGTTGTCGCCCTCCTCGAAGTTTTCCGGAACTTGAGACTTTTTAATTCGAAGCTTCTGCCACTTCTTGAGACGCGGTGCTTTTTCCTTTGCAGGAATTGGGACGACACACCAACCGAGATCAATGTACTTTCTGGCAATTCTCAGGACGGAATTCTTGGATTTCATATTTTCCCTCACGCGGTTTTTTGCAGGCTCTCGAAGCGTGGCAGACCGCGTGAGGAACGAGGAAACTGCCGGGCGCTTCGAGGCCCGCGAACTGCTAAAGAAAGTTACCTGCGCCAACTCGAAAGTTGCGTTTGCTCGCCTCGCGTTTTCGTCTGCGCAGTCAGGTAGGGGGCCAGAACCATTGCCGGACCCTAAGTAGCAGGAAATCGGCTAGGGAGTGCTGGGAAAACACAATAAAAGGCCCCTCCAACCTTGAGGGAAGTGGTTCGGAAGGTAGACGGAACCGGAAAAAGTACCTACGTACTATCGATATATTTCCTCAACATTATAATATCATATAAGTAATAGGAGGAACAATGCGGATCGCAATCTACGGTAGGGTTTCAACCGACAAGCAAGACACGGAAAACCAACTCATTCAACTTCGGGAGTTCGCACCAACGCAGGGTTGGCAAATCGTGCGGGAATACGTTGATGTCGAGTCCGGCTCGAAGAGTGACCGCCCGGAGTTTCAGCGGATGTTCCGTGATGCCTCGCAGCGGAGATTCGACCTAGTGCTGTTTTGGGCCTTGGATCGTTTGTCGCGGGAAGGCGTTCTGGCGACGCTCCAGCACCTCAACCGGCTCGACTCTTACGGAGTAGGTTTCCGTTCGTACAGTGAGCCCTACTTCGATAGCTGCGGTGTTTTCAAAGACGCGGTCATTGCGATTATGGCGACGTTGGCGAAACAAGAGCGAGTCAAGCGAGCCGAACGCACCAAGGCGGGTTTAGCAATCGCCCGAGCAAAGGGCAAGACGCTAGGCCGTCCGAGAATCCTCCGCGCTACAACGAGCGACGTTACCCGGCTTCGAGCCTCGGGGAAATCCTACCGGCAAGTTGCACGGGAGCTAGGCATCTCGCTTCGTTCCGTGCAGCGATTGGCCGTATCCGAATCGTCCCCGGAAATGCGCCCCTAAGTCCCGTAGATTCGTGGGGCTTTTTAGAGCAAAGGGCCGTATCCGAATCGAACGATTCCGATACGCCAAGTGGCGGAGATCGGGACGTTTGTAACGCGCTACCGTGAAATCTACTCCTCGGAAAAGGTCCGATAAGGAAATGCGCAATGCCTTCGCAATTTTCTCGATATTCACGGGCGCAACGTTGCGCTCTCCGCGCTCAATCCCGCCGATTACGGGTAAGCAAGATGCCCGCCCAAGGTCGGGAACGAGGTGTGATTGTAGAAGCGAACTCCAGCTTGTTTGAGGAATTGGAAGTTCGGCTCGGCGCTGACATGGTCAGCGCCTCCGATAGAGGGCAGCCATCCTTGAACGTTCGCTTCATATGCGAGTAGCCATTGCTCCTCGAAAAGGTCGTTTGTTGTCATTCTCGCTTGCCACTGGGCGACAGATAGGCCTGTTGGAATAAGGCCACGCTGTCGTGCGTCTAACGCCAAAATTGCAACCACCGAGTTCTCCATACTCGCAATCGCAGTTGCAGAACTCGTGTCGATAGAAAGACCCCAGGTAATGGAAGCCCAAAGACACCAACAGACTTCGTAATCGTGACCGCTCGGGGCGTTCTGAGTAATGACCTTGTTGACCGTGTCTCTTAAGAGGGCTTGGTTCACTGTCATCCCTCTGTAAGCTTCTGCATTGAAAATGGCTTCCAAACCCTCCCGAATTGCTCCGGGTTCCACTGTTATTGCTTGGCAAACAAGTGATTGGAATAAATCTTGATTGGCCAGATTGAGCTGCAAATCTCGCAAGCGTCCGATACCGTACTTGACGACATGTTCATTCGGGAATTCCGAAAGATAGCGCGTGATACAGTCAAAGTATCTCAGTAGGTCGCTGGCCTGCCCAATAGGGGTATCCCTAATACCGAATGCTCTTATTTCGGAAATCCACTCCGGTTCAAACTCTACGGGAAGCTCAGATATTTTTGTCTTAAGTGGATTGAGTCGAAGTTCATATTGCAAAAGAACGGATTGCATAATGGCCAACGCTTCTTCTGCTTTTCCGCGGTCATTAAAGCTCAGCTCATACTCGTCCATCCAGCGAAGCCCCCGCAGAGGTGTCACGCGACCTGAAAGTTGCATGTCTACAGCGGCCAACACTGATTCCGCAATAATTAAAGACGTATCTGGCCCAATCGGGATTCCCATTGTTTGACCATCTTGCGAACCCCTGACCAACTGGTCGATTCTGTTCCCAAAGAGAGTTGGGCTCCTGTTTGCCTTGGCAGTGGCCTTGGTGTGAAAAACCCAGGGAATTGCGTGCGTATAGAGGGCAGGGTAAAAATCAGCAACGTCTGCTACCAAAACGGCCTTACATCCCGTGCGGCTAGCTGCGCGGAAGCGACCGAGGTCTCGCAGTCTGAACCGAGGAGATACTTCCCGCGGATGAGCGGGACTTGATGTAGGACTGCTCTTCGATAACGGGCTACTCGCGCATAATCCGGAAATGGCGCCCCAGTTTTGGATAAGGCATTGAGACAGCGCAAAAAAACAGACTGGGTTGGGAAGGGATAGAAGTCGCCGAAATCGGAAATTCCCGCGAGCCAAACTGAAATTAACTGACTTCGCAAGCTGAGGGGGCGTGGAAAATCCAGCAGGAACCGCTGCCGGATTTGCCGTGAGAGCGGTCGCATATGGCCCAGTACTAAACGATAGAGGCAACTCAGCCGGGAAATAACCCCTTTGCAAGAGTCCAAGAAGAGTTGCGATGACCGCCTCCCTCAGCCATTATTTTCCACAGAAGCCACTCACCTCAAATGTTTTACATTTTGTTGGTATTGTCAAGATTGCGACCAGAGCGACCTTGTCATCGCAGAGTACCTGCAACATTAGTGCAGTCCGGGAATCTGGTCTGCTGTTCCATACGGCGAACGGCACATCGCATCTTTACAGAAACCTAGAGGCCGATGGGAAACAAACAAGTAGGCGGCTACACGGTCTATTCTCAGACCCCGGAAACCAACGCCCAGTTGTGACATTTGTTACACACGGCTCTTGCAAAACCCCTGACCGCGCCGTGAATTCACGAGACAATCAAATCAAGATGAAAATCACTGGCCCAGAGCGTTACAAGCTCTCCTTCGATGCCGCTAAATTCGCTGTGACTTGCGGCAGAGGTACGCCGAAATTCTCAGGGCTCGCAACGTCGAAGCGCCCGAAATTGTATATCGTCTCTGTTGACGGGAATCCAATCTATGTGGGAATAACCCGGCAGTCCATGAGAAATCGCATTCGGTTGGGGTTCAGCGCGACTGGCGAAACGGGATATCATGGGTACGCTTGGCGGCATAACTACACCCAGGCCATTCTAGATATCTGGTGCCATGAGGATGCCCCAGCCGAGGACGCGGACCGCGACATGGAGACGATTGAGGCTGAAGTCGTGTTCTTGGCTCGCCTAGCGGGGCAGTGGCCCGCTGGCCAAACGGAGATTCACTTTCATCCGTCGTCACAAGAACATCGTGAGATTGCGGCTAATATTTGGCACCGCGTAACGAATACTCGCGGTGGCTCAGGTTGCTAGATAATAGAAAGGTCCCTCATCTGAACGTGAAGCATACAGACCAGATTGGTAGCAAGGCATACACCGCATTGCAAAAGACCAACGCCTCGTTTTATGATTCGTCCGTGGACTGCGGGGTGACGTCATTTCGTTTTGAGTGCGAAATGGTGAAGCCCTTGGTCACTCACCTGCCGCATATCTTCCACCTTTATCCTGGACAACGTGCGCGCCTTCTTCGGGAGCAGTCGATTGGCGCAGTGATTCCTGACCTACTTCTTGGCATCTGGAGCGGAGAACTTCCTCGCTACGATTATCTCAATACCGTATCGAGGCACGTACTCGTCTGGATGGCGATGCAAGGGGTGGTAGAAAATCAACAACAACTCCAAGAACATCTTCTAATTAGTGAAAATGCTGCCACTTCCGCAGTCTCAAATCTACAACGAGTTGGCGCGTTATCCAAAAAAGATTCTGGAGAGGTTATCCTTCGACCGGAGTTCGATGTGTCCGGTTCCGTGCGCCTAATCGCGATTGAAATGAAATTAAGGCGATGGCGCGAGGCCTTGAGCCAAGCCGTCGAGTATGCGAGATTCGCCAATGAAGCCTATGTCGTGCTAGATGGAAGTCAGGTAGAGGTGGATTCTGAGATTGAGAATTCCTTTGTTTCGCGGGGCATCGGCTTATTTATTCAACGCAATGGAGAATTGGAGCAACGCATCATGGCGATATGCGCTTCGCCTGCTCCCTCTGTCGAACGATTATTCGCTGTGAGTAAACTAACTAGGTCCGGTCCCTATTGCTTGGCGTAACTCTGCCACTCTTCGAAAACGTCCAACCAGACTTGCTGGTGGTTAACATCTGTCGCCATACCTATCAGATGCTTGGCTTTCAACGTATTCGCGAGCTGAACGGCCCGCTTAAGCCAGTCGTGAACCCACTTACGCCGTTCTTTCAGCGGCATACCTTCCAAGGCTGAGCCCGTCTGCGATGCCACTTCCATGTAATGTTGTTGGGCAGCCGCGGTGTTGTTCATGCTGTACTCCCATTCGGGAACATCCGCAGGGGACTTTCCTTTCTTGAGAGCTGTCCGAAGCACGTCATCGGCTGCGGTCGGCGTAAGGTAGTCGTTCATTATCCCTGCATCTCTTATCTTCCCGAGGTCTTCTTCCAGTCCAATGTCGCCAGCCAGAGGAAGACTATAGTATCGAGGGCGGGCTCTACCAATCTTGGCTTTTCGGCTGAAACGACGTTGGGTCAAGTAATAGCCGGTAGACCAAACTTCTGCACCGGCAGCCTTCGCGACAGCGCCAAACGAACCGAGATAATTTACGATGGCGTGTTTACCAGCGCCGCGATATAGGTCATCTACCATGATTAGCAGTGATAGCAGTGCGTCCTTCGAATTCCAGACATAGCTTCCCGCGTCGAACTGCTCGAAAGCGATGTAGGCCCCGGCGAGTGCGCCTCGCGCCGAAACCTGATTCGAGAGGCCGTGCACCAAGGGGTTCTTTAGTGCGGGAACCTGCAATACTTCTTCAGAAAGCGCGATAGTGGCGTAGACAGGAACACTGACCTTGAGCTGTTCGCACGCGTCCAACCCAGCTTCAATCCAAGCCACCTCTGACTGAAGTGACTGGTCCGCCATTGTAGTGAGGGGGCCTGCGAGAACTATTCCCTCGCAGCCGAGTTTAATTTGAAAGTCTACAGCGGCGAAGGCGGCTTTCTGTATCGCCTTTAGTTGAGTCGGTACGGTCCTCGTCCAGTTGGAAACTAGCGTGGACTTGTGCTGCTGTTTCCACGCTGTGCGATTTGAATATTGCCCCGAATCGTACTTGGGAACGGATTGTCCGTGAAACCAAGGATACGCGCTCAGCTTGGCTACTGTGTCGCTGTCAATCGCGGGGTCGATGCTGGACATATATAGCTGAGGGTCAAGGAGTCGTCGGTTAAGGTGGGGATACTGAGTAAGTTTTCGCTTTTGGAGGTCGATTGAAGATATTGCTGAGGCCGCGATGACTGAACCCGGAATGGGTGGCGTTATCGAGGGAATTTTGAATTTAAAACGCACATTCAAGAAGTACACGATTACCTCACGTTCAAGAGACGGTCAAACTTTGCCTGCAGAACAGAGAGTGATGGCCGAAATGGCGCTCGGAGTTGCAACATACAATCAACAATTTCGCAAAGTTCCTTGCTCGCTCCTGGAACTAGCGACTGTGCCGAAGGCGCTCCGGATGCAAGCCGATGCTGGTCGTAGTTGGTCGGGTGTCTGGCGAGCATGCATTCCAGAACTACGACGCCGAGTGCAAAGACATCAGAAGCGCAGGTCAGCGCGTGTTCGGCCCGGCACTGCTCAGGGGAGAAGTATCCCGGAGTTCCGAATGTCGCTCCCGGCGCCGTTATAGTGGTGTTATCAAGATGCCGTGCTCCGCCAAGGTCTATCAAAACAGCGCTGCCGTCAGCTTTAACCACAATGTTTTTGGGAGCAATGTCACGATGAACGATGCGGTTCGACCATAGCACCCCAACTGCGCCACTCACATCTCTCGCCAGTCGAACAGTTTCTCGCTCGGTGAGGGGGCCCTTTGATAGCTTCGCGTCTAGAGGCTCGCCCTCAATGAAATCCCAAGCGATATATCGAATCTGCCTGGCACCAACAGTTATCGTTCCTTCTTCCAGCAGGGTCGCTAAGGCTGGATGACGGAGGTTTTTGGCAGCATTTATCTCACGCTCGACCCTCTCGTCTTGTTTGGAGTCCAAATGAAACTTCAGTGCAACGTCGTTGTTGCAAGTCTTTCCATCATTGTCGAGGATACGCGTTGCTCGATACACCACGCCTTGTCCGCCGACGCGGAGTTCGGGACCTAGCACATATCTCTTTTTCAGCGCGGCAGTTATGTCTGCGGAATTGAAGGGGTTGGTTGGCATCGTCTCCCTTAACGCGCTACGCGCAAAGGACCGATTCTCCGCATGTACGGGTCTCAGCAAACATCATATAGGTAACTAAGGCCTTGGTGCTGTTCTTATTTCCGTAAGTCCCTAAACGATTATTGTGTAGATGAGAACAAGTTTGACGCAAAGCGAGGACATTTCGCTTAGCTTGGCGAGAGACATTTGGCACGCCAAGTGGCGATACGCGCTAAACCGAATCCGGCTTGCCCGCTATGCATGCCGATGACAGCGTAATATTTAGGCATTGACAAGATTTGCCATAAGGACTAAAAAGGAGCTTAACAAGTCCTTCTTTGTCCTTCTTTCATGCGCAGTGAGGGGCGGCCAATTAGGATACGCGGGTCGCTGCGATACGAACGTTGGAAAGGAGCAGAGTAATGGAAACAAACTTTGGAAAGTGCCCCACATGTGGTGCCGAACTCTCGCGAATCAAATTCAATGAAATCGAAGAGCGGCGCAAGTACGAAGAGAAGCGAACGCAAGAAAAGCTGGAGGAAGCTGAGCTCGCATTGAAGCGGCGGCTCGGAATCGAACACAAGAAAGAACTGGAGCAAGTCACTCTGGCTGCAACCAAACGGGCAACAGACCAAGCTGAACAGGAAATGAAAAAGGTTGTCGCCGAGCGCGAACAACTTGCCAAGAAAGTCAAGGAATCTGAGGTCCGGGAAGGGCAGATTCGAAAGCAGGCATTAGCAGAAATCGAGAAACAAAAACAAGCTGCCACTAAGAAGGCTGCCCAAGAGGCGGCGTCGCAAATCGCCAAGGTGACGGCAGAGCGTGATTTGGCAGCAAAGAAGCTTAAGGAATCACAAGAAAGCGAAGCGGACATTCGAAAGCAGATACAGGACGAAGCCGAAAAACGGAAGCAGAAAGAATTGTTGCAACAGCGTCAAGCACTCGAACAAGACAAGAAAGTTTCTCTCCTGAAGCAGCAATCGGAATTTAATCGCGAACGCGAATCGTACCAGAAAAAAGCTCAGCTCCTCGAATCTCAATTACAGCG
>Ga0137363_10001371_pt1 | contig 13989 bp, 12 predicted proteins | sample MadtaG_FD_104800 | JGI IMG/M metagenome (GOLD analysis project Ga0137363, IMG submission 104800) | Vadose zone soil microbial communities from Angelo Coast Range Reserve, California, USA - Mad1_115_16 metaG | ecosystem: Environmental > Terrestrial > Soil > Vadose zone | place: USA: California...
GATCAGGATGGGCGCGGCCACTGTGAACTTGAGCGAGGTCCACGAGAGGATCTCGATAAGGGCGACAACCGCGAGGGCGATCGCGGGACCCAGTAACCGGCGCGCGTATTCCTTGTGGAGCCGCCTCCGCCGCGCCGGAGTGGCGGAGTTCGGACCGGCCGCCTGGGCTTGCGCCTTGCCTGGCTTGCTCGCGGGACTCACTGGATACCGAGCATACCGTGAAGCCGCCTTGGCGTCACCTGAGACGGCAGACTGTCGACAATCTCGAGGGATTCCGTACCCTCCAGTCTCGGCGACGGGCAACCTCGCGCGACAAAATTTGGCGGTCCGGCCTGGGTCGGCCCTATGCGCTGAGATAGAAACACCAAGGCTTTCAACGATTTCCAAGAGGGTCCTTGGGTTGGGCATCTGGCATCGTGTTTGCGATGACTTTGGGTATTGTGAAGAATCAACGCGGCATCACCCTGATCGAGCTCGTCATCGTGATGGCGATCATCCTCGTCCTGGGCACCATCTCCCTTACCCTCTACCACAACGTCCAGTCCCGCTCGCGCGTGGCCAAGGCCCAGGCCGACACCCAGACAATGGCCTCGGCCGTTGGCGCCTATCAGGCGCACATGGGGCAGGTGCCTACCGCGCTGGCCGAGCTCAGCATCGCGCAAACCAATGACACGGGCCAGGTCGCCGGGCCCTTCATGGCAGGTGACCCGACGCCGCCCGCGGGCTGGACCTACGGCTACGCCACCGGCGGACCGAGCGGCTACACAATAACCGCGAGCGGCGACAGCACGACGATCACCCGCCCCTGACCCGCCGTCAGCGACCGCCGACCATCAGCAGCAGCATTCCGGCGATGGCGGCGACGATCAGCAGCCCGCCCTTGAGCGTGTGCAGGAGGAACGGAGCGCTGCGCACATCGTGAGAGCCAAGCACGAGCAGCACGTTGACCGCGGTGCCGATTTGTCTCAAGAGCGGAGTGGAGCCGGCGGGCTGGACCCGCAGCCGCGGGGTCCCGCTCCACCACGGCGCCTGCACGATGATCGCGGTCCCCGCTCCAAGGAGCATGAACTCGTCCTCGCCCGATCGGGGCGAGGACTCGCGCGCGTTGTAGCCCATCTCCCGGAGGACCTCTCTGACCGTGTCGAGCAGCGCGGTGCGCTCGAGCCCCGGGGCGGCATAGCCGCGGCCGAGCATCCAGAAGCAGCCGGCCGCGAGCCCGATCGGCAGCAGCAGCACGGCGTCGAAGGCGTTGTTGTTGACGGCGGGCGCCAGGTAGGTGAAGCGCGGCAGCGCGAAAATGACGACCGCCAGCATGGCCGCGCGGGTCCAGTAGAGATGATGGGCGGGCAGGAGGAACGGCTTCTTGATGCGCGCAGCGTGAAGGCCGATGCTCATCTCGACGATGCCCGCGGCGCCGATCATCAGCACGACGAGCCACGGGGCAAACAGCACGAGCGAGCCTCCCGGTCGAAGCGACCGCGTGTGAGGGTAACCGCGGCCTGAAGGTAACAGGAAGCGGGCGGGTTGGGCTAGTGGAAGTCGTGAGACGGTATCTGCTGCAGCCGATGGCTGAGCGGGTGGATCCGTCCGGCACGGACCGAGATGACCCCCTCGCGGTGCTCGAGCGTTCCCTCCACCCACAGGAAGGGCTCGTTCACCAGCGTGAGCCTGGAGCGTTGGAAGAGAGGTGGGGGCACCACGACGTTGGCGAGCCCGCTCTCATCCTCGAGGTTCAGGAATACGAAGCCCTTCGCGGTGCCGGGCCGCTGGCGCACCACCACCGCTCCCGCGACACGGACGGGCCTGCCGTCCCGCATGCCCTGAAGATCGGCGGCCCGCGCCACGCCCAGGCGATCCAGCTGAGCCCGGTGGAACGTCATCGGGTGCGGGCCGAGGCTCAACCCCATGCCCTCGTAGTCGGCCACCAGCTCCTCGGTGGGTGTCATGGGTCGGAGCGGCGAGAGAGCCGGCGCGGCGCCGAGGCCGGCATAGAGCGGCCCTGATGGCCGCACGGCCTTCTCGATCTCCCAGAGCGCCGCGCGTCTCTCGAAGCCGAGGCTTTCAAGCGCTCCGAGCTCGGCCAGCCTGGCCAGCTCGTCCCTGTGAAGCGCGGCGCGCCGGACGAGGTCGTCGGCGGAGGAAAACGGCCGCAGACGCTCCATGAGGCGCCCCGCCTCCTCCCGGAGCCCGCGGACATAGCGGAGCCCGAGCCGCACGGCGCCGTCGGCCTCGATGACGCAGAGCCAGTCCGAGTGATTGACGTCCGCCGGTCGGATCGTCTGCCCGTGGCGCGCGGCATCGCCCACGATGGTGGCAGGATGGTAGAAGCCCATCGGCTGGTTGTTGAGCAGCGCCGCGTAGAAGGCCGCCGGGTGATGCGCCTTGAGATACGCGCTGGCATAGGCGAGCAGCGCGAAGCTGGCCGCGTGGCTTTCCGGAAAGCCATACAGGGCGAAGGAGGTGATCGCGCGGATGATGGCCTCCGCCGCCTCGCCCGTGATCCCCTGCCCCGCCATGCCGGCGCGGAGCTTCTGCTCGACTTCATCCATGGCGTGCTTGCGGCGCTTGAAGCCGAAGGCGCGCCGCAATTCCTCCGCCTCGCCGCCGGTGAAGCCCGCCGTCGCCATGGCCATGCGCAGGAGCTGTTCCTGGAAGAGCGGCACGCCGAGCGTGCGCTCGAGGATGGGCCCGAGCGACGGATGCGGCACGGTCACGGGCTCGCGCCCAGCGCGGCGCCTCAGATACGGATGCACCATGTCGCCCACGATCGGGCCGGGTCTGATGATGGCGACCTGGACAACCAGGTCGTAGAAGCGCTCGGGCTTGAGGCGCGGCAGGGTCGCCATCTGGGCGCGGCTCTCCACCTGGAAGACGCCGATGGTATCCGCGCGCTTGAGCATGGCGTAGACGGTGGGATCGTCGGGCGGCAGGTGGGCCAGGTCGACGTGGCCGCCGCGTTGCCGGATCATGCCGAGGGCGTCCTCGAGGAGCGCCATCATCCCCAGTCCCAGGAGATCCACCTTGATCATGCCCATGGCCGCGCAGTCGTCCTTGTCCCACTGCACGACGGAGCGCCCGGGCATGGCGGCGGGCTCGAGCGGCACGAGGCCGTCGAGCCGCCCGGCGCAGATGACCATGCCCCCCGAGTGCTGGCCGAGATGGCGCGGCAGATCCTGGATCCCGGTCCAGAGCCGCGCGAAGTGACGCATGACCGGCTCGCCGGGATCACAGCCGGCTTCGCGGAGGTGGACGAGGAGGCTGTCGCCCGGGTCCTTGTACTCCCAGTCGCTGACGAGCCCCGAGAGCCGGTCGCAGAGCGCCGGGGGCAAGCCGAGCGTCTTGCCCACCTCGCGCGCCGCGCTCCTGCCCCGGTAGGTGATGACGTTCGCGGTCATCGCCGCGCCCAGCCGCCCGTAGCGCTCGTAGACGTGCTGGATGACGCGCTCACGCCGGTCGCCGCTCGGCAGGTCGAGGTCGATGTCGGGCCACTCGCCGCGCTCCTCGGAGAGAAAGCGCTCGAAGAGCAGCTCCATCCCCACCGGATCGACCGCCGTGATCCCGAGCGCGTAGCACACCGCGCTGTTGGCGGCCGAGCCGCGCCCCTGCACCAGGATGTCGTGGTGACGGCAGTATTCGACGAGGTCCCAGACGATCAGGAAGTAGCCCGGCAGGTCGAGGCGGCCGATGAGATCGAGCTCGCGCTCGATCTGTTTTCGCGCGCGCGCGCGGAGCGGCCCCGTGCCGTAGCGCGCGGCCGCGCCCCGCTCGCAGAGCGCGCGGAGAAGGCCGATCGGCGTCTGGCCCGGCGGCAGCGGGTAGTCGGGGAAGCGGTAGCCCAAGTGCTTGAGTGTGAAGCCGAGCCGCAAGGCCAGCTCGCCGCTATTGGCCACGGCCGCTTCGCAGTCGGCGAAGAGCCGCTCCATCTCGCGGCTGGATTTGAGGAATCTTTCGCTGTTGTGCGCGAGCTGCCTGCCGGCCTGCGCGATCGTCACGCCGTGGCGGATGCAGGTCAGCGTGTCCAGCAGCGCCCGCTCTCCGCGATCCGTCATGAGCGGGGCATTGCTGGCGAGGAGCGGCAGCCCCAGCCGCTCCGCTTCCGCGCGCAGCCACTCGTTCTGCGTCTCCTCCTCGCGCCCGAGCGCGCGCCGGAGCTCGGCGTAGACGCCGAAGCGGCCGAAGAAGCCGGCGAGCCTGTCGAGCGTCGCTCGCGCGGCTTCTGCGCCTTCACGTACGAGCCGGTGGGCGACAGGCCCGTCAACGCCTCCCGTGAGGCAGACGAGCCCGCCCACGTGCTCTTCGAGATCGTCCCAGTCCGCCATCCCCTCGCCCTTGGGCGCGCGCATCTTGATCCGCGTCAGCAGGCGGCAGAGGTTCATGTGCCCTTCGCGATCCTCCGCGAGGAGCGGCAGTCTGCCGCCGTCCCGCATGCTGACCTCGGCGCCGACGAGCGGCGTGATCCCGAGGCGCGTGCAGGCGGCGTAGAAGCGCGGCGCCCCGTAGATGCCGTCGGCGTCCACGAGGGCCATGGCCGGCTGGCCGAGGGCGGCGGCCCGCTCGGCCAGCGCTTCGGGCAAGGCGGCGGCTTCGAGAAAACTGAATGCGCTCTTGGCGTGCAGCTCGACGAACATGGATTTACTCAGCCCTCAGTCATAGATGGCTTCGAGGCGCCAGCCGCGGCCGTCGCGCGCGAGCCGGCAGAGCGTGCCGTCGTGCAGCTCCACGTCCCACTCGTCCTGGACGAAGGGCGCTTCCGTCCACCATTCGCCCGACACGCGCCACGGCCCCGCGCCTGCGATGATCCGCCCCGCCAGCCCGGCGGCGCGGAGGTGAGCGGGCGCGCCGGCATCGACCGTCACCTCCACGGATCGCGGCGGCCGAATCCGGCGCACGGCCAAAACCGCCCCCTCACCCTGCCCCCTCCCCCGATGGGGGAGAGGGGTGAAAATTTCCTTCGAAGGGTTTCTGGCCCCCCCGCCCCTCTGGGGAGAGGGCCGGGGTGAGGGGAGAAGAAACGGGGTCATCCGGTGGGCATCGGGCCGGTGAGTGTCGAGGATGACCGGCGAGCCGACGCCTCCCGCGCCCACGAGCGCTGAGAGACGCGCCAGCGTGGCCGTGAGCAGGCGCGGGTTGGGGCGCGGCGGCTCGTCGAAGCGCGGCTGGACACTTTCCGCGCGCACGGGGCGGGCGCGGAGCGTGACCGTCTCCACGGCGGCGCGGGGCGGCCGCGCCGCAAGCGAGACGCGCAGGAGCTCCGCGGCGGCGGCGGAATCGGCGAGCGGGGCCGCCGGCGCGCAGTCGCCTTCGTGCACGGTGCGGTCCGCCAGCCTGCAGGTCCACTCGAAAGCGTCGGCAGAGAGCTCGTAGCGGCGCAGCCGCACGCAAAGCATATCGGCCAGGTCCGCGAGGAGATCGCCGAGCGGCTCGAGAGTCTCGACACCCCAGGGACAATCCGCCGATTCTTCGAAGACCGGCGACGGCGTCCAGAGGCGGAGCGGCGTCGCATCCTCGCCGCACGCCAGTCGCTGAAGCCGCGACCCCTCGCCGCCGAGCCGCTCGGCGAGCCCGCGCGCAGGCAGGTCGGCCAATTCGCCGAGAGTGTGGATGCCCCAGCGGCCGAGACGCGCCGACATCTCGGGGCTCAGGCCGAGCAGGGCCAGCGGCGCGGGACCGAGCCAGCGGGCGTCCCGGCCCGGCGGCACGATGGTGATATCGCTGCCCGCGCGGGCCGCGAAGCGGGCGCCGGCGCGGCTGCCCGCGATGCCGATCCGCGCCGCCGCGCCGCGCTCGCGGGCCGCGCGCCGGAGCCTTTCGGCGATCTCGCGCTCACCGCCCCACAACCTCTCGAGCCCGCCCAGGTCGAGGTACACGATGTCCGGGCCGCCGTCCTCGACCGAGGGAGAGTGACGGAGCGCGATCTCGAGCAGGGCCGGCTTGACCCGCTCGTCGGCATCGGGAACGAAGAGGCAGGCGATGCGCGTCACGTCCGCCACTCGATGAGCCAGGCGCGCCCGGGCGCAGCCTGGCGCGGGTCGGAGCGGGAACGGAGCACGCGCGCTTCGGAGACGAGCCCGCGGAGACGGATGCGCCGGTGCGCGCCGGCCCAGCACGCGCGCACGCGACGCACCGAGACCACGAGCGCGGCGGCGCTGCCCGTCATGTGCCGCGGAGCGCGGACGACGACCACGGCCGTGTTTCCCGCCGCCGCGCGCTGGAGGCGCACGCCGAAGGACGGCGGCGCGCTCCCCTCAGCGCCGCCCACATCGAGCGCGACGGCGGCGAAGCCCGGGCAGCGTGCCAGGAGATCGGCCGCCCGCCACGCCGGCTGGAGGCGGCCGCCGCAGCGCACCCAGAGCAGCGCGCGCAGATCGAGCCCCGCGCGCGCCGCTGTCTCGGGATCGAAAGCATCGGCGCCGTCCACGAGCGCGACCAGGCCGCCGCGTGATGTGGCGCGGGCCAGGAGCGCCAGCAGCAGGCTTCCGCCTCCGGAGGATCGGGGTCCGACAATCTCGCTGAGCCGGCCTTCGTGGAAGGCATCCAGCAAGCTGTCGAGCCCCTCGCGATCCCACCCTGGCGGGGGCAAGGACTCGGTCGGGGTAGCCATTGGGCAGCGCCTTATTAAAAAAGGAGTTCAAAGTATACACATCATTTGTTTAGTATTAGCAAGCACAAGATACTGTGGGTAAACACCTTTGGAGACTCAGTATATTGAGCGGTGCTTCAGGTCAGCCAGGGCATCTCGGCAGCGCGCCGGGCTTCGTGGGTGCGGATGGCTTCCTCGTATTCCGTGGTCAGCGCGATCTCATCCTGCCCTTTCAAGAGCGCCTGCTTGCGGAAAGGATCCACCTCGAAGCGGCGCGTGGCGCCATCGGGCGCGGTGAGCGTCTGGCTCGCGAGGTCGAGGGAGATCGCGGCGCCCGGACGATCGTGGAGCTGGCGCCGGAGGCCCGCCACCACCTCCGCGGGCAGGACCACGGCCAGCACGCCGTTCTTGAAGCAGTTCTCGAAGAAGATGTCGCCGAACGAGGGACCGATCACGCAGCGGAAACCGGAGCCCATGAGCGCCCACACCGCCGCCTCGCGCGAGGAGCCGCAGCCGAAGTTCTCCGCCGTCACCAGGATCTGCGCGTCCCGGTAGGGCGCCTGGTTCAGGATGAAGTCCCCGTTCTCCGATCCGTCCGGATTGAAGCGCACGTCGTGGAAGAAGTACTTCCCCAGCCCCGCTTCCTTGGGCTTTCGGAGGAAGCGCGCGGGAATCACTCGGTCAGTGTCGATGTTCGGCAGGTCCATCGGGACCGCGCCGGCCGTCAGCGTCGTGAACGGTTCCATCAGAGGCCGCGGACGTCGGTGAGGCGGCCGGTGATGGCAGCGGCAGCGGCCATGGCCGGGCTCATGAGGTGCGTGCGGGCGCCCTTGCCCTGGCGGCCCTCGAAGTTGCGGTTCGAGGTGGAGGCCACGCGCTCGCCTTCGCGCGCCGTGTCGCCGTTCATACCCACGCACATGGAGCAGCCCGGATCGCGCCAGTCGAATCCCGCCGCCGTGAACACTTCGTGAAGCCCCTCGGCCTCGGCGGCCTGCTTGACGAGGCCGGAGCCGGGAACGACCCACGCCTTGATCACGGCGCGCCGGCCCTTGGCCACGGCGGCCGCCGCTCGGAGGTCCTCGATGCGGCTATTGGTGCACGAGCCGATGAAGACGCGGTCGATCGAAATCGCGCTGAGCGGCGTGCCGGGACGCAGTCCCATGTAGTCGAGGGCGCGCCCCATGGCCTGGCGCCGCGCCGGATCGGCCTCGCGCGCGGGGTCCGGCACGCTTTCCGTGATGGGAAGCGCGTCCTGCGGGCTCGTGCCCCAGGTCACGGTGGGAGCGATCCCGGCACCGTCGAGCGTAACTTCCTTGTCGAAGACGGCATCCGCGTCCGAAGGCAGGGTCTTCCAGTAGGCGAGCGCCTTGTCCCAGTGGGCACCCTTCGGCGCGTACGGTCGGCCTTCGAGATAGCGATAGGTCGTGTCGTCGGGCGCGACCATGCCCGCGCGGGCGCCGGCTTCGATCGACATGTTGCAGACCGTCATGCGCTCTTCCATGGACATGTCGGCCATGACCGGCCCCGCGTACTCGACGGCGTGCCCGACGCCGCCGCCTGCTCCGATCCTGGCGATGATGGCGAGGATCACGTCCTTGGCCGCGATGCCGGGCTGCCGCTTTCCGGTGACCGTGATGCGCATCACCTTGGGCTTTCGCTGCCAGAGACACTGCGTGGCGAGCACGTGCTCCACCTCGGTGGAGCCGATGCCGAAGGCGATGGCGCCGAACGCTCCATGGGTCGCCGTGTGCGAGTCGCCGCAGACGAGGACAATGCCGGGCTGCGTGTAGCCCTGCTCGGGCCCGATGACATGCACGATACCTGTGCGCGGATCCCCCGGGCCGAAGAAGGGCACCCCGGCCTCGCGAGTGGAGCGGATCACGCCGTCGACCATGCCGCGGATCTCGGGCTCGGCGAGCGCCTCGGAGCCCGGCCCCGTCGGCACGTAGTGATCCGCGGTCGCGAGGAGCCCGGCGGGCCGGCGAACCGCGCGTCCTGACTGTTTCAGTCGCGCCAAGGCGGCGGTGGCGCCCTCGTGAAGCGGGTGCCGGTCAATATAGAGGAGAGTCTGGCCGCCCGGCCCTTCGGCCACGACGTGACGGCTCCAGATCTTCTCGAACATGGTGGGCACAGTGCCCGCCTCAGCGCTTCACCGGCTGGTGGCCCACGGAGTCCGTGTACTTGTCCATCTCCTCCGCGGGGAGATACGCCTCCTCCCACTCACGCACCTGGTCGAAGCCGGCGAACGAGTGGATGTTCCCCAGCGGGTGCGCCTTGAAGCGCTCGTTGAATTCGGCCTCGGCCGCGGGCCCGCGCTCCTTGAGATCGCGCGCGAGGTCGTAGACGGCTTGGATGGTGACGCGGAAGGTGGCGCCGGGGACAATGGACACGGCGATGCCGAGCGCGTTCATTTCTTCCAGGCTGAAGCGCGGGGAGACGCCGGTCTGGTTGTAGAAGACCGGCCCGTGGACCTCCTTGCAGACGCGCCGAACCTCATCGACGCTCGTGGGTCCCTCGACGAAGGCGAGATCGGCCCCGGCCTCGAGATAGGCGTTGGCGCGGCGGATCGCCTCGTCGAGGCTGCCGCCGTGAGCGCCCCGGGCATCGGTGCGGGCGATCAGCACGAAGTCCGGATCGATCTGGCGCCGGATCGCGTCGGCCGCCCGGTACTTGCCAACGGCCTCCTCGATCGGGATCACGCGCCGCCCGGCGACGTGGCCGCACCGCTTGGGGATCGCCTGGTCCTCGAGGTGTATGCCCGCCACGCCCGTCTGGATGTACTCGCGCACCGTCCGGATGACGCCGATCGCGTTGCCGTAGCCGTTGTCGGCGTCGGCGATCACCGGAACGGCGACGGCGTTGGCGATGTAGCGCGCGTTGAGATGCATCTCCGTCATGGTCGCGAGCCCGGCGTCCGGCAGCCCGAGCAGAGACAGCGACGTGCCGTAGCCCGTCATGTAGACGGCCGGGAAGCCGACCGTCTCGAGAATCCGGGCGCTCAGCGCGTTGTAGCAGCCGGGAACGAAGAGGGTCTTGCCGGTGCCGAGAAGCTCCCTCAGCTTCGACGTGGCGCGCATGGAACCTCCTATGACCGGGGCGCGAACTTCTCTTCGATCGCGTGCCACCAGTCGAAGCCGACCTTGCGGAAGATGTCCATGGGCGAGAGCACGGGACCGTCGTGCCAGTCCGTCCCCGTTTCTTTCAGCTCCTGGAGCGAGCGCTCCATCGCCGGAACGGCCGCCGCCATGCACACCGCGGGGAAGATCACGATCTTGAAGCCGATCCGCTCGAGCTCCGCGACTTTGACCGCCGGGGTCCTACCACCCTGGACCATATTGGCCAGGAGCGGCGCCTTGACCTCGCGCGCCACGCGCTGGATCTCGTCGTCCGTCTGGGGCGCCTCGACGAAGATGACGTCGGCGCCCGCCTCGGCGGCGCGGTTGCCGCGGTCGATGGCGTCGTCGAGGCTCGTCACCGCGCGCGCATCGGTGCGCGCGATGATGACGAAGTCCGGATCGGTCCGATACTCGCTGGCCGCCCGGATCTTGTCGCAGAACTCCTGGGTCGGGATGATCTGCTTGCCGGCGATGTGGCCGCACTTCTTGGGCGCGACCTGGTCTTCCATGTGCAGTCCCGCGACGCCCGCGCGCTCGTACTCGCGCACCGTGCGCACGACGTTCAGGACGTTACCGTAGCCCGTGTCCGCATCGGCGATGACCGGCAGCGAGACGCACGAGGCCAGGTGCGCGGCATGATTCGCCATCTCCGTCAGCGTGGCCAGTCCCAGGTCCGGCTGGCCCAGGTGGGACGCCGCCGTGCCCGCGCCGGTCATGTACACGCAGCGGAAGCCGGCGGCCTCGATGAGGCGCGCCGAGAAGCCGTCGTAGGCGCCGGGAGCGACGATGATTCCCGGCTCCTTTAGCATTTGCCGGAGACGCGTGGTCGTGCGCATGGAAGAGCCCTTTCCCGGGCGCTCGGCCCGGCCGCGGTCGAACAGGAGCGGATTGTTCTACGATCCGCGCGGGCTGTCAATGCGACCCGGCGGCCGCTTAGGCGCGCAGTACGCGCTCGATCTCGTCGAGATGCTCTTCACGGTGCGCGGAGCGCGTCATCGACAGCGGGCTTCCGGCCGCCTTGTTACGCGCGAGGAGATCGTCCGGCAGAGCGGCCACGCGCGCGTCGACCGTCTCGGCAGTGGCGACGGTGACCTCGGCCGCCCGGCGCGGCGGCATGGCCAAAAGGAGCGCTTTCGTTGCGTCATTGACCCAATCGACGTCCGCTTCATTGATGGCAGGCGGGAGTGTGGACGGCGTCTGCTCCCAGCGATCGAGCAGGACGAGAATGCGCTGGTCCCAGAAAGCCACGTGTGCCAGCACCGAGGCCACCGTCCAGCCCGCGGGCATGGGGCGGGCGAGATCGGCGTCGGTGAGACGGGCCACGAGGGCGCGAAGCCGGGAGCGTGCTGCGTCGTTGAGGGCGATGTACCCACGATCGGCTGCCATGTTGGTCTCCTCTCCGTATGGTCTGCGTCCCTCATTAGACACCGCCGCCGTCTCGATGTGAAAGCGCCTTGTGCCGGCAGTCGCCCGTCTGGTAGCATCGCAGCCGGAAGTGGCCTCGAACCCCCGGGACCCGCGTGCCCGACGCCATGCTCATCCAAAGGAGGACGAGATGGACAGCAGGCTGAAGGATCTGGCTGGAAGACTGGACGCGAGCCTGATCGCCCGAAGAGAATTCCTCCGGAATGCCGCCCTCGTCACGGGCGGCACCGCAGCGGGATTGAAGGCCCTCGAGGGCATGGCGCGGGCGCAGAGCCCGACCAAGCTCCGCGTGTGGCTTTTCAAGAGCTTCGTCACCGCGGGCAACGACGTCCTCGAGAAGCAGGTGCAGGCCTGGGCGGCCGAGCGGAAGGTGCAGGTGGAATTCGACTGGGCTACCTTTGGCGATCGCGAGCAGAAGTTCGTCGCCGCGATCGAAGCGGGAAACCCTCCCGACATAGCCGAGATGAACTACCAGGGGCCGTACCGCTACAAGGCCGCGCTGCGTGATGTGACCAAGCTCGCCAAGGACCTTGCCGCGACGCGCGGCGGGCTCCTCCCCTACGCGGAGCGAAACGTCAGCATCAACGGTCAGTACTTCGGCGTGGCCCGGCTGGCGTTCCCCGGCGGCCTGTTCGTCCGCAAGGACCTGCTTGACGCCAAGGGTGTCAGCCTTCCCAAGCTCTATGATCCCGACGTGGTCGAGATGGCGAAGAAATGCCAGGATCCGTCGAAGGATATTTGGGGGCTCGGCCAGACCCTCAACCGCTGCGATGATGGCAACGGCTTCATGCAGAACATCCTGTGGGACTACGGCGGGAGCGTCTGGGACAAGGACGGCAAGCCCGCGCTGGCCACGACCTTCCTCAAGCAGAACCTCGCGGCGCTCCAGTTTTCCGTGGACACCATCCAGAAGCACAAGATCCAGCCGCCGGGCGTGATGAGCTGGAACGACGCGTCCAACAACGAAGCGTACCTGGCCGGCAAGCTCGTCAGCACGAACAACGGAGCGAGCCTCTACTACGCCATGGTGGCCAAGAAGCACCCGCTGGCTGAAAAAACGCAGGTGATCCTCAACGCGGGCGGTCCCGCGGGAAGCTTCGGCGGCGCCGGCGCCTACAACTGGGGCATCTTCCAGAAGACCAAGCACACCGAGCTGTGCGAGGACCTCGTCCGCTGGGTCGAGGACGAGAAGCGCTTCGAGGAGTACATGAAGGTGTCCGTCGGTCAGGCCGGGCCCGTGTACAAATCTCGAGCCGACAACCCGTACTGGAAATCTGACCCGAACTTCCAGGGCATGCTCCAGAACCTCCTCCGCGGCGTGTGGGTCGGCTACCCTGGCCCGTACACCTCCGCCGCCGTCGAGGTGCAGGCGCAGTACATCCTCTGCGACATGGCCGGCCGCGTCGTCGTGGCCGGGCTTTCGCCCGAAGCCGCGCTGAAGGAAGCGCACGCCCGCGTCGAGGAGATCTACAAGATCAGGCGGGGCTAGGCGGGGGCCTTCCCCATGAGCATCAGCACCGCCGAGCTCGGCGCGAAATCCGGGGTCGGCCCCAGGCGCGATGGGCCGCTGGTCGGGCTCGCCCGCGCGCTCGGGCCCGACTACCGCATGGGCTTCCTCTTCATCCTGCCGACCGTGGTGCTGGTGCTGTCCCTGGTCGCCTATCCGTTCTGCTACGCGATCTACTTGAGCCTGACGCGGAAGTACGTCGGCGTGCCGCCGGTCTTCGTCGGCTTCGACAACTACGTCAAGCTCACCTTCGACGGCTTCTTCCAGCGCGCCGTCGTCAACAGCTTCATCTTCACCTTCGGCTCGGTCGGCGTGAAGCTCGTGCTGGGCATGGTCATGGCGCTCGTGCTGACCTCCGGCATCCGCTTCCGGAGCTTCTGGACAGGCGTGCTCCTGATCCCCTGGGTTGCGCCCACGGTTGTCTCCGCGCTGAACTTCCTCTGGATCTTCGACTACAGCCTGGGTGTGCTGAACTACATGCTGGTCAAGGTCTTCCACCTGCTGCCCCAGGGCGTGGGCTGGCTGTCCGAGCCGAAGACGGCGATGGCGTCGGTGATCGGCGTGAATATCTGGCGCGGCTTTCCCTTCTTCGGGATCAGTCTGCTGGCCGGCGTCCGGGCCATTCCCGTCGAGATGTACGAGGCGGCGGCCGTCGACGGCGCCGGCGCGGTCCAGCGCTTCCGCCACGTGACGCTGCCGGGCGTCAAGAACATCCTGATCATCGTGACGCTGCTCTCGACCATCTGGACGTTCAACGACTTCCAGATCGTCTACATCCTGACGCGTGGCGGCCCCGGAGGCGCGACCCAGGTCCTGCCCGTCTTCACCTACGAGATCGCCTTCGGCGCCCAGCGCCTGGGTGAGGCCATCGCCGTCGCGCTCTACATGCTGCCGGCCCTCGCCGCCGTCATCATTGTCCTCGCCCGCTACATGCGCAAAGGTAGAAACAAATGATTTTCGAGATGAAGCGTGGCGCCGAGCCGAAGGCGAGGACCGCGATGAGACGAGGGCTGAGTAGATGAACAAGGGATTGATCGCGCGGCTGCAGCTCGCGGGATCCTATGGGTTCCTCGTCACCCTCCTGATCATCGTGATCTTCCCGTTTTACTGGATGACCGTGACCTCCTTCAAGGGCGAGGATCAGATGCGGAGCCTCGTCAGCATGTTCTGGCCGAGCCCCGTGGTTACCGACAACTACCGCCATCTCCTCGGCAAGACCGAATTCATCTCGTGGTTCGGCAACAGCGTCATCGTCTCGGTCAGCAGCACGTTCCTCGCCACGGCCATCGGCACGGTCGGTGCCTACGCGCTCGCCAGGCTCAAGTTCTTCGGCCGCGCCTTCATGTCGAGCGCCGTGCTCA